>Ga0194133_10001719_pt1 | contig 36725 bp, 35 predicted proteins | sample TA2KigOf40mmetaG_FD_155448 | JGI IMG/M metagenome (GOLD analysis project Ga0194133, IMG submission 155448) | Freshwater microbial communities from Lake Tanganyika, Tanzania - TA2015055 Kigoma Offshore 40m | ecosystem: Environmental > Aquatic > Freshwater > Lake | place: Tanzania: Lake...
AGCGATCCGGTCAACATCTTGCCAGCCCCAAATGTGAACGCCCTCTCGCTCATACGATGGCGTGCCCCCATAGACCAGTGACGGCTGGATGCTTTGGCTGCCTGCGAATTTCCGCCATTTTTTTAGGCCATCGAGCCAGTCGCTGGCAAAGGTGCTGCCCGACTTGATTTCCAGCGCCTGCAAACCTTGGGGGCCGTCGATCAGCACATCGACCTCGGTGCCGACATTATCCCGCCAGAAGTAAAGGTCGCGCTCGCGCCCTGCATTCAAGCGCTGCTTGGTCAACTCGCTCACCACATAGGTTTCAAACAAGGCGCCGCGTGCCGCATGGGTGTCGAGGGTGACTGCATCGCGAATGCCCAACAGCCAAGCGGCCAGCCCCACATCGCAAAAGTAAAGCTTGGGGGTCTTCACCAGACGCTTGCCAAAGTTGCGGTGGTGCGGTTGCAACAGGGTCACGATGTAGCTGGCCTAAAGCACCGACAACCACTGCTTGGCGGTGACCGAGGTGATGCCGCAATCGGCGCCCAGCGACCTGAGGTTGAGCAGCTGACCGCTGCGGGCCGCGCACATCTTGACGAAGGTCTGGAACTGCGACAGATCGCGCACGGCAATCAGTTGGCGAACATCGCGCTCCAAGTAGGTGGCCATGTAGTTCGCAAACCAATCAGGCGGTGACAACTCCCGGTCGTACAGCGCGGGATAGCCCCCCTGGAACAGGGCGGTATGGAGGTCTTTAGGCGACAGCTCAGTGGCAGCCAGTTCCGCAGCGCTCAGCGGCAGTAACTCCACACGGCCGGCGCGACCGGCCAGCGTTTGCATGATGCCAGCGATCAGGTCAAACTGCGCCGAGCCGGTGAGGACAAAGTCGCCCATAATGCCGCGCTCATCGACCCAGCCCTGTAACCACGACAGCAAACCAGGGCAGCGGCCGAGCCGACCACCTTGGCCGATGAGAGAGCCTCTTTGCGGACCGACCTGTTCGACTCCTCATGCCTCATGCTGCAGCACCTCGAAGCCCTGCGGCTTCAGACAGACCTTGTTCAAACGTGCGCTGCACCCCGACCGGGTTGGTGCAGTCCATGTTCGTCACGGGAACTGCGGATCTTGGCTGCAGGTAAATGCGGCCCTCCAACTCAAAGATCTGCGACCGCTCAGGCCGATGGCGTATGACCAAGACAAGGGTGTCTCCGCCCCTTGAGTTGACCCCTTGAGGCAGCGGAATGCTGTCGTAAAACCCGCCATCAAGTGCCGCCCTGCCGGCCACTCGATGCGTTGGCGTGATGGGCACGGCAGCCGCAGACGCCAACAGGACCGTGCTGGCCTCGTCGACCGTGGCGCATCGATTGATGACCACAAGCTCGGACCTCAGCCCGGCAAAGTGCGGCCACTTGCCGTGCAAAGTGCGTAACCAGAATTTTTCTGTGGAATACAGGGCCAGGGCAACCCCTGTCGAAACCCACACGGGCAAGAAGCGAATCGGGCGGGTCAATGCCACCCGCACCTCGACGCTGGACTGCCTAAGCCTCTGAAAGTCAGGACCGCCCATAAACGACTGGATCCAATCAGGGTAGATCTGCGGTAACACGAACGGCCTTTGACCCTTGAGCAGCTTGGACCAATCAACGTTTGCCTTGGTCATCGAAAAGCGCTCAACAGCCGCTGAAAGTGCAACCCGAAGTCGATCAGTGGCGGCGGCCACCGCAATCCCCGCCCCGGCACTGGCTCCTAAAAAAAGCGTTGGCTTCCAAACCGGTGAGCCTCGAAGGCCTTCGACCAGCCCAGCTTGCCACCAGCACCGGTTTCCGCCCCCCGCGAAGACAACCGTACCGAACTCCCTGGATCGAAACTCTTGAACCGATACAACTCTCATGAATTCCTCAATGGGCCTTATGGGCCGATGAAAAAAAGCTGGCGCGGACCCAACCTGCGACTTGCGACCGATTTAGCGCTGGGTCAGCTTGCGTTGGCTGCGCTCGACAAATCGAGCCACATGTGAATCTTGGACTTGAACCCAGTGGGCGTCAGCACCGCCATGGGCTCGACGCCGTACGATTTGAAGCCAAGAGACTCATACAGGCGCAGTGCGGGCGTGTTGCCTTCTGTCACTTCCAGTTGGACGATGCGGATGCCTCCGCGATCTTTGCAGAAATCGATTGCGGCTTGAAGCAGGGATCGCGCGGAGCCCTTACCACGCGAAGACGGAAGGACATACATGGCGACGATGACTGCCTTGTGCTTGGTCTTGGCCTTTGCGGAAAACTCCAATGCGACGGTTCCGACGAGGCTCTCACTTACAAAGTCGCCGAAGGCGACCGTCATCCCTTCAGGATCTGCAACGCGCTTGACCCACCATTCGTCGGGTTCTTTGGCCCGCTCCTGCTGGGTCGAAGTGAAGGCATCAGCGGCATGCTCGTAAGCGTGCAGCATCAGCGCCTTGTACGGTGCTGCATCGGAAGCGATAAGGACGGCGACGGTCAATTGGAATGTGGGTACCGTTCGAATTGAACCGGCATCAACAGCATTTGAACGCTGAACTATAGCCACAGCGATCAAAGCGACTGACTACGGTTTGTTATCAATTGCCACCAGACGAGTTCAAGCGGGCAAATCGGTGCCCAGAGAACACCATCATGTCCAGCCGGCAAGGGGCCAGGGCGCTGCGCCAGTCGTCAAAGAGTTGACCGCCCCAAAGGATTTGACCCGCACGGCGGGCCGCCCCTCAATGCCGAAAGTGCCGTACCCCGGTGAACACCATGGCCACGCCGCGCTCGTTGGCGGCATCTATCACTTCCTGATCGCGCATCGAGCCACCGGGTTGGGCCACGCAGGTGGCGCCTGCATCGACCACCACATCCAGACCATCGCGGAAGGGAAAGAAGGCGTCGCTGGCGACGACTGTGTTTTTCAGGCTGAGCTTGGCTGCCTGGGCCTTGATGCTGGCGATACGGGCCGAATCGAGCCGGCTCATTTGGCCCGCGCCCACGCCCAGGGTCTGGCCGTTCTTGCAAAACACAATCGCGTTGGACTTGACGAACTTGGCGACCTTCCAGGCGAACAGCAGGTCATTGAGCTCTTCGGGCGTAGGGCGTTTGACCGTGACGACCTTGAGGTCGGCCAGCGCCAGCTCATGGTTATCAGCGCTTTGCAGCAGCAGGCCCGAGCCCACGCGCCTAGTCTCCAGGGCGTTGCGCACCTGGCCATAGTCTGCAGGCAGCGCGATTTTCATCAGGCGCACATTGACCTTGCTCTTGAACACTTCGAGCGCTTCGGCGCTGAAATCGGGGGCCATCAGCACCTCGACAAATTGCTTGCTCACCGCCTCGGCGGCAGCTGTGTCCATCGGGCGGTTGAAGGCGATGATGCCGCCGAAGGCGCTGGTGGGGTCGGTCTGGAAGGCTTTGCTGTAGGCCTCGTGCGGGTGGGCACCCACCGCCACGCCGCAGGGGTTGGCGTGCTTGACGATGACGCAGGCCGGGGCCTCAAAACTCTTGACGCACTCCCAGGCCGCGTCGGCGTCGGCGATGTTGTTATAGGAGAGCTCCTTGCCTTGTAGCTGCACACCGGTGGCCAGCGATCCCGCAGCAGGAGCGAGGTCGCGGTACCAGGCCGCTTGCTGGTGGCTGTTTTCGCCGTAGCGCAGATCCTGCACTTTTACATACTGTTCGTTGAACTGGCCGGGGAACTGCACACGCTCGGGTACGTACGCGGCGCCAAGTTTGTCGGCTGCAAGGTTCACGCTGGAGAGGTAGTTGCTGATGGCGCCGTCATACTGGCTGATGCGGTTGAAGGCGGCCACCGACAGGGCGAAGCGGGTGGCATCGCTCACCTTCTTGTCAGCCTTAAGCTCTGCAAGCACGCCGGCATACTGCGCGGCGTCGGTGAGCACGGCCACATCCCTCCAATTCTTGGCGGCGCTGCGCACCATGGCCGGACCGCCGATGTCGATGTTTTCAATCGCGTCATCCAGCGTGCAGCCGGGCTTGGCTACGGTGGCTTCAAAGGGGTAGAGGTTGACCACCAGGATGTCGATAGTGTGGATGTTGTGGCGGCGCAAAGCGGCCATGTGCTCGGGCAGGTCGCGCCGAGCGAGCAGACCGCCGTGAACCTTGGGATGCAGGGTCTTGACGCGGCCATCAAGCATTTCAGGAAAGCCGGTCATGTCGGCCACCTCAGTGACGGGCAAGCCCTGCTCGGCCAGCAGCTTGGCGGTGCCGCCGGTGGACAGCAGGTGCACGCCAAGTGCGTGCAGCTCTCGGGCGAAGTCAACAAGACCGGTCTTGTCAGAGACGGAAATCAGGGCGTACATGGGAGCCTCAACGGGGGGGGGGCAGATGAACGGGGGCCGATCGCGGGCTGCGTGCCGGCGTTCACGACAGCAGCTTGTGGTCGAGCAGTTTCTTGCGCAAGGTGTTGCGGTTCAGGCCCAACCACTGGGCCGCACGCGACTGGTTTTGATCGGCCTGCTGCATCACGACCTCGAGCATGGGCTTTTCAAACACCTGCACCATCATGTCGTAGATGCCGGCTGGCTCGGTACCGCGCAAATCCTTGAAATAGCCCTCCAGACTGGACCGAACACAGTCTTCAATGTTTTTCTTGCTCATGCACAAACTTCCTCTGCTTCCTGAATCTGCCAAGGGGCGGGCGGCAAACGATCCATGCGCAATGCCAGCTCCCGGAAATAGGCATCGACCGCTGCCAGCTGTTCGGCCGCTGTCTCGATGGTGTTGACCTGCTGCTGCAGGATGCGGCCAGCCGGAAGGCTGCTCACATACCAGCCTATGTGCTTGCGGGCGCTGCGCACGCCGGTGTACTCGCCATACAGGCCATGGTGCTCGGCCAGATGGTCCAGCAACAGACGGCGCACTTCGGCCACCAGGGGCGCAGCCAGATGCTCGCCGGTGGCCAGGTAATAAGCCACCTCGCGAAAAATCCAGGGTCGACCCTGGGCGGCACGACCGATCATGACGGCATCGGCACCGGTCTGGTGCATCACCTGCTGCGCTTTCTGGGGCGAATCAATATCCCCGTTGGCCACGACCGGCACAGCGACAGCCGCCTTAACGGCCGCGATGGTGTCGTATTCAGCCTGACCCTTATAGCCTTGCTCGCGGGTGCGACCGTGCACGGTGAGCATCTGTATGCCCACGCCCTCAAAGGCGCGGGCCAGCGCCACCGCATTCCTGTGCGCGACCGACCACCCTGTGCGCATCTTGAGGGTGACTGGCACGCCGTGCGGCTGGCAGGCCTGCACCACTGCAGCAGCAATCTCCAGGGCTAGCGCCTCGTTTTGCATCAGCGCCGAGCCGGCCCATTTGTTGCAAACCTTCTTGGCCGGGCAGCCCATATTGATATCGATGATCTGCGCGCCGCGGTCGATGTTGTAGACCGCTGCCTCGGCCATCATTTGTGCATCGGTGCCGGCAATCTGCACCGCGATCGGCGCCGTCTCGCCCTGGTGATCTGCGCGGCGCGAGGTCTTGAGGCTGTCCCACAAGTCGCGGCGCGAAGTCACCATTTCGCTGACCGCATAGCCCGCGCCCAGGGCCTTGCACAGGCACCTGAAAGGACGATCAGTGACCCCGGCCATGGGCGCGGCAAACACGCGATTGGGCAGGGCATAGGGGCCGATATACATAAACGCAAAGGGGGCGGGTCCGGCAAGGGGAACGGGATTCTACCTGCCCGAAATTTCAGCAGGTGCGACGGCAGCGGAACCGCGTATCGGGACATGTTCGCGTGCGCGAGCGCCTGGGTTTGTGCTAGGGGCGCAGCGGCCCAGCAAGCCGGTCTCTATACTGCCCACGACCGATTGCCGGGCTGAATACGGCCTGTGCCAGGCCTCATTCACCCATGGACGAAACCCTCAAACAAGTGCTGCAATGGCTGGCTTTGCCCGAGCATGGGCTGAGCACGGTTTTTGTGGTGGCGTTCATTTCGGCCACTTTGCTGCCCATGGGCTCGGAGCCGGCGGTCTTCGGCTTGGTCAAGCTGCAACCGGATCTGTTCTGGCCGGCGGTACTGGTAGCCACGGCCGGCAATACCCTGGGAGGAGCGGTCGACTGGTGGATGGGCTACGGCGCGCATCAGGTGGCCGATAAATACCGAAGCTCGAGCACCCATTACAGAGCCTTACGATGGCTCGAGCGCCTCGGCCCCAAGGCCTGCTTGCTCTCATGGCTGCCCGCCGTGGGCGACCCCCTGTGCGCGGTGGCGGGCTGGTTGCGTCTGCCGTTCTGGCCCTGTGTGCTGTACATGGCCATCGGCAAATTTGCGCGCTATGTCACTATGACCGCCGCATTGCTATGGGTGTTTCCCGGCGGGATCTCGCTACAGTGACTCAGACATTAAACAAGAAGTTCATTACATCGCCATCTTTGACGATGTAGTCCTTGCCTTCGCTGCGCATCTTGCCGGCGTCCTTGGCGCCCTGCTCGCCCTTCAGGGCGATGTAGTCCTCAAAGGCAATCGTCTGGGCGCGAATGAAACCGCGCTCGAAGTCCCCGTGAATAACCCCAGCGGCCTGCGGAGCGCTGGCGCCGATGCGCACGGTCCAGGCGCGCACTTCCTTCTCCCCGGCGGTGAAGTAAGTCTGCAGGCCCAGCAGCTTGAAAGCAGCACGGATGAGGCGATTGAGGCCCGGCTCGCTCTGCCCCATTTCAGAAAGAAAGAGCGCCTTGTCCTCGTCGCTCATGTCGGCCATGTCGGCCTCCATCTTGGCGCAAATGGCCACCACCGGCGCGTTCTGGCCAGTGGCGTAGTCCTGCAAGCGCTGGAGCAAGGGGTTGCTGTCAAAACCATCCTCGCTGACATTGCCGACAAACATCGCGCGCTTGGCGGTGATCAGACACAGGGGCTTGAGCAGCATGCGCTCTTCGTCAGACAGATCGAGCGTGCGCGCCGGCTTGCCCTCGTTAAGCACAGCCTGCACCTTGGTCAGCAGCGCCACCAGCTTGGCGGCCTCCTTGTCGTTGCCGCTCTTGGCCGCTTTGGCGCTGCGCTGCAAGCTTTTTTCGACCGTCCCGAGATCAGCCAGGCACAACTCGGTTTGTATGACCTCGATATCGGCGATGGGATCGACCTTGCCGGCCACATGAATGACATTGGGATCCTCGAAACAACGCACCACGTTGACGATGGCATCGGTCTCGCGGATATGGGCCAGAAACTGATTGCCCAAACCTTCACCCTGGCTGGCCCCGGCGACCAGGCCAGCGATGTCCACAAACTCAACGATGGCGGGCACGATGCGCTCGGGGCTGACGATAGCCGCCAGCTGTTGCAGGCGCGAATCAGGCACCTCGACCACGCCTGTATTGGGCTCGATGGTGCAAAAGGGATAGTTTTCGGCCGCGATACCCGCTTTGGTCAAGGCATTGAACAGCGTGGACTTGCCGACGTTGGGCAGGCCCACAATGCCGCATTTCAAACTCATGGGAGATCCTTCAGAAGACCGAAAATTGTAATGAGGGCCTGCGGTGTCTCAGAGGCCCCCCCCACAAACCGGGCCGGCCCGGCCAACCCGAATCGGGTCTGCAAGCGCGCGTGTCAGCGGCCGCTCAGAAGCGCAGCGTCCAGCCGCCCGTGACGGTGCGGCGGATCGATTCCGGACTGTCGTTGTCTGCGCTGCGAATAAAGCCCAAGGCCCAGTCCTGGTTTTTGTCGGGCGAATAGATGGCACCGACCTCAACAAAGCGCGAGCGCACCCGAATACCGCTGCCATTGCGGGTGGTCTCCAGCCCCATATCCAAGGCCAACTTCCAGGATGTGCTCAGGTCCCAGACCGGGGCCACCGAATAGCGCATGCCGCGCTCGGTCTCCAGGCTGTTGCGCCTGCGATCCCGGTTAAAAGCCACATTGAAATGCAGGGACCCGAAAACCGTCTCCCGGCTGACGATGGCATTGAGCGTGTACGACACCTTGCCCACGCCCAACTCGGCGGCTTCATCGCCTGCGCCCACGGGCAGCAACAACTCAGGCTTGAGCGCCAGAGAGGTCTTGCTGGCCTCGTGCTCCCACAAGCGCCACTTGACCCCGAGCACCGGGTTGCCCCAGCCGGAGGCAGGTGAGGCATTGGCCAAACGCAACCCTGGTAGGACCCGCCGACAAACAGGTCGGCTTGATCGCTCAGACCGAGGGTGTAGGTCAGACCGGTGGTGCGGCTGCGCCCCCGCTCGCCCGCCTGGCGTAAGCGGTCCTGGGTCTGGGAAACCTCGACCTGCTGGCCACCCTTGCCTTGCGTTCCGGTGTCATCGGTGATCAAAGGCTGGGCCGCCTGAGCGGGCAGCGCGACAACAACTGCAAGCAAAAGACGGCGGAGCATGATGGACAACAAGCGCGGTACAAGGGTCTCAGACATCCCTAACTCTACGCCTTTCAAGACGATCTGGAAAGACTTGGCGAATATTGGGGGGAACCAGAGGCCACAAGCCCGCGGCAAGCGCTTAGGATGGGGACTTCGCCACGCAAAAACCCGAAGGAGACATCATGAAAAAATGGCTGTGTGCCGCGACCGCCTGGCTGACCCTGACCGCCGCGCAAGCCTGGCCCGATGCCAGCCGACCGGTGACGCTGGTCGTGCCCTTCCCGCCCGGAGGCTCCACCGACCTGATTGCGCGCACCTTGGCGCCCAAGCTTCAAGAGCGTCTGGGCGGGCGCTTCGTGGTGGACAACCGGGCCGGCGCCACGGGAACCATAGGCACCGGCCAGGTGGTGCGTTCGCCCGCCGATGGTCAAACCCTGCTGGTCTCTTCGCTGGGGCCCTTCGTGATCGCCCCGCATCTCATCAAGGCGCCCTACGATGCCCTCAAGGAACTCGATTACATCTCGGTGGCCGTGCAGGCGCCCAATGTGCTCGTGGTACCTGCCGTCTCGCCGCATAAATCTTTGGCCGATGTCATTGCTTTCCTTAAGGCGCAGCCCAACAAGATGACCTTTGCCTCCTCGGGCAATGGCAGCAGCGACCATCTCACTGCCGAGCTTTTCTGGCTACAGACCGGAACCACCGGGATCCATGTGCCTTACAAGGGGGGCGGCCCCGTGATGAACGACCTGCTGGGCAATCAGGTCGATTCGTCCTGGATGAACATCAACACCGCCATGCCGCAGATCCAGGCTGGGAAGCTGCGTGCTCTGGCCATTACCAGCGCACGGCGCTCGCCCCTGTTGCCGCAAGTGCCCTCGCTTGAGGAACTGGGTATCAAGGAAGCCAATGTGTATTCCTGGCAGGCGATTGCCGGCCCCAAGGGTCTACCGGCCGACCTGAAGAACCGTTTGCACGCGGCCATCGCTGCCAGCCTGAACGACCCACAGGTGCGGCCGAGATTGCTGGAGCTCGGATTTGAAATTGTGGCCACCACGCCAGAGCAATTCACAACTTACCAAGCGGCCGAGTTTGCGCGCTGGAAGCGGGTGATCGAGACCCGCAACATCAAGGCCGACTGACCCGAGGCCGGCTCAAGCGTCCAGTCCCATACGGCGCAGTTGCAGCCGCGCCAAGGCGCTGCCGGGTTCGACCAAGGTCTCCAGGATCTCAAAATGGTTCAGGCCCTCGGCCCATAAGGCCGAGGTACTCAGGCCAGAGGCCACCAGCGTTTGTGTCCACATCTGACTTTGCCAAATGAACTGCGGGCTTTCGCAACTGCCCACCGCGACCAGGACCGGGGCGGTCAGCGCCGACGCATGACGGGCCGGACTGAGCATCTGCACCGCTGCATCGTCAAGATGTACATAGCGACTTCGGGCCGAGCGCCGAACCGGTTCGAGCTCGTACATGCCGCTGCAACACAGCAGGCTGGCCAAGGGCAGCCCCTGGCCGGCGGTGGCGCACACCGCGGCCAGATGCGCACCCGAGGAATGCCCGGCCAGATGAATCCGGGTGAGGTCGATGCCCCAGGCTTGCGCCTGAGTCACCACTGCGGCCAAAGCCCGCTGCACCTGATCGGCCAGCACGCCCAGATCGCCGCCGCAGTCCTGTACGGCGTCGAAATCGGGCAGGATCACCCGCGCCCCCGCCCGCACGAAGGGCTCTGCCAGAAAGGCATAGTCCTCAGCGCGGCCGCTGCGCCAGGCCCCGCCGTGCACATACACCAGCACCGGCGCCAGCCCGTCACCGGCGCCGTGCAGGTCCAGGGCTTCGTTGGCACCGCTGCCGTAAGCCAGCCGCACCGGGGGGCCAAGCCGCTCTCGCAGTTGCTCGCTGCGCTGGGCGTATCGCTGGAGCACCTGCGCCCAATTGGGCGCCCACTGCGTCTGGTCATAGGCCCGATCGAGCGCGGACTGATCCAGATCCTGCCATACCGGTGCGCTCATGAGGTCTGGAGCTCCTGCGCAAAAGAAGACAGGGTCTGATTGAACAGGCCCGGCGCCTCGATCTCGGGCAGATGGCCTATGCCGTGCCAGACCTGCAGTTGTGCCTGGGGCACAGCGGCCAACAGGCGGTCGGCGTTGTCCTGCCGGGGGTTGACTGTGTCCTCGCTGCCCTGCACCATGCACAAGGGCATGGTCAGCGCCTGCGCCCGGTCGAGGCTGCAAAAAGACGACAAGCGAAACGCAGCGGCCTGCTGCAGGCCGCCCGCCTGAAGGCGGCGCGACAGGTCGGTCGCCCAAGCGCGCAGGGCCACTGGGGCCTGCGCGCCGAGTAAGTGGTCGGCCCCACGATCGCCATATTGGTACGCGCCCTTCCTGATGCGGGCGACCCGCTCTTCGAAAGACTGACGCCGCTGGACCGAGAGTTGCTGCTGGCCGATACCCGTACCGCTGAGCAGCAAGCCGCGCACGCGCCCGGGGTGTGCGATCGCAAAGGCCTGGGCTACCGCCGAACCGAAAGAATGACCCACCACCACACAGGTGTCGATCTCCAGGGCCTGCAGAAAATCAGCGACCGCCTGTGCGTAATCGCTGGCCTGGGGGTGACTGACGCGCAGCGGGTCACTCAAGCCGTAGCCCGGCGCGTTCCAAGCGATTACGCGCCATCGCAAGGCCAGCCCCGCCAGCTGAAAGCGGAAATAGCGGGCATCGGCGCCAATACCGTGCAAGAGGAGCAGGGGCGCGGCCCGATCTGGCCCAGACTCGAGATAAGACCACCGGTCTCCCTCATAGCGAGACTGTGCCGGCAAGGCAATGCGGGCCAAGCGCAAGTCAGGCAACGCCGGCCAGCTGCTGGGCTCATTCAGGTCAAGGTCAGGCTGGCCCACCGACCCCGGTATCAACGGGGCTGAGGACACCGCAATAGAATGCATGCGTTCTTTCATGACCATCTGACCGAGGGAGCCTGCATGAATCGTCGCTTGAAACTGGGCGTGTTGATGGCCACCTTGCTTTCGGCCTGCGCGCTGGTGCAGGCGCAAAGCACCGAGTGGCCCACGCGGCCCGTGCGGGTCATCGTACCCTACCCGGCTGGCGGCGGCGTAGACATCTTGGCGCGGGCCGTGGCACAAAGACTGCAGGAGCGCTGGCAGCAGCCGGTGACGGTGGACAACCGGCCCGGTGCCAACACCCTGGTGGGAACAGAAATGGTGGCTCGCGCCACCGATGGGCATACCCTGCTGGTGACCACCGATGCCACCTTCACCATCAATCCGCATCTCTACAACCGACTGCCTTATGACTTCGAGCGCGACTTCGCGCCGATTTCGCGCATGGTGGCCTTCAGCCAGCTGTTTGTGGCCAACGCCGCGTTGCCAGCCAACACCCTGCAGGAACTCATCGCGCTGGCGCGCAAGCAACCGGGACAGCTCTCGTATGCCTCCTACGGAGCAGGAAGCCAGCCGCAGTTGGCCACCGAAATGCTCAAGCAGAAGGCCGGCGTCTTCATCCTCCACATTCCGTACCGGGGCATCCCGCAAGCGGTCAGCGCCGTGGTGGCCGGCGAGATCGCACTCACCTGGGCCGGCATCCCCTCGGCACGGCCGCATCTACAAAGCAAGCGCATGAAAGCGCTGGCCTACGGTGGCAAGACCCGGCATCCGGCCTTCCCCGATGTGCCCACCGTGGGCGAACTGGGCTATCCGGAGGTGGACGCCAATGTCTGGGTGGGCCTGTTTGCTCCGGCGAGCCTGCCCACAGCGGTGCTGCAGCGCATTGAGCGCGAGGTGGCGGGCATCCTGCGGGAGAGCGCCTTCAAGGAGCGCGAGATTGACGGCAAGGGCTATGAACTGGTCGGCGGCAACGGCCAAGAGCTGGCCCGGCACATCCGCCAGGAGCTTGCCAGCCGCGCCGGTCCGATAAAGTACTCGGGCGCCAAGGTCGAGTGAGCTGGACCGCCAGGGCAGGCCCTCAGTGAGCGCGCCGCTTGCGCCTGGGAGCTCCGGTCTGCCCGATTCAATACGGCCGACGGTACTGCTGTTGTCGCTGGCCTGCTTTACCAGTATGGCCAGCCAACGCATCTGCGATGCCATGCTGCCCGAACTCTCGCGCCAGTTTGACAGCCCGCTGGCCGCTGTAGCCCAGGTGGTGTCGGCTTTCGCGCTGACCTACGGATTGACGCAGCTGATCTTTGGCCTGCTCGGTGACCGCTACGGCAAGCTGCGGGTGATTGCCTACACCTGCCTGGGGTCGGCCTTGGGCAATGTACTGGCGGCCCTGGCGCCGAGCCTGGAGAGTCTGGTGTTGGCTCGCGTCATGGCCGCTGCCTGTGCGGCGGCCATCATTCCCCTGGCCCTGGCCTGGACGGGCGATGCGGTGTCCTATGCGCGGCGTCAGGAAACCCTGGCTCGCGTGGGTCTGGGCACCACGCTGGGCATCTTCGGGGGACAGTTTGTAGGCGGAGTGCTTACCGACTCGGTCGGTTGGCGCTGGGCCTTTGTGCTGCTGACGCTGATGTTCCTGTCGGTAGGCCTGGTTCTTCAACTGCACCGTCGCCATCAGCGCGATGACAGTGGGCCCGCACCGGCCTCGGGGGCAAACACGCTCTTCGGAAAGACCAGCGAACTGCTACAGCAATCCTGGGTCCGCAAGATGCTGATGTTTTCTCTCTTTCAGGGCGCGGCCGGTTTCGGCACGATGGCCCTGGTGGCTTCCCATCTGCATGAGCGCCACGGGCTCTCGCTCTCGAGCGCCGGGGCGATCGTCGCGCTCATGGGCCTGGGCGGGGTCACCTACATGGCCAGCGCACGCCTGCTCATTGCACGGCTGGGCGAGACCGGCATGGCCTTGACCGGTGGACTGGGCACGGCGGTGGCCCTCGGGGTCTTGGCGCTGAGCCCATGGTGGCCGATCACCCCCTTGGCCATGCTGCTGGGCGGCTTCTTCTTTTTCATGCTGCACAACACCTTGCAAACGCTGGCCACCCAAATGGCGCCGCAAGCGCGGGGGCTGGGGGTGTCGATGTTTGCCACCAGCCTCTTCCTTGGCCAGGCCCTGGGCGTAGCCCTGGCAGCGGCTCTGATTGATCACATCGGATCGGCCGCGGTGCTCTGCGGGGCGGCTACGGTGATGATGGGCATCGGGACGGTATTGCGCCAACAACTGCGCGGCCGGGCCGATCAGGAAGCAGCCGACCGGGCCCGCACCGACTGACCCACGCTCAAGCGGCGCTCGTAACCCTCCAGCACCATCAGGTTCATGCCAAAGGTAACGGCGCCATCGAGGCGCGGATCGCGCCGGTTCGCATGCAGCGCCGCCAGCACCCCGGCATCGATGCGTCCGCTGGCCGGATCGACATCAACCATGCTGCACCGACTGCAAGGCTTGGCCGGTCGCAGGCGCACCGGCCCCTGCGGCGTGTCCATCTGAAACTCGGTGATGTGGTCTTCCTGGTGCGCCGGCCAGGTCTGTGGGTCTTGGGGCGCCAGCACAATATTGGGCCGAAAGCGAAGTATGTCAACCGGTGCCCGGCCACTGGCCTGCAAGCGCGCGTTGAGCGCCTGCAGCGAAGGCTGCGATAGCAGCATCAGCGGGAAACCATCGCTGAAGGTGTTGAGGACGGTCTGGCCCCCGGTCCAGCGGCGGTCGCAGACGCGTTCAACCTGCGGGTCAAAACGCACCAGGCGGGCCGGTCGACCCAGAAAATCGCTGAACCACTGCGCGGCCACCGCGCCCATGTCCCAGGCCTGCAAAGGCTCATCCCATATCTCGACTTGGGCCGGCGACTCGACACTCTCGAGTCCCAAGTGCAGGGCAAGCATGCCCGGCGCGCGCAGCACCAGATCGGAAGAACGCAGCGCAGGCTGCACCAGGGCCAGCCGCGGCTGCTCGCGCTGCGAAATAAATTGGCCGCGCTCATCGACCACCATCCAGCTGCGGTCGAGATCGAGCCCCTGATCCGTCAACAGAGCCTGGCCAAGCGCCACAGGCCCACAGGACTTGACCGGATAAATCAGCAACTGGGCAATTACCGCCTGTAAATCGGTCGCAGGAATGCTCATAAATAGGTCCATTGAAAAGAGCAGTCGCCTATTCTCGCTGCCTTTCTACAATGAGCCATGACCACTCAATTCGATGTCTGTATTCAGGGAGACGGTGTGGTGGGCCGCAGCCTGGCGCTGATGCTGGCGCGGCAGCGGCTCAAGGTTGCGTTGCTGCAATCGCACCAGGGATCGCCGATGCACGACATCCGGGCGTATGCGCTCAATCGCGCCTCGCGCGGGCTGCTGGAAGAAGTCCGGGCCTGGCCGGCTGAAGACGGGGCAACGCCCGTGTCAGCGATGCAGGTCTGGGGCGACGAGGGGGGCCAGATTCGCTTTGAGCCGGAGGCGGGTCAGCATGAGCTGGCCTGGCTGGTACCAGCCAGCCAATTGCTGGAGAACCTGGCCCAGGCCTTGCGCTTTGCTCCGCAGGTCACAGTCGTGGATTCGACCCAGGCAGTTCAGGCGGCGCTACAGGTCGTGTGCGAAGGTCGCGACAGCAGCGGCCGACAGGCGCTGGGCATCGGCTGGAACAGCCGGCCCTACGCCCAAAAAGCCCTGGCGGCGCGATTGCAGGGCGTATCACCCCACGGCGGCGAGGCCCGTCAGTGGTTTGTCGACGGCGAGATAGTGGCCTTGCTTCCTATGGGCGGCGCCAGCGGTCGCGAATGGGCGCTGGTTTGGTCAGTCTCGCTGGCCAGGGCCCAGGTCCTGCAAACCCTGGACGCCCAGGGCTTTGTCCAGGCCCTGCAAGCGCGCATCGGCGCGCAGGTCGGACCCTTCTCGCAGGTCGGACCCTTCACCCTGAGCAGCCCCGTGATGGGCTGGCCCCTGCATCTGTCACAGGCTGATCGCTGGGTCGGACCGGGCTGGGCGCTGGCTGGCGATGCGGCTCATACGGTGCATCCTCTGGCCGGCCAGGGTCTCAACCTCGGTCTGGCCGATGTGCGCGAGCTCGCCCGTGTCATCGGTGATCGCGAGTTTTGGCGGTCGCCGGGCGATCAGCGCTTGTTGCGGCGCTATGAGCGAGCACGAAAGGCCGAGGTGCAGGCCATGGGTCTGCTCACGGATGGCCTGCAAGGCCTCTTTGCTTACAACAGTTCACAATGGCAGGCCCTGCGCAACTGGGGCATGAATGCGGTGGGCAGTCAGCGCTGGATAAAATCATGGCTTGTTCGGCGAGCGATGGGCCAATCCCAGGAAGTCTAAGGGCATGAAGATGAGTTTTTTGGCAAGCTGGATGGCCCGGTCCTGGCTCCGGCCACTGCGCAGCCCGGTCGTGGCCGGCCTGCTGTTGGCCTCGCTGACGGCCCTGTTGCCGGGCCCGGCCCTGAGCCAAACCGGGGGGCTGACGGCCGCTCAGGAGTCTGCGCTGCGCAAGACCCTGAGCGAGCGCTTGCCCAATCTGCCCAGGATCGACGAGATCCGGCGTACGCCGATGAACGGCCTCTTTGAAGTGCGCATGGGCCTGGATATCGTCTACACCGATGCCAGCGGCGCTTTCCTGATTCAAGGTCAGCTGATGGACACGCGCACCCGGCAAGACCTGACCCAGGAGCGCCTGGACAAGCTCAATGCGATCGTTTTCGATAGTCTGCCGGTCAAGGACGCCATTACCATCGTCCGTGGCAGCGGCAAGCGCCGCCTGGCCGTTTTTCAAGACCCCAACTGCGGCTACTGCAAACGCTTTGAGCGCGATCTGCAGAAGGTTGGCGACATCACCATCCATCTTTTCCTGATGCCCATCCTGGGGCCCAGTTCGATGGAGCAGGCGCGCAATGTCTGGTGCGCGCGGGATCAGGCCCGCGCCTGGGCCGATCTGATGATCTCCGACCGGCCCGCACCGGCAGCCCGAGCCGACTGCGACGCCAGCGCCTTGAGCCGAAACACCGAGTTCGCACGCAAGATGCGCATTACCGGCACCCCGACGCTGGTCTTTGGCAATGGCAACCGGGTGCCCGGGGCCATTGCTGCCGAGCAGGTGGAAAAGCTGCTAGCCCAGGTGCCTTGAGGCTGGCGCCGGCCCGAGCCAGCCGGCGGGCCTGAGGTATTCTTGCGACATGTCCCCTGTCTATCGCGTCGAGATCGCCGATCTCAAAGCACACTTGCTGCGCGTTCACTTGAGTATCCCGGAACCAGCGGCCAATCAGACGCTGAGTCTGCCCGTCTGGATACCTGGCAGTTACATGGTGCGCGATTTCTCCGGACATCTGCAAGGTTTGCAAGCCAGGCAGGGCCGCAAGCGCCTGATGCCGGAGCAAATCGACAAATGCACCTGGCGCCTGCCCTCGAAAAAGGGCCAGGCACTGGAGGCGAGCTATGAGGTCTACGCCAACGACCCGTCAGTGCGCATGGCTCAGCTCAGCGACGAACGCTGCTTCTTTAATGCCACCTCCGTGTGCTTGCGGGTGCATGGCCAGGACGACCGCGCGCTGATTTTCGAAATCCCGCCGCCGCAGAGCCGCAAGCCATGGATCCTGGCCACCGGCCTGAAGCCCCTGAAAGTCGACCGCCGCGGCTTTGGTCGCTACCAGGCGGCCGACTACGATGAGTTGGCAGACTCCCCGGTGACCTGGGGGGCGCTGTGGCACGGCCAATTCGAGGTCGCAGGCGTCCCACACCGCCTGGTGGTCAGCGGGGCGCCGCCCACCTTCGACGGCCAACGCCTGCTCGAAGACACTCAAAAAATCTGCCGTACCCACATTCGCTTTTGGCACGAGGACGGCCGAGCCCCCTTCGAGCGCTATGTGTTCATGCTCGATACGGTGAACGAAGGCTATGGCGGCCTGGAGCACCGCAACTCAACCGCTCTGATCTGCGGCCGCAGGGATCTGCCCAAGGTCGGCTCGTCTTCGGCGAGTGAGGGCTACACCACCTTGCGTGGCTTGATCAGCCACGAATACTTTCACACTTGGAATGTCAAGCGGCTGCGGCCGGCCGAGTTTGCGCGCTACGACTACACGCGCGAAAACTACACCGAGCTGCTGTGGTTTTTTGAGGGCTTCACCAGTTACTACGACGATCTGATGCTGCGGCGCTGCGGCTTGCTCGATAACGCGGGCTACCTCAAGCTTTTAGGCAAAACCATCAACCAGGTCTTGCAGACCCCGGGGCGCAAAGTGCAGACGGTGGCCCAAGCCAGTATGGATGCCTGGGTCAAGTACTACCGACACCATGAGAACACACCCAACGCAACCGTCAGCTATTACAGCAAGGGCGCCCTGGTGGCGCTGTGTCTGGACCTGACGCTGCGATCGATGCGCGCCAATCTCAGCCTTGATGACATCATGCGAGGCCTGTGGCGACGCTGCGGTGCGGGGCCCATGACCGAGCAGGACCTGCTGGCGCAGCTTCGTGAGAGCAGCGGCCGCTCATTCGAGGCGCAGATCAAGCAGTGGGTTCACAGCACCGAGGAGCTGCCACTGCGGGACCTGCTGCAGACCCACGGTGTGGCCATCAAGGAGGAGCCCGATGCGCTGGCCCAACGCCTGGGACTGCGGGTCGATGAGAGCGCCGGCCTGAAGATTCGAACCGTCCTGCACGGCGGCGCTGCTCATGCGGCCGGTCTGAGCGCCGGCGATGAGTGGCTGGGCCTGGAAACCGGGCGGGCAACGAGTTGGCGCCTGCGTCGGCTTGACGACCTGATGCTCTATGCGCGCGCTGGGGAGAAAGTTCGGGCCTGGGTCTCGCGGGACGATCAATTGCTGTGGCTGCCCCTGAAGGTCCCCCAAGAAGGCAAGACCTGGCGCCTGGCGGTCCAGGAGGCCCAGACGCTGACCCGGTGGCTGTGCCCCGCCGAGGCCCACTAGTCATGGCATCATCGGCAGTGGCTGATGAGCCGGGGCCATCCACAGTTTGTCTTTCAGCAGGAGTTCAAAAGCACCATGCCCTTCGAAACCATTGAAACGAGCTTGCACGGCCCCGAGGGTCAACAAGTTGGCCTGATCCGCCTGAATCGCCCTAAACAGCTCAATGCCCTCAATGATCAGTTGATGGACGAACTCGGCGAGGCCCTCAAAACCTTCGACGCGGACGACCGGATCGGTTGCATGATCATCACCGGCAGCGAAAAAGCCTTCGCGGCAGGCGCTGATATCGGCGCGATGGCCAGCATGACTTTTGCCGAAGCTTATGGCCGCAACTTCATCAGTCGCAACTGGGAAAAGATAGGCCAGGTTCGCAAACCGGTCATCGCGGCCGTTAGCGGATTCGCCCTCGGCGGCGGTTGCGAGTTGGCGATGATGTGTGACTTCATCATCGCCGCCGATAACGCCCGTTTCGGCCAACCGGAAATCAAATTGGGCATCATCCCCGGCGCTGGCGGCACGCAACGTCTGCCCCGCGCTGTGGGCAAGTCCAAGGCGATGGACCTGGCCCTGACCGGCCGCATGATGGATGCGCAGGAAGCCGAGCGCGCCGGCTTGGTCAGCCGGGTGGTACCGCTGGACAAGCTGATGGACGAGGCCTTGGGTGCAGCGCTGCAGATTGCCCAGTTCGGCCGACTTGCGGTCATGGCCACCAAGGAGTCGGTCAACCGCGCTTTCGAAAGCCCGCTAAGCGAGGGCCTGACTTTCGAGCGGCGGCTTTTCCATAGCCTGTTTGCCACCGAGGACCAGAAAGAAGGCATGGACGCCTTTGTCAACAAGCGCGCCGCCCGTTTCCAGCACCGCTGAACAAGTCGATATAATTCCCCGCTACGGTGATATAGCTCAGTTGGTTAGAGCGCAGCATTCATAATGCTGATGTCGGTGGTTCAAGTCCACCTATCACCACCAAATCCCGTTAAGCCTCAGGGCAAGGGCTCTGAGTGCCTCTTGCGGCCCGACGGCTGCCCGGACCTCCCAGCCTCTGGACACACACCATGAACCGCTGCGAAAGCCCCGCCCGATTGCCACACGCGCGATCATGAAGGTCTACATCAAGACCTTTGGATGCCAGATGAACGAGTACGACTCGGACAAAATGTCCGATGTTCTGCGCGCCGCCGAGGGCTACGAGGCCACCGAAGACCCTGAGCAGGCCGACCTCATCCTCTTTAACACCTGCTCGGTGCGCGAAAAGGCGCAGGAGAAGGTGTTTTCCGACCTCGGCCGGGTCAAGCACCTCAAAGAGCGTGGCACCCTGATCGGAGTCGGCGGATGCGTGGCCAGCCAGGAAGGTCATGAAATCATCGCCCGTGCGCCGTATGTCGACTTGGTGTTTGGGCCCCAGACCCTGCACCGCCTGCCGCAACTGCTGCGCCAGCGGCGCGAGCACAACCAGCCCCAGGTGGACATCAGTTTCCCAGAGATCGAAAAATTCGATCACCTGCCCCCTGCGCGCAAGGACGGGCCGACAGCCTTTGTCTCCATCATGGAAGGCTGCTCGAAATTCTGCAGTTACTGTGTGGTGCCCTACACCCGTGGCGATGAAGTCTCACGGCCTCTGGAGAGTGTTTTGGTGGAGGCGGCCGAACTTGCCGATCAGGGCGTGCGCGAGCTCACCTTGCTCGGACAAAATGTCAATGCCTATCGGGGGGCCATGGGCCAGAGCTCGGAAATCGCCGATTTCGCCACCCTGATCGACTATGTGGCCGAGATCCCCGGTATCGAACGCATTCGATACACCACCAGTCACCCCAATGAATTCACACAGCGCCTGATTGAGGCCTACGCGCGCGTGCCCAAGCTGGTCAATCATCTGCACCTGCCCGTGCAGCATGCGAGCGACAAGATCCTGATGGCCATGAAACGGGGCTACACCGCTCTTCAATACAAGAGCACGGTGCGCAAGCTGCGCGCCATTCGGCCCGACCTGGCCATGAGCAGCGACTTCATCGTCGGATTCCCCGGGGAGACCGAGGAAGACTTCGACAAGCTGATGCGCCTGGTTGACGACATCGGCTTTGACACCTCGTTTTCCTTTATCTTCAGCCCCCGACCCGGCACACCGGCGGCCAATCTGGCTGACGAGACGCCGCACAGCGTCAAACAAGCGCGTCTGGCGCGCTTACAGGCCCGGCTCGACGAAGGCGTCAAAGCCATCAGCGCCAGCCGCGCTGGAACAGTGCAGCGTATTTTGGTCGAGGGCCCCTCGCGCAAGAATGCGCAGGAACTTATGGGGCGCACCGAATGCAACCGGGTGGTTAACTTCGAAGGCCCCCCGCGCTTGATCGGTCAGATGATCGATGTGCAGATCACCCAGGCCATGCAACGAGCGCTGCGCGGACAGGTGGTCACCAGTTCACGGGAATCGGCTCCAGCGCACTGATGCAGGCCACGAGTCGGGCAACCCTTGTCCGACCGCCCCCGGCGCTACCGGCCAGCGGGCCGAGACCCCTATCGCGGCATGCCGGGAAAGCCTTTCATTCCGCCCAGGCCCTTCATGCCCCCCATGCGCTTGAGCATTTTCATCATGCCCCCGCCCTGCATCTTTTTCATCATGCCCTGCATCTGCTCGAACTCGTTGAGCAGCCGGTTCACATCCTGAACCTGAACACCGGCGCCAGCAGCGATCCGCTTTTTACGGGTGGCCTTGATCAACTCGGGCTTGCTGCGCTCGGCCGGCGTCATGCTGTGAATGATGCCCTGCTTGCGAGCGATGTCTTTCTCAACCCGGTTCAAGTCCATGTCAGCCGCCTTGGCCGAGAGCTGCGAAGGCAGTTTGTCCATCAAGCTCGACAAGCCGCCCATCTGCTTCATCTGCTGAATCTGCCCCAGAAAATCATTGAGGTCAAAACCGGCGCCACTCTTGACCTTTGCCGCCAGCTTTTGAGCCGCCTGCAAGTCAACACCGGCGCTGACTTGCTCGACCAGGGCCAGAATGTCGCCCATGCCCAGGACGCGCCCGGCATGACGCTCGGCATCGAACACCTCGAGTCCATCGATCTTCTCGGAGACGCCGGCAAACTTGATGGGCACCCCAGTGACCTGTCGCACCGATAAAGCCGCCCCGCCGCGGGAGTCACCATCGAGCTTGGTCAGCACAATGCCCGTCAGCGGCAAAGCCTGACCAAAGGCCTTGGCGGTGTTCACCGCATCCTGGCCTTGCATGGCGTCAACCACAAAAAGAGTCTCTATGGGCGAAAGCACCTGGTGGAGCTCCTGAATTTCCCGCATCAACGCCTCGTCGATGGCCAGGCGGCCAGCGGTGTCGACCAACAGCACATCGAAGTAATGGCGCCTGGCATGATCGAGCGCGGCCCGCGCGATGTCGGCCGGCTTTTGCTCAGGGCTGCTCGCAAACCACTCGGCGCCGGCTTGTGCACTGACCGTCTTGAGCTGTTCGATGGCCGCGGGCCGGTAGACATCGCCCGAGACGGTAAGAACCTTCTTTTTGCGTTTTTCGATCAAGTGGCGCGCCAGCTTGGCGGTGGTGGTGGTCTTACCGGCACCTTGCAAACCAGCCATCAAAATGATCGCTGGCGGCTGGGTGGCCAGATTCAGATCGCTGACCCCCTCGCCCATGGTGGCCGCCAACTCGCGGTGAACGATGCCCACCAGCGCCTGCCCTGGCGATAGAGAACCGAGCACCTCCTGGCCCAGGGCCTTGTCCTTGACGCGGGCAATAAAGTCACGCACCACCGGCAGGGCCACATCGGCCTCGAGCAGAGCCATGCGCACCTCACGCAGCATGTCCTGTACATTGGACTCGGTGATGCGGGCCTGGCCGCGCAGTTGCTTGACCAGGCGGGAGAGTTTGTCACTGAGAGCTGAAGCCATGGCGTGCGACCGAAGAAACTCATCGGCACTCAAAGGGGGACCGCTATAAACTGTGCGCATGATTTTAGCCCTCAGCCCAGCCGCCTCCTACCTGGTGGCCACTGTATCGGCGCTGGCCTATCTGCTGCTGGCGCTCTGGAGCTTGCGCCTGGGCAAAGGCGCCAGTCGCGGCCTGTTTGGTCTGGCCTGGCTGCTGCATGCACTGAGCCTGGCCGAGGGCCTGTTCGGCCAACCGCCGCGCTTCGGCTTCGCGCCGGCTCTGTCGATGACCATCTGGTTGGTGTTGGCCGTGATCGCCATTGAAAACGAGTTGCTGCCCCATCTGCGATCGGGTTTCACCCTGGCCGGTCTGGGCACCGTGGCTGTATTGCTGCCCGAGCACTTCCCCGGGGTCAGCTACGAATCCATCGCCTCACCCTGGATGCCGCTGCACTGGGCCCTGGGCATGGCCTCTTACGGCCTTTTCGGGGCAGCGGTATTACACGGCTGGCTCGCGTCCCGAACGGAAAAGAGACTGCGTGAGATGAGCGATTTGCACCAGGGCATGCCACTGCTGGCCCTCGAGCGACTGACTTTTCGCTTCGTGGAGGCTGGCTTCCTCATGCTCACCGCCAGCCTGGCGGCGGGCGCGTACTTCGCGATGAGCTTTTACCAAGACCACCCCGGCGCTGCGCTTAACCACAAAACGGTATTCTCGGCGCTGGCTTGGATCATCTTTGCGGGCCTGCTCTTGGGCCGTCGTTGGCGCGGCTGGCGCGGACGGCAGGCGCTGCGGGTGCTCTATCTGGGCGCTGGTCTGTTGCTGCTGGGCTATCTGGGGTCCCGCTTCGTGCTTGAGGTCATCCTGGGCAGGGGCTGAGATGAAATATGTCCTGTTGATCGCCTTGGCCCTGGGCTTGATCTGGTGGTGGCGCCTGCTGGTGCGCAAGAACCAAGCCCGTCCCAAAGACGCTGCCCCCGCGTCGCCGCCCCCTCCAGGACCGGCCGATGACATGATCGCCTGTGACCACTGCGGGCTGCATCTGCCCCGAAGCGAGGCCCTGATCGGCGCGCGCGGCACCTACTGCAGCGCGGCCCACCGTGAGGCCACCGAGGGCCGGAGCCAGGGCTCATGAACCGGCCCGCCGCTAACGCGGCGTCAGCAGGGCTCTGGCTTGAGGGTTGGTATCGCCACGCCCACCGGCTCGATTCGCCCAACTTCGGGCCGCGTCCGGTGGATACCCCCGTCGACCTCATCGTCATTCATGCGATCAGCCTGCCGCCGGGCCGCTACGGCACGGGCTGCGTGCAGCGCTTCTTCACCCAGCAACTCGACTGGCAGGCCCACCCCTACTTCGGCACGATTCGCGAGTTGCGGGTCTCGGCGCATTTCTTCATCGAGCGTACCGGTGCGCTGTGGCAGTTTGTCAGTTGCAGCGACCGTGCTTGGCACGCGGGCACCTCGCGCTATCGAGGCCGCGATAACTGTAACGATGACTCGATCGGCATCGAGCTCGAAGGGCAGGATGGACAGGCTTTCGAAGCAGAGCAATATGAAACCTTGGGCAGCTTGTGCAGCGCCCTGATGCAAAGCTACCCGATCGAGCATTTCGCCGGGCACGAACACATCGCGCCCGGACGCAAGACCGATCCTGGGCCGGGCTTTTGCTGGACTGATCTGCAAAAATCCCTCGGCCTGCCCGATCCGTATTTCCCGTCGACCCAAGCTCCGGAGAAACCCGAGGAAGCGCCGCCCTGACTATGGCTCGTCCGGCATCAGCCGGCGAGGATCCCGCCGCCCTCGCCCCCGGCTCGAGCCAAGCCAGACGCGGTCTCGGCTTGAAAAGGATGTGGCAGGCCGCGCTATTTCGAGCGACTGACACGGGATTTCACATTTGACGGGGCATGCGATGGATTTGCAGCGCCCAATCAGAACGCAGGTGGCTCTAAAAAAGAAAAAAAGGGCCCCAATATCCCGGGGCCACGCCAGAAGTGGCCGAGGCGTTAAGATAGCGAAAACACTACATCTAGTGCTTGAAATCAAGCCAGGCCCTAGGTATAGTGCTTTGGCGCCGAGACACATTACTTGCCAATGCAACCCATCCAGTCACTTTGCACCGCTGACGCGATCGAGGCGCTCGCGACCGGACAAAGCCTGGATGCGATTCCAAGCCGTTTCAATCTGTCACATTGTGGGGCTGTGGTGACGGCAAGATCGGATTCACAAGCGCTATCTGCCTGATTGAGCAGTCAGGCTTCACAAAAATTTGAAGATCGTCAGAGGACACATGCAAACTGCCACCCACGCCACGGCCCCGAGCCCCAGCACAAGCGCCTTCGAAGCCACCCGAGCCGCCTCCAACAGCAGCCCCTACGCCAACTACCAAATCATCCGCCGCAACGGTGCGGTGGTTCCTTTCGAGCCCAACAAGATTGCGGTGGCGATGATGAAGGCCTTTCTGGCAGTGCACGGCACACAGGGAGCCGCGTCGGCCAGCGTGCGCGAGACCGTCGATCAGCTCACCCAGGCGGTGGTCAAGGCCCTGATGCGCTCGCGACCCGGCGGCGGGACCTTTCACATCGAGGATGTGCAGGACCAAGTCGAGCTCGGGCTGATGCGCGGAGGGCACCACGAAATCGCGCGGGCCTATGTGCTTTACCGTGAAAAGCGCACGCAGGAGCGGGCGCGCCAGGGCAATGCCGCCCCGGTCGGACAGCCTACGCTGTATGTCACCGATGGCCAGCAGCGAGTTGCCCTGGACCTTGACGGCCTGTACCGCCTGATCCAGGAATCCTGCGAAGGCCTGGGTGCCGATGTCAAGCCCGAGCCCATCGTTGCAGAAACCAAACGCAACCTCTATGACGGCGTACCGATCGATGAGGTATACAAAGCCGCCATCATGGCCGCGCGCACCTTGATCGAAAAAGATCCAGACTACACCTATGTCACTTCACGCCTGCTGATGCACACCATACGCCGGGAAATCCTGGGCGAAGAGGTCAAGCAGCGCGAAATGTCCAGCCGGTACCCCGAGTACTTTCCTCAGTTCATCGCCAGGGGCGTGCAACACGAGCTGCTCGACGAGCGGCTGCTGCAGTTCGATCTGGCTCGCTTGGGCGCGGCGCTCAAGCCCGAGCGCGACCTGCAGTTCGATTACCTGGGCCTGCAGACTCTCTACGACCGCTACTTCCTGCATGTACGCAAGGCGCGCATTGAACTGCCGCAGGCCTTTTTCATGCGTGTGGCCATGGGTTTGTCCCTGGGCGAGATCGACCGCGAAGCGCGTGCCATCGAGTTCTACGAGTTGCTTTCGTCCTTTGACTTCATGTCGAGCACGCCGACGCTTTTCAATAGCGGGACGCTGCGCTCGCAACTGTCGAGCTGCTACCTGACCACGGTACCGGATGACCTGGACGGCATCTACGAATCGATCAAGGAAAACGCGCTGTTGTCCAAGTTTGCCGGTGGTCTGGGCAATGACTGGACCCGCGTGCGCGCCCTGGGCTCGCACATCAAGGGAACCAACGGCGAATCGCAGGGCGTGGTGCCCTTCCTCAAGGTGGTCAATGACACGGCCGTGGCCGTGAACCAAGGCGGCAAGCGCAAGGGGGCCGTCTGCACCTACCTCGAAACCTGGCATCTGGACATCGAAGAGTTCTTGGAGCTGCGCAAGAACACCGGCGACGACAGGCGACGCACACACGACATGAACACGGCCAACTGGATTCCGGATTTGTTCATGCGGCGCGTCATGGAGAAAGCCCACTGGACGCTTTTTTCTCCGTCGGACTGCCCCGACCTGCACGATCTCTACGGTGAGGCCTTCGAGAAAGCCTACCTGGCCTATGAGGCCAAGGCCGAGCGGGGCGAAATCAAGCCCAGCCGCAAGGTCGAGGCGGTGGATCTGTGGCGAAAGATGCTCTCGATGCTGTTCGAGACCGGCCACCCCTGGATCACATTCAAAGATGCCTGTAATGCGCGCTCGCCCCAGCAGCATGTGGGGGTAGTGCATTCGTCCAATTTGTGCACCGAGATCACGCTCAACACCAGCGACAGTGAAACTGCAGTGTGCAACCTCGGGTCGGTCAACCTGGTGCGCCATCTCAAGGACGGCCGAATCGACCAGGACAAACTCAAGAAAACCATCAGCATCGCCATGCGGATGCTCGATAACGTGATCGACATCAATTACTACGCCGTCAAAAAGGCGCGGGACTCTAATATGAAGCACCGGCCCGTGGGCTTGGGCATCATGGCCTTCCAAGACTGCTTGTATGAACTGCGCATTCCCTACGGTAGCCAGCAGGCGGTTGAGTTTGCCGATCAGTCCATGGAGTCTGTCTGCTACCACGCTTACTGGGCGTCAACCGAGCTGGCGCGCGAGCGCGGCATGTACTCGAGCTACAAGGGCTCGCTGTGGGATCGCGGGATTCTGCCGCCCGATACCCTGGACCTGCTGGCACGCGAGCGCGGCGGCTTCCTGGAGGTTGACCGGTCAAGCACTTTGGACTGGGACGCACTGCGGCGCAAGATTGCGCAGGACGGTATGCGTAACTCCAACTGCGTAGCGATTGCGCCCACCGCCACGATTTCCAACATCATCGGGGTCGATGCCTGCATCGAACCGTGCTTTGGCAATCTGTCGGTCAAATCCAATCTCTCGGGCGAATTCACCGTCATCAATGCCTATCTGGTGCGTGACTTGAAGCGACTGGGTCTGTGGGACGATGTGATGGTGGTCGACCTCAAGCATTTCGACGGCTCTCTGCGGCCCATCGATCGGGTGCCGGCTGAAATCAAAGCCCTGTATGCCACCGCCTTCGAGATTGAGCCAACCTGGATCGTCGAGGCCGCAGCCCGCCGTCAAAAGTGGATCGATCAGGCCCAATCGCTCAACATCTACATGGCCGGAGCCTCGGGCAAGAAACTCGACGACACCTATAAGCTTGCCTGGCTGCGTGGCCTCAAGACCACCTACTACCTGCGCACCATGGCCGCAACGCACGCCGAAAAATCCACGGTACAGGCAGGTCAACTCAACGCCGTCTCCGCCTCGACACCGGCGGCAGGCGCGACCAGCGCCTTGCAAGCAGCAGCAGCAGCAGCGCGCGCGCAAATGGAGACGGCTACCGCAGCCACCGATATCAAGTTCTGCGCCATCGATGACCCGGGCTGCGAAGCCTGTCAATAAAGGCGGGGGGCCTTCGTCTGATCATGAGCACCTCTCATTTTTTGACCTCGCTCTTATTCCGAACGATGCAATTGAGCAACAGGTTTCATGCCTTCAAAGCAGAAATCGGTTCTCTTTGATCAAACACCTTTCTACAATCGCCATCATTGGAAATTCGTATGCTGTCCTGGGACGAAGAAGTCAAACCCACTTTGCAAAGCGTCAGGTCTCCTGCTCGCCCGGTCGAATTCCCCCCGGAGCCGTCGAGCCCGGCCCCCCGTCTCCTCGACGATGGTGCGCTGTCCCCAAGCAAAGCGGGCTCCACCAGCGCCTCAGCCGAAGGGACCAAGCGCGTCAGGATCGCTGACAAGCGCATCATCAACGGTCAGACGGATGTCAACCAGCTCGTACCCTTCAAGTACAAATGGGCCTGGGAAAAATACCTGGCGACCTGCGCCAACCACTGGATGCCGCAAGAAGTCAACATGACGCGGGACATCGCGCTCTGGAAAGACCCAAACGGCCTGACCGAAGACGAGCGACGCATCGTGATGCGCAATCTCGGCTTCTTTGTCACCGCAGACTCGCTGGCGGCCAACAACATCGTGCTGGGCACCTACCGCCACATTACAGCTCCGGAGTGCCGCCAGTTTCTGCTGCGCCAGGCCTTCGAGGAAGCCATCCACACCCACGCGTATCAGTACATCGTCGAGTCGCTGGGGCTGGACGAGAGCGAGATCTTCAACGCCTATAACGAGGTCGCCTCCATCCGCGACAAAGATCAGTTCCTGATCCCTTTTATCGAGGCGATCATGAATCCCGACTTCAAGACCGGCACGCCCGAGGCTGACCAGACGCTGCTCAAGTCACTCATCGTCTTCGCCTGCCTGATGGAAGGCCTGTTCTTCTATGTGGGCTTCACGCAAATTCTGGCGCTGGGCCGCCAGAACAAGATGACCGGTGCGGCCGAGCAGTACCAGTACATCCTGCGCGATGAGTCCATGCACTGCAACTTTGGCATCGACCTGATCAACCAGCTCAAACTAGAGAATCCGCACCTCTGGACCAACGACTTCAAAACCGAAATCAAGGGCCTGTTCATGAAGGCCGTGGAGCTGGAGTACCGCTACGCCGAGGACACCATGCCCCGCGGCGTGCTCGGGCTCAATGCCTCCATGTTCAAAGGCTACCTGCGCTATATCGCCAACCGCCGCGCGACCCAAATCGGCCTTGAGGCCCTATTCCCGAATGAGGAAAATCCATTTCCTTGGATGAGCGAAATGATCGACCTCAAGAAGGAGCGCAATTTCTTCGAGACGCGTGTCATCGAGTATCAATCCGGCGGCGCGCTGTCCTGGGACTGACTCCTTAAAAACGAGTGCATTTATACGCATGACCCAACCCCATCCTGAGCGGCTTCCGACACCTGCCATCGCGGCGGGCGGGGGCTGCTTGACCGTGTTCGCGGCGCTGGGCCACTTCGGTGAGCCCAACCCTGCGAATCGCTTTGCGGCTTCCAACCGCGAAGTGCTCTTTGCAATGTGATCAAGGAGAAAACTATGGCAACTGCAAAAAAAGCCGCGGCCAAAAAAGCCGCACCCAAGAAGGCAGCCGCTAAAAAGCCGGCCGCCAAGAAGCCGGCAGCTAAAAAGGCCGCCAAAAAGGTAGCCGCTAAGAAGCCGGCGGCCAAGAAGCCCGCCGCTAAAAAGCCGGCAGCCAAGAAGCCGGCAGCCAAGAAAAAGCCTGCTGCCAAGAAAGCAGCCAAGAAGGTAGCGAAGAAGAAGCCTGCCGCCAAGAAAGCGGCCAAGAAGGCTGCCAAGAAGAAGCCTGCCGCCAAGAAAGCAGCGAAAAAACCTGCTGCCAAAAAGGCCGCCAAGAAACCTGCTGCCAAGAAGCCTGCTGCGAAAGCACATGCTGCCCCGGCTGCCCCTGCGGCTCAGACCACTCTGAACCCGCAAGCCGCCTGGCCGTTTCCTACGGCCGGCAAGCCCTAAGCAGTAAGGTAACTCTGCCATCAAAGCCCAGCATCGAAAGATGTTGGGCTTTTTTCATGGCAAGGCCGCAGCTCAGGCAGGCCGCAAATGATCCAGGGTGTAATTTTGACAACCCGGCGTGGCGATCTTGTGCGCCCCAACACGGTTGCCCAACTCGCAACAACGCGCCAGGGACCAGCCGCGCTCCAGACCAAACAGCAGCGCCCCGCGAAATGCATCGCCACAGCCGGTGGGATCGGTCAATCGCTCAGCCCGCACCGGTTCAACCCGGGTGGTGTGACCGCCCTGCCAGACCTCACAGCCCTGCCCACCGAGGGTGACCACCAGGCCTTCGACTCGCTTGGAGATCTCGGCCATCGAGACACCCATACGCTCGCTCAGCATCCGCCCCTCGTAATCGTTGACGGTGACCCAGGTGGCCATTTGTACAAACTGGGCCAACTCCGCACCGTCGAACATCGGCAGCCCCTGACCCGGATCAAAGATAAAAGGAATACCGGCGGCATGCAACTGCTGGGCATGCTCAATCATGGCTTGGCGACCATCGGGGGAAATGATGCCAAGCCTGATCTCAGATCGGGGCTCGATACGCGTCTGATGGGCATGGCTCATCGCCCCCGGGTGAAAGGCCGTGATCTGGTTATTGTCCTGATCGGTCATGATCATGGCTTGCGCGGTGTAGCTGTCAGCTTGCTCAATAATGAATTCGGTGCTGATGCCCATGTTTTGAAAGCGCTGCCGGTAATCACGGCCATCGCTGCCTATCATGGCCATGGGCAGAGGTACGCCGCCGAGCTGGTGCAGGCTGTAGGCAATATTTCCGGCGCAGCCCCCAAACTCGCGCCGCAGCTGCGGCACGAGAAATGACACATTGAGGATGTGTAGCTGCTCGGGCAAGATTTGCTGAGCAAACCGCCCCGGAAAACTCATGATGGTGTCGAAGGCGAGAGATCCGCAAATCAGGGCTGGCATGGGATGATGCAATCAGACAAGGCCGAGCAGGCCAGACAAAAAAGCAGGCCTGTTCGACCTGCCTGACGAGCTGACATTGTAGGGCGGGCTCCACCCGCGGGCCTCAAAACCGGGCGCTCATCAAGACCCAGCCGTCTCGGGCCTGCAAGGCCTGCAGCCGACCGTAGGGCTGGTAGGCCAACTGCAACTCCTCAACCTGACGCTCGAGAATACCGGCCAGCACAAGATGCCCACCAGGGGCCACCATCGAACACAGCAGAGGGGCAAGAAGTTTGAGCGGCGTGGCCAGAATATTGGCCAGCACCGTGTCGTAGGGGCCGCGGGCCATCGCCGGCTCGCCCACAGTGGCCGCCACTCCATTGGCGCGCGAATTGGCCCGGGTCGCTTGCAGGGCCGCTTCATCGATGTCAACTGCGTCGACGGACTCAGCACCCCAAAGTGCGGCTCCGATCGCCAAAATCCCCGAGCCGCAACCGTAATCCATCACCCGGCCCAACCGCGGCGCCGCCTCCTGCGTTGGCAAGCCCCCTGCGATCCAAGCCAGACACAGTCCGGTGGTCGGATGTGAACCGGTACCAAAGGCCAAGCCCGGGTCAAGGCGGATGATGTGCCGTGCTTGTGCGGGCGCCTCGTGCCAGGTGGGCACGATCCAAAATTCGTCAGTGATCGCAATCGGCGCGAATTGCGATTGGGTCAGCCGCACCCAATCTTGCTCGGGCACCTCACCGATACCCAGAGCTTGGCAGCCGGCAAACTCATCTTGCAACAACAGCAAGTGCAGCGCCTGAGCCGCCGGCTCGGCCGAGCCGAACAGGGCCACCAGGCGGGAACGCTGCCAGCCAGGCTCAGGGGGCGGCAGGCCAGGCTCGCCAAACAAGGCCTGCTCCTGATCCGATTGCGCATCGGCATCCTCGACCGAAACGCTCAGGGCTTGCAAAGCCTCCAGGGCTTCGGCCAGCCATTCGACTCGGTCAACCGGGGCGAGCAGACGCAATTCGGCCAGGGCCATGACGGGTCTTCAGCGGCGGTGCTTGGACAACCACTCTTCGAGGTAGTGGATGTTGGTGCCGCCGCTCATGAACTTGGCATCGACCATCAGTTCCCGGTGCAGCGGGATGTTGGTGGAGATGCCCTCGACAGCCGTTTCGATCAAGGCCGAACGCATACGCGCCAGCGCCTGCTCGCGGGTGTCGCCGTGCACGATGATCTTGCCGATCATCGAGTCGTAATTGGGCGGAACAAAGTAGTTGGCGTAAATGTGCGAATCGACCCGAACGCCAGGCCCGCCCGGCGCATGCCAGGTGGTGATGCGGCCCGGCGAGGGCGTGAACTTGTACGGGTCCTCGGCATTGATCCGGCACTCAATGGCATGACCCTTGATCTCGATCTGCCGCTGACTGAAGGGCAGCTTCTCACCGGCTGCCACCAGAATCTGCGTCTTGACGATGTCCACGCCCGTGACCAATTCGGTGACTGGATGCTCCACCTGCACCCGGGTGTTCATCTCGATGAAATAGAACTCACCGTTTTCGTAGAGAAATTCAAAAGTTCCGGCACCGCGGTAGCCGATCTTCTTGCAGGCAGCAACGCAGCGCTCACCGATCTTCTCGACCAGCTTGCGGGCTATGCCCGGCGCTGGCGCTTCCTCAATCACCTTCTGATGCCTTCGCTGCATCGAGCAATCGCGCTCGCCCAACCAGACGGCGTTCTTGTGCTGGTCGGCCATGACCTGAATTTCCACATGCCGCGGATTCTGCAGAAACTTCTCCATGTAGACCTCGGCATTACCAAAGGCTGCACCAGCCTCGGCCTTGGTGGTCTGCACCGCATGGATCAGGGCAGCCTCGGTATGCACCACCCGCATGCCGCGCCCACCGCCGCCGCCGGCGGCCTTGATGATGACCGGGTAGCCCACTGCTTTAGCGATACGCTTGATGACGGCAGGATCGTCGGGCAGAGCCCCTTCGGAGCCAGGTACGCAAGGCACGCCCGCCTTGATCATGGCCTGCTTGGCCGAAACTTTGTCGCCCATGATGCGGATCGCATCGGGCGTCGGGCCGATGAACTTGAAGCCGCTTTTCTCCACCCGTTCGGCAAAATCGGCGTTTTCGCTCAGAAAACCATAACCCGGATGAATCGCCTCGGCATCGGTGACTTCGGCCGCTGAGATGATGGCCGGCATATTGAGGTAGCTCTGGGCCGAGGGCGGCGGTCCTATGCAGACTGCTTCGTCCGCCAACTTGACATACTTGGCGTCACGGTCAGCCTCGGAATACACCACCACCGCCTGCACGCCCATCTCACGGCAGGCGCGCTGGATTCTCAGCGCGATCTCGCCGCGGTTGGCAATCAGAATCTTCTTGAACATCGTGGCCGGCTCACTCGATCACCAGCAAGGACTGGCCGTACTCGACCGCTTGGCCGTTCTCGCAGAGGATCTGAGTCACCGTGCCCGATTTATCGGCTTCGATCTCATTGAGGATCTTCATCGCCTCAATGATGCAGATGGTCTGACCTTCCTTGACTTGACTGCCCACCTCGACAAAAGGCTTGCCCCCTGGACTGGAGGCGCGATAGAAGGTGCCCACCATGGGTGACTTGACCGCATGCCCGGCTGCCGCCGCGGGTTCGGATGCGGCTGGGGAAGGGCTTGGCTCGGCTGGCGCTGCAGTCGCCGGCGGTGGCGCCATCTGCGGGGCTACAGCCAGCGGGGCCTGAACCAGCACCGGAGCGCCTGTACCTTTGACGATCCTGACCTTGCCCTCGGCCTCGGTTATCTCCAATTCCGACACATTGGACTCGGAGACCAGATCGATCAGGGTCTTGAGCTTGCGCAAATCCATTCCTGCTACTCCTGAAGGTCCGGACTCTTAATCTGCCCGGATCAGTTTTTAAATGTCTACAAAATTGCCGAAAATATACGAAAAAAATCAAAAATTTAATAACTTCTCGATTGTATCGCCCAAAAGAAGCTCAGGAAGTCACCCCCAGAGAGCGGATGGCGCACCAATCAGAAGAGGGCTGCATGCTCAGCCGAGCTGCACTTTAGCGTAAATTCAACGCCAGATGCAGATCAATTCGACCAGGATACGATTTTTTATCGCCGAAGCCGACTCACAAACGGGCTGCCCATCGCTCCAGATCGTCCGCAGAAAGCTGCCCAAGCTTGCGCTCAAGAATGTCCCCGCTGCCCGCAAAAAGCACCGAAAACGGCAGACCTCCGGAGGTATTGCCCAAGGCTTGGCTCATCTGCGACCCTTCAAGGCCGCCCAAGGCGACCGGAAAGGAAAGCGGCGAGCGCTGCATCCAGCCACGCACCGCGCTGGGCTGATCGATCGCAATGCCCAGCATCTGCCAGCCACGATTGCGGTGGGCTTGGTGGAACGCATCGAGCAAAGGCAGCTCCTCGATGCAGGGCGGACACCAGGTGGCCCAGAAATTGACCAGCAAAGGCCGGCCGCGCAGGCTGGCCATGGCCAGGCTCTGACCGCCCGGTGTCTGCAGCGACACCGCCCAAAACGGATGGGAGTGAGCGCCGGCTGGCTGGATCTTCCCGGGTAGATGCAACCACCAAGCGCTCAGGGCACCGAGGGCACCGGCCGCCAAGCCGGCCGAGCCATAGATCCAGCGGCGTCGCTTCATACACCCGACTCCAGTAGGCGAGTAAGCGCCACCGCATCGCCGCGTGGGCTGCGTCCCCGCGCATCGGGCCGCAGGGCCCCATGCAGGTCGTCATGGTCGTAAATCATCAAATGCACTCCCACGGTTTCATTGAGCGGCTTGCACAGGCTGCGCAGGCTCAGGGCGTCCACCGTTTCGCCCTGAAAGCCCGTCACGCTGCGCACCTCGTAGTCGACCTGGTGCTCGATGAGCGCGATCTCGGCCGACTTGGGGTCGTCACAGAACAGCTGAAGATAGATGTCCGACAGCCGGGTGGCCGTGCCGTGCCAGACCGCCCCGCCCAGGTGCGGGCGGAACTCGGCCAGGCGCTGCATCCACAGCAGGGCCAGCTCGCGCAGCGCGCGCAGCTCGGCCGGCTGGGTGTCGGCACAGAAGATGGCGATGTGCTCGCGCACCGCGTCCTCCACGAGGTCGTTGTCAGGCAGTTCGGTGCGCGGGCTCATGCCCATGGCCTTGAGCGCGCGGCGTTTGGCCGGCCCGTATTCCAGCCCCTCCTCGACCACCATCACGGCGGCGGCCTGGGCGATCTCGGCCTTGAGTGAGCCCGCGTGCGATCCAGTCATGGCGCGTGATTGTGCCCGTGCCCCGCAGGCCCGCCGCGGCCAAGGGTTGAGCCGGGAGCCCCTCCTACAATTTGCCCATGCACATCCACATCCTGGGCATCTGCGGCACCTTCATGGGGGGCCTGGCGGCCCTGGCCCGCGAGGCGGGCCACCGCGTGACCGGCTGCGACGCTGCGGTCTACCCGCCCATGAGCGAGCAGCTGCGCGCCCTGGGCATCGCCCTGATTGAGGGCTACAGCGACAAGCAACTGGTGCAACCGGGCTTTGCGCCCGACATGTTTGTCATCGGCAATGTGGTCTCGCGCGCGAGGCTGCCGGACGGTACGCCCAAGTTCCCGCTCATGGAGGCCATCCTGGAGCGCGGCCTGCCCTACACCAGCGGCCCGCAGTGGCTGGCCGAGCATGTGCTGCAGGGCCGCCATGTGCTGGCCGTGGCCGGCACGCACGGCAAGACCACCACCACCTCCATGCTGTCCTGGATCCTGGAAGACGCGGGGTTGCAGCCAGGATTTCTGATCGGCGGCGTACCGCTGAACTTTGGCGTTTCGGCCCGGCTGGGAGGCCCGGGGGCCGGGCGTGCTGCGCAGGTCAAGGAGGAGCCCGCCCCGTGCCCGGGCCGCCCTTTCTTCGTCATCGAGGCCGACGAGTACGACACCGCCTTCTTCGACAAGCGCAGCAAGTTCGTGCACTACCGGCCGCGCACGGCCATCCTGAACAACCTGGAATTCGACCACGCCGACATCTTCCCGGACCTGGCGGCCATCGAGCGCCAGTTCCACCACCTGGTGCGCACCGTGCCCGGCAGCGGCCGGCTGGTGGTGAACGCGGCCGAGGAAAGCCTGGACCGCGTGCTGGCCCAGGGCTGCTGGAGCGAGTGCGTGCGCTTCGGCCCGGCGCAAGCCGGTCAGTCGCCGGGCTTGGAGGCACGCGGCGAGCCGCAGGACTTCGAGGTGCTGCGCCACGGCCAGCCGGTCGCGCGCGTGCAGTGGGCCTTGGGCGGCGTGCACAACCAGATGAATGCGCTGGCAGCCATGGCCGCGGCCGAGCATGTGGGCGTGACGCCCGCGCGGTCGGCCCAAGCCCTGGCGGGCTTCCAGAATGTGCGCCGCCGCATGGAGGTGCGCGGCACGGTGGGCGGCATCACGGTCTACGATGACTTTGCCCACCACCCCACCGCCATCCGAACCACGGTCGACGGCCTGCGCCGGCAGGTGGGCACGGCGCGCATCCTGGCCGTGTTCGAGCCGCGCAGCAACACCATGAAACTTGGCGCCATGAAGGCCCAGCTGCCCTGGAGCCTGGCGCAGGCCGACCTGGCCTTTTGCCACACCGCGGGGCTGGACTGGGACGCGGCCGAGGCCTTGTCGCCCATGGGCGCGCGCGCGCAGGTGGCGGCCGACATCGACAGCCTGGTGCGGCAAGTGGTGTCCGCCGCCCGACCGGGCGACCGGGTGCTGTGCATGAGCAACGGCGGCTTTGGCGGCATCCACGACAAGCTGCTGGCAGCGCTGGCGCCCTGAGGCAGCGAGCCGCTGGCAAGACGGCTGCAGTGCGAGCAGGCGGCAACTGCCCGCAGGCTGCACGGCCTCTGAACCTTTGGCCACTGCTGCCGAGAGCAGAGGTCACCAGGTTCTCACCAGACAACCGCCTGCCTGACTCACTTCAGGTCCAGATTGCGCGCACACCAGTGATCGGGGTTTTCGTAGCCGGTGATACCGAACTGTCTTTTGTGCGCCTCACCGCAAGTCACAGGATTGAGATCGCCCGGCCGTTGATGGATAGCCTGTAAACACAACTCAGGCTTGTCAAAGGCTTCCACGTTGTAGGCATTCTTCGATAGGGCTTGCACATCGCCTTGGGCATTTTTACGCATCGGCGCGAATTTGCTTCCGAACGGACGATACTGCCAATCGTTGAGCCGGTCCCTGCCAAACTTGCACCAATGACCTTCGGTGTCATAACCCGTGCCCCCCCAAACCGCGCGGTGAGCTGAACCGCAGGTTAATGGCATCACTTGGCTCGGCGGATGATCAGCCAGTCCACGGCAATCATCTTCGTTCGCCTTCCAAATCGGATGTCGTCCATCTTGTGAGATCGCCTCGACATCGCCCATGTCGTTCAGGCGCACTGGCGTGTGCATGCCCCCTGTCGAGGGCCCGACGATCTCGGGTACGCACTGCCACTGCCAGGCCTTTTTTGTCGGCGCGGCTAACCGCCGGGCGCCTCGGCTGATTGCTGGGAGTATTCCTTAGGTAGGAATCGACACCTTGCCTGTGCTCAATGAAAAAGCCGTAGCTCAGACTTTGAGTGCTATTCA
>Ga0194133_10001725_pt1 | contig 36637 bp, 31 predicted proteins | sample TA2KigOf40mmetaG_FD_155448 | JGI IMG/M metagenome (GOLD analysis project Ga0194133, IMG submission 155448) | Freshwater microbial communities from Lake Tanganyika, Tanzania - TA2015055 Kigoma Offshore 40m | ecosystem: Environmental > Aquatic > Freshwater > Lake | place: Tanzania: Lake...
AAGCCGCAAGGGCAAAAAACACTGGTCGTCACTTTTTTTGCTTTCTTCGTTTTCCCCACGAAATCGTGGGGTTGGCGGAAGTTAAGGCACAAGAGGCCCGTCATTTGCGCAATTTTGTTTCCGCGCAACCGGCCGACTCGGTGGTGTTCGCCTCTGGCTTTCCGGCCAGACCGCGACAACCCGCACGGGCGCGGTTGTCCGTATGCCGGAATGGGCGTGATTACTGGCAGCGGCAGGTTCTCATCCAGCAAAGATTCGGGCCTTGCGGCCCCAGGACGGGCGTTTATGGCGGTGCAGGCTTGACCGGCGCACCCATTCGCTTAACATGTTAAGTTATAGAGGGTGAGTCGATGCCGCATCTGACCATTGAGTATTCGCGCAATCTGGAAGGTGAGAGCGACCTGAACGCCCTTTGCTTGGCGCTGCAGCGCTCCATGCTGGCCTCGGGCCTGTTCGAGTTGGGGGCGATCCGGGTGCGGGCGCGGCCCTGTCCGCATTATGCGGTGGCCGACCTATTGCCGCAAAACGCCTTTGCCGACATGATCCTGCGGATCGGTCAGGGGCGAAGCGACGCGGACAAGACGGCGATCGGCGCGGCGCTGATGGCCGTGGCAGAGGCGCATTTCGCACCGCAGCTTTCCAGCCCGCACTTTGCGCTGACGCTGGAAGTGCAGGAAATCTCGGCCGCCTTCAGCTGGAAAACCAATGCCATTCATCCGCGTCTGAGGACCAAATGACCAAGCTTGACGACAATATCACCCGCGCAACCGGGTTTCTGGCCCGCTTCTCCAAGCAGGGCGTGCTGAACCATATTGGCGGTCAGGCGGTTCCGGCGGCGTCTGGCAAGACGTTTGAGACCATTTCGCCGGTGGACCTGAAACCTCTGGCGCAGGTGGCGCGCGGGGATGCCGCAGATATTGATGCCGCCGCCAAGGCCGCACAGGCGGCATTTGCCGGATGGGCGGCGATGCCGGGGGCTGAGCGTCGCCGCATCCTGCACCGCATCGCCGATGGGATCGAGGCGCGGGCAGATGAGATTGCCATGGTCGAATGCATGGATACCGGCCAAGCGCTGCGCTTCATGTCCAAGGCCGCAATCCGCGGCGCCGAGAACTTCCGGTTCTTTGCCGACAAGGCGGCCGAGGCGCGCGATGGCCGCACGCTGCATGCGCCGGGGCAGGTCAACATGACCTCGCGCGCGCCTTTGGGTTCGGTGGGGATCATCACGCCATGGAACACGCCCTTCATGCTGTCCACCTGGAAGATCGCGCCTGCCTTGGCCGCTGGCTGCACGGTGGTGCACAAGCCGGCCGAGTTTTCACCGCTGTCGGCGCGATTGCTGGTCGAGATTGCCGAAGAGGCCGGTCTTCCCAAAGGTGTCTGGAACCTTGTGAACGGCGTGGGCGAGGAGGCGGGCAAGGCGCTGACCGAACACCCTTTGATCCGCGCCATCGGCTTTGTCGGCGAAAGCCGTACCGGTTCCATGATCATGGCGCAGGGGGCAAAGACCCTGAAGCGGGTACATTTCGAACTTGGCGGCAAGAACCCGGTGATCGTGTTCGACGATGCCGATATCGACCGCGCCGTCGATGCGGCTGTCTTCATGATCTATTCGTTGAACGGCGAGCGCTGCACCTCCTCCAGCCGGCTTTTGGTGCAAGACACCATATATGACAGCTTTACCGCCAAGGTTGCGGCGCGGGCCAAGTCAATCAAGGTCGGTCACCCGCTTGATCCCGAAACCGAGGTGGGGCCGCTGATCCATCCGGTGCATGAGAAAAAGGTGCTGTTCTATTTCGACATTGGTCGCGCCGATGGGGCCACGGTTGCCGCAGGCGGCGAAAAGGCCGAGGGGCCGGGGGGCGGGTGCTATGTGAAGCCCACCCTCTTCACCGGCGCGCATAACCAGATGCGGATTGCGCAAGAGGAAATCTTTGGCCCGGTCCTGACCGCCATTCCTTTCAAGGATGAGGCAGAGGCCTTGGCCATCGCCAATGATATCCCCTATGGCCTTGCAGCCTATCTCTGGACCCAGGACGTGATCCGCGCTTTCCGGTTTTCGGGATCGGTTCAGGCTGGCATGGTCTGGGTCAACTCGGAAAACAACCGCCACCTGCCGACGCCTTTTGGTGGAGCCAAGGAAAGCGGCATCGGCCGCGACGGCGGGGATTGGTCTTTCGACTTCTATATGGAGACGAAGAACATCTGTTTCGCCACCACTGCCCATTCCATCCCGAAGCTGGGGAAATAAGCCATGCCCGTTCCGTCTCCGAACCTTTACCCCGATTTCAACACGGTCCGCCTGTCCCATGTTGAGTTTACCGTGAAAGACCTTGGCGCCAGCCGCGCCTTCTGGGTGGATACGCTGGGCCTGCAAATCAGCGGCGAAGAGCCCGGCGCACTGTATTTGCGCGCGATGGAAGAACGCGGGCATCACTGCATCGTGCTGCGGCAGGGGGCTCAGCCCACCGCCAACGTGCTGGGTTTCAAGGTCTGGGACGAGCCCGACCTTGACCGTGCCGAGGCCTGGTTCAAGTCGAAGAGCCGCCCGACGTCGTGGATCGACCGCCCCTTCCAAGGGCGCACGCTGCTGACGTCTGACCTGTTTGGTGTGCCGTTGGAGTTCTATGCCAAGATGGACCGCCTGCCGCCGATCCACCAGAAATACGCGCTTTACAAGGGCGTCAAGCCGCTCAGGATCGACCATTTCAACACCTTCTCGCCCGATGTCGATGCCTCGGTCGCCTTCTGGAATGAGATGGGCTTTCGGGTAACCGAATACACCGAAGATGAAGAGTCGGGCCGCCTTTGGGCTGCATGGATGCACCGCAAGGGCGGGGTGCATGACATGGCCTTTACCAACGGCCTTGGCCCGCGCCTGCACCATACCGCCTTCTGGGTGCCGACGCCTTTGAACATCATCGACCTGCTCGATCTGATGGCCACAACGGGCTATGTAAAAAACATCGAACGCGGCCCCGGTCGGCACGGCATTTCCAATGCCTTCTTTCTCTATATCCTCGACCCGGACGGCCACCGGATTGAAATCTACTGTTCCGACTACCAGACCGTTGACCCGGATCTGGAACCCATCAAATGGGACCTCAAGGACCCCCAACGTCAAACCCTTTGGGGCGCCCCCGCCCCGCGCAGTTGGTTTGAACATGGGTCGCTGTTCAACGGGTTGCAGCCGAAAGAGGCGGTGCTGAAAGCGCAGCCGATCATCGCACCATGATCCGCTTTGTCAGCTATTCGACAGGGCGCGAAACCGGTTGGGGCTACCTTGACGGGGACGCCATCACCGACCTGACCGCGCATTACCCCACCATGCGCGCCGCGATCGAGGCAGGCGCCTTGGCGGCGCTTGTACAGACCGCCGGACCGAAACTCAGCCTCGATCAAGTGACGCTGACCATCCCGGTCATCAACCCGGAAAAGATCATCTGTGTCGGCGTCAACTACCCCGACCGCAACGCGGAATACAAAGACGGACAAGAGGCCCCGCCGAACATGTCCCTCTTCATCCGCTTTCCGCGTAGCTTCACCGGCCATGACCAGCCGCTCATCCGCCCGCCGGAATCGTATCAACTGGATTACGAAGGCGAGGTTGTGATCGTCATCGGCAAAGGCGGTCGGCGCATCGCGCAATCTGCCGCCTATGACCACATCGCCGGGATCACCATCGCCAACGAAGGCACCCTGCGCGATTGGGTCCGGCATGCCAAATTCAACGTGACCCAAGGCAAGAACTTTGACACCTCTGGCGCCATCGGCCCGTGGCTCGTGCCTTTTGCGGGTGCCGCGCAGCTTGACGACATCGCGCTGGAAACACGGGTGAACGGCGACCTGCGCCAGCAAGACCGGACCAGCCGCATGCTTTTCCCCTTCCGCCGCATCGTCGAATACATCTCGACCTTCACCACCCTAGTGCCCGGCGACGTTATTCTCTGCGGCACCCCCACTGGCGCGGGCGCGCGAGTTGATCCGCCGATCTGGTTGAAGCCGGGCGATGTGGTCGAGGTCAGCGTTGAAGGAATTGGCACCTTGCGCAACACTGTCAAGGACGAGGTTCTGCCATGACGCCCGATCAGATCACAGCCGCCGGAAGCAGTCTCTATCAGGCCGAACAGAGCCGCATTCAGCGCAGCCTTCTCTCTGCCGAATTCCCCAGTGCGACGATGGATGACGCATATGCGGTGCAGCGGGCATTCGTGGACCGCAAGCTGTCCGAGGGGCGGAAAATCATCGGCTGGAAGATCGGCCTCACCTCGCGCGCCATGCAGCAACAGCTGAACATCGCCACCCCCGATTCGGGCGTGCTTCTGGATGACATGGCCTTTGCCAATGGTGCGACCATCCCCACAGGCCGCTTCATCGCCCCGCGGATCGAGGCCGAGATTGCCTTTGTCATGAAATCCGCTCTGTACGGCGATGTGACCCGCGATCAGGTGCTGGCCGTGACCGATTTCGTCGCCCCGGCCTTGGAAATTCTGGATACCCGGATCGTGCGCGCCGCGAATGGCCAGACCCGAACCATCATCGACACCATTTCCGACAATGCCGCCAACGCGGGCATCGTGATGGGCACCCACCGCCACGACCCACGGGGCGATTTGCGCTGGGTCGGGGCCATTGTGAAACGCGACGGCTTGGTGGAAGAAACCGGCCTTGGCGCCGGCGTGCTGGATGATCCGGTCACCGGCATCATCTGGCTGTCGCGCCGCATGCACCAGTACGGGCAAGCCATTGAACCCGGCCAAATCATCCTGTCCGGCAGCTTCATCCGTGCTGTGGAATGTCCACCCGGCGCCCGGATCGACGCCGATTTTGGCCCCTTCGGCCACCTAACCTGCACCTTTGCCTGAAAGCCCATCATGCCCGCACCGAAGAATCACCTGAAAGCCGCCCTTGCCGCCAAGACCGTGCAGCACGGCATCTGGATGAACCTTGTCAGCCCGATTGCCGCCGAGGCGCTGGCCGGTTGCGGGTTCGATTGGCTCTTGATTGACGGCGAACACGGGCCGAATGACATCCCGACAATCCTTGCCCAGGTGCAGGCCATGGGCAACCGCACAAGCGTGGTCGTGCGCCCGCCGGTGGGCGAGGTGCGACTGGTCAAACAGCTTCTCGATCTGGGTGTGCAGACCCTGCTGATCCCGATGATCGAAAGCGCCGACCATGCGCGCCAGATGGTGCAGGCCATGCTTTACCCGCCTCATGGCATCCGCGGTGTGGGTGCATCCATCGCCCGCGCCTCTGACTATGGCCGGATCACCGACTATATTACCACAGCCAACCCCGAAACCTGCCTGATCCTGCAGGTGGAAAGTCGCGCCGGACTGGCGGCCCTGCCTGAGGTCTTGAAACTGGATGGTGTCGATGGCGTCTTTATCGGGCCAGCCGACCTTGCCGCCGACATGGGTTATCCCGGCAACATGAACGCACCTGAGGTGCAGGAAACCATTGATGCCACGCTGAAGGCGATCATGGCATCGGGCAAATCTGCGGGCATCCTGACCTTTGATCCCAAGATCGCCCAGCGCTATCAGGCCATGGGTGTGACTTTCCTTGGCGTTGGCAGCGATGTGGCAATCCTGACTAAAGCCGCGACGGCGCTGGCCTCGGGCGTCAAGGCGGGTTGAATCCCCTTGCCCCAGCGGCGATTTGCGGCCCAATAGGGGGAAACCCCGCAAAGGCGCCCGCATGCCCCGCAACGATGCCCTGTTCCATCCCGAAAGCTGGTTCCGCGAAGGCCATGGCCCGCGTTACGAACAGCTTTACCGGCATCTGCTGGCCTCGATTGCCGATGGCACCTTGCGCCCGAAAACCCAGATCCCGCCCGAACGGGAACTGGCAGAACTGGCCCAGGTCAGCCGGGTGACGGTCCGCAAGGCAGTGGCGCAACTGGTGGAAGATGGCCAGCTGGAACAGCGGCGTGGCGCAGGAACCTTTGTGCGCGTGCCACGGGCCCGGCAGGACAACTCTCGCTCAACCCTTGTTTCCTTTACCGATTACATGCGCCAACGCGGCAAGGTGCCAACGGGGCGCATCCTTTCTGCCGGGCTGCATCCGCCAATGCCCGATGAACAGCAGGCGCTTGGCCTGATGACATCGGGCCGGGTGGCGCGGATCGAACGGTTGCGCAGCGCCGACGGGGTGCCGATGGCGCTGGAATACTCATCCTGGCCCGCCGATATCCTGCCCGATCCGCAGGCCGTGCAGGGCTCGCTTTATGACCATGTGCGGGCGCTTGGCCATGTGCCGACCCATGCGGTGCAGCGGGTTTCGGCGGCCAATCTGAAGGTCTCGGAAGCCCAGCTTCTGAACATGCAGGCCGGGCAGGCGGTCTTGCGCATTGACCGAACAGGCTATCTTGCCTCGGGCCGCCCGGTCGAGTTTACGCGCGGGCTTTACCGCTCTGACATCTATGATTTCATTGCCGAATTGCGGCTGGACGCCAGCCCCGCAGGGTGAAAAGGCCCCCGGCTTGCGGGGGCCTTTCGCCATCAGTGAACAACTGCCTCGCTGGGCCGCACCCGACGCGAGGCCGACACCCGATCCCCGATGATCAACCCTTCGGGTCCGGCCTTGATCTGGATCGTCGCGCCATCCATCACATCGCCGGCAAGGATCATCTCGGCCAGCGGGTCTTGCAGATGGCGCTGGATCACCCGCTTCAGCGGCCGGGCGCCAAAGACCGGGTCATAGCCCTCATCGGCCAGCCAGGCGCGGGCGTCGGCATCCAGATCCAAGGTGATCTTGCGCGCCGCCAGCCGCTTTTCCAGCCGCTGAAGCTGAATGGTGACGATGCCATCCATGTCGGCACGGTTCAGGCGGTCAAAGATGATCTGCTCATCCAGACGGTTCAGGAACTCGGGGCGGAAGTGCGACCGAACCGCCTCTTCCACCTCGTGCCGCGCCGCGGCCGGATCTGCCCCTTCGGGCAGTTCCGAAAGCGCCCGCGCCCCAAGGTTCGAGGTCAGCACGATCAGCGTCTGCTTGAAATCCACCGTGCGGCCCTGACCATCGGTCAGGATGCCGTCATCCAGAACCTGCAACAGCACATTGAACACATCGGGATGGGCCTTTTCCACCTCGTCGAACAGCACCACCTGATAGGGCCGCCGCCGCACCGCTTCTGTCAGCATGCCACCCTCGTCATAGCCGACATAGCCCGGAGGCGCCCCGATCAGCCGGGCAACCGAGTGTTTCTCCATGAATTCTGACATGTCGATCCGAACCATGGCGTTTTCATCGTGGAACAGATAGGCCGCGACGGCCTTGGTCAGCTCGGTCTTGCCAACACCTGTTGGGCCAAGGAACAGGAAACTGCCCAAAGGCCGCCCCTCATCGTTCAGCCCGGCACGCGCGCGACGCACGGCGTTTGACACGGCGACGACGGCCGACCGCTGGCCGATCACCCGCTTGCCCAGTTCCTCTTCCATGCGCAGAAGCTTTTCGCGCTCACCCTCCAGCATCTTGGTCGTCGGGATGCCGGTCCAGCGTTCGACCACTTCGGCAATCTGCTCGGGCCGCACAGCTTCGGACACCAGCGCCTCGCCCTCGCGCGCCTCAGCCTCGGCGAGCGACTTTTCCAGCCCCGGAATACGGCCATATTGCAGCTCACCTGCCTTGCCGAAATCGCCTTCGCGCTTGGCTTGCTCCAGCTCGGCGCGGGCGCGGTCAAGCTGCTCTTTCAGATCGCGGGCCTTTTCAAGGCTGTCGCGTTCCGACTGCCACTTGGCCGTCATTTCCGCCGATTTCTGCTGCAGGTCGGCCAGTTCCTTTTCCAGCTTTTCCAGCCGGTCCTTGGATGCCGCGTCATCCTCTTTTTTCAAAGCCTCGGCTTCGATCTGAAGCTGCAGAATCTGACGGTCCAGCGCATCCAGTTCCTCGGGCTTCGAATCCACCTCCATCCGCAACCGGCTGGCGGCCTCGTCCACAAGGTCAATCGCCTTGTCGGGCAAGAAGCGGTCGGTGATATAGCGATGGCTCAGCGTGGCAGCCGCGACCAAAGCGCTGTCGGCAATCCGCACGCCGTGGTGAAGTTCATACTTTTCCTTGATGCCGCGCAGGATGGAAATCGTATCTTCCACCGTCGGCTCGCTCACCATCACTGGCTGGAACCGGCGGGCCAAGGCCGCATCCTTCTCAACATACTTGCGGTATTCATCCAGCGTGGTGGCACCGACGCAATGCAACTCACCCCGCGCCAGCGCAGGCTTGATCAGGTTGGCGGCATCCATTGCCCCATCGGATTTGCCCGCGCCCACCAGCGTATGCATCTCGTCGATGAAAAGGATGATCTCGCCTTCCGCCGCCGTCACCTCGTTCAGAACGGCCTTCAGCCGCTCCTCGAACTCACCGCGATACTTCGCGCCCGCGATCAGGGCGCCCATGTCCAAGGCCATCAGCTTTTTGTTGCGCAAGGATTCCGGCACATCGCCGTTCACGATGCGCAAAGCCAAGCCTTCCGCAATCGCGGTCTTGCCGACACCCGGCTCGCCAATCAGCACCGGGTTGTTCTTGGTGCGCCGCGACAGAACCTGCATGGCCCGGCGAATCTCCTCATCCCGGCCGATGATCGGGTCAATCTTGCCCGACGCCGCCGCTTCGGTCAGGTCACGCGCATATTTCTTCAGCGCTTCCATGGTGTCCTCGGACGAGGCACTGTCCGCAGTGCGCCCCTTGCGCACCTCGTTGATCGCCGAATTCAGCCCTTGGGCATTGACCGCCCCCGCCGTCAGCGCATCCCGCGCCCGGGTGTTGACCAGCGCCAAAGCGGTCAAGAGCCGCTCCACGGGGACAAAGCTGTCACCGGCCTTCTTCGCCACCGCCTCGGCCTCGTCCAGAACCCGCACCAGTGAAGGGTCAACATAGGTATTGCCATCACCGCCCGTGACCTTGGGCAGTTTGGCAATCGCGGTGTTGATCGCCTCGTTCACCCGTTCCGGGCTGCCGCCCGCCTTGCGGATCAGATTGGATGCCAGCCCCTGGTCATCATCCATCAGGGCCTTGAGCAGATGATCGGGCAAAACGCGCTGGTGGCTTTCCCGCATCGCAATGGTCTGCGCTGCCTGAATGAAGCCGCGCGAACGCTCCGTGAATTTCTCGAAATTCATCGGCTATCTCCTTGTGTTAAGCGCCTTCGCAGTGCCCGGAAATCCAGCACAGCCGCCATGGCCTTGCAAAACATCTGGGGACGATTTCCGCGTTTTGCAATGCTGAAGACGCGGGTGACGACGTCATTTGTCGTCGAGCGGGCGGCGACCCTATCCTTTCGGGCATCCCGCTTATGCGCCTGTGCCGCTGTCACCCTGGGCGGGGCCTGCTATGACACTGATGTCGGGGGACAGATTTGGCGAAACGGTGCAATCGGGACGGGAAGGGTCATGGCGCGAATCGAATACATGTCACAGATCGCCCATGGCTCGGTTTCCGCCGTGACCGCCTTTAGTCAAAGGCATCCCGAATCTGCCTGCGACCGATCTGCACGCAAATCTGTCATCGTCGCGTTTGTCAGCAGGACCGGCGATGAAAGCTTTGGCGCAAAGCGGTTGAAGGCCGCGCTACTGCCAAGTGTACAAAGCTGTCAGTCCGGCATCTTCAGCGAATTGCGCCACCGCGAAGCCGCAAGAAGCAAAGACCCTCACGCCTGACCCTCTGTAGGCTGCACATCACAGGGCAAGGCCCGGGACAGGTTCCCGGGCCTTGCCTTTTCTGCACGATCCCGCCGAAACCGGCCGTTTTCATGCGCGACATGCTGCCAGCCAGCACTCTGGCCCGGGATTTGCGCTTGTGATCGGGGCCCACGCTGTTTCCAGACTTCGCGAGGGCGTGCCAATCGCAAAGGACAGATGGATGACAGAGACCCCAGTCACGCTTTTGGCCAAGGCCAAGGTTCACGACGTGCGTCCCCATATCGGCCGGTCGGGCCTGAGCCTGGGCGATGCGGTGAAACTGGCGCTGGACGATCAAGGGAAGGTGATCGTGCGCGCCGTGGTTCACGATCGGATCTTCGGGGTTTTCCGGCGCAGGCGCTGCCGGACGCTGGGGCACCTTGGGCCTGCGGTCGACAGGCTGCTTGGGCCGCTGATCGAAACCGAACACGCCCTGCGCGTGCGGGTGGTTGGCCTGACCCCCGAGCATCTGAGCACGACCACAGATCCCGAGGTGTTCGTCTCGGTCTGGGGTGCGCCGATTCCGGGCTTGGCGGGAAGCTGACCACAGCCTTATGGAATTTATGCTTTCAAATCTCCTTATAATGGAATATTTATTCCATATCGCCCCGCCTCTCGCGGTGCGCCGCACCTGAATCTGGGGAAGCAGGATGAAAACTCTGGATGTCATCACCATCGGCCGCGCCTCGGTTGACCTTTACGGCGCGCAGGTGGGTGGGCGGCTGGAGGATATGGGGTCTTTCCAGAAATACATCGGCGGCAGCCCCTGCAACATGGCGGCGGGCACCGCCCGTCTGGGCCTGAAATCGGCGCTGATTACCCGCGTGGGCGATGAACACATGGGCCGCTTCATCCGCGAAGAACTGGCACGCGAAGGGGTGAATGTTCAGGGCGTCATCACCGACAAGGAACGCCTGACGGCGCTTGTCCTGCTGGGCATCCGCGATGAAAAGCAATTCCCGCTGATCTTCTACCGCGAAAACTGCGCCGATATGGCGCTGTGCGAAGATGACATTGACGAAGGCTTTATAGCCTCATCCCGGTCTGTTGTGGCGACCGGCACTCACCTGTCGCACCCCCGCACCGAAGCCGCCGTGATGAAGGCCCTGACCCTTGCCCGCAAGCACGGGCTGCAAACCGCACTCGACATCGACTATCGCCCGAATCTTTGGGGCCTTGCGGGCCACGGCGACGGCGAAAGCCGCTTTATCGAATCCGCCGCCGTCACGGCGAAACTGCAATCCACCCTGCACCTTTTTGACCTGATCGTCGGCACCGAAGAGGAATTCCACATCGCCGGCGGCACCACCGACACCATCGCCGCGCTGCGCGACGTGCGGGCCGTATCCAAGGCCACGCTTGTCTGCAAGCGCGGCCCGATGGGCGCTTCGGCCTTTACCAGCGCGATCCCGGACACGCTGAATCAGGGCGAATCCGGCCCTGGATTCCCGATTGAAGTTTTCAACGTCCTCGGCGCGGGCGATGGGTTCATGTCCGGCCTTCTGAAAGGCTGGCTGGAGGGCGAGCCTTGGCCTGTGGCCCTGAAATACGCCAACGCCTGCGGTGCCTTTGCCGTCTCGCGCCACGGCTGCACCCCGGCCTATCCGTCGTGGGAGGAACTCCAATTCTTCCTGAACCGCGGCGTAGTCACCAAGGCGCTGCGCAAGGACGCAGCGCTTGAGCAGATTCACTGGGCCACCAACCGGCATCAGGATTGGTCCACCATGCGGGTTTTCGCATTTGACCACCGCATGCAGCTTGAGGCGATAGAAGGCGCAACGCCTGCCAAGATCGGTGCCTTCAAGGAACTGTGCCTGAAGGCTGCTTTGCAGGTCTCAGGTGGCCAACCCGGCTATGGCATCCTGTGCGACAGCCGCCTTGGCCGCGACGCGCTTTATGCAGCCGCTGGGACCGGCCTTTGGATTGGCCGCCCTGTGGAATGGCCCGGCTCGCGCCCCCTGACGCTAGAGGCTGAAATCGGCCCCGACTTTGGCGGCCTGTCCGAATGGCCACTGGCCCATGTGGTCAAGGTGCTGTGCTTCTACCACCCCGACGACGACGCGGAAACCAAGGCTGCGCAAGAGGCCACCGTCCTGCGTCTGTTCCACGCCTGCCGGCGCAACCGTCTGGAAATGCTCTTGGAAATCATCCCCTCCAAGGTTGGCCCGGTGAATGACCAGACCTCGGCGCAGGTGATTTCCCGCTTCTACGATCTGGGCATCTACCCCGATTGGTGGAAGCTGGAGCCCTTTGCCACCGACGCCGCCTATCGCGTCGCCTGCAGTGCCATCACCACCCGTGATCCCCATGTGCGCGGCATCGTCGTACTGGGGCTGGATGCCAGCGAAGCGGCGCTTGGCACATCGCTGGCGCTTGCCGCGGGCCACGATCTGGTGAAAGGCTTTGCCATCGGCCGCACCATCTTTGGCGATGCGGCGCGGGGCTGGTTTGCGGGCAAGATCACCGACGATCAGGCCGTCGCAGACATGGCCAGCAAATACGCCCGCCTTTGCGGCATCTGGGACGCCGCCTGCGCGGCAAAGGGAGAAACAGCATGACCACAATCAGGCTCACTGCCGCGCAGGCCATGGTGAAATGGCTGTCCGTCCAGATGACCGAAGAGGGCGAGCGGTTTATCGAAGGCGTCTGGGCGATCTTTGGTCACGGCAATGTGGCCGGTCTGGGCGAGGCGCTGCATGGCATAAAGGATGTAATGCCCACATGGCGCGGCCATAACGAGCAAACCATGGCCCATGCCGCCATCGCCTTTGCCAAAACCCACAAACGCCGCCGGGCGATGGCGGTCACCTCCTCCATCGGCCCCGGCGCGACCAATATGGTCACCGCCGCCGCGCTGGCCCATGTGAACCGCCTGCCGGTTCTCTTCATCCCCGGCGACGTGTTCGCCAACCGCGCGCCCGATCCGGTCTTGCAGCAGATCGAGGATTTCGACGATGCCACCGTTTCCGCGAATGACTGCTTCCGTCCCGTGGTGCGTTATTTCGACCGCATCTCGCGGCCTGAACATATCCTGACCGCGCTGCCTCGTGCCCTGCGGGTGATGACCGATCCGGCCAATTGCGGCCCGGTTTGCCTTGCCTTCTGCCAAGACACGCAGACCGAGGCCTATGATTACCCGCTGGAATTCTTCACCCCCAAGGTCTGGCACATCCGCCGCCCCGAACCCGATCAGCGTGAGCTGGCCGAGGCTGTGGCGGCGATCAAGGCGGCGAAGAAACCGCTGATCGTCACCGGGGGCGGCGTGATCTATTCCGGGGCCGAGGCGGTGCTGCGTGACTTTGCGTGCAAGCACAGCATCCCAATGGTGGAAACTCAGGCCGGCAAGGGCGCGGTGGATTGGGAAGAGAAACTGCACTTCGGCTCCCCCGGCGTGACCGGCACCGGCTGCGGCAACCAATTGGCCGCCGAGGCGGATCTGGTGATCGGCGTCGGCACAAGGTTTCAGGATTTCACCACCGGGTCCTGGACGGTATTTTCAGCCCCCGGCCGGAAACTCCTTTCCATCAATATCCACGGCTATGACGCCGCGAAACGCGGCGCGCAGGCGCTGGTTTCGGATGCCAAGGTCGCGCTGGAAAAGATCAGCGCTGCGCTGGGCGGTCACCGCTTTGCCGACCCCGACTTTGCCGCGCGAGATCAGTGGTTCCAAACCACCGATGGATTGATGGCCGCTCCGAACGGCGTGGGCATGCCGACCGATGCCCAAGTCATCGGCGCAGTGCAGCGCAACACGGGCAAGCAATCGGTTGTGATGTGCGCCGCAGGCACCATGCCCGGCGCGCTGCATGTGCTGTGGCGGGCGGCGGCGGGCGGCTATCACATGGAATACGGCTATAGCTGCATGGGGTACGAGATTGCCGGGGCCATGGGCATCAAGATGGCCGCGCCCGAAAAGGACGTGGTCTGCATGGTCGGCGACGGCAGTTATATGATGGCCAATTCCGAACTAGCGACCGCCGTGATGATGGGCATCCCCTTTACCATCGTCCTGACCGACAACCGCGGCTATGGCTGCATCAACCGGCTGCAAAAGGGCACGGGCGGGGCGCCGTTCAACAACCTTCTGGACGACAGCTATCACGTCAATCCGGCCAACATCGACTTTGTGGCGCACGCACGCTCGATGGGGGCAAATGTCGTGAAAGCAGGCTCTATCGCCCAGTTAGATACGGAATTGCAGGCCGCCAAAGGCGCCAAAATCCCCACCGTCATCGTGATCGACACCGATCCAAACCCCGGCACTTGCGCGGGCGGCACCTGGTGGGACGTGGCCGTGCCCGAGGTTTCCAACCGCCGCGAAGTGAACGAAGCCCGCGCGGGCTATGAACAAGCGATCCGGCGTCAATGGCTGGCCAACTGAGAGAAGAACCATGATCCAATTCGGAACCAACCCCATCGCCTGGGCCAATGACGACGACCAGACCATAGGGGCTGATATCCCGACCACCCGTATTCTGGACGAGGCGGGCTGCCAGATCGGCTTTGACGGGATCGAGAACGGCCACCGCTGGCCGGATGAGCCCGAGGCGCTGCGCGCGCTTTTGGCCGAGTATGGCCTGAAATTCATCTCGGGCTGGTATTCGACCGAGCTTTTGGTGCGGTCGGTCGAGGATGAGATCAAGGCCTGCCAGCACCACCTTGCCAAGCTGAAGCACAATGGCTGCGCCGTCATGATTGTCTGCGAAACCTCCAACGCCATTCATGGCGATGCGGGCAAACCGGTGAACGACCGCCCGCGCCTGACCCCTGCGGAAATGGCGGTTTTCGGGGCCAAGCTCGAAGCCTTTGCTGCCTATCTCGCAGGCGAAGGCATCACGCTGGCCTATCACCACCACATGGGCACCATCGTCGAATCCCCCGAGGAAATTGACGCTCTGATGGCCGCAACTGGCCCGCACACGCACCTGTTGTTCGACGCCGGCCACTGCGCCTTTGGCGGTGGTGACCCGGTCGCGGTGCTGACCAAACACGCCGCCCGCGTGCGGCATTTCCATGCCAAGAACATCCGTCCCGCCATTACCTCCAAGGTGCGCGCAGAAGGCTGGTCTTTCCTGAAGGCGGTGGTTGGAGGGGCCTTCACCGTGCCCGGCGATCAGGACGGCGGGGTGGATTTCGGGCCGCTGTTGAAGATTCTGGCTGCGCATGATTATGACGGTTGGATCGTGATCGAGGCCGAGCAAGACCCCAAGATTCGCAACCCGCTCTTGTATCAGACACTTGGCTTGGCGACGCTGAAGCGCCAGGCCAAAGAAGCCGGCCTGATTTAAGGCTGCAAAGGGCAAGGTGGGGGCCCGCCCCCACACCCCCGGAGTATTTTTACCAAGATGAAAGGGCACCACATGTCAAACCTGTTGCGCAAACCGGGCGGCACCCGTGGCAAGGTGCATGACATCACGCCCGAGACGGCAGGCTGGGGGCATGTCGGCTTTGCGCTTTATCGGCTGGCACCGGGCGACAGGGTGTCTGAGGCGACCGGGGAGAACGAGGCGATTCTCGTGATCGTGGAGGGAAAGGCGCAGATCACCGCCTCGGGGCAGGACTGGGGTGTGATGGGCGCGCGGATGGATGTGTTTGAAAGAACGCCGCCGCACTGCCTTTATGTGCCGAACAATGACGCATGGGAGGCGATTGCCACCACCGACTGCACCTTGGCCGTCTGCCGCGCGCCGGGCAAAGGCGGGCACAAGGCGCAGCGGTTGGGACCGGAGGGGATTGAGCTGACACCTCGCGGCAAGGGCACCAATACCCGCTATGTGAACAACATAGCCATGGAGGCGCGAGAGGTCGCCGATAGCCTTTTGGTGACCGAGGTGTTCACACCTGCCGGTCATTGGTCCAGCTATCCCAGCCACCGGCATGATGAGGATGATTTCCCCAACATGACCTATCTGGAAGAGACCTATTACCACCGGCTGAACCCTGCGCAGGGCTTTGGCATCCAGCGGGTCTATACCGAGGACGGCGGCCTTGATGAAACCATGGCCGTGAAGAACCACGATGTGGTCCTGGTGCCACGCGGCCACCATCCCTGCGGCGCGCCTTACGGCTATGAGATGTATTACCTCAACGTCATGGCTGGGCCGTTGCGCAAATGGCGGTTCAAGAACGACCCGGCCCATGACTGGATCGCCCAGCGCGACGCCTGACGTCTACCCCTGCCAGCCAAACAAGGCACGCGCCTGATCGGCAGTGTAACGGCCCAGCCGCACATCCTCGGCCACCAAGGCCGGGTCGCGTTTGGCAGGATCACCATAGCCACCGCCGCCGGGCGTGCGCACGCGCACCCGGTCGCCAGGGGCAAGGGCAATGTCCTGGGCCTTGGACAGGTGTTCGGGGACCAGAACCTGACCATCCCTGATGACCTCGACCCGGTTCACCGCGCCATCCTTGCCGCCCAGCGCGCCTTGCGGCCCGCTGCGGCCGTGGTCCATCACGAAGCTGGCGCGCGCCTGGCCCCGGAGAAGCTCGATCTCATAATCCAGCCCGAAGCCGCCCCGGTGCATCCCCGCCCCACCCGACCCTTCGTGCAGGGCATAGCGGCGGTACAGCACGGGGAAGTTCTGCTCCATGATCTCCACCGGCGGGGCCTTGGAAATGCCAATGGTGGAACAGCCGTTGGACAGCCCGTCGTGGCCCGCATTGCCGCCATAACCACCGCCCGAGATCTGATACATCACGAAATCCCGGCCCTTTTCCGGGTCATGCCCGCCAAGGCCAAAGTTGCCACTTGTCCCCGCAGGCGCCGCGGTCACCCGGTCGGGCAGGGCCTGCACTATGGCCGCGAACACCGCCTCGGCGATGCGCTGGCTGACCTCGGCCGCGCAGCCCGAAACGGGGCGGGGGTAATGCGCATCAAGGAAGGTGCCTTCAATGCCAGTGATGGTCAGCGGCTCAAACGCACCCGCCGAAATGGGCACATCAGGGAAGATGTGGCGCATGGCGAGATAGACCGAAGAATAGGTCGTTGCCCGCACCGAATTCATCGGCCCCATGCAGGGCAATGAGGAGCCGCTGAAATCAAAGGTCAACCCATCGCCCTGTCGCGTGACCGTCAGCGCGATGGTCAGGGGATCGTTCACCACCCCGTCACTGTCGACATAAGCGCGCGAGACGTATGACCCTTCCGGCACCAGCGACACCATCGCCCGCATCTGCCGCGCCGCAAGGCCCCGCATCTCGGCAATCGCCTGTGACACCGTGCCATCGCCATAGCGGTCCATCAGCCCCGCCAACCGCTCGGCCCCCACCAAAAGCGCCGAGGCTTGTGCCTTTAAATCGCCGATCCGCTGTTCGGACACCCGGATGTTGGAACAGATCACCTGCCACAACTCGGTATCCATCACGCCTCGCTTGAACAACTTCACGGGAGGCAGGCGCAGCCCCTCTTGTTCGGCACTGATGGCGCTGGCCGAAAATCCCCCCGGCACCGCACCACCGGTATCCGGCCAATGGCCGGTGTTCGACAGCCAGCAGAAAATCCGCCCATCCCGCCAGAACGGCATGGCAAAGCGCACATCCATCAGATGGGTCCCGCCCAGGTATGGGTCGTTGACGATATAGATATCCCCCAGCTCTGGCGCCGACGTGATCCCGGCCTTGATCCTTTCGATGATGGTCCGGGTGGAAAACTGCATCACTCCCACAAACACAGGCAGGCCCCTTGACCCTTGGGCGATCAAACTGCCATCCTCGGCGCTGTAGATGCCGTCCGACCGGTCATCCGCCTCGGCAATCACCGGCGAAAAGGCGGCGCGGCTGAAGGTCAGGTCCATCTCGTCGCAGACCTGCTGCAATCCCGCCTGAATGACGGCCAAGGTGATCGGGTCAAGCATGTGGCACCTCGATGATCAGGTTGCCGTCAGGGTCGGATGTCACCCGGCAGCCCGGATCAATGATGATGGTGGTGTCCATCTGTTCAATGATCGCCGGGCCCTCCAGATCAAGATCCAGAGGCAGGTGATCGCGCCAATAGACCGGGGTTTCCACCCAGCCGCCGAACCAAACGCGGCGGCTTTCTTTGGCTTCAACCGTTTCTAACCGGCCTTTGGGGTCAATCAGGCGGCTTAGGTCCAATTCGGGCCTGCGCCCGGTGACCGAGCAGTTCAGGTTCACCAGATTGGCGCGGATATTGGGCAGATCGACGCGAAAGCGCGCGTGATAGACGGCCTCGAACCGCGCTTGCAGATCCGCGCGGGAGGGGGTGGGGCCGAGCAGCGGCACGCGCAACAGGTGGGTCTGACCAATGAATTGCATGTCGGCGGAATACTCGGCCTCAATCCCGGTCAGGGCGATTCTCTCCGCCGCGATCAGCCGCCGCCCCTCGGCCTCTTGCGCGGCCAAAAGGGCGTGGACATCGGCCATCTCGACCCCGTCCAGCGGGCGGTTCAGCGTGCGGACGAAATCATGCCGCAGGTCGGCCACCACACAGCCCAGCGCATTGGTGATGCCGGGACGTGCGGGGATCAGAACCTTCGGGATCGCCAGTTCGCGCGCCAAAGCCACCGAATGCAACGGCCCCGCCCCGCCAAAGGCAAACAGCGCAAAGTCGCGGGGGTCGGCGCCCATAGAAATCGACACCATGCGAATTGCACCCGCCATATGGGTATTGGCAATCCGCACCACCGCCTCGGCCGCCTGTTCCACCGAAAGGCCCAAAGGCGTGCCGATCTGGTCGGCCATGGCCGCGCGGGCAGCCTCGGCGGCCTGTCCAAAGCGATGGGCAGGCAGGCGGCCAAGGATCAGGTTGGCGTCCGAAATCGTCACCCGCGTGCCGCCCCGCCCATAGCAAATTGGCCCCGGCGTTGACCCGGCACTTTCCGGCCCGACCCGCAACATGCCGCTGGCATCCACCCGCGCGATCGACCCGCCCCCAGCGCCAACGGTGCGCACATCGACCATCGAAACATGGATCGGCATGGCATATTCCACCTCGATCTCATTCGAGACCGGCGCGCGGCCCGCCTTGATCATCGCGACATCGGTGGAGGTGCCGCCCATGTCATAGGTCAGCAAATTCGCCATCCCGGCGCGCCGTCCTGTGGCCACAGCCGCCATCACCCCCGAGGCAGGGCCGGACATCACGGTTTTCACCGCCTCGCGCGACACCTTGTCGGCGGCCACCATGCCACCATTGCCGTTCATCACCAAAAGATCGCGCCCATAACCGCGCGCTTTCAAATCACCGGCCAGCCGGGCAACGTAACGCTCCAACAACGGCTGCACGCTGGCATTGACCGCCGCTGTCACACCCCGTTCAAACTCGCGGCTTTCGGACAACAGCGCGTGACCCATGGTGATATAGCCGTTGGGCCAGATTTCGGCAGCGACTTCGGCGGCGCGCTGTTCATGGGCCGGGTTGGCATAGGCGTGCAGGAAATGGATCACCAGACTTTCGCAGCCCTGATCGGCCAGTTGCTGCACGGCAGCCCGCAGCGCGGGTTCATCCAGCGGCGTCAACACGCGGCCCTTGGCATCCATCCGCTCGGGCACTTCCAACCGCAGATCGCGCGGAATGACCGGCACAAAGTGGCCCGTCATGCCATAGGCATTCGGCCTTGTGCGGCGGCCAAGCTCCAGCACGTCACGAAAGCCCATGGTGGTGACAAGCCCGGTCTTGCACAGGGCGCGTTCCAGCACCGCATTGGTGGTGGTCGTAGTGCCATGCACAATCAGGTCCACATCCGCCAGAGCGGCACCCGCTGCCTGAAACGCGGCCAAGACCCCGCCCGCCTGATTGGGCAGCATGGTGGGAACCTTGGACAGCCGAACATCGCCCGTCGCCGGATCAAGGATCATCAGGTCGGTAAAGGTGCCACCAACATCGACACCCGCAACAAGCCCGGCCATTTAGACCCCCACATAGTGTTTGAACTGCGAGGATACTGCAGTCAGCCCATCGCGCGGCACGGTTTCAGCCACATGGCCATGGTCCATGAAGGCCACCCGGTCAGCCATGCCCAGCACCGCCTCAACCCGCTGTTCGACCAGCACGATAGCAACGCCACTGGCTTTCAGCCCCACCACCACCTCGCGGATGGCGGCAATCATCGAAGGTTGCAGCCCCTCGGTTGGCTCATCCAACAACAAGACCTTCGGCTCAAGACACAGCGCGCGGGCGATGGCCAACATCTGCTGCTCGCCGCCTGACAGGGTTGAGGCGGTCTGGTCCATCCGCTCTTGCAGGCGGGGGAAGAGCTGCAAAACGCGGTCAAGCGTGGCCTGGCCCTTAGCCCGCGTCATCAACCCGATCTCGAGATTTTCGGCAACGGTCAGTGGCCCGAAAAGCCGCCGACCCTGCGGCACATAGCCCACCCCCTGCAACGGCACCTGATGGGCGGGCAAGCTCGACAGGTCTCGTCGATCAAGCGCAATCGCGCCCTTGGTCACCCGCACTTGGCCCATGATGGCGCGCAGAAGGGTGGTCTTGCCCACGCCGTTGCGGCCCATGATGCAGGTCACTTCGCCCGGCAGCGCCTGAAACGACAGATCGCGCAGCACCAAGGCGCCGCCATAGCCGCCGCTGACCCCCTCAACCTTCAGCATCTTCGACCCCTAGATAGGCGGCCTGCACAGCGCGGTTGGCCCGAATCTCGGTTGCGGTTCCACGGGCCAGAACCTGACCGTGGTTCAGAACCGTGATCCGCTGCGCCAGATCCATCACCACATCCATATTGTGCTCGATCAACAGCACCGTGGTTTCCGGCACCAAAGACCGCACCAGCGCCACGAACCCGGCAATCTCGCCCGAGGCGAGGCCCTGCGTCGGCTCATCCAGGATCAGAACCCTTGGTTTCAGCGCAAGACCCATCGCCACTTCCAGCAAACGCTGGTGACCATAAGACAAGGTGGCGGCCTGCTGTGCTGCCAGATCGGCCATGTTGACCCGCTGCAACGCCGCCTGAACCGCGGCGTGCAGGTCTTTTGCCCCATGGGCCTGCGCCGCCAGCGCCACATTGTCAAAGACCGACAAGCCGGGATAGATCGAGGTGATCTGGAACGTATAGGCGATCCCCTCGCGCACCCTTTGATGGGCGGGCAGGCGGGTGATCTCTTCGCCCCCCAACGTGATCTGGCCCCGATCGGGCGTGATGCGGCCCGACAGCAGACTGACAAAGGTGGTCTTGCCCGCGCCGTTCGGCCCGATCAAGGCATGAATCTCGCCCGCCTCCAGCGCGAAATCCACGCCATCCACGGCGCACAGCCCGCCAAAGGATTTGCTGATGCCAGTGGCAGACAGGATCACGGCAGCCATGGCAGCCACCTTTCGCGGATCGTGCCCAGAATGCCCTTGGGCGCGAACAGCACCAAGGCGACAAGGGCCGCGCCCACCACCATCAGATAGGCCGAGGTCAGCCCGGAGGCAAAGTCGATAAGGTAGAACATCAGCCCCGCCCCCAAAAGCGGACCCAGCACCGTCGCCGCCCCGCCCAAGAGCACATACAGCATCGGCAGGATCGAATACTGCACCGAGGCGAAACTGCCCCCGATATAGCCGAACAACAGTGCATAGGCCGCCCCCGCCGCCCCCGAAAACAGGCCCGAGATCACGAGGATCTGCAGTTTGACGACATAGGGGTTGAAGCCCAACATGCGCGAGCGCTCTTCATTCTCGCGCATGGCCAGCATCACCCGACCAAAGCGCGAGCGCACCAGCGCAAGGTTTGCAGCAAGGGCGATGACAAACAACACCAGCGCCACCCAGAATCGCGGAGCATCTTGCGTCAGGTCAAGGCCGATGAACTGACGCTCCGGAGCGGTCAGGGCAATGCCCTCATCCCCGCCGGTGACGCCGTTGAAGTAAAGAATCGTCAGGAACCCCACCTGCGCGAACATCAGCGTGACGATCATGAAACTGACGCCCGCCGTGCGCAGCGCCAAAAGCCCGACCAAGGTGGCCATGATCCCGCCCGCCAGCGTGCCGATCAAAAGCGCCAGCAGCGCCGCCGTTCCCGCGTGATGCACCAGCATCCCCGCGCCATACATGCCTGCGGCAAACAACAGCGCATGGCCCAGCGACAAAAGCCCCGAATAGCCAAAGGCAATGTTGTAGCCCATGGCAAAGACCGCCAGCACCAAAATCCGGCTCAGGTTGTTCGCGTGATAGGACGGCAGCAAGAATTGCGCAACCACCAGCAACACCAGAACCCCCAGATGCAAAGCCACCGACTTCATGCGCGGGCTCCGAACAGGCCCTGGGGACGGAAGACCAGCACCATGGCCACGGCGGCGGTGGCGATGATCTTGGCAAGGGTGGGCGAGTAGAACATCGAGATCACGCCATCCGAAATGCCGATGATCAGCGCCGCCACCACGGTCCCGCGCAGCGAACCAAGCCCGCCGATGATGACCACGATGAACGACAGCAACAAAGGATCGCCCCCCATCAGGTAATGCGACTGACTGATCGGTACCAACAGAACCGCCGCAATGGCCGCCAACGCCGCCCCCAGCGCAAAGACCCCGGCATAGACCCGGTCGACATCAATACCAAAGGCGCGGGCGGTCTGGCGATCGACCTGCGTGGCGCGCATGACCAGACCGGCGCGGGTGCGGGTCATGAACCACCAGACCGCCAGCAGAATGGCGATGGCAGCCAGAATGACGAAGAGCTTGTATCCCGAAAAGCCGAACCACGGCAGTTGCAGGCGCAGGGTAAAGGGCGCCTCGACCGGGCGGGCATCGGGGCCAAAGAACGACAGCGCCGCCTGTTCCAGAATATACAACAGACCGATGGTGGCGACGATCGTCGCTTCGGGGTCATAGTTCAGCCGCTTCAGGACCAGCGTATCGGCCGCCGCGGCAATCGCCGCCACGATCATGGGCGCGATCACCAGCGCGGCCAGCCAGCCAAGGGCCGCCGGTCCGGGGATGTATTGCGCCACCGTATAGGCCAGAACCGCGCCCAGCATGAAGAAAGCCCCATGCGCGACATTGACCACGCGCATCACGCCAAAGACCAGCGACAGGCCGACAGCGGTCAGCGCCAGCACGGCGGCTTTTACAAGCCCTTCCATCAGGGCAAGAAGAAGATAGGGACCAAAGGCCATGGGCGAATGGGCGGGGGCAGGCCCCCGCCCTGTTCCTCAGAACGACATGGTGGTGTAATCCACCGCGTCGTCATAGGCCCCATCGGCCATGCTGGTCTGATGCACCTTCACAAGCTTGCCGCCCTGAACCTGGCTGATGGTCTGGGTGCCAAAGACCTGATGGGTCTTGCCGTTGAACACCTTGGCCCCCTGCGGCCGTTCGATGCCGTAAGGCAGGTCCGAGATGCCCTCCATCGTCTCAACCAGTTTCTGACGATCCGCCGGGCCGGTATAGCCTGCCGCTTCCATCGCCTGCTTGATGAAGAACAGGGTCTCCCAGGTGCTGAACATGTGGCTGTAGGTCGAGACATCGGTGGCATCGGCCACCGATGCGCCGTTGTCATCCACGCCCACGGCGGCGCGATAGGCGGCCTCATGTTCGCCCGCATCGGCGGGCTTCACGCGGTTGTGGGCTTCCCAGAAATGGCTGCCTTCCAGGAATTCCAGCCCCGGCGTGGCGATATCGACGGCCTCAAGGCTGTCGATAAAGCCAAAGAGCTTTGGCCCGTTGCCCGGCCCATAGAACTCACCCAACTCCTTGACAAAGGTCAGCACGCCCGGGCCAACCATGACGTGATACAAGACCTCGGTTTCCGCCGGAATCTGCGGCAAATACTGGGTAAAGCTGGTCTCGGTCGGTGGAATGGCGATCTGGGCGATCACCTCGCCGCCCTGCGCCTTCATTGCGGCGGTAAAGAAATCGCGGTGATCATGGCCAAAGGCATAGTCCGGGAAGACCATGGTGACCTTCTTGCCCAGGTTGGCCGCAACCCAGGGTGCCATCGCCGAAATCTGGCTGCGCACATCGGTGATGCCCGGCTGCAGCGTCCAGCGGTTCAACGCGCCCGAGGCAACGTGATAGCCCTCAGAGCAGACAAGATACGGAATCTTCAACTCACCCGCGCGGGGGGCAGACCCCATGACCACATGGCTGAACAGCGTGCCAAGGATCAACTCGCAGCCGTGCTGATTGGCCATCTTGTCCACCACTTCGGCGCCGCGCTTGGGGTCGGTGCCGTCATCTTCATAGATCAGTTCGATCGGCCGGCCACCAATGCCGCCCATGTCGTTGATCATCTTTGCCGCCGCATCGGCGGTGCGCTGATACCAGCGGCCATAGCTGGCGCCGATGCCGGTCGCATGCAGCTGGAACCCCAGCTTCAGCGGCGCCCCCTGCGCCATCACCGGGCGCACCAGCCCCGTTGTCGCCAAAAGTCCCGCACCCATCCCGGCAAGAACCGCGCGCCGGGAGGGCGCAAAAGCATTCCTATCCTTCGTTGTCATGGTCTGTACTCTCTGTTGTTGCCGGGCTGCGCTCTGCGGCGAGTCCCATGGTGAAGTTTGTAAGTATGCGAACAAAAAGTCTACGATTTTCACAAGGTCGGTTTGGATTTCTCGCGCCGTCAAACTCCCCGTGCGGTTGAAAGAAGCCAAAGACCGAAAACCGTGTATCCGACCATCAGAATGGTCATCGGCAGATGGGCCAAGGCGCGGGTGTGGGGGCCGACCAGTTTCAGGACCAGAACAACCGCCAGAAGATGCGCGCCCAGAATGGCGGTGAATTGCACGGCGTAGATCAGGCTCATCATCAGCGGGTTCGACAGAAAGCCCAGCGAGACATAAAAGGGCGGCATCCCCAAAAGTGCATCGCCGCGAAACAGCGGGTCATTCAGCGCCGCCAGCGTGTATTGCGCCGAGGTCAGCAGCGTCACAAAGAAATGCGCCACGTGATACCCCGCCGCGATGGCCAGAAAGGACAGCATCACCGGACCGGCGGCAAAGCGCTGGCCACCCCACTGCCGCCCCAATGCCAGCACCGCCCAAAGGCTTGCCGCCGTCAGTGCCCAGCCCAAGACCAGCCCTGCCGTGTTCACCCCCATCACGGCTGACCGCCCGGTGAATTCCAGGGGGTTCTCGCCGATCAGCCACAGCCAGAAGAAGGTTTCCGACAGCCCCTCAAACGACAGGGCGCCCAGCGCCACCACCACAAAGGCCATTTCCGAAACGCCAAAGGCCGGCATCCGCAAGACCTGCGCGCCAGGCCAGCCGATCAGCGTCCTGACCCGACCGCCCGATCTTTCGCGCCAAAGGGGCGAAATGCGCGAAACCATGGCGAAAAACACGGTCAGAAACTCACCCCGGTCCAGCCAATCCTCGCCCTCCAGAACGCCAAGGGCCAGGATGACACCATAGTAAAGCCCCATCGCCTGCACCAGGGTTTCGGGTTCGGATGGGGACATCGACACGATCTGAAACCAGCTGAACCCGGCAAGGCCCAGCACCGCCGGCCAATGGCCTAGGCGTGACAGGCCAATCTGGCCTTTGCGGCCGATCAGGCTGCGGATGACGCGGATCGGGGCGTGCCAGAGGTTCAACCCCCACCACAGGTTGCCCAAAAGCATCGAGGCCAGAGGCAGGGCAATCCAGACCCCGGTCCAGAACACCAGGGTCAAAAGGTTGTGCATCGGGTCATTCGGGCCAAGGATGCCCAGCACGAAGACGATCAGAAACGCCAGAAAACTCGGATAGGTCAGCACGATGCGCGACAGCCGCTCGGGCCGGTCGGCAAGCGTGAGCGCCGCCATGTCAGGCAGGCGCAGGCTGGCCGCCCCCATCAGGGCGGTCAGCGCCACGGTCAGCGCAGCCCCGGTGATGTAATGGCCCGTCGGCAAGGTCAGAATAACCGAAGGCGGCAAGGCGCAGGCAAAAGCCGCACCGGGCAGAAGCGCAAAGGCCCCCGCCAGCGCCCTCATCTGCACCCATCCTCGCCCTTGACGTCCTTCAGCAAAAGCCCGCCCATCCGGCTATGGATGCGGCCTCCCTTGCCCATGGCCAGCGCAAAGACGATCTCGCCCGCGCGGGGGGCATCGGGCACGGATACGGTGATGGAATCGAAATGCCCGCGCACATAGGCGGCATTGATATGGCCCAAGGGAATATCCAGACTGCCACCCATGGGCGCGACCTTCATGCAACTGGGCACGATCGCGCGGCTTTCGCCCAGCCGCTCGCGCATCGTATAGCCGCCCGGCGCATGCCACAGCGCGGCATGTTCGGCCTCGCCCCCCTCGCCCACCATGGCGCCCTTGCCATAAGCGTCGATCCCCTCGCGCCCGCCAAGGGCCGCGATCAGCTTGTCGGTGAGCAGCCGGCCCAAGGGCTTCAGGTCCTCCATCGCCGATTCCAGATCGGGCTCATAACGGCCGGCATAGGGGTTCTTCACCACCGCCATCACCGCCCCCAGAAGCCGGGGGCTTGCCGGGGCCAGGCCGAAATCGTGGTGGATTTCCTCGATCTGAAGCGTGATGCGGCGAATGGGAAAGTCAGGCACGTTCGGTCTCCTTCGGCAGGCTCATCTGTCCATGGGTGCATGTCCGACCTTGCAGGAAAAGAGCAGCACCTTCAATCAATCCGCGTGCCGCAAAGCCGCGTGCCGTGGCCAAACCGGCATCCAGCGCCCGTTCCACATCGGCAGCGCCAAGCGGACCGACGCCCACCGTCACCAGACGATGACCAAGATCGCTTTCTGCCTGCATCTCGGCGGCCGGACGGCGGGTGATGGCCGGATGGCCCGGCAGGTTGACGGCATTGGCGATCATGGTCGCGGCGGCGTCGGCCATGGCGGCGCTGCGGGCCAAAACTGTGACGGCATCTGCAATGCCAAAGGACCAGGACCGACCGCACCAGCCGGATGTGGCAATGCCGCGGACAGCCTGGGCCGCGTGAAGCTGCACGCTCCCCCCATGGGTCAAGGCGCAGACAAGATCCGTGCTGGGCGTCAGGTGCAAGGCAATATCCCCACCGTTGTTGACATAGGCACGGGCAATGCCCGGCCCCGCCAGATGGGCCAAAACCTCATCGGCCACGGCACCTGCAACCGCCGCCATCGGCGTGATGAAGGCGGGGCGAAAAGGCTGCACCGCCGCCGCCATCTGGCGCGGCAAATGGCCGGTCACGGCCTGGTGTTCCGCCCGAAGCGCAGGAAGCTCGGCCACCAACTCGGTCAGGACCGTGTCAAACCGGGCCATCGCACGGGCATAGCCCGCCTTGACCGCTTGCGGCGCGCCCCATGCCTCGCAGATCAGATCAATCGGCCCGTGGTTCAGGTGAAGCCGCCCATCGCCCAGCCACTGAATCTGCGGGCCCATCATTCCGGCCAGCCTTCCAGCCGGGCGGCGGTGGGGTATTCGCCGCCCTCGGCCATGATCTCATTGAGCGTCTTGATGCTGGCCTCATGGCCGCCCATCGCCACATACGCGTCACGCGGCAAGGTAAACTCCAATGGCGCAACCAGCGCGGGGGTGGGCACATAGCCGAAAGCGCCTTTCGGCAGGCGGGTGACGTCGACCATGAAGGTGATCCCGCCCCCTGGCCAGACATAGGTTTCCGCCCCGCCCGAGGTCAGCACTGTCTCGCGGCCCTGTACCGACCGGGTCAGACGCACCGGGTTTTGCGTGACCCCGGCGCGCAACGAGCCCCCCGCACCGCCCATGAACATCACAGTGCAAAGCGAGGGCTCGCAATTCTCGTCGATAAGGCCGACGGTCGCCCGCAGCGCCTCGGGCAAGGGGCGGGGCTGCGGCCTTAACTCCTCGTCCAACTCGTAATAGGCGAATTCCTCGCCGGTGGTGGACACCATCAAAAGCCGCAACCCCGGCCGCGCCCCCTTTTTCGGGTTCCACTCGCCCAGGATCGCCAAGGGATCGGTCAGTTTCGTGCCGCCCCAGCCCAGCCCCGGCTCGGACACCTTGAAGTAACGCCCGGGGGTAGAGCGGTGGCCTAGGATCTTGATGCCGGTTGGCTGCCAGCCCAACACTTTTCCGGCCTGATGTTCGCTGACTACCCCGGTGATGTGGTCATCGACCACCACCACCTCATCCACCAGGCCCTGCCATTGCACGGCGAACATCCCGATGGTGGCCGATCCGCAGCCGACCCGCATCCGCCGTTCTGGCGTGCCGTCAAGAACCGGCGGCTGGCCCGCCTGCACCACGACCATCGACCCGCCGTCGATCGCCAGTTCCACAGCCTCGCCACTGCACAGGCTGAGCATGGCCGCACAGGTCAACCGCCCCTCGGCCTTGGACCCGCCTGTCAGGTGATGCACCCCACCCAAGGACAGCATCTGGCTGCCATATTCGGCGGTGGTGACATGGCCAATAGCCTCGCCACCCGCGCGCACCACCGCGCCTTCGGGGCCAAGGAAGCGGTCGGTGTCAATCTTCACCTTCACCCCGCAATAGGAAAAGATCGCCTCGGTCACCACGGTGACCATATCCGCCCCGTCCACCCTGGACGACACAATGAACGGCGCGGGCTTGTAATCGGGATAGGTCGTGCCCGAACCGATGGCGGTGACAAAGGTGTCTTTCGGCATCGGATCGCCGTCCCAGTAGCGGGCGGCAAAGGGCACGATGCGGTGACCGGCCTGAACCGCATGGGACAGCATCACGACAGGATCGGTGCGGATGATGCGGCCTGCCTCGTTGGCATAGCGGTCGCAGGCCCCAGTCTGGCCCGGCGCGATATAGCACATCACCGGGCAGGCATCGCAGCGGATCTTTTCACCGTCGCTCATGGCCCGGCCTTTCGGATGGCGTCCAGAACCCGGTGCGGCAGGGCTGGAAGCTGCGTGATCTCAGCACCACAGGCATGGCGGATGGCGTTCAGAATGGCCGGCGCCGTGGGGATCAGCACATGCTCGCCTAGCCCTTTCGCGCCGAAGGGTCCGTTCGGGTCAGGTACTTCGACCAACAGGCTTTCGATGGGCGGCACGTCGCCGATGGTGGGGATCAGGTAGTCATGCAGGTTTTCGGTGCGGCCTGCGATGTAATCCTCCATCAGCGCCATACCGATGCCTTGGGCGATGCCGCCTTCGATCTGGCCCTCGGCCAAGGTGGGGTTTATCGCGCGGCCGACGTCATGGGCGGCGGTGATCTTGAGAAGGCGGATGGTGCCAAGGCGGGTATCGACCTCAAGCTCGACCAACTGCGCGCCATAGCCGTAAACGGCATAGGGGCTGCCCTGACCGTTTTCGTCCAGCGGCTGGGTCGGCGGGTCGTAGGTTTCCTCGGCGGTCAGCACATGGCCATTCGCATCGCAGGGCAGATCGGTAAGGGAAATCTCATGGCGCGCGCTGCCATCGGTGATGATGAGACGCGGGCCATTCAGGGCCAGTCCGGCATCCGCTGCCGCATTGACCATGCGCAGGATCGCAGTCCGAAGCGCTGCCGCCGCCGCTTGGGCCGCGCGCCCGGTGACAAAGGTCTGGCGGCTGGCCGAGGTTTTCCCGGCGTCCGGGGTCAGGAAGGTATCTGGCCCGACAAGCGAGAAGGCCGTGATCGGCAGGCCCAACGCCTGGGCGGCGATCTGGCTGATGACGGTGTTCGAGCCCTGCCCGATGTCAGTCGCCCCCTGATGCAGGATCACGCGGCCGTCACGTGCAAGGGCGATCCGGATGGTCGAGGGGTTTGGCAAGGCGGTGTTGCCGCACCCATACCAGCATGAGGCCACGCCGACGCCGCGCTTGACCGGCCCATCGCCGCCCGCCTGCGCCAAGGCGCGCGCCCAATGGGGGCGCAGCGCCGTCAGGCAATCGGCGATGCCCACGGCCTGCATGACCTGCCCGGTGGCCGAGGCCTGCCCATCGCGCAGCGCGTTCAAGATGCGAAACTCCAACCGGTCAATCCCGGCCTTGTCGGCCAGCCGGTCATACAGGGTTTCCTGCCAAAGCGCCGCCTGCGGCACGCCAAAGCCGCGAAAGGCCCCTGACACCGGGCCATGGGTATGCACTGCCCGCGCGCGGGCCGAAATGGCCGGGGTAAAGTAGGGGCCCGAGGCATGGACAGGCACCCGGTTCGCCACGGTCGGCCCCCAACTGGAATAGGCGCCGGTGTTGAAGCGGCCGATGAATTCAACGCCCATGATGCGCCCGGACGCGTCACAGCCGATGCGGCCTTCCATCTCGGCCGGGTGGCGTTTCGTCGTCGAGGCCATGCTTTCCTGGCGGCTGTAAACCATCCGGCAGGGCCGCCCGGTTTTCAGCGCCACAAGGCCGATCAGCGGTTGCAACGACACATCCAGTTTCGAGCCGAACCCGCCGCCCGTGGCCGAAGGCAGGATGCGCACACGATCCGGCGGCAGGCCAAGGATGGTGGCGGTATCGTCGCGGTCCATCACCGGGGCCTGGGTGCAGGCGCGGATGCACAGAACCTCGCTCTCCATCCAGGCCGCGCCTGCCTCGGGTTCAATATAGGCGTGTTCGACATAGGCGGTCTGGAACCGCCCCTCGACCACATGGGCCGATGCCGCCAGCGCCGCCACTGCATCGCCCTTTCGCACCTTGCCCTCGATCAGCAGGTTCTGCGGCCGGTTGGGGTGCAACAGCGCAGCCTCGGGTGCCTCGGCCTCGGCCGGGGTCAACAGCGGCACAAGCGGCGTCCAGCGGATCGGGAAGGCGGACATGTCGGCCTTTGCCCCCGGTTCAAAAGCCACCAGCGCCACACATTCCCCGCGAAACCGCGCCGGGCTTTGGGCGATGGCGGGTTGGTCGGCAAAGGGCGGGATGACGGAAAAGGCATTGCGGCCCGGCATGTCGGCAGCGGTAAACACTGCGGCCACGCCGGGGCGGGCGGCAAAGGCGGCCAGATCGCCAAAGGCAAAGGCAGCGTGGGGATGGGGCGAGCGAATGGCCTTCACCACAAGGGCCCCATCCGGCACGACATCGGCGCCAAAGAGATCGCCCTCGACCTTGGCCGCACCGTCCAGCCGGTCGATCCGCGCCCCGACCGGCGCATCCGGCACAGGTTTTGGCCCGTCGTAATCGCGCCAGGCATCACAGACGGCGGCAAGGATCTTGCGATAGCCGGTGCAGCGACACAACACGCCGCCCAGCGCCTCTTCGGCCTCGACCTCGGTCGGGCGGGAGGTCCGGCCCAGAAGCTCTGCCGCCGCCATCAGCATACCAGGCGTGCAGATGCCACATTGCGCCGCCCCATGGCGCAGGAAGGCGGCGCGCAGGTGCGTCAGAACCGGGGTTTCGGCCTCGACCGTTTCGACGCGGGTTCCGGCGACCTGCGCCACCGGCATCAGACAGGCACAGACCTGGCGGCCATTGACCAGAACAGTGCAGGCGCCGCAATCCCCTGCATCGCAGCCCACCTTGGTGCCGCGCTGGCCAAGGTTTTCCCGCAGCGCCTCGCTTAGTCGCAAGGTCGGCGCGGTGTCTATTTGGACAGGGCGGCCATTGAGCAAGAAAGAAATCATGCAAGCCCCCGCAGCAGGCGTTGCACAAGTTCTGCCGCCGCTTCGGCCCGATACCCGGCTGTCGCGCGGACATCGTCGATGGGATCAAGGGCGGTGGAGATGGTCTCGGCCGTCACTTGGTCGGCCAAGGTGCCGACCGGCGCGCCGATCAGCGCGCGCTCCAGCTGGGTCAGGCGACGCGCGACGGGAGAAGCGGCCCCGACCGCAATCGCGGCGTCGGTGACGATGCCCTGCGACACCACAACGCGCGCCGAGGCCATGGCGATCGAGATCACAAGATAGGCCCGCGCACCCAGTTTCAGGAACGCGCCCCGCCCGGCAAGCGCCGTGGCAGGCACATGCACGGCCACAAGGATTTCGCCGGGGGCAAGGGCGGTTTTGCGGGGGCCGAGGATGAACTTGTCCAGCGGCAGGGTGCGCCCGCCGTCCCTGGTGCAAAGCTCCACCTCGGCATCCAGCGTCAGAAGCGGCGGCACGCCGTCGGCTGCCGGTGAAGCATTGCACAGGTTGCCGCCAATGCTGCCGACGTTCTGTACCTGACGCGCGCCGATCTGCCGGGCAGCCTGTTGCAGACCCTGCAGAGCAGGTGGCAGGTCGGCGGCGGCAATCTCGGCCCAGGTGGTGGCCGCGCCGATGCGAAGCCCTTGTTTCAGGGTAACTCCCTTCAGGGCAGGCAGGGCAGTGATGTCCAGAACCGGCCCGTCCAGCTGGGCGCCCGCACCGGGATAAAGATCTGTCCCCCCGGCCAGAACCCGCCGCGCGCCGTCTGACAAAAGCGCCAACGCGGTTTCAAGGTCGGCGGGGCGGGCATAGGCGGTCATGCGCGATCCGGAATTGTTTGCATGCAAGCAGATTGCGTCCTTGGCCCCCCGGCTGTCAACGCCGCAGATCGCAAGGTTCTTGCAAGGGGCCGGATCGGGGTCTATGCGGGAAGGATGACCCAAAACCCCTATGTCCTGGATGCGCAGATCGGCTATGTGTTGCGGCGGGTGACGCAGCGGCATTTGGCGCTGTTTTCCGACGCCATCCCCGAGGTCACCACGACGCAATTCGCCGTCTTGGCGCGGCTTGCCGAACTGGGGCCGCAGTCGCAGAACGCGCTGGGCCGCGAGACGGCTTTGGACGCTGCCACGATCAAGGGCGTTGTGGACCGACTGGCGCGGCAGGGGCTGGTCAGCACCTTTCCCGATCCTGATGATAGGCGACGGCTGACGGTCGATCTGTCCGACACGGGCCGGGCCTTGTTCCTGCGGCTGGTGCCGACCGCGCTTGACATCTCGGCCCGGACGCTTGGGCCACTGTCACAGGCCGAACAGCGTCAATTGCTGGATTTGCTGGCGCGGTTGGCCTGAATGTGACGGGCGCGAAAGGCCTTTATCTCGGCAGGGCTGGGGGCATGGCCGGTGAAGGTCAGGGCATAGGGGGGGATCCGGTCAAGGCGGGGCAGCAGGGGCTCATCAACCCGCATCGAGATATAGCCGATCTGGGTCAGATAGACTGTGTGGGCGCGAATATCGGCCTCGGCCTCGGGATAGGAAAAACGCAGGAACATTGCCTTGATGGCGGCAATCCGGGTGGCATCGGCGGCGGCCAATGTCTTGGCCAGCGCCGGATCGGTCAGCGCCCAAGTGCGGATGGCGAATTCCAGGCGGCTGTCGAACAGGTCCTGCATGATCCAGCAGTCGAACAGGTTCAGCACGGACTCGGTGATCGTGGCCGCTGGGGCTTCGGTCTGACGGACGAGATTTTCGGTGTTACGGCTTTGCCAGCGCACCACCAGCCCATCCAGAAGCGCCTCACGGTCGGCAAAGTGCCAGTAGAAGCTGGTGCGCGACAGGCCAAGACGTTCGGCCAGCGGCATGACCTTGACCGCCTCGACCCCGCCTTCGACCAAAAGCTGATAGGCGGCATCCAGCCACAGATCGGCCGAACCGCGCCAGCCGCGTTCATTGGGTGCAGGGCTATCCATGGCAGCGACCCTAGGAAGTTTGCCCCCTTGCCGCAACCCGGCAATCCGCGGTCGCCAAAACTCGACACATATGTCGATTTTGTGATTGACTTGTGCCCTGCGCTCCATAAGCTTGCCGAAACAAAGGGAGAAAGAGCCCATGTCGAACGATCCGCTTTTGCAGCCATATCAGTTGAAGCACCTGACGCTGCGCAACCGCATCATGACCACAAGCCATGAGCCGGCCTATGGTGAAGACGGTATGCCAAAAGATCGTTACCGACTTTACCACCTTGAGCGCGCCAAGGCGGGTGTGGCCATGGTGATGACCGCCGGATCTGCCAGCGTGTCGCGCGACAGCCCGCCGGTGTTCACCAACCTTCTGGTCTGGAAGGATGAGGTGGTGCCGTGGATGAAGCGGTTGACCGATGACTGCCATGAGGCGGGCGCGGCGGTGATGATCCAGCTGTCGCACCTTGGCCGCCGCACACGGTGGGACAAGGGCGATTGGCTTCCGGTTCTGGCGGCGGGGCCGTCGCGCGAACCGTCGCACCGCGCGTTTCCCAAGGTCATGGAAGATTGGGATATTTTCCGCGTGGTCAAGGATTACGCCGATGCTGCCGAGCGTATGGCGGCGGCGGGCGTCGATGGGGTAGAGTTTGAATGCTACGGCCACCTGATGGACCAGTTCATCAGCCCGCTGACCAATGGCATGCCGGCTGGCCCCTATGACGGCTCCAGCCTTGATAACCGGTTGCGCTTTGCCTTTGACGTGCTGCAAGCCTGCCGCGACCGGGTGGGGCCAAAGTTCCTCTTGGGCATGCGCTATGTCGCCGATGAGGACGCGCCGGGGGGCCTGCCGGTAGAGGAAGGCGTCGAGATGGCGCGGCGGTTCAAAGCCTCGGGTCTTGTCGATTTCGTCAACATCATCCGGGGGCGGATTCACACTGACCCGGCGATGACCGATGTGATCCCGATTCAGGGCATGAAATCCTCGCCCCATCTGGATCTGGCGGGACGCATCCGGGCTGAGGTGGGCTTGCCCACCTTCCACGCCGCACGCATCGCCGATGTGCCCACCGCGCGGTTTGCGGTGTCGTCGGGGCAGTTGGATATGGTCGGCATGACGCGGGCGCATATGGCAGACCCGCATATCGTGAAGAAGATCGTCGAGGGGCGGGAAGAGGACATTCGTCCTTGCGTTGGCGCAACCTATTGTCTGGACAGGATTTATCAGGGCGGCATGGCGCTGTGCATCCACAATCCGGCGACGGGGCGTGAGGCAACCGTGCCCCACACCATCACCCGCGCCGAGGTGGCGAAAAAGGTGGTGATCGTGGGCGCTGGCCCGGCTGGGCTGGAGGCCGCGCGGGTGGCAGCCGAACGGGGGCATCGGGTGGTGGTGTTTGAAGCCGCCGATGAGCCGGGGGGGCAGGTGCGCCTGACCGCACGGACGAAGAGGCGGGCCGAGATGATCGGCATCATCGACTGGCGCATGGCGCAAGCGGCAGCGCGGGATGTGGAGTTCCGGTTCAACACCTTTGCCGAGGCGGGCGATATTCTCGCCGAAAAGCCCGATGTGGTGATCATTGCCACAGGGGGCCTGCCAGAGAAGGACATTCTGGAGTTTGGCAATGATCTGACTGTCACCGCTTGGGACATTCTGTCAGGCGATGTGAAGCCGGGACAGAACGTGCTTTTGTATGATGACGCGGGTGACCACACCGCCCTTCAAGCCGCCCAGGCCTTGGCCGAAGCGGGGGCGACGGTTGAAATCATGACCCCCGACCGCAGCTTTGCGCCGGAAGTCATGGCGATGAATCTGGTGCCCTATATGCGGGCGATGCAGGATAAGAATGTCACATTTACAGTGACTTACCGTCTGACCGGCGCCAAGAGATCGGGCAACCATCTGACCGCCGTGATCGGGTCAGACTATATGAAACTGGCGCAAGAGCGGCAGTTTGACCAGATCGTCGTCAACCATGGCACGCAGCCTTTGGCCGATGTGTATTTCGAACTAAAGCCGCAGTCGGAAAACCTTGGCGCGGTGGATTATGAGGCGTTGATTGCAGGCAAGCCGCAGATGCTGAATGGCGGGTCGAAGGGGTTCAAGCTGTTCCGCATTGGCGATGCGGTGGAAAGCCGGAACACCCATGCCGCGATCTATGATGCGCTGCGACTGGTGAAGGATCTGTAAAGGGTCAGATTCCGGCCAGTTCCGCGACAATTGCGCGGGCGGCGGCGGCGGGGTCTGCCGCCTGCCAGATCGGGCGACCCACGACGATGTGGTTCGCCCCGTCAGCAATAGCCTGACGTGGGGTGGCGATGCGCTTTTGGTCGCCGCTGGCCGCCCCTGCCGGGCGCACGCCGGGGGTGACGATCAGGCGGCCTGCTGCCTGCGGCAAGGCGCGGATCATGGCGGCCTCTTGCGGGGAAGCGATCACACCATCAGCCCCCGCCTCCAGCGCCTTTGCGGCGCGTTCCAGGGTAATGTCGTGGATATCGCCGGGCTTTATCAGGTTGGCATCCAGATCGGCGCGATCAAGGCTGGTCAGCACGGTAACTGCCAGAATTTTCAGGTCTTTCCCGCGCTTGCCCTCACATGCCGCGCGCACCACCTGCGGGTCACCGTGGACGGTCAGAAAGTCCAGATCATACTGGGCAATGCCGCGCACGGCCGCCTCGATCGTGGCGCCGATGTCGAAAAGCTTCATGTCCAGAAAGACGCGCTTGCCCTGTTCCTGCTTCAGCTCATTGGCGAGCGCAAAGCCACCGCCGGTCAACATGCCCAGTCCGATCTTGTAGAAGCTGACGGCGTCGCCCAGTTTGGCGGCAAGGTCGAGCCCCTGAACCACGTTCGGGACATCCAGAGCAACGATCAGACGGTCGTCGGATTGGGGTGCGGACATGGCGGGCTCCGTCGCGGTTTCCGGGGGTTTGGGCGGCAAATGCCGCCTTGTCAAGCGACTGGCCATAAGGTTCTGAAATCACAGAAAAACCTTGTCTGGTTTCCGTCGGGTTTGCGTCTGGTCTGCGTCTGGCATCCGTCCCGACATTCGGGCCGCCGCCGGGCGGGGCCTGCGGCCGGACTTGATGCGGCGCATCGGCGCGTCAGGGTTGCATTGACAGCCGGGATTTCAGGGGCGACTCTGGTGCAAAACCAAAGGTCATTTCATGGAATTCAACATTTCGATCGAGCGGCCCGAGGGCAGACCCAATTCCGGCCCGATTACCGTGGGCTGGTTCCTGACATCTGACAAGGGCGCGGTGCTCTATGATCCGCCCGAGCGGGTGTCGTTCCGCCAGACCAACAAGACCCATTCGAAAAGCGCGGGCCGCTGTCCGGGGGTGATCCAGCTGGAAAGCCGGTATTTCATGGTGAAATGCCCCTTTGACATGCACATCGGCTTTGGCCGCGATGACAAGGGCAAGACGGTGCTGGTCAACCGCGCCGGCACCGCAAGCCCCATTCGCGGCAACAAGCTGGGCGAGGTGCTGACGCTGGTGAACGAGGCCGAGTGGCGTTACCCGGATCGGCCCACGGTGCAGCTGATGCTGCCCTACTGCTTCATCGCCGATGAGCTGGTCTATATCACGCAGCTGTCGGCCTTCATGCATTACCGCAAGGACCCGCT
>Ga0194133_10001726_pt1 | contig 36627 bp, 25 predicted proteins | sample TA2KigOf40mmetaG_FD_155448 | JGI IMG/M metagenome (GOLD analysis project Ga0194133, IMG submission 155448) | Freshwater microbial communities from Lake Tanganyika, Tanzania - TA2015055 Kigoma Offshore 40m | ecosystem: Environmental > Aquatic > Freshwater > Lake | place: Tanzania: Lake...
ATACAATCATCATCATTGAGAACAAAGGAAATGCAGACTTGACAATCACCAAAGGGCTGATTAAATCTCCATTCCAGATCATATCACCATCAACTTTTCCTTTGACCATAAAACCCGGTACCAATGCTGCAATTTCTCTTCGATATACACCGGCCACAATAGAAAACATCTATACCGAAACAATGCTGCTTCCATATACTTCCGGTACATGCATCGACACATTGCGATTTTCACTCATTGGTGAAGTACGAGTACCAGCATTTGATATTCCTGCAACTGAATTGAATATTTCTCCTTTGCTGGGATGCACACTTTCAAAAGACTCCCTCTTCCCGATCACCAATACAGGTAAAACGGATCTTACCATCAATGCACAACCATCTGCAGGTCTGACAATTCTCACTCCATTGCCAATCACTATCAAAGCGGGTGAAACGATCATGGTAAGCGTTCGCATCGAACCTCCAACAGATGGTCAGTATAAAGGATTTATCTCATTCATTTCGAATGAATGTGCGATAAAGAAAGATTATGTGATCAGAACGAGCAAAGAATCAGCTTCTTATACATTAACGAAAACCACGCATCAATTCAAAAAGCTGATTCGCTGTGATGCACAAACAATGTTGAAAGATAGCATCATGATCACGGCAAAGGCGCTTGGCATTTTGGGTGAAGCAACAATCTCTGATATGCAAATCGATGGACCATTCACCACAAGCATTGTCAAAGGAGACGTATTGACCGGTGGTAGCAAAGATTTCTTGATCACGTTCGCTCCCAATCAAGAAGGAACATTTATCGGAAAACTTACTGTTACATTCGAACCTTGTGCAATCACCAAAACCATAGACCTTTCAGGGTCGCTGTCTTCGACAACTTTTGAGTTGAATCAAACGGCAATTGCATTCCCAGTAACAGATAGTGGAATTGTTGAACAAAGAACGATCACATTGACGAATACAGGTAAAGAGGCAATCACTATCTCTTCCATACTTGGCTTTTCTTCTCCATTCAGCTATGTCTCCACAAAGCAACCTTTAGAAGTCATTGCTCCGGGTGAAACAGCTACAATCACAGTTTCATATGCCCCGAATTCAAATAGCAAGGATTCAATCTTGGTTGCTTTACTTATTGACGGCGGAGAATGTTCTCAACAAATCAATATACCCATAACAGGAATCGGCAATCAACCAAAACCCAAGGATGTGAATGGATCATTCGATATCATCGGAGAAAGTAGAATTGCAGCTCCGGGTGAAACAGTGAATTTTCCCATCAAGATTGCATCTACCACAATCAAAGACATGAATATTGAATCTCTGTCGATGAACATTGCTTATAATCATACATTGCTTCTTCCCAAAACAATGCGTATAAAGCAGCAAGGAATCACCGGAACAATGTCTGAAAGCACACCCGGCATTCTTACAATCACCACAACCTCAAAAGATACAAATGCACGAATTCTTTCGGGCGACTTTCTTGACATTGAATGCATGGCATTGCTTGGCGATGCAATGAATACGCCATTAACCATGAGTAATCTTGCATTCACGAAGCGCACAACAGGTACTTGCTCTTTGACAGTGAATACACCAACATTCACATTGACTGATATTTGCGATTTACCCAATCGACTGATAAAAGTGAGAGGACAAATTGCATTAGCCAAGAAGCAACATGTACTGAGTATCGACATCGTCAGCCAGGACAGAACCACTCTTGATCTTTATGGTATGGATGGATCTCTATTCGGTCATTTGGTGGATGGCGTCATATCATCAGGAAATCATGAAATAGCCTTACCTCAAGATCTTCCTTCGGGCATGTATCTTGCTGTGTTGCGTTCAGGAAGGCATATTCGTACATTGTCATTCGGTCATGTGCAATAAAGATGAATATTCCGATTTGTCATGAAAAAAACCGTTCTCATCATTTCATATTCTTTTCCGCCAATGGGATTAAGCGGAGTTGTCCGCACATCCAAAATGGCAAAGGCGCTTGCAAAGAATGGATGGAATGTTGTGGTATTGTCTGCAACACCCAAAGCGTATCTCACTTATGATGAAACATTACTGCAAGAATTGATCGAAACAGGCGTTCACATTTACAGTACGCCTTCGAAGACACCCCCAAAACAAGATTCTTCTTCTCCCGGATGGTTCGAGAGAACAATCATGAGGCCGATGTTAGGACAAGTCTATTTTCCGGATTCCGCAATCAGATGGAAGCGCATGGCAATAGCTGCCGCAGATGGAATCATGAATGAATATGATGTCAGCGTCATTCTTTCAGTTTCTCCACCACTCAGCAATTTTGTCATAACAGACACCATCGCGGAACGTCATCAGATTCCTTTCATTCTTGATTATCAAGATGGCTGGACAAAAAGCATCACCATAGATCAACCACAAAAACAACGATCTTCCGCTCATATGAAATTGGAACATCATTTGCTCAATCGTGCAGCCCGCATCTTTGTGCCTTCACGCATTGCCAAAGAGCAAATGATAAAAGATTATCGGTTTTTGGAGCATGAAGACGTCATGATCATCCCTGCAGGTTTTGATCGTGATGATCTTGCGGGTATCAATCTAACTTCACATACTACATCAAAGCTTGTGATCATGCATACCGGAAAAGCAGATTTGACCGGACATTTACCTGCATTTTTACAAGGGTTTGCAGAGGTTATCAAAACTTCACCTGAATTACAGAGAGACATCATCATATCTTTACCCGGAATTGTGGATGGCGCTCTCACAACCTTGATTGAAAAACTTGGCATTCGTGATTCAGTACATCAACCCGGATATATCGCACATCGTGCATTGTTTGAAGCAATGAGCAAAGCCAACATATTCTTTGCGGATACAGGAAGCATGTATCAGATTCCGCGAAAGATATATGAATATATTGCCATGCAAAAACCCATTGCAATCATGGCTCCAGAGCAATCAGCATTGTCAAGGATTGTGCATGAAAGTGGAGCCGGTTTATTATTGCATGATTCCGGTATTACATCGGTGGGTTCATTTATAAGATCCATACATGCATCATGGAAATCCGGGAAACTTCCCAAACAAAAAACAGGTTTTGCAGATGACTATGCGATGGATAATTTCGTTGAAGATATTTCCATTGCATTAACAAAAGCCATCCGGATCTCATAATTGACAGATATGCTGTCATCACTTATTCGCACATTGCCATGCGTCGCTCACAAGTTCAAGACATGATAAGCGCCGGTGAATCTACAACCGTGGAATTCAAAAGGAAATGCACAGCTCCTGAAAAAATGGCAAAAGAACTCACCGCATTCGCCAATACCAAAGGCGGTTATCTGCTCATAGGCATTGATGATGATAGAAGAATCATCGGAATACCGAGTGAAAAAACAATCATGTCGGAAGTGGAAAGAGCTTGCATATTTTATTGCGATCCCCCACTGAATTATGAATTATACATCATGCCATTTGATAGATTGGATATTGCAATCGTTTATGTGAATGAGAGCAATGAAAAACCCCATGCCGTAAAAGATCCTCAAACTCCTGATGAACAAAAAGTGTATATCAGACAAGGCGAAGAATCTGTTTCGGCAAGCAAAGAAATGATTCGCATTCTACGGGGCATGCGTGCTGATGCAAAACCATTGATGATCAGCATAAGTGATAAAGAACGACGCCTTTTCGACTTCATTGAAAAAAAAGGGAGAGCAACAGTCAAAGATTTTTCTACATTGGTCAATATATCCGATAGAAGGGCAGCCAGACTTCTTGTTCGACTGGTAAGAGCCGGTGTATTGAATATTCATACCAATGAACAGCATGACTATTATACCTTGGTTGAAAGACCCAATTAATTGAACATCGCCTCACAGCATCGGATTGAATGAACATGAATTTCACTCGCATCATACTTTTTCTTTTGTTCCTGATCCCGGCACAATTGATAATGCTTCAGGCTCAAACCTTTGAATCTGAATGGAATCTAATCAATAAAGAATTGGATAGCGGTAAAGTCCGATCAGCAGAGTCTTTAATCAAAGATCTTTTCGCAAAAGCAAATAGTCAAGAGCATATTCCTGCAAAGCTGAAATGCATTCTCCATCTTTCCGTACTCACCGGTAATTCAGGAGAACCTGATGATAGAACTATCATTCAAGCCATAGTTCGATATTCCGATAGTGTTGAGACAGAAACCGAAATGGCTCTGATGAACATGTATTTAGCGCAATCACTTCGTAATTACTATCATTATCATCTTGCTGAAATAAGAAAACGTTCATTTGAAGAATATCCGCTTGATGATTATTCATCAGTCATGTATTGGACAGAATCGCAATTTTTACAAGTCATTGCTTCTCTCATCAATTCATCATTGAAAAATCCAGGATTATTGCTTTCGATTCCTGCACGATCCTATGCTGATTTATTGAATGTGAAAGAATCTTCAGACAAGTATCGTCCGACTCTCTATGATATCATTAGCCATGCCGGCATAGCTCTCTTTGAATCATTGGAACAAGACATTGCAGATATATATCGACCAACTTGTATAGATTTAAGAGTATTTGCTCGAGCAAATGAATTCATGGATCTTGATGCTGAATCCATCCGAGGATATGATTTGTCACATGGGATGTTAAAGCAAAGGATAGCTTTATATCAGTCATTATTGCGATATCATGCATCTGACAAAGATCAGACTGCCTTCACCGATGCAAATATTCAGAGAATTCTCGGCCTTACAGCCGGATTCGATCATCCCTTCAAAGATTCACTCTTGATTTCTGCATTGATTGCAATTGGTAATGATGCACGAGTCAACAATGCCACGCCACATGCTTTGTATGAGGCAGCATTATATTGTTCTAACAATGATCAAAACAAAAGAGCTGTTGCATTATGCCAAGAAATCATTGCGCGATTCCCCGGATCATTCGCAACCGAACAAAGCATTGCTTTATTTGGGCGCTTGCAAAACAAAGCATTGAATCTGACCCTGCAAAAACAAATCATTCCTGATAAACCATTTCTTTTCAGAACTGAATTCACGAATGTCGATAAAATCTTTTGTCGTATTTACATGTTGAACGAATCCATCGAGCAACAATTGAAACAACGGCGATATCGGGATCAGTTTTGGGATGAATCTGGGATTCAAGCATTGCTTGCCACGCAGCCCGTTCAAGCCTGGAAACAAGAACTTCCGAAAGCGGATGATTATCGAGATCATAGCACTTGGAAAAAAGGCCCGCCTTTGAAGAAAGGAAGATATGTCATGGTCTTGAGTAATGCGCCTGTCTTCAATCAAACAAAGGACAATGTAGTAGTCTATTCCGAGTTCACTGTCTCCCCCATTACTGCCATCTTGCAAAAGGAAGCAGAAGGCGGGATGCATCTCCATATTATGGAGAGTGTTCAGGGTACTCCCGTAAAAGCCAATGTACAGATATTGGAAAGCATCTTTGATCAAAACAACAATACTTATTCAGACATCATAGCCGAAACATTCTCGACAAATACTCTTGGTGCTGTGTTTATTCCACCAATCGACAATGAAGCATATATAAGAGATCGCTCTTTTCGCGTGATCTCACAAACAGATACACTCAACATTGATTATCCCGTCAGCAGATACAAAATCGGTAAGCCTCAAAAGAGAGATGAAATCTCATTGTTTACCGATAGATCATTATACAGACCAAATCAAATCATTCAATTCAAGGGAATCATTCTTGATCATGAATCTGACGAAAAAGCCGAGGCAATACACGGCAAGCGAATTCTCATTCGATTTCTTGATGCACGCGGTAAAACGCTTGATTCCATGTATTGCATATCCAATGAAATGGGATCTATTTCCGGATCATTCACTATTCCCGAAGAGATCGTGACCGGACATTGTTCTTTGCAAACCGATATCGGTGCATTGACAATAAAGATTGAAGAGTATAAAAGGCCAACATTCGAAGTACTGTTCAAGCAATCCAATTCCAATCTAAAACTCGGTGAGAATGTGGATGTTTTTGGGCTTGCTCAATCTTATTCAGGTAGCAATCTATCCGGATCAACAGTTCGATATACCATTCATCGTAGCACGCTTTCATTCCCATTTCTATCATATTATCTTTACTCTGATCCATATTCCCGTGATCGTGAAATAGCACATGGTTCAACAATCGTGGATGCATCTGGTACATTTTCCATTCAATTCAATGCTGAACCCGATCCTACGATATCAAGTTTGGAAAGCCCTTTGTACTCTTTTCTTGTTTCCGTTGATGTGATAGCGCCAAATGGGGAATTGCAAAGAGCGGACACCTCCATCAGAGTGGGAATTCTCAATGCCGTTTATTCTTTCGAACATCCGGGAATTCAATTCCGATCAAAGCAGCAAGATATCAAGCTCATGTGTATCAAAAACAATGGTAAACCCGCAAAGGACATGAAAGGGAAGATCATTGTGGAAGCCATGCGAAACAATCCCTTGAAGCTAACATTACCATTTGAACTTGGCGACATGGATGGAATCTCAGACAAAGACAAAGAACTCTTATTCCCCTATGATAAATGTAGTCGAGAAGACGCTTCGAACAATAGATCTGTGGAATCCATCATATATTCCGCACAGCATGTCAGCGATGAAAAAGGTGAGATCATTCCCACATTACCTCGATTGAAGGCCGGAAGATATCGCATTCGTTTTATTGCTGAAAGTGAATCAACTCCTTATACCATTGAGTCCAAATGGTCAGTCATCGATGAGACATCGTCAATCATGCCCATAGATGAGCATCTGTTCTTGCATACGGAAACGCAATCAGCAGCCATTGGTGACACCATTACATATTTGATCGGTACTGCTTGGGAGAATGCATCAGTATTGGTACAAGTTGAATCAAAGGGCAAGATCATATCTCAAGAGCGTGTGCAACTGTCACATTCATTGCGATCATATACACTTCCCGTATTGGCTTCTTATCGAGGTGGGATTTCTATTCATTGCTCACTAATCAAACATGGCAGACTGATTACAGAAACTGCATTGATTGATGTACCATGGAAAGAAAAAGCAATAAAGATTCAGGCAGCAGTACTGCGGAACAAAACTCGTCCCGGATCAAAAGAGGAATGGTCATTCAATGTGATATATCCGTCGAAACAGCACAAACTAGAAGTGATGGGCATAGTATATGATGCAGCATTGGATGCTCTGTATCCAAAACAATCGCTTAGCATTTCGAATCTCTGGAATAGACATTTTCCGCAAGCACAACCATTTGCCTTGACAAGCGGCATTGCTTTTGGATCCGCAATATTTGGAGATGCATGGAATGAAGCAGGAGCCAAAAATGTAGGTCTGCGAGAATTTGATGCATTGAATGTGGATCTTCTACTCGGAGGAATTTTTGGCAGAACCGAAATGATGTATGTTCAGGACATGATCGATACCAGAACAACAATGCGTTCCGCAAAAATGGTAACGTATAATTCACCGTCATTTATGGCTGCCTCACAAATGGTGGAGTCAGAATCTTATGAGGATGTTTCGGCTCCGCAAAAGCAAGACATCACACCAAGAATTTCATTTCAGGAAACTGCATATTTCAATCCATTCATGCTATTGGAGAATGATATTGCAACAATGAAATGTACAATGCCTGATGGATTGACACGCTGGAATATTCGGCTTTTCGCACATGATAAAGAAATGAGTTTCGGCTCATTGGATACTTTTGTGATCTCACAAAAACCATTCATGGTTTCAACTCATGTTCCTCGATTTGTACGGATTGGAGACAGCTTGCAAATCAGAGCGATGATTCATGCATTGGAAGCTGACAAAACAATTCCTGTGAAAGCATATCTTCGATATTATTTCGATGATGACTCAACAAAAATGCGTGAGTTACAAACAAGTGCCAATGCCTCAGCATCCGCTCCGGGACTTGCCACTTGGTCAGTGAGTATTCCAAAGTCTTCAAAACTACATCTCATCATCGGAGCATATTCAGATGTATTGAATGATGCTGAATCATATGAAGTACCAATACTTCCCAATAAGCAATCAGTTACGGACAGATATCCTTTTTGGATTGATGGAACAAAGCAAAACAATGCATCCATCATATTGGAATCAGCTCAGGACATTGACGCCTTTTCCTACACAATCGCCACCGAGCCATTCTGGTTCGCCGTAGAATCATTGCCGAATCTTCTCAAACCCGGATATGGTTCTGCACTGGATCAAACATATCGTTTGCTTTCATCACAACTTGCTCAATCCTATGTTCTTACAAATCCGATGCTTCGTTCGGCATTGAAAGACTCAGCATTTCAAGGAAGACTACAACAGAATGCTCGTCAATTTGGTGATATCGAAATCGGACCATGGGAAGCAGACATGATGGAACAAGCAGATCAAGCAAACAATGTGAATGTCTATGCAAATGAAGCGGAAATGAGCCGAATATTCGATCATGCATTGCAAGCATTGCAAACCATGCAATCAAGTGAAGGAGGCTTTCCATGGTTTGGACAGATGCCCTCTAGTACTTTCATCACGCGTCAGGTGCTCAGTATATTGGGTATTTGTGAATCACTCCAACAAGCTGATGCAAGAAATCGTGATATGTCTTATATGATCGGGAGAGCAATTAGATGGCTGGATAATGAACAGAACAAAGAGATGAATCTTGCTTTGAAAAGTACTTCTATGCAAGGTATCAGTCAATTGAACATGGCAGACATACATTATTTCTATGTGCGTTCATTCTTCATGAAACAATATTCATTACCGACAGAACAATGGGTTTCAACACTATTGGATTCCATGTGGTCCAAACGCATGACATTCGGACTGCAAGCAGAAGCAATGATTGCATTGATTCAATTTAGATTGGGAAATATTCAAAAAGCTGAAGCAATGCTCAGATCTTTGGAAGAACGATCAATATTCGATCAACAAGGAATTCATTGGCCGATTCAATCCACATCATGGCATGATGCGGATATCGAAACGCATGCTTTGCTATTTGCAGCTTTCAAGGAAATACAATCGAAATCAGAAATCCCAAATGGCATCATCACTTACCTGCTGAGACAAAAGCAGACGAGAGATTGGTCCACGAGATCGGCTACATTGCATGCGGTGATGAGCATATTGAAAATGTCCGAACGCTGCACGGGAAATGCAAGAAATGTCTCTGTATTGATCAATGATGAGTTAACCACTCCTCAATATTCCCCGTTTCCGGGAGTTCAGTCATATGTAAGCTCGGTACCTGCCGATATAAAGCAAGCAAAGATTTCACTTACCGGGTCTTGTCCAATTTGGGGAGGAGCATTTCGTAAGCGCTCAGTTGAACTCACAGAGCAATTCTCAACTGCAGAATCCGAGTTCAGCGTAAAAAGAGATGCATTTAGAGTGATCTTCAAACCCGAAAAGCGGATTATACCAATCAAAGATGGTGAAACCATTCAGCTTGGCGAGACATTGCTGATTCGCATTCGGGTGAACATTCCACTCACGATGAATTATATCCACATTCAAGATCAATTCCCTTCTTGCTTTGATTTAATGTCGAATAATTCAGAATATCGCCATTATCAATATCTTTGGGCTTATGCCATTCCTCGAGATTCAGGCATGAATTTCTTCATAGATTATCTTCCAAAAGGGAATTCGATGTTGGAGTACGAAGTAAAAGTTGACAAAGCAGGAATATTTTCTAAAGGGATGGTGAAGGCATACTCAGTATTCGCTCCCGAATTCGGTGTTACAAAGGGTGGCGGGAAGGTGATTATCACCCCTTAAAAACAGGGCAAAATCCCTCGGAAAAGTCGCAAAAAATCGCCATTTTTGCAGCATGGATAAGTCTAATCAAAACATAGATTCCATGCCCCTTTTGATTGAAAAACCGAGCCTTGCAACACGCATTTCTCGCTTTATTGGTCAATTGATTTCCGGGATATTCCTCTTAGTCATTTTGGGGATGGTCGGACTATATGTGATTGTACAGACAGACGCCTTCAGGGAATGGTTTCGGCCTGTGCTGATTGAGCAGATTAATAAGCAAATAAAGGGAAAGGTATATTTTTCTGATATGCGACTGGACATATTCAAGGGAGTCATTCTTCATGATATATGTTTAACCGCCGCAGGTGACACCGTTTTAAAGGCCGGTGATCTTGCTGTTTCCTATACGCTTGAAGCTTTTCTGAAGAAGTCTATAAGTATTGGGACTCTTACATTAGATCATCCCACGATCAAGATACTTCGCTCCAAAGATGGAACTTGGAATGTGGAGCATATTTTATATCCTGTTCCTGAAGATCCAACAAAACCTCCATTTGATTGGCAGATTACATTGGGTAATCTTGAACTATGCGGCGGTTCTATTCGCATAGTTGATTCATTGAATATGATTGCCAAACCCGGAATATTCAATGTTTCTGATCTAGACATACGGAATGTGAATCTCATAATGTCGGGCAAAGCATTTCCGGGGATTCATCGCTATGAAGTGGATATTGCATCATTCACTTCACATGATATTCGCAGCGGTTTGGATATTCGAGACTTTTCATTGAATGCTGTTCATCATGATCAGGGCATCATTCTCAAATCTTGCAATATCATCACATCAGGAAGCAATCTTTCAATGAATGGCAGAGTCAATGATGTTGATCTCTTCAATGAACACTTTTCTGAAAAACTGTTAACTGCTCCAATCTCACTCACTCTTCGTTCCGATCGATTCGATTCACAAGATCTCCGTCGTTTTCTTCCCGACTTGGGAATATTCGGGGTCTATGACATTGATTTGGAAGCCGAGGGAATGCTTCGTGATATTTCCATTGCTCATCTGGACATAGCAACCGGAAATTCCTCTTTACGACTCACAGGCAAACTGAATGATGTGGATGATGCAAATCGACTCTTTTTTTCAGCAGAATCAAATGGTCAATCCATCATCGATTATGATCTTGTACTCAAACAAATTCCGGCACTTTCATTACCTTCTCTTCCCTATTTGGGGACAGTCACTTTCAGAACATTGCTCGTAAAGGGCAGACCATCCGATTCACTGCACATTCAACTTGATGCAACAACAAAATCCGGAATCGTGCAAGGATATACGAATTTAGTATTTCGTGCAAAAGACCTCGGCTATGATGGCGATCTTCGCTTCACTGATTTCAATCCTGGGGCCATTGCGCAAAATGAACAATTCAATGGCATGGTCAATATGCAACTCAATATAGCAGGCAAAGGCACCACGCTTCCAACACTTGATGCACAAATCAAAATAGTTGCAGGGCCTTCACGCTTGGGTGAATATACAATATCCGGTCTCATCCTTGATGGCAAAACATCTGAAGCCGGTTTGATTTCGATTGATACTGCAGACATCATTTTCAAAGAAGCCCAGAAAGGCATCGATGAATTTGAAAATGTGAATCGATCTGCATTGCACATATCCGGCATCATAGATGCACGCCAAGAAAATCCACTTTTCGATCTTGAAGCGGAATGCGAAAATCTTGCACCATCAGCATTGTTCAATACAAAGAAATTACCATCGCATTTTGATGGATCGCTTACAATGGTGATGCGCGGCATGCATCTTGACAGCTTGGAAGGCGATATGCATATTCATGCACGACAGCTCATATTCAATGATAGAACAGTGCGACCTCAAAACATTGATATCAGCATCAGAAGAGAAAATCCTGAAGTACGTCATGCAATCATACATTCAGGATTATATGCTATCAAAGCCGATGGAAGATTTAGATTCATTCCACTCATCACTGCAATTGACCATACAGTGAGCAGCATCATTCTTGAAGGTGAAAAAAAATACAAAGGCATGTCGGGACTGGACATCACCAATCTTCCATTGATGCCTATCATGGATACATCCTTACTTGATGCGACGATTACTGTGAATGCAAAAGATCTTGCGCCCGTCAATTTGTTCATGGATGGCATACATGCAACCGGCGAGGTGGAGATGAGTCTTCGACTGACTTCCGATAAGAATGGGACAATCATGAATATTGACTCATTGCATGCTTTGAACGGACATATTTTCGGTCCGGACAATGATGGAGCCAGTTCCCCTTTCTTGCTCAAAGGATATGTGAAAACACAACCTGGAATTGATGGAAGAAGAATTCTTAGTGATGTGAGCATTGAAGCAAAAGCAGAAGATTGGCTTACGATCAATGACCTCATGCTGAAACAACCTTCTTTATCATTTACTATGAACAATGAAGATCTTCATGGGGAGTTCTCCGGTTCGATTGGCGATGATATTCTTGTTGACATGAATACTGATGCTCAATTCACGGATACATCTTTTCGATATTCAGCGAAATATTTCAGTTTGACTTATGGCCAATTGAATTGGAAAAACATTGTTCCATTGAAAGGGACATTTTCCAGAAGTGGAATATATGTTGACGACTTCAAAGTAAAACGCGTGCTTGCAGAAACAATATCGGCCAAAGGAAAGATTTCGGCTCGAGTATTTCATGGGATGAATGTTACATTGAGTGATTTCCCGCTTAAGGATGTGAAAAAATTACCATTCATTCCCAAAGACATTCGTGAAGTGCTTGCAACATTGAAAGGAAATGCCAAAGAGGCAATCATCACTGCTGAAGGTTCATTCAAAAATCCGACATATACCTGCAATGGTTATATGGATAGCATCTATTACAATGATGTTGCGGTTGGTAATCAGCGCTTTACACTCAATCATGCCGATTCAATGATCACGGGATCTGTCACTGTAACGGATTTGAAGTCTTCCTTGACAAAAACATTGAACATAGACATTGAACAAATTCCTTATAATCTTGCAATTGATAATCCCGGGAAAGCAATGCGAAGTGATGAGCCATTTGTTGTGATAGCTCAAGCAAATGGTTTATCCATAGCGACAATTGCTCCATTCATACCGGGGGTAACAGATCTTCGTGGCAAAGCTGACGCTACCATAACATTGGGAGGTTTTGCACCCGATCAAATCAATTATGGAGGAAAGGCAAAACTTAGGGATATGACATTTGTTTTGGATGCGACCAATATTCGCTATTTCGCAGAAGGAAATGTATTTCTAAAGAATGCAACCGCAACCCTTGATTCTGTTTTCGTACGTAATGATAAATTGGATCTCCCCAATGGTGAAGCAATCGTAACGGGAAATCTCAATCTCTATGACATCATTTATATCAAGAATTTTGATTTGAATATCGTTTCGAAGCAATTATTGGTATTAAGCGATGCATCTGTTACGACAATGCCAACAATGTATGGTAAATTCATCATTGCCTCAGGAGAGCAGCCATTACGATTTTACGGAACCTTCAAAAAGCCATTTTTGAGAGGCGATGTAAAAGTGATGCAAGCATCAATCACAATGCCGCCTGAAGAAGAGCAAGTGAGTGCCTCGGGCGTTAGATACACCGTTCTGAATGATGATCAAAGAAATCTTCTGCAAACAAGGGAGAATCCGGTCACAGATTTGCTGAAGGCCATAACTCAGGCAACAAGCGATAAGACCATTGCACCTGTCAAGAGTAAATCTGATGAAGATATTGATGAAAATGAATTGCTGAGAAGAAAAAGAGCAGGGTTCAATGATCTTCTGGATTATGATTTGAATGTACTCATGCCGGGTAAATTCCTATTGAAAATGATCCTCGGTACATTTGAAGAAATCAGAGCCAATGTTGAACCCACAAATAAGCAAACCATATTGCGCTTTCAAAAAGAAGCATTCAAATTACCACGGCTCTTTGGTGAGATAAAATTACTCGAAGGATCGCAATATAAATTCCTCAAAGTATTTGATGCATCGGGTACGCTCCTTTTCAATACAGGTGAATTGACAAATCCCACATTGGATTTATTAGCCGTGTATAAAGGTCAGACACGATATGATGATGAATTGGAGAATTTCAGAGTCATCATGAAAATCACCGGTACAAAAAATCTTCCTCAAGTTGCCATCACTTGGGAAAGAAATGGCATCGAAGCTACAGGAGACTCTGCCCAAATCAGAAATGATGCACTCATGAAATTGATTGTTGGAAGAACACAAGCCGAATTGTTTGGAAGAGGTTCAGGTGGTGGAATAGGAACGCGAGATCTCGGCAATCAATTATCGAATTCATTGTCTGCGGCAGCATCGCAACTCTTTTCCGGATTACTTGAAGGTACAGGTTTACTTACAAATGCAACAATAAGTTTACAGGAAGGTTTATCTGATTTATCGCAAGCGCGATTAAATCTAAGCGGACAATTATTCAGTGATGTTGCTTGGAGGGCCGCCGGGACAATCGGAGATCTTTCAGGAAATTATGAATTCAGCGTAGATGTTCCTATCACCATTCTCGGTGACTATGATGCATTGCGAAATCTACTTCTTCAATTGACGAGAGCATCGGCTCCCGCTAATGCAATTTCCACCAGACAACAAAAAGAGTGGGAAATGAAAATTAGCTGGAGATATGCATTTTAATACAAGATAATTCCATGATTTCATTACAAAATCTCCATAAATCCTTCGGATCCAAACATGTATTGCAGGGCATAGACCTACAAATACCCAATGGACAAATCACTTGCATCATCGGAAAATCCGGATGCGGAAAGAGTGTATTGCTCAAACATATCGTTGGATTGCTAACCCAAGATAAAGGAGAGGTTCTAATCGATGATGTTTCCGTTGCATCTATGACAAAACAAGACTTGTTTGAAGTACGAAGAAATATCGGTTATGTATTTCAAGGTGCCGCACTCTTTGATTCGCTGACCGTTTATGAAAATGTAATCATCGGTCTTTATGAACATGGTGAGCGAGACATGGCATTGCTAAACAGCGAGGCAAGAAGAGTCCTTTCTGCTGTAGGATTGCTTCCTGATATCACCGAATCCGGTACCCTCAACTTTGAGAAAGAATTTTCATTGCTCAGTTCAAAAAAACCAAGTGATTTATCCGGCGGAATGAAAAAGCGAGTTGGTGTTGCTCGGGCCCTTGTGGGAAGTCCGTCATATATCTTTTACGATGAGCCAACAACCGGCTTGGACCCTGTCAATTCAGAGCAGATTGATAGAATGATTCTCGAATTGTCAAAAAAATTATCCATCACATCTCTTGTAATCACGCATGACATGTTCTCTGTATTCAATATAGCCGATCATGTTGCAATGTTGGATAATGGTAAAGTGTGTTTTGAAGGTGATGCTCATACTCTTCAACATACATCTGATTCTCGGGTATCGGAATTCATAAGTCGATTCCAACCCGGCGCAAGAATGCAATAAAGTTGATTTCACCACATTGTTTCATATTCAAGAAATTATCATGACGAAAAGAACCATAAAAACAGAAGATACACTTGCAAAAGTTAGAGGCAAATGATGAATAAACAAAGAATGATCATATTACCGTTGATGCAATCCATTGTATTTGCATTGGTGATGATCATTCTACAAAGTTGTGCAAATCCATTGCCACCTTCCGGCGGGCCTCGCGATACTGAAGGTCCGCTTATTGTACGAACAATCCCAAATGATAGAACTATCGGTTTCAATGAAGAAACCATCACCATTGAATTCAATGAATATGTCGATAGGAATAAGGTATTGCAGTGTATACATTTCACGCCAACCATTGCTTATGAAGCTTCTTGGAGTGGACGTGAGTTGGAACTCTCATTCACAGAGTCCTTACAAAGCAACTTAACATATTCTTTTACAATCGGTACCGATTATACCGATTATGCCGGGAATAGACCTTCGGAATCAAGGACAATCATTTTCTCCACAGGAAGCAAATTGGATACCGGCACCATTTCAGGAATGGTTGCCGGACAATCAATAGGTGTTTCAGTGTTTCTATTGCCGGTCAATGATACCATTAATTCATTCAATCCAACGAAATCAATTTCAATATATAAAACTCAAATTGGGTCCAATGGACAATTCACATTCTCGGCTTTATCCAATGGTCGATATCGGATCTTTGCCATACAGGACATGTTCAAGGATGGTCTCTATGATATTGGCACAGATGGTTATGCAATGTCATCGAGGGATATAACAGTTCCTGAAAATATTGCACCGGTAATGATGAATGTCTCAAAGCCAAAGGATACCACGGCTCCCCTAGCCATGCAGGCATTTTCACAAGGTTCGGGTTTCATTGAAATTCGTTGTTCTGAAATCATGCTTGAACAAAGCATCAATGATTCACAATTCATCCTTGTTTCAAATGATGGGACAATGCAGCAATCTCGTGCTGCATATTCTTTTCCGGGAAGATCTACTTCGATAATGATCGAACATGATACATTAATGGCTATCAAAGAAGTTCGATTGAATGCAGAGATTGCACAAGCAACCGATAGCTCCGGAAATCAATGCATGGATGGATTAAGATCAACAGAATTGCTCAATGCCGAAATACGATCGAAAACTCCGAATATCTATTCACTTTCCGTGAAGGATAGTTCAGTCATCGACATTATGCCCATCATTGAACTGGTTTTTTCACATTCATTTGAATCTGATTCATTGCCTGCAAGATTGACTCTTCGAGATGGAAAAGGATTGATTCCTCTTTCAATCAGAAAAGTCTCTGATAATCATGTGTCCATATCAACCATGCAACCATTGCAACCGGATGCATGGCATACATTGAGAATCAATACAAAAGGACTTAAGGATAAAAGAGGCGCACTCTATGCAGATACTTCAATCATATTGCAGTTAAAATCAATTGATAGCAGATTATTTGGTTCTATCAAAGGTGAGATTCGCGATAAGACGAAAGGTGGTCCTTATATCGTATCGATGAAGAGTGATAAAGGAAAAACCATCACAAGAAGCATCGAACAATCCGGTTTATTCACAGTAAACGATATTCCATCTGCTTCCTATACGATTCAGATCTTTGAAGATAATAACAAAGACGGAGAATATGATTTTGGATCTATAGCTCCATTTCGATATTCGGAGCGTTTTACTACATTGAAAGATTCAGTCACTGTACGTCCTCGTTGGACGATAGACGGCATATTATTACAATTCAGAGAACCATGAAACACACATTCATTGTCAGCCTATTTTTTACAACATGCATAAGCATGTTTGCAGACACGCTCACGGTCAATCAAGCAATTTCGCTTGCACTTGAGCAATCATATGCAATCAAAATTGCAAAAAATGAAGCTCAGATTGCGGAAGTAAACACCGGCTATGCCGCGGCAGGCATGCTACCAATCATCAGTGCATCGGCAGGTCAAGTAGGTGGCGTGAACACGATCAATCAATCATTGCTGAGTGGACAAGAGATCATCAGAGAATCAGCCGGAAATACGGGAACGAATGTCGGCATCGCATTGAATTGGACACTCTTTGATGGTTTTGGCATGTTTGCATCCTATGATCGTTTGCAAGCTTTGAAAGAAGTCGGCGAATTACGATTGCGCGCATCCATGCAACAAACCATCGGATCTGTTTTGAGGTCATATTGCGCAATGGTTCGCAATCAATTATTGATTCGTGCTGCAATTGAAAGAGTCGATCTTTCACGAGAAGGTTTGCGTCTTGCTTCTCTAAGATATTCAGTAGGGCGATCAGGTGAACAAGAGCAATTGCAAGCCAGCGTTGAATTGCATGCAGATAGCACCGCACTCATGCGACTGCAAGAACAGTTACGACAATCCCGCTTGCAATTGAACAATGCTATCGGAGGTTATAAAGACACACTCTATGTAGTCAGCATGGATTTTCCTTCATTTGAGATTAATGATGATATTCTCAATGGCAATCTTATTCATCAAAGGAATCCCGAATTGTTGGCAGTTAAAGCCGGAACTATTGCTGCAGATGCAATGCTGAAACAAATGGAAGCAAGAGCATATCCCAGATTATCACTCAATTCCGAATATAATTTCAATCAAGCCAGTAATGATGGATCCTTTGTGACATCAAGCCGAGTCAGAGGTGCAAGTTTCGCCCTCACCGCTCAGTTTTCATTATTGGATGGATTTAGACTTGGGCAGCAAATTGAATCAGCAAACATCGAGAAACAAAACACAGAACTTCAAACCGCTCAGATTCTGGACAATCTCATGGCTTCGCATGCAATTGCAAAGGGCGCATATCATACAGGAACATCAATCGTAACTTTGCAGGAACAAAATATTTTACTGGCGGAAAAGAATGCGAATATTGCACTTGAACGATATAAGCAAGGTGCTTTGAGCAATTTTGATTTTAGAATCTCTGCACAGTCTGTCTTTGATGCCAGATCAACACTAGCACAAGCACGTTTTGAAAAAGCAATTTCTGCTTTGGATCTTCTACTCCTAACCGGCACGCTTCAAGATATTCTCAAAAAAAGATGAAACGATGCAATGCTCATATAGTGTATTGGATTTGCATATTCCTTTCGGTATGGAGTACAGGAATTGCTGAAGAGTATTATCCCAAAGTATATACAGCAAAAGGAAGAATCGATGAACAAACAGTGTATGTTGATAAACGTTTCGACAGAATAATCAAAGTCAAACGCTCTTCTTTGCTTGCCGATGGCAATTCGCAAGTGTATATATCAAACACGTTTTCATCAGAAAAAGGATCGTCACTCTCATTTCCCTATGCCATTCAGGATATTATATCAATTGATAAACAGCATTGTTTGATTTCAGTTGATGGGCAAAGTCCAAGAGTATTACTCATTGATTTGCAAGGAAATGTACTATCCTCCATAGACCTTCCCTTTTCTTCAAATAGAAAGAAGTCCATGTTTCTTGGCATTCATGACTCATTGGTCTTCATTGCTCAGGATGACAATGTATTTGGCATCTCATTTACAAAGAATCTATTGACTTCAAGATTATTGGCCGATCAAACGCTTGCCACGCAGCATATTGCAAATGGATTTCATTGCATACGTAAAAGTGGTGGTGGGCATGTATTGAGAACTGTGAATGACAAAGGAGATATCATTCGGGAAATCCCCTTTTCACCTTTGGGAGTTTCATATAGCATACATTCTTCCAATCATGCCATTTTGGTGCTTTCCACAGCCACCGGAACAAGTACAAATGCTTTTTTGCTTGATATAAAGACAGGAAAGCAAACCATGATGTTTTTTCCCGGAACAATGAAAACTATCGCCATGTGGGAAAAAGACTCAATACCGATGATATCATGGCTTACAGAAAATGACAAAAGCGAAAAGACAATCAATATCAAACAACAAGGCGGATCAACCACATCAATTACCATTCCCGGATTTTTTACAAAAACATTATTTGCATCCGGAAATGGAACAACTTTGCAATATCTATTTGACAATGGTATATGTCTGATCAATTGCAATGCTCTAGCAATAGAAAGTGCATCACGTATAGGAAACATGAGGGATTTTTCGGATACTGATCCTCACCTCATAGGGTATAAATCAGACAACATAATTGTATCCCCAAAAGGATATATGATGCTCAGCATGGTAGAAGATCCATTTTGGTGGCTACGGCGATTTGCAGAGACTTCCGGCAAACTGATTTTCTTGATTTTGATATGCATTGTGATATTCCTGTTCTATCGGCATTATTCCAGACAAAAACGTTTTTTGGAAGCCGGACTCGAATTAAGCGGTATGGGTCTTATTCTATATCTCGATGATGAAGGACGCTTGAGCAAAGTAAATTCAACAGCCAAATCAGTTCTGCAGCTATCTTCTGATGTACCACTTCATAGGCCAATCAGATACTATGTGAATAAGCCGCACATGACAGAATTATTGAATTTCTTTCAAGAAGCTTTCCAAACACGTAAGCCGATGCAACAGAGAATCACCTTGATAGAAGGTGATTCGATTAAAGAATACATTTGGTCAACAACACCATTGTTTGGTTTTGCAGGAACCTTTGCCGGATGCATTTTTTCCGGTATCGACATTACGGCAGAATTGGAAAAGAAAAGACTGACAAATTGGGCGCAATTGGCCCATGATATGCAAACAAATCTCTCCATCATTCTGCTGAATGCACAGCAATTACAAATCATCGATGAAAAAAATGTACAAAGGCAAAAGAAGATTTTGGGTCAAATCACACTTCTCATGCAAAGAGTTCGAGACATCGTCACCGTTGGACGTGATGAGGATGCGCAATTATCTCTGAATGATGCCTTGGTGATTTGTAGAAATGTCATTCAAGAATTTGATGATCAATTATATCCTCATGCTGATTTGAGTTATGGTGGAAAACAAGTCATGTTTCTTTGTGATCCCATCAAATTGACCAGAGGTCTTCGAAATGCAGTTGAAAATGGAATAAGGGCATTACAAAAAGAAGAAGGGACAGTTGACCTCAGTTGCACTTTCGATGATAATAATGTCTATTTCAGAATCAAAGATTCGGGTATAGGCATGGATGAATTCACTCGTGTCAATATGATGAAGCCCTATTTCACCACAAAGAAAAGTCATGGCGGATATGGCATAGGAACAATGGTGATGCAAAAAGTTTCTGAGCTACATCATGGGCGCATAGACATCATTTCTGAACCTGGAAAAGGTACTGTGATCACGTTCACCATTCCCAAACTCATTTCCGAGCAACCAGAATTGCAGTGATTCATAGTAGATATTGCCATGTCAAATGGCAAAATGCAATTGAGTAAGTTACCACCAAGTCAAGCAGTTAATTCTTAACATATTTCCTATTATCATGACAACCATACCTGCACTTACCGGAATTAGAGCTTTGGCTGCAGGTGCTGTCTTTTTCGGTCATGTATTCCAGCAACATCATCATGAAGTTTTGCCCATATTCAAATATGGCTGGATGGGTGTCAATGTGTTTTTTGCATTAAGTGGGTATTTATTTTATCATTTATATGCAGATTCAATTGAAGACCATTCATTTTCATGGAGACGATATCTTTCAAAGAGATTCATCAGAATTTATCCTCTCACGATATTGATTACAGTATTAACCATTGTGATCTCTCCGTCGACCTTTGAATTTTTAGATATACTCTCTCATTTGACATTGTTGCACGGCTTTATTCCGGATTATAGATTATCACTCAATACTCCCATGTGGACATTGACAGTGGAACTATGTTTTTATCTTATAGCACCGATATTGATTACATATGTAACGGCTTTGTACAGAGAAAAAACAAAAGGCATGCAACAGGCGGGTACATTGTCTGCAAATACAAATATTGTCTTATTTGCACTAGCTCTATGGGTTCTCATCGTAGCTAGTTGCAATGGTTTCACTCAATTTTATCAGAATATCACTTTTTTCTTTACCGGGTACTGGGATAAGGGCGCAGGTACGCTCACCATCTTCGGTAGACTTGATGATTTTGTTGCAGGAATGTTGATTGCAGGTTATGGCAGAAGCATCAAAAAAGTATTCGTGAAAGGCGATGTATTGGTATTGCTTGGAGCCATTATCATTGGCTCGGCTTTGACTTTCACGGAAATGCAAGGTGGCTCTGATTTGGTAGGCAAGCATAAATTATCTGATTTCGTATATCCTTCTCTTGCGCTTGGCTCTTCAATCATCTTTTTGGGATTGCATCGAGGTGGATATATTGCCAATATTCTGTCTTCACGTTTCATGGTATTGCTTGGCAATATATCTTTTGGACTATATCTCATCCACTTCATCACATTGCCCGGCTATGCTCAGGCAGCTTTGGAAACACAAGTATACATTGAATCAAAGGGATTGGGGATTACATTTTCTGGTATTCTGAATTATGTATGCTATTCCGTCTTGGCTTATGCATCATATCTTTTCTATGAAAAACCAATGGGTACATTCTTATCAAAACGCATGTTATCAAAGTAGGGATTTCAGTTTTCGATGAGAGTGTGCATGTCCGACCCAATCATTTCTTTGACATGCATGAATGAAAAGGGACAAACAGTCTATGCTTCATCAACCGGTGATTCAATTTCCGAACAAGATATCAATGAGTGGATACATACCCAACAGAGCGGACTTTACAAGATTCACCTTGAAAGCAAAAGAGGAAGAAAAGAGATAAGAGTCATAGCTAGATTATAGGACTGATTCTGCCAATGCAATTGCAATTCGGTCCGCGGGAATCAAATGGACTCCATCAAATGTGCGAGAGAGTTTTGCGACATTCCCCTTTGGTAACAATACGCGAGTAAAACCGAGTTTTTGGATTTCAGACAATCGTTGTTCTATTGATGAGATTGACCGAACTTCGCCTGTCAATCCGATCTCTCCCATGATGACCATGTCTTTTTCCAATGGATTGTCTCTTAATGAACTCACAAGTGCTGCTGCCATTGCCAAATCGACTGCAGGATCATTGAGTGTCATGCCTCCTGCAATATTGACAAATACATCAACTTCACGAAAGCTGATGCCAAGTCTCTTTTCCAATACTGCAATGATCATCTGCAAACGTCGATTGTCAAAACCGGTGGCTGTCCTTTGAGGATTACTATACCCTGTGGAGGTTACCAATGCCTGTACTTCAATCAATAAAGGCCTCGTTCCTTCGATTGTGGCAACAATGGCAGTACCGGATTGATTGTCTGTTCTTTGGGATAAGAATATCTCCGAAGGATTTGGTACCTCGCGCAATCCTTGTTCATCCATATCAAAAATGCCTATCTCATTTGTCGAGCCGAATCGATTCTTCACAGCTCGCAGAATGCGATATGAATATGTTTTTTCACCTTCGAATTGAAGAACTGTATCAACTGTGTGTTCAAGAACTTTGGGACCCGCAAGAGCACCTTCTTTTGTCACATGACCAACAATGAAAATTGCAGTACCTGTTTTCTTTGCGATTTGCATCAGTAACGATGTACATTCGCGTACTTGTGTTATGCTTCCGGCAGTTGCGTCAATATTCTCGCTTCTTGATGTCTGTATGGAATCTATGATTGCCACGCTTGGCTTTAAAGTTTTGATTGCCGCTGCAATTGTATCAATGTCGGTTTCCGCCATCACTTGCAGTGTATCGGGAATATTCTGCAATCGCGATGCACGCAATCTGATTTGTTGCAAAGACTCTTCACCTGTCACATACAATGTTTCATCCGGAATAAGATGCCTACACATTTGCAACATCAATGTTGACTTTCCAACTCCGGGATCCCCGCCCACTAAAATCAATGATCCCGGAATGATGCCGCCACCAAGCACTCTGTCAAATTCAAGAATACCTGTGGTGATGCGCTTGTCTGACAATATCTCTACTGATCCCAATTGTTTTGCAACAATACCGGATGATCCGGACTTCTTTAAAGAAATAGACTTTTGATCCGAAACCGTTTCTTCAATGAAGCTATTCCATTCACCGCAATTATGACATTTCCCCTGCCAGCGAGAACTGACGGCTGAACATTGTTGGCAAACAAATCGCGTACGTATCTTCACAACAAACCGCTCCAATTTTTCTGGAAATTAGTCAATTCCGCGGATAAGTCCGTGCTGCAAATCCACCACGGTCTCAACAAGAAAGAACTTCCGTATCTTTGTTTCATCACACTGTCTCAGGTAAATGATGTTTCAAGGATTTGACAATAAGGCCTTTCAATTTCTCAAGCATCTCAAGAACAACAATTCAAGAGAATGGTTCGCTGAGAATAAATCCATATATGAAAGCGCCCTGCGTGAGCCATCAAAGTTATTACTGAACGAGATTGATCAGCTTTTCATAAAGCATCGATTACCCTATGAAGCAAATCCTAAGAAATCATTGTTTCGGATTAATAGAGATACACGATTCAGCAAAGACAAAACGCCATATAAAACAAATGTGGGTATAACATTTCAGGTTCATCGCAAGCAGGATCATATAGTACATGCAACAAAAACCGAGAAACCGGGCATGTATCTGCACATTGAGCCCGGAGCTTGTTTTATTGCAGGCGGCTTGTATATGCCCGATGGTCAACAATTGAAATCAATTCGAGAGAGAATAGAATCAGATTGGACCATTTTACACAAGATTCAACAACAACGTGCATTCAAAAAAGAATTTCCGAAGGGACTTCTTGGAGAAAAGCTAAAGACGATGCCAAGAGGCTATGATCCCGAGCATCCGGGTAAAGAGTATTTACGAATGAAACAATTCATCGTAATGGAAAGCATTCCGGATTCTGCGGTAAAAAGCGAAACACTAATCAAAGCATTACTTGCAAAAGCAAGCGCAATGTCTGCATTGATTATGTTTCTTGATGAAGCGATTACAGATTAAGAATCCCCTGAATCATCTTCCAACATGGAAAGAGCATCTTCGACTGACGGTGCATGCTCAAAAAGCCAATCCAATTGAGAGATGCGGAGCAAACTCATGATTCGATCACTTGCTCCAACAAGAATCACAGGAGCCTCATATTCATTCATTTGTCTGTGCGCAAGAAGCAAAGCACCCAAACCGGCACTGTCACTTTGCTTGACATTTGAAAGATCGATGATCAATGCCTCAACATCAGGTTGACAAAGAATGAGAAATTCAGCTTTGATTTCAGGAGCATTCTGCGCATCAAGAATATCTTCTTTTAATGTGAAGATCGTGATGGCATCCTGATGTTCTATAGAAAAACGCATGTTTGTTCCGATTGATAATATTCATGCAAAATTCAACAAAATGCGTGATTTGACAAAACAACGGCAATCTTATTCAGGCAATCATGAAGAGCCCGCAATCAATATGCATCATCCGACTCACTTCTCTGGGTGATATTCTCTTGCTAAGTCCGCTCATACGAGTGCTCAGGACAACTTGGCCTGATGCCCGTATAGACATGATCATAGCCGAGCATTGTGCTGAAATCATGAGATATAATCCCGGAATTGATAATCTCCATGTGATCAATACAAAGTCAGGTACACTTGATGTTCTCAAACAATGGATGAATATCAAAAAAACGATGCCTGTTTATGATCTTGCGATTGATGTCCATGATTCAATTCGAAGTAGATTCATGCGTATTGGCCTAGCAAAAAAAACATGCGTTTATGATTCAGCAAGAACCTATAAGCGTGATTTGGTCAAAAACAAAACACGCATTCCCTTACAAACTGTAGTGCCTGTCCCAATTCGGTATTTTTCTGCTGTACAAGAATTTCCGGAGATACAACCTGATGACAAAGGATTGGAATTTTGGTTGGAAGAAGAAAGAGCACAATTATCATATCCCTTACATCCTTCTACATCACCCAAGCATATTCTCATTGCACCCGGTGCAAGGCATGCAACGAAGCGCTGGCCGATGGAATATTTCACTGAGCTCATTCAATCCCTTAATAAAAGACATCCGGCACCAATAGCATTGATAGGTGGACCTGACGATGCGGCACTATGCAATGAGATTCAAAAAGCCTCGAATGTTCATATTGAACAATATGCCGGAAAGATGACTCTTCATGAAATCGCTTCATTCATGGATTCGGCTTATTGTATCATTGGAAATGATTCTGGATTAATGCATGTTGCGGCTGCAAGACATATTCCCGTCATCACCCTTTTTGGCAGTACAGTCCCCGAATTGGGATTCATGCCTTATCATACTCCCCATGAAATCATTTCTCTTGACCTTACGTGTAAACCTTGCACCCATATAGGCAAAGAGAAATGCCCACTTGGACATTTCTCTTGCATGAAAGACATAACACCTGAAATGGTATTGAATCGCGTACTGAAGTTGATCGGAGATTAAAGTCCGATCATATACTGAATGCCCAATGAAAATGAAAGCATTGTTCCATTCAAACTTTGAAGATTCGATGTTGGATAATATTCATCTTTGAATACATTGCTTAACATCAATCCAATATGACCATTCACATTCAATTGCGAACCTCCTGAATTCATCACCGGATATGAATAACCCAGCCTTGGTTCAATGATCATGTTCATGCCATTTTTTCCATCACCAACAGTGACTGTCGGTGTCTGGCTTGAACCCTGAAAATATGACCATGTCTCTTCCTCTTCAATATCCTTTGTATTATTGTGTCGATGATAACCCATCGGCAACCCGATAGCCACACCCAATGTTGCATTTTCAAAATTGACTCCGGGCGTGATCATCAAATAATTGAATGTTCTGGAATATTCATTGACACCAGAAGTATAGGTATTCTTATAATTTGCGAGCGAGATATCTGCAGTTAGACCAACATTACCTTTCTTGCTGATCGGATGATATACGCTTAAGCCAAGATCAGGTACACCGGAAAAGGTCATTCCATGTTCTTCATTTCTGGAATCATTAGAGAATGACGACATGCGAGACCATGCATGAACACCTATTTTGAAGTGCTTTTTAGCAGGTGGTTCTTGAGCAATTGCGAGGTCAAAGAGACAACAGGCAGTGAGGATGGCAAAGAGAAATCTCATATCATGAACCTTTGGAAACATTGAAAATTGACGTATTTTTGTGTTATGACAAAAATACACTCAAAAAGACAATTCACAATTAGATTTATGCTGTATTTTTGCTTTTGATTGAATCTATTATCCTACAAAAAAAGATGTTGATACGGGGAAATCGCACATGAATATCCAAAGAGTAGTAATCGTAATATTGGTATTGACAATGCAATCACCATTGGTCAAGTCTCAAGGATTTGATTGGGTATACTCATGGAATTCTCCTTTCAAAACTCCTACCCTATTCATAGGTGGTTATATAGGTACCGGAACATCAAATGAATCCATTGGAAAAAACTCATTTTCCGAAGTGGTTGCTTGTTGCGCTTTCAATGATGGTACAGGAAAGGCATTCCGAGTTGGGTTCAATGCTGAATATTGGATCCTCGGGGATTATTCAATTCAAGCACAGGTGGGTTATGCATCCGAATCAATGGAATCGAGAAGTCAAAGCAAACCCAGCACCATTCTTGTCCGAGAAAATGACAGGCATGTCCCAAAAACAATGAATCGTACTTATTCATTGTCGAACTCCGGATCCACTCTCGACATCGGATTCATCGGTAAGAGAAGATTGTTTTCAACTCATGTTTCAATTGCAACCGGTTTTTCCCTTTCCATGATCATGCCGAAATCAAATGAAACAAAGGTCACAACTGAGTACTCATTGGAATCATCAACCATTGAATCGAAGTCATATCCCACAATTATCCCTGATGATAATATCATCCGATCTTCCGTTCTTATCAGGCCTTTGATTCGATGCGAGTATGATCTTTCATTGGCAAAAGGGATCTATGCCAAACCATTTATCCAAACAGACTATACAATCAATTCCCGTGTGACAAATACTGATCCTTGGCGGACCTTGACAATACTGGGCGGGATTGCCTTCATGTTTGGATCATGAGGCTTACAATCAACTGTTTGTTCATACGTTATAGCCGCGGATTCAATACATTCTATTCTCATGAATTTCATCATCACGCTTTGCATCATTACCCTTTTCGGCTTCTCGGAATCAATGGCTCAACCCAAGCTGGAAGTCATTGGAGGGAGTACATATGATTGGGGAAAAGTCCCATTTTCAAAAGGGCCTCTGAAAGGTATCATCAAATTGAAGAATGCCGGCAATCAACCATTGAAAATAAGCGAAGTAAAGCCGGGATGTGGCTGTACTACTGCACCATTGGACAAGAAATATCTTAAACCGGGTGAGTTTGCAACCATGAATGTCACGCTTAATCCGGGATCAAGTTCAGGTGAATTGGTCAAGGGTTTAACCATATCAAGCAATGACCCCAAAGTCCCCATTAAAGCCGTAACACTCAAAGCATATATCATCAAACCAATTCAAGTATTGCCTCAGCCCTATATTGCGATTCCGGAGTCCAAAGTTGGGACAAACTCTGATGCAACCATAACTTTGAAGAATACAACCGACATTCCAATCAAAATAACCCAATTCATTGCATCCAAAGGAATTACGGTTCTTTCAAAGGCTAAGAACATACCTCCGGGAGGTCAGATTACGATTCCAATTCGTGTGAAACCAACAGTGAAAGGGTATTGGAATGGCTCAATAACGTGCAAAACCAATCATCCCGATCTGGCCGAGATGGATGTGATTGTCTATGGCAATGCTTTGTAATTCTGGATTTTCCGTATTTTTGAATAATTAATTTTTCCGGTTTTTCACCGTTTAAAGACAGGTGCACACATGAAACGATTTACCGCTATATGCTTGGCTCTGCTTGTTTGCGCAGGGACATTTGCATTTGCACAACCCAAAATCACCATCATTGGTGGAGATACACAAGATTGGGGCAAAGTAAAACCAAAAGATGATCCTTTGAAGGCTACAATAAAGATCAAGAATGAAGGCAATGAAATGCTGAAAATCACTGATGTTCGTCCCGGTTGTGGATGTACAACAGCACCTCTTGACAAAAAAGAACTCAATCCGGGTGAAATGGCATCGATGGATGTCACATTGAAACTTGGAGCAACTTCCGGCATGATGACAAAGAGCATCACAATCAGCAGCAATGACCCTCAAAATGCTACAAAGGTCTTATACCTTAAAGCTGATGTGGTCCGTCCAATTCAGATTCTTCCCACACAATATTTCTCATTTGGAGAAATGACTATTGGGACAAAGTCCGAAGCGAAGTTGATCATAAAAAACACTTCAACTCAGGATATAGTATTGTCCGACTTCGAGACTATTGCAGGGATCAGCTTGAATTTAACGAAACCAACTACCATTCCGGGTGGCGGAGAAGTTGAACTCATCGCAAAAGTAACACCGAATGAAAAAGGATATTTCAATGGTGTGGTTAAAATGAAAACAAATCACCCTGACTATTCTTCTTTGGACATCATTGCTTATGGCAATGTGAAACCATCAGTGGTAGACCCAAAGTGATGTGAAGCATAGACAATGAAAAAGGCGACCATTGGTCGCTTTTTTTTTAGAGGATGCGGATATGTCCAATGATGGGTAATGGGTTCATCTTTCCCTGAAGAACATTGATGATTCCAATGATTGAGAAGATGATGGCCGAGAAATATGCTATTCCACTGATTAGCCCATCAAATGGCAGAAATGGAATATAGCTCACCACTCCGGAAATCAGATAGAGCAAGAATACATTCAATCCTTGCTTTGCATGAAACTTTGCATAAGTTGAATCTCCCCCCAACAAGAGTGGGATGAGAATCAATATTCCAAGATATGAACAAATAGCTTTCCATTTGTTTGCGGCTATATCCGCAGGGTCTGCATAAGAAAGTGATTCATTGTCAAAAGCATTCATGATGCAATAACTCCAAAATTGTGTATGCCAAGATACATGAAACATCGAGGATTAGCAAACCGCTCTTGTTGTATTGTTGATTTTTCGCGAAGTTTGTCATTATCACTTAATCATAGCGGTCTTTCCATGGAACGGTTTCAATCTTTTGGTCAACTTCTTTTACGATTGGTCATTGGCTCTTCTTTTGCCTTTGCAGGAATCGTCAAAATCGGCACTGCAAATCCAAAACCACCTTCATTTGCTTTGACTGCAAATCTCCCAATTGCTTTATTCGGCATTGCACTTCCATGGATTGAATTGATTTGCGGACTCGCATTGCTCATTGGCATGCAATTGTCCGATCCTAGATTACGCACTCTTGCAAAAATGTTGATTGGATCAATTTTCATCGCTGCGGCAATTGATAAAATTGCCAATCCGGACGCATTCGCAAAAAGCATCAATAATTTTCATCTTCTTCCCTATGCTGCACTAAATATTCCGGCTTTGATTTTGCCCTGGGTGGAATTGATTACGGGTGGCATGCTTATCTTTTCATACAAAGAAAAGGCAGCATCATTTCTCATTTCGGGCATGTTGATAGTGTTCATCATTGCAATTCTGACTGCAATTGCGCGAGGCTATAATATTGATTGCGGATGTTTTGGTGAAAGCTCACCTGCCGCGGCAGCTGAAGTCACAAAAGTCGGATGGGCAAAAGTGCTCGAAGATACACGTTGGCTCATTGCCTCTTTGTTCATCTTCCTCACATCTACCGCTCCGGGAAGTTCAGAGGAATAAATGTCACATTGGCTCATAGTTGGTCTGGGAAATCCGGGAGAACGCTATCATTCCACAAGACACAATATTGGAAGAATGATTGCGGAAGCCTTTGCAGAAACAAAACGATTGCAATTCAAAAAAGGTCGAGGCAATTGGTTGGAATCTGAATGTACTGTAAAAGGGGAAAAAGTATCACTCATGCTTCCGGAAACATATATGAACAATTCAGGACAAGCCGTTGGGGAATTCATTCGCTATTATAAAATTCCAACCGAACATGTGATCATACTTGTGGATGAGTATAATTTTCCTGTTGGTAAAATGCAGTTGAAACAAGGTGGTTCCGATGGGGGTCATAATGGGACATCATCGATGATGGCTCATATAGGGCCGGCATTTTGGCGATTCAGATTCGGAATAGACAAACAGTTTGGACCCGGGGAAATGGCAGATTATGTACTCACACCATTTCGGCAAGATGAAATCGAGCAAAGAAACAAGATGATTGAACGTGGAGTAAAAGCGCTGAATCTGTTTCTATCCGGAAATCCTTCCAGAGCACTTCAACAAATCAATGCGGAAAAAGAGTTATAACACTTCAAGTAGGTATGAGATTTGCACCATGCCTTCCATGGTATTCGGATACTTGATTCCTTGAGCTGCTTTTAATAAACATTCATCCACTTCAGGAATATTCAATTCAGAATCCGCAAGTGAAATTTCCGTGATAACCCCTTCCTCCCCGTAAATCACAAGTATTTGCACTGTGCCCTGCAAATGAAAATACTTTGGAAGAGCTTCTGCATAACATCCAAGCATAGTTGACAATTGCTGTTCCACAGAAAGTTTATATGCTTCAAGAATGGCATTATCGGTAACTTTTTCAGTCATTACAGATCCAACACTGATCAAGCCCTCTTCATCATGCGCTCCGGCATCTTGATAATTGCATGCCGCTTCCACCTCAACTTCATTTGTTCTGGCAAGTTGCATACCGGAAGAACTTGTTACCATTGTTCCACCGATGGACAAATTCAAAGGTTGATACATGATAGCGGGATTAAGTTTTTTTCCAATGACGCTTCCTACGATTCCAAAAGCTGTATAAGGTGTTTGTACACCATAGCGTTTTCCAAGTTTTGTGATTTCCGTAATGCGTTGATTGGTTCTTTCATATACATTGTAATCGATCAATAAAGCTATGCGCTGTTTGGCCCAAAGATATGGCAGAGCAGAATGTGCACTTGACTGTTTCATTGAAGAAACATCTATTGTTTTTGCAAAAGGAATATCACCCATCATACCGGTGATTACTATGCGACCTTTGGGTTTACCCTTGAATTTTCCAAAAATCATGACAGGTCTTTCGGAATATAAATCCGGATAGCTTGCCGGTTCCAATTCAATTGCATTAAACCCATCAAATCCCACTTTCAGTTTTGTCAATGAAGGATGTTGCAAGACCTTCACAATCTGTTCTGCCTGTGCATCCATCACAGAATGAGATCCTCCGATGATCATGGGCTCAGACATCGTCAAACGAGAAATCGCATCAAAAAAACGTTCATTGTAATCTTTGCCTGTGGCAATGGCAAAAATATTTGCATCCTGCAACTGCTTTGAAACTTGCTCGAAAATATCTGTGCTTGCATCCACGAAACCATTTGAAAGAATGATGATCGTTCGCGCAGACATATTTTCCGAATGCGGCTGAGAGAGAATATTGGACAATCTGTCTATCAATGCTATTGATTCAAAGCCCTCGGTTTCCTGAACGCGATTGACATAGGCATTTGCTCTGGATATGACATTATCAGTGCAATAAACAGAGGTATCGCTCAATTGTATATTCTCATTTCCATAGTGCTGAATATTGATGCGATCGCCTGCAAATAATCCTTTGGAAAATGCCTTCCAGAAAGATGCCGCAGCACCCGTTTCCAACGATGAAGAATCACACAGAATGATATACTCATGCGCATGCATAGAATCACGCATTTTTTTCGTTGTGGGCGGGTGAAGAGTGAGCAAAAAGAACTTGTCATTATTGTCTTCATAGAGCATCAAGTTCTCTAGTGGCTCTGCATTCGCAAATTGATATGATACCGATAGTTGTTCACCTGCATATACTTTACTCAAAGTGCATGTGTATTCGCTTTCAGAATCTTTCACATCCAATCCCTTTGCTGTGCATGCATGCATCATGCCTCCCTTGCTAACTCTTACGATTGAAGAGAATCTTCCTGCAGGATAATCCGTCATTTCTGCAAAACTTGTATCACTGAATGTATCACGATAGAGGGGAACCACATCAAGAATTTTCAAGTAATAGGGCTTAAGTGGTTTTGGCAAGGAAAGAGTGTAAACACCTTCAACCGGCTTCATGATTTGTGTATAGCGTATCTCATAGTATACCGTCATACCTGGTTGAATACCTGAGACATGCATTTGAAAAGCATTGGCCTCATTCCAATTCAAAAAGAAAGGATCAACTTTTTTCTTGGCTTGATCATATAATTCACGGACTTTTTCTTTATCCTGCATTTCTGCTTTATAAGATTGATTCCCCACTTTCACCAAACCGCCATGAATCATGATGGAGGGATGCGCCGGCATGAGCAAGGATGCCTCAAGCGTCATTGTTCCTTTGTATACGAAACTTTGTTTGATGATGCATTCCGTGATCACACCATTCACATGTGCTTGTATATGAGTAGAATCGGGAATGAGTGAATCAATGTCTGAAGCATCGCTATTGACAATGAAACGCGGGAAGGGAATGTCTTGAGCCGATATTCGATTGGGCATCGAACACATGCACATGAACAAAAGCAGTATGTACAATCGGATCATAAAAATGCAAAAATGGGTTGAATTGCCGGACAAATATACCCATTCCGCATGGGAAGCCATTGATTTTGCCTGTTCTTCACACTCAAATTCTTATCTCCCAGTGGATATCTTGTGTTTTGGCATCAACTTCCATACGTATGATCGTTGATTCTTCCACTCTGCCATAGGCTCGAGAATAGACGGCGGGTAGGATTTCCCAAGCAAATCCTGATAGCGAATTGAGCGTGATGGTATTTCCAAGCGGGCTTTTCAATTGAACCGTGCCGGCTTTTTCCTGACTTGCCTCTATGCCCGGAACGCAATGGAATTGAACGATTTTTCGCATCTCCACCGCACATGTATCATGCCCTTTGATTCCAAGTGGTGAACATATCATGCTGCGCATATGCGGTTCGCCATAAGCATGATGAATACCTCTCCAAACCGTATCATTGAACATGCCGTCTGCCTTAGCCTGATCCGGCTTCATCCAAAACAGCACATCTCCATGACCTTCAATCCAAGTGTTTTGTTCTTTACCGGGTATGATCAATGTAGAATGCATCGTGACTGATCTTCCTATATTTCTCATCAATGGAGAAGCCGTATACCAGAATGTTCCCGGATCACCAAGAAATTCTTCTCCTTGCACGCTGAGGACAAATGACAATTGATCATTATGTGCATGACCTCCCTTCCCTTTTTGTCCGGTTGAACCGGCCCGCATGATTGCAGTATATCGCTCTTGTTTGATACACCAAATACCAAAACCTGCATATGCATGCATCCGCGGATATGATTCAGAAAATGGAATCGGCAATAATGATGAATTTAATGGATTATGTTCTTCGGGTTGAATGATGGAAGACATTATCTGATATTCAATCGCTCCATTTCTCAAAAGAAATTCAGGCAATTGCATTTGCAGTGCTCCACAAATCAATCCCAGAGAAGTTCTATAATCCAAAGTATCTATTATCCATTCATAGGGCTCATCTGCTTTTTTGGGTGGATACATGGAATCCACATCCGGTAATTCATATCGTGGATTGAGATTGATATATGTTTTTGGCGCATCGGATGCATCAACCCATGTTCCATGTGGCGTAATGCGTATGCAATAGCCACTATCATTATCTCCGATATTTGGTAGATGCATATCATCAATCAACACATGCACCATTCCTTCATAGGCCTTATGCACATGGTGTTTGATATCATGTAGGGCTTTTTTGAATTCAGATGGAGTAGCCGGTTGTATCGATGCGGACAATGATGCATGATGTACGGGGCTGGTACAAATTCTCTGTCTTTCATCCTCAGTAAACGAAGTAGATACAGCCAGAATGAAGGAAATCATTTCTGATGAAAATCCATGATATGGAAGCGATGCCTCGAAATTCAATCCATCAGGAAGAAATTGTTGTTGCACTTCTGCGGCGGCTTCCGCTATTGCAAATCGAATCATTGCGCAATGTTCATCACTAAGAGGAAGTCCGCGAAGTGCTATCAGCATGCCGGCCAGATTTGCCAAATAATGATTTCCACGATTTGTGGGCGACCATTCAAGATGCTGCATGATATGCAATGCATGCTCATGGAGCGATCTTCTGAAGATGAACGTGAATTCTTCATCCCAAACAATTCCGATGCTTCGGAATAAGTCAAAAGCAATAAGCAAATTCATGATGCGCAAGCCGCAATCCATCGAGCTTTTCCATTGAACTCCGAATCTTGGAGGATTGAATGCAATGAAATCCAATGCTTGGGTGCGAAAAACATGAGCATAAAATTCTTTGCTTCTCATCGGAGATTCCTCTTGCTCGGACAATACCGCAGCACATGCCAAACCGGGTGCATGAGTGAATCTTCCCAATTCCCAAGGCACCTTTATGTCCGAACCGTGTTTCGTACCATATCCGATTTCACTGTAATGACTCATGGCATCCCAGCGATAACCGGACTTGCAATCATATTGCCAATCAATTGGATGATATTGCATGCGGTCCGAACCCTGCTTCATTGCAAAAGGTGAAGAAAGCAATACATCCAAAATTCTGGCAGATTCAGGATAATTTGATGAAGAAACAGCATCTTTCAGTCTTGCATGATGATCTTTGCCAGGAATAGACATCTTCACCCAACCACTGTCAAGAATTGTAAATATGGATTGACAATGATTATCTGCCAAGGCCTTGATTGACAATGCATGTGCAAATAAGGTCTCACCCTCGGGCATGCGCACAATCGGCGGAATATCAGGAAAAGGATAGGTCTCAGCATATGTACACACTCTTTTGTCTTTCATTGCCTCGAACCATGCTCCACCCTCTTTGGCTAGTCTCCTATACACTTTGGAGGCCAATTGGCTTATGGGTACCATGCGAAGTTGCTTCAAGAGTTGCTGCATATGTTCATTATCTATGCTGAATGGGAGGAATTCTTACCTATTTCATTATCCGTTTTCGTGCCATTTTTTTTGATTTCTGAAACTTAGAAAGACAATCAATGTGTTTTGCATAATAATTGTTTTTTCGGATATGCAATTGGAAATTCCTCATGGCTCACCCCCACATCGAAGAACTTCGCGGACAACTTATACACCACCCATTATACACGGCACTTTCAAATGGCGATGATATCCGCAGATTCATGGAAACACATGTATTTGCGGTTTGGGATTTTATGTCATTATTGAAATCCCTGCAGAGAAATCTCACCTGCATCGAAGTACCATGGATGCCCAAAGGCGACCCTGAGATTCGGCAGCTCATCAATGAAATCGTCCTTGGTGAAGAATGCGATGTGGATGCCGATGGAACGGTGATGTCGCATTTTGAAATGTATCTTGAAGCCATGCAAGAACTGCAATGCAATATGAAACCAATCCATTCCTTTCTTGCACTAATCAATGATGGCATCCCCGTTCATGAAGCATTGTACAAAGCGGAAGCTCCTAAAGGCGCTCAAGCATTCGTGAAACATACCTTCTCAATCATAGAAACCGGTGCTGTTCATTCAATCGCCGGTGTGTTTACATTTGGCCGTGAAGATCTCATACCGGGTATGTTTCTTTCAATCATCGATGCATTACAACAAGAAGGCGTGATCCGAGCACCTAAATTGCAATACTATGTACAAAGGCACATTGATGTGGATGGCGATCATCATTCACACTTGGCCCTTCGTATGGTGGATTTGCTTTGCAATGATGAAACCAAAAAGGCAGAGGCGCATATCGCCATAATATCGGCCTTGGAATCCAGAATTGCATTGTGGGATTCAATCATTGCATAAAAAAAGAGAATTTAAAAGACCTCCCCTGCGGCCTCATAAATTCTCTCCTATCCGTAAGATTGTGTTCCACATTTTGAGATCAGCCAAAGATCTTCCCCAATGCGAAACAACAGAACTCTGCCTAAGACAGAAACCCATTTAATCTACTGATTGCAATATACCTTTTGGTGCATTGGAAGCATCTACTCACTATCTACTCATTATCTACTCATTTTGTACTTTTTTTGAAAAATAATCTTGAAAATCTATGTTTTACGGTGAGGTGAGGCAGGCCTTTCATTCCCATGGTGGTAAAATCCGTAATTTTACTTCATGATTGTTCAAAGCAATGACCCTTATGCCGCTTTGCGGTACCCTTCTTTCCGCCGTATTTTGATTGGCAGACTCTTTCTTACGCTCAGCATTCAGATTCAGGCAGTTTCCA
>Ga0194133_10001728_pt1 | contig 36623 bp, 59 predicted proteins | sample TA2KigOf40mmetaG_FD_155448 | JGI IMG/M metagenome (GOLD analysis project Ga0194133, IMG submission 155448) | Freshwater microbial communities from Lake Tanganyika, Tanzania - TA2015055 Kigoma Offshore 40m | ecosystem: Environmental > Aquatic > Freshwater > Lake | place: Tanzania: Lake...
CTCCACGGCACGTTTTTATGAGGTTTCCGGGACGGGCAAACTTGCCCGGGCGTTGGGCAAAACAAAGGCGTCCCGCAAGCTGTATACGGACAAGTATTTGCGGGATCTTTATGGAAGGTTTATTTATGCGGGCATGGCAGCTCCGCTAGCAGCCCGGGGCGTGATTTCAAAATCTTCCGTTCGCAGGATTGCTGCGATGAAGGTGAATCAGGACAAACCAAGATCCAAATGGAAAGCTGTCACCATGAAGGGCAAGAAGGTCAAGTGGTGGGCGCAGGACGATGAACTCAATGAGGAGGCTTGCATTGAGTCCATCGAGTTTTGGTTTAAGGGCATGATCTGATGAAAAGGAACCATGGAACCATTTATTGTCGCGGACACCGAAGACAATAGCGCCGAGCTGCTTGCAGCCGGGCGTTCCGGGTTCGACAAGCAGGTCACCCAATGTGCTGCGATCACCTCCGACGGGGAGCGTTACCACAACCGCGGGGACATCGACAAGTTCGTCCATTGGCTGATGACCCGGGACGCGACCCGGATTTATTTTCACAACCTGCAGTACGACATCGGTTCGCTGTTTGCCGACCGCCTGCATGAGTTTGCCCTGACCATGGTGGGCGGACGCCTGATCAAGGCGCAATGGATGGGGAAGACGTTTGTCGATTCCTACAATCTTTTCCCGGTTTCGGTCAAAAGCCTCGGGGACGCGATCGGCTTGAAGAAGCTGAAGTTTGACGCGACCAGCAAGGAATACGCGATGCGCGACTGCGAGATCATCGTCAAGGCGCTCAAGCACCTCGAGAAGACTCTTGATGAGTTCAGGATCGGACGCACCCCAAACACCCTCGGCGGGATGTGCGTGCGAGTCTGGCGTGCAATGCGTGGGGATAACTGGTCTTGCTTTTCCGATGTTGCGCACCAGTCGATCGTGGGAGGCCGTGTGGAGCTGTTTTCCAAGGGAGGATCCGGGAACGTCGTCTGGACGGATGTGAATTCATTATATCCTTGGGCGATGACCCAGAAGTACCCCGAAGAGTGCGGGGAGACCCGGGACATCAAGGAGTATGGGATCACCGAGGCGATGGTCAAGGTTCCGATGCAGCCCTATGCTCCGCTGCCGTACCGCACCACCGAGGCGGACGGGTTTGAGGGGATCAGCGAGGGCTCGATCATTTTCCCGGTGGGGACTTTCCGCGGGATCTGGACGAACCACGAACTTCGCAACGCGGTCGAGCATCACGGCGCCAAGATCATGAAAGTGTACCAGTCGTTCGGCACCGACACCGGGGAACACTACTACAAGGATTTTGTGTCTGAATTCTACAAAAGGCGGTTAAAGGCGAAATCATCCGCCTATAAGCTCATCTATAAGTTGTTGATGAACAACCTTTACGGACAGCTTGGGATGAGCGGGAAGGTCATCAAGACAACCCGCCTGACGCAGGCCGACGTCGATCAGATCAAAAAGGGAAAGCTCCGGGTGCATATGATCGGGGACAACGTGCTGAAGGAATTCATGATCCCGCTCCCGGCACATTGCAACTACCTTCACGCTGCCTACACGACCGCCTACGGGCGCATCCGCCTGCTGGAATTCATGCGGAAGATCCCCGCGGAGGACATGGTTTATTGCGACACGGACTCGCTGTTTTTCTTCTCGAAGAAGTGGAGGACGCCGTTCCCGATCGGAGACGGGTTGGGGGAGATGAAGCTCGAGTCGAAAGGGAAGCATATAACCACCTACGCCCCAAAGGTTTATAGCATCGACGACATTGTGAAGGCGAAAGGCGTCCCGCGGAGATTAGCTCGGCAATTTGTCGAAGAAGGATATGTCGAGTATGACGCCCCATTTAAGATGCGCGAGGCTGTCAGGTTTTATGAAAGAGGCAACATCAAGAAATTGAGTGTCTGGAGGAAAGTCAGGAAAGAGATGCGCACAAAGTACGCGAAGAAAAAGATTGTTGACAAGGATTGCTGGATGCCTTTGACTCTCAAACAAGGCTAGTGAAGAGATCGTTTGATCGAACGCGAAGCCTTGTAATGCTAGAAAATAAAAGGAGTACCCAATATGGCTACTGCAACTAAAACTAAAAACGGAACCAACGTCGAAGGCTTCGAGGCTGTGGAAGATCTCGTCGCATCGGGATTCAAGCGCCTCGGCAACCCACGGGTGTTCAAGCTCCGGGAAATGAACGTCGGCGACGCTCTCGTCGTGACGCTCAAGTCCCTCACACCCTCGAAAAACAAAAGCATCCGCCAGCCCCTCATTGAGGCGAAGCGCGAGGACACCGGGGAGGACATCTCCATCCCGGCGCAGGCATCCATCGCGAATCAGCTCATCGATGAGAAGACGGGCAAGCTGCTGCACAGCGGGAAGAAGGTTGCCATCATCAAGACGGGCGAGCGCGAGTCGGCCAAATACAAGGACGACAACGGCCAGCCCCGGCGGTTCGCGGTCTACGACGTTCTGGTCAAATAGTCGTGCAGCTCTCGGACAAATCATCTCTGGACTTCAAGCTCGATTTTGCGTCAGCTCAAGTGGTCGTGACGCAGAAGAGCGAGCTGGGTATGGAGACCGGGAGAATCAGCATTCCAATGTCAGACATAAAGGACTGGGGGACAAAATTCAAAGGCGTCGCCTCATTTTTGTCCCTTGACTTGAAGAAGAAGGTCTGAAATACTACACGGCATAAGGGGTTTCGGTTCCTTCCTCCCCTTCTAGCCTAGCAGCCCCCGGGCAGACGAAAGTCTCCCGGGGGTTTGCTTTTTCTGGAAAAACCTCCCAAAAACCCCCCGAAAACCTCCCGAAACTGCAATTCCCGGTTGACTTCCCGGTTTTTCCCCGGTAATTTCGCGGTCATGGCATCGGTAAAATCCCGGTCGAAAGTGGAAAAAAGATACGCCCCGACGACGGAATACAATCAGAGATTCCCCAAACCACCGCGGTATTATCTGGGTGTTTTGTTCACCGGGGACGAGCGAATCCTGTTCGATGACGCCTTTTTCTACCAACTGGATGATGAAACCTGCCGAATCGTCAATCGCGACCCCAAAAACCCTTTTGACGGGGAATGTGAGGTCGAATCGATCCCCTACAAGCGCCTGAAGGACGGGGACGAGATTGAGATCGACGAGATCCAGTATTCCATCGGGATGGTCACCGATGACACCAAATACCTTTACCGACTCTTCAACCATGAGTGCGAGGAGCCCGGGCTGCTTTATCTGGACGACAGCGACAGCCTGATCCTTGAGGCCAAGATGGAACTGGACGATTGCAAGGAAGTCATGGGCGTCGAATCACCTTACCCGGTCACCCAATTCATCAACTAAAGGAGACATCATGCCCAAGGAAATAGAACTCGAAGAAGAAGTAACCCCCAAGAACAAGGGCGGGCGCCCGCGCAAGACCGAGGCGGATTTGATTTTCGGGGATGAGATCGATCCCAAGGAGGAGTCCCGGCTGCAGGAGGAGACCGCCATTGCGCAAATGCTCCAGCGCGAGGACGCCACCACGGCGACGATCGTCGTGTCCCGGCGGATGAACAGCGCACAGCGTTACGCACACCTCACCGAGATCGGCATCAATGACTACAACCGGGAAGACCTTGCCAACCAGCACGGGGGCGGGCAGTACCGCTGCAGGATCCGTCGTTCGGACGGGCAGTTCGGCGGGACGTGGTACTTCGAGATCGACAACACCCGCAAGCCACAGCTCGATCAGGGCATGGCCGGGACGCCCGGGGGCATCGATGCGGTGCGCCTTGTCGAGACGATGGCGGAGCGGTTCAACCGCAAGGACGACCAGAGCCCGCTGGTGAACACGCTCATGACCAAATCGGACGAGATGATGAAGCTCATGATCATGCAGCAGCAGGAAAACACCCGGATGATGATCAGCATGATGACGGCGATCCTCGGCAAGCCCGCGTCGCAGCCCGATTCGGCGCTGACCCAGATGTCGACGATGCTGCTCAAGCATTCCCTCGACCAGAGCCACACCCGGATGGACGACGTGATTAACGTCATGACCAAGCTGAAGAAATTCAGCGAGGACGACGTCGAGGAGGATGAGGACGAGGAAAAGGGCTCGTTCCTGCAGGACATCATGTCGGCGATTCCCGCGGTGCTGAAGCAGGTGTTCCAGCAGCAGCCCCAGCAGTTGCCCGCGGAGGCCAGCAACGGCGCCCCGGTGGCTCCGATGCCCCCTTCCCCGGCACCCGCGCCCGAGATTGCCGAACGTGTCGGCATGGCGATGTCGTCGATCATCCAGCAGGCAGAGGCCGGGGTTTCCCCGCTCGACGTGTACAACACTTGGTCGCCCCTGATCAACGTGGAGGATTACAACGCCCTCCGGGACTATCTCAAAAAACCCGATTGGTTTGAAAACCTGTCTGCGCAGATCCCCCGGATCAAGGAGCTGCGGGCGTGGTTTGAGAAGCTCCGGGAGATCGTGGTTTCCGAGCAGTACACCGAAGTGGTCGAGGAGGAGGTCGAGAATGCCGTGGATCTCGACGCCCAGCCCGTCATCGGCACCTCGCTCAACGGGGCACGCCGAAAGAAGCCCAAGCGCAAGAAAGATTGATTTTTGCCGTCTGCACGATCTATTCGTGCGGTGATCGGGCAAATCCTCGACTTTCTTTTCGACCGGGCACCCCTGCGCCTTTCCGAAGGCAACGGGGTTGTCCGTTACCGGGTGGGCTACGGCGGAACCGACGCGGAGCAGATCCTGTCGGTTCTGTCGGATTTGATGTTTGAGTACGGCACCGACCCGATCGTCAGGCGCCACACCACCCAGACCTTTGACGGGATCGGCAACGACGACCGACAGGGGCAGTTCACCGCGATCACCAATTTCATGGCGGACAACATCCGCTACGTCCGGGATCCGCTCGGGGTCGAGTACGTTCGCTCCCCGGTGGCGATGCTGCGGGAGTACGACGAGTTCAAGATTGCCAACGGGGACTGCGACGACCAAGTCCTTTTGGCCGGGTCGATGATGCATTCCGTCGGGTTCCGGGTCAGGCCGATCGGGCTCAAACTTTACAACGCGGACTATTTTGACCATGTCGCGATGCAGATCATGGGCGACCGGGGCAACATCGTGACCTACGATCCCTGCAATCCCAACAACTACTTCACCGATCCCCGGGGGGACGTCATGCCCGGGCGCTGGGCTGACGAAGGCAGGTAATGGCAGAGCTGTCCTACTCCAGCGGGTTTCAGATCCCCGGAACCACCTATGCGGTTCCGAACTGGTCTAGCTACACCTATTCCGCCCCGTCGTTCACAATCCCGACGATTCCGTCGTTCACTTTCCCGACCCTTCCCAGCGTCCAGTATACCCCGCAGTTGTACGAACTGCTCGGAATCAACACCGCCCCGGAGTACTACATCCCGGCCATCCCCTCGCAGTACTCCAGTTATGACCCGACGCTTGCCACAATCCGAACCAACGCCCTTTCTCTCCGCAACAATCTTGAGCTGGCAATCTTCGACCTGACTTACGCTCTCGACGAAATCAACATTTCCAGAACGGAGGCCAATCAGGTCATCACCAGTCTTTCGAATATTTCCGCGGATTTGAAGAACAAGGCCAACCAGTTGACCACGTCGAAGACGCAGCTCGACAGCGCCAAGCTGACCCTCGACAGCAATGTCTCCAAGTATCAGGCAGCGGTCACTTCACTCGCAGCGGATGGCACCAAGTTTGAGCAGGCACGACAGACGCTGGAGGGGCTGAAAGCGCAGTACAACACCGCGGAGCAGCAGTACAACGCGAACGTCACGGCGCTTAATGCAGCCAATGCAAAATTGTCGCAAGATCAGGCAACCCTTTCCGCCTCCCAGTCCTCCTACAACACCGCCCGGGCGCAATATGATGCTGCCAAGCTGGCGTTTGATCAGGCGAAGGCGGTGCTTGATTCCGACCAGCGCAACCTGCAGGCGAACCAAGCTGCCTACAACGCAGCCCTGACCGAGTACAACGCTGCCCGATCGGCGCTTGATCAGGCCACCACCGATCTTAATCAACGGCAGTCCCAGCTAACGATCAGCGAGCAGGAATACAATCTTGCCGTGCAAACCCTCAACGCGGAGGAGATCGCGCTGCAGCAGGAGGCAAATCTTTTGACGCAGCAGGGGCAGAATCTTGCCACCCTCACCACCGCCTATGAAATGGATTACGCGGAATACCAGACGAACCTGCAAGCCCTGCAGCAGCAGGAAGCGCTGCTGAACCAAGAGCGTGAGGTTTTGGATCAACAGCAGCGCCAATTCACAATTGAGCAGGCGCAGTACCAGATTCAGGCTGACCAGCTTGCCCAAGCCCGGCAGGAACTGGAAACGGAGCAGCGCACCATCAGCGAGGGCGAGGCCGACCTTGTGCGCGACGAACAGGAGCTGGAAGGAAAACGTGAATTCCTCCTGCAGACCGCTGCGGACATCGAGTCGCAGCAGAACCTCTACAATCGGGAACTGGCAGCGCTCACCGCGCAGCGTGACTCCCTACAGGCGGAATCCGACTCCCTTGAACTTCTCAAGGCGCAGGTTGGGACGCAGGTCGCGGATCTGACCGGGGTGCTGGGTTCCAACGCAGCCCTGCAGGCGGAACTCTCGCAGGCTGCGGAGGCGCTCCGCGTAAGGCAGCAGGAGTACGTCACCAAGACGCAGGAACTTGAGGCAGCTTTTGCGCAGTACAGCATCGACAAGTCGAAGCTCGACCAGATCCTCGCCTCGGGTGGCACCGGGGGAACGGGCGGAGCCGGGGGCGGTGGTGGCGCTCCCGAGCTTTCCGCATCCAACCGGGCATATCTCGACACGCTCAACAGCGGTGCGAGCGAGGTTGACCGACTGACCGATGAGACCAAGAAGGCCGGGTTGAATCTGACCAGCCTGATGAACATGCTGATGGCGTTGCTCAAGGCGGGGCTTTTGGGTCTGCAATCGTGGCTTAATTTCCTGAAGGTGACGGGAAGCGGGCAGGGCGGATCTACCCGGGTGAATCCCGGCGGGGGTACCACCCGGGTCATCGTCGACCCCGGAACCAACTACGCCGGGCTCTTCCCGATCATGCGCCGACCCAACAGCGATCTTTCCTACGGGCTCGGTCTGGTGATCCTGATCCTGCTCGGGGCGTGGGCGGTGGACGAGGCGGTTAACAAGGGCGGGGTCACCCGGCGGGTCAAAATAGGTGCAAAAAAAGCCTTGCGGTCGGTGAGGCGCTGATTACAGGTCAAACATGAGTCAAATGCAAAGCATGGGCGGATGGTTCGACGATCTGAAAAGCTGGGCGGGCGACACTTGGAACAACATCACCGGGGGTTCCACGACCGACTACACCTCTTATTACGACAAGACCTACGGCTCCGGGGCTGCTGCGGGATTTGGCGGTGACTGGGGCAACAGCCCTTCCCCGTATCTTTCCTACGACAACACCCAGTACCAGACGCAGCAGGACTGGTGGTGGAAGCAATACGGCGACTATGGTGGAGTTCTTCCCTACACATCAACGACACCAAGCACGACTTCGTCCACGAACTTTTTTGACGATGTCACCTCGGGAGCCGGGGATTTCTTCAACGGCGTGACCAGCGCCCTGCAGGGACTTGGCGGGCTTTTCAACACCGGGCTGTCCGCCTACGCCAACCTTCAGCAAACCATCAACTCCCTCAACCCGCAGGATCAGATCGTGCAGGTTCCGGGAGACAATAGGATTTACATCAGGCGTGACGGGCAGCTTGTGCCCTTCAACAATCTTTATCCGACGCTATCCGCGGATGCAGAAGCAGCCCGGAAAGCGCAGCAGACCCAGACGCTGCTGCTGGTCGGCGCCCTCGGATTGGGGCTTGTCCTTATCCTGAAGAAGAAGTAATTCCGGGGAGCCTTTATGGCGAAGCGATACCAGCTCCCCGAAGTTTCCGCCCGTCTTTCGACGACCAACAAGCCGAGCTATCACCAGCACGCGGTGCAGGCGGAGCGTGTCGCCAAGGCTATCCCCGTTCCGCAATCCAGCCGAACCGGGGACATGAGCCCGGCGATGCGGGAAACCCTCGGGCAAATCGGGACGGCGGGTCAGCTTGCCGGGAAGGCGATGTCCCAGATCACCCAGCAGATCAGCCAGCGGGACATGACCCAGTATCAGAAAAATCTCCAAAGCAAGGTCGACAAGATGAATGACATTGCCGGGAAGATGGGCGATCAGCGCGATCAGATGTCGAGCCTGAAGGGTGAGATGGATGCGTTGCAGACGACCCTTGATGCCCTCTCCTCGCTGGGCTGCGCTGCCAAGGACGAGCTGGACAAGTACCAGAAGCAGTTTGATGACGCCCAGCAAAAGTTCAATGACGCCAACAAGGGCATGCAAAAGGCGTCTGACCAGTTGAACCGGGCGCAGCAGGATTTGAAGAACCAGATGAACAAATCGTACCCCAACACATCGCAGGGGAGGCGTCAGGACTTTTTGGACGAGCGTGCAGCCCGGGAGCAGGTCAACAATGCGGAACTTGGGCAATCCACCGCGCAGGGCAATCTTGATCGCGCTGGCTACGACGCCTATCAGGCCGAGCAGTTGCGCAACCAGTCGGCGAGCGATTTAGGCAAGATGCAGGGTCAGATTGACGGCGCCATGAACCAGCAAAACAGCAACCTTGAGGCTATGCAGAAACAGCAGGCCGATTACATGAACAGCATGCGCGACCTGCAGACACAGCAGCGTGAGTTTGCCCAGACCACCCGCGACATGTACGAAACCGCCTTGAATCAGGCCAAGATTGCGCAGGGCGGTAACACGCTCGGGGCGACTGGCTCTTTGATAAAGGACATTGCCAACAGCGATTACTGGAAGGCGGGCGCCAACGCTGCAAACCAGACTTTGGATTGGGCGAAGTTCAGCGGGTCAACCGGGGCTTTCACCCCGGCAGTACCGCTCATGCAGAACATCCTGACTGCCACCGCGCAGGCTGCGGATCGTGGCGCCAACGGCTACGGCATCACGGCGGCTGCTGCCGACGCGGTTTACGGGCACACCAACCTGATGGCTGGGCTCGACATGCAACTCAACGCTGCCAAGGCGTTTGCTGCCGGGGATATCGGCAGCGGGCTGTCTCTTGGAATGCAGAGCGCCTATCCCCTTGGGCAGTCGATTGGCACCACGGCGCAGAATGTTTTGCCTTTCACACCGCTGGCTGCAGCGACTCCCTTTGCCAAGCCCATGGCCGAGGGTGTCGGGCAAGGTATCGCTTCGATGGGGAGAAGCGCCGGGATGATGGATATTTATCTTACCGGGGACAGGCTGGGCAATGCCTTTTCGGAAACAGCCTTGTCACCTCTGACCGCTGCCTTGTCCGGGGCAGGCCAGTTTGCGGAGGCGATGACCGGGATTGACGGGTTGAGTCAGGGAATGGAAACCACCGCTCGCGACCTGACGACCCAGTTTGGCGACTTCACGCAGAAAAACATCGTTGACGACCTGTTCAAGGAAAGACCCAACACCAGCGAGCAGATGCGTTTGGACAACAAGGCCAAGGAAAAGACGGGCAATCCGTACAATACCAAGAATCCGCAAAAATCTAATCCGAAAAACAAGAACGACGATTGCCCCAAGCCGATCAAGCCCAGACTCGCGGACACCGGGACGGGCGCGGGCAACCCCTACACATGATCCATGGCCTCGGGAAATTTTTATCATTGGCCTTATCATTGGCCTGAAGGGGACTTCACCTCTTGGCGGATCATCCAGAAACCCGCGGGCAGCAAATGGGGCGCCTTCAAGATTCTTGGATCCAACACCCTTCCTGTCGGCGACTTTGACCAACCGCGCCGTCCCTTCATCCCGGAACCGCACCGGGTCTACAAAACCAACAAGGGCTGGCGTGTTCTCTACACGTCGCAATACGCCCCGGATTTTGACCAGATGGTCGACCTGATGGAGATGCAGGGTGCCGATCCCGACTTCACAAGGATCGCGAAAAAACGCCGATACTATGCTGCAAGGATCGAGCCGAAGTATTTTCCGGGCGACACCGGGTTTGAGGACTGGGCAATTGCCAGCCTTGTCGACGAAAGGGGATCCCGGCACCCGGCGTGGGATGAGTACATCGAGGTGCATGACGACTGGACGCGGGCGCTTTCCGGGGCGAGTGTGCTGATATGATCGTCGTCCAGACCCATTGGTCGAAACCCAACCGCTGGGAAAAGCAGCACGGCAGTTTGGCAAACATGCTGTACATGTATGCCAGCTCGGCGTTTTCCATGAAGAAAAACCTCAAGACGCAGGTAGGCATGGTGACTGATTCCAGTTTTGCCTCGATCCTGCGCGACCTGCCCATGCCGTATGATTTCATCACCACCGATCTGGACGAGATTTCCGGGGTCGATCAAACGTGGTGGGCGTTCCCCAAGTTTTTTGTTTTTCAGAAGTATGCCCCGCAGGTGCCTTGGCTGCTGCAATGCGACACCGACGTGTTTTTCTGGGACGAGATGGAGATCGGGGAGCATGTCGACCTGCTGGTGCAGTCCATGGAAGCCAAAGATTATTTCATGCACAGCTACAAGTACCCGGTCGCCTTTTTTGACATGAAGATGAAAGGTAGCGGGGTGCCATCGGATATCGGCTGGGATCCCACCCTGCAGGTCGCCTATAACTGCGGGGTCGTCGGCTTCAAGGACGGCAACCGGGCAAAGGAGTATGCGGAAAATGCCATGAAGGTCTGCCGGGAAATGAGTCCCTACATGAACCAATTCAACGACATCATCCCGCCCCAAAGGCGTGCCGGGACGGGGATGGTGGTGGCGGAGCAGTATTACCTCGCCAATTTCGCCAAAAACCGGGATCTGTACACGGCGTTTATCGCCACCATGAAGCGGTTGGACGGCAAATTTGAAAGCTACGATCCCGAGGACTATTATCACGCCATGGCGTCCAAAAAGGATCCCAAGATACGGGCTCTCTGGAAAACCCGGGTCGAAAAAGAGCAGCCCGCCCTGTACCGGGCGATCCAGCAGAGCGCTTATGCAGGATTGTAGTTGCATTTTGGCGGTTACCCGATACGGGGTTCCCAATGGCTGACGGATTGCCCATCGATCCCGAGACCGGGCGTGAAATCACGCTGAATCTCGGCACCAACGGCACGGCGTTCGCCCTCGGCATGCTGGCCGGGGTGGTCGCCGGGGTCGCTGCGGTCATCCTCATCCTCAACTACAGCAGGAAATAAAATTATGCCCTACGGACTTTTTGATTATGGTGGCACAATAAACACCTTGGGTGCATCCCCGCCAATATGCCCGGGCGGTGGAAATCCAATTTCAAAAACATATAAAGACCCAAAGTTGGGAGACAGGGATATAGGTTTCGGTAAGGGTATCAATGTTTTGTTTCAATGCCCTCCCAACAGAATCACAACGAAGGCGCTGATCTGTTCCGAGGATCCAAGATTCTGCGTACCGCCCCCACCGCCACCCAAATGTCCAACCACCCTGACACGGGGTAAATGCAACTACAGGCTGGTGTAACATGCCCTACGGACTTTTTGATTACATCCCGGACAGCACCATCCACACGATGGGGGTACCAGCCCAGCAGTTTCGGGACAATGTGACCGGGCAGATTGTCGATCGGTCGGTGGTTGAGTCAAAAGCCACCTTCTATGGTGGCAATATGACTGCTGCCCAACAGAACGCAAAAGCCCAGCAGCTTGCACAGGAAATTTCCACCCGGTATACGCCCTATCGGGCTACTGAACCTGAACCCCCGCCCATTCGAGGATCGATCAAAACTGGATCCACCCTGACCAGCGGTGGCGGAAACACCATGATGACTGGTGGCAGGACACCAGTTCCTGTAACCCCGACTACTTTGATGCATCCCGAAGATCCGACGCAGATTGTTAGACCTCCTTCGAGCGGTGGTGGCGGATCCTGCCCTCCGGGTTATTCACCCTCTCCATCACCTGCCCCGGCACCAGTTCCAAATCCAAAACCGCCGGGCAATCCCATGACTCTCGCAGCGTTATGTGCGGAAAATCCTGCGTTTTGCAAGCCACCCCCCGGCGCACCTTACACTCCCCCCGGCGGATGGGGTGCCTACAATCCGATCACCAGAGCCATGATCGGTAATGAAGATCCGAAAAATTATTCGTCTGCAGAACTTCAGCAGGCTGCCCAGCAATACCGATCCGAAAAATTGCCGCAGCGGGATGCCGAAATGTTGGCAGCAGCTCAAAAAGCGCTGGGGCTGGAGAGACCGACCGACATGTACAAGGGTATTACGGAGTTGACACCCCCCGGCGCACCTTACACTCCCCCCGGCGGAGGCGGATATACCCGAGGATCCGCGATCTTTGGGTTGAAAGGTTACGAGCGGATATGATGGCAGCAGCTCAAAAAGCGCAGGAGCTGGGGAGACCGACCGCCATGTTTTCGAAAATTTTTGCCCGATGATCCTAATCTCGGGCGGGGCAGCCGACCCAAACATCGCCTGCCTCGTCTCCCGAGCATCACGCCTGAACGTCAAGTTTGAGGTCGTCTATGCCGGGATTTCCCGCATCGACTGGCAACCCGGAAGCGAGTTTCTCGCCGACAAGAAGCCCGTTCACGCCAAATCCATGTTTCAGCGGTTCAATGTTTTCGGCTATGACCAGCAAAATTCGTCGCATTGGAACTGGTACCAGAATTGGTACCACATCCTGCGGGCAGCGGGCTTGAGCCTGAAGTGGAGGATGTTTGACGAGGGGCTGCGGTTCGAGAGTTTCTGCAAACCGCTTGACCTGATTCTTGCCAAGGAGATCGGGTTCCGCATCCCGGAGACCTTGGTCACCGACAACGAGATCCCGGCGTCCGAACACATCTTCAAGCCCGTGATGGGCGGAGACCACACCAAGATCCTGCGCGACCGCTCCGACTTTGCCCGCGGTGCCGGGTTTGTGCAGCCCCGGCTGACCGGGCAGGAGTACCGAGCCTACGTCGTGGGCGACGAGGTGTTTGCGTTCCGCATGGACACGGCCTCGCTGGACTACCGGGAAAAGCAGGATGTCAACGTCGTGCCGATCCCGCTTTCCGACATCCGGGTCGCGGAAAAGGTCAGGCAGTTGTCCCACCGCAAGGGTCTTTACTTTTCGGCGACCGACCTCAAGGAAGATGCCGATGGACAGATCCATTTTCTCGAAATAAATTCCGCGCCTATGTTCTCGGAATTTGACCGGGTATCGTGCGGACAACTGACCGAAGCCATGCTCGCATGGCTGGGAGCCTGACATGCCCCGCGCCCTTGCCAGCATCCCGGAAATCGTGGTCGGCAACATCACGCAGGGCGAGGTGGTGCTTCGCAACGTGGTGGTCAGTCCGCACTTTGCCCGGGACGACCGGGGCAGCATCTACACCGCGCCGATCGATGTCGTCAATCCTTGGAAGCCCCCGACCGACGGGGGCATCCGCCCGCAACTACCGCAGGGTGCGCAGCAGTTTGACGACAGGATGACTCCCGCCGACTTTGCCAAACTAGCCCCGGACACCCGGGTGATCTTCATCGACGGAGGTGAGATCATTGACGCCAGCCGGGAAGAGGCGCCCGATTTTCTGATGAACGGGGCGTATTTCGTCGGGGCGTTCGCCCCGGAAACCGCACAGGCGGTCATTCAGGACATGATCAACAACCCGATCATGTCGCCCGAGGAACAGAACGCGGAGAACATCGCGCAGATCATGAAGGCACAGGCAGCGTTTGCGCTAACCGCGCTGACCTATTTTAATGCCTACCTCGACACCAACGAGGCGTGGGATAATTTTCAGGGGCTGTCCGACATCGAGGAGGACGTGCTGGCAACGCCTCCCGTGGTGAAGGCTCCCGAGGCACCGAAGAATTTCCCGGCGGAACGGGAGATTGAGATCAAGATGGCGCCAGATTCAATGGGCGATGATCAGATAAAGCACAGGCAGTATCTCGACAGAATCCTGTCGCGTGCGCCCAAGGCGGTTTTGGATGAATCAAAATCACGTTTCGCGACTCCGCGAAGTGTCGATATCATTCCATGGTCTACCTTCGTTTTGTGGATTCCCGACAGCGTCACCGACATTCAGGTTCTGGAAGCCATTAACAGCATCATGAAAGCCGACATGAATGTCTCCATTTTGAGCCAACGGCTCACGGGAGTGAATGCTGCCGTGATTCCAGACCAAAGCGGAATCACCCCGCTGTTGGACATCCCGGAGCCAAACAAGGCAGCGATCGCCGACAAGTATCAGCAGATTTTGACGCAGATGGAATCCATCTCGCCCGTGATTTATGAACCCGCCCCGACGATTGTTCAAAGCAACCCCATGGCGGGAGGTGTGGAGCATGTCTGGTATGACGAGCAGGGGCGTGTCCAGCGATGCAACACCGCCACATCGCCTCGGGGAATGTGTCCGCCACCGATGCCCACGCCAAAGGCTAACCCGGTCTACCAGTCCCTGCAGGTCAGGGCGCAGGAGATTGAACGTAAGACCGGGGTACCTGCCGGGTGCGCCCCGCAGAACCCGCAAGTGCTTCCCCCCATGGCTGTGCCAACCACATGCCTCAAACCACTACCTCCGCCTCCACCACCACCGCCCCCGGTAAAATTGCCTGTAATGCCACCCGCTCCAACGCCACCAACACCTCCGCCCGGAACCGGGAGTGGTGGCATCGGAAAACCTTGACATACGGGATTCACGCAAGACATTCCAGAAAATGAACGCACTTTCCTGCTGCTCCACATGCAGCGACACATCCGCCGATTCCCTTTTTCCGATGGGCACTTATGTCCCCTACACGCCGGGATACGGGCACACTTTTTCCGCGTATCCGAGTCCTTCGCGCCCGACCGGGATCACGCCCGTCGGTGTGGCGGGATCGTGCATGGGGCAGGATGTTCCGCGTCCATGTAACTGGGAAAATGCGACCTTGGGAACGATGGGCGCCTATGAACGGGGTGACGGGAATCCGAGTCCCTACTATCCGCTTGGCAATTACGCCAACACGGGAAACCCGACACTTTTCCGCCCGATGAGCGGTGGAGGCGGGAACGGCGGGATGCCGATGGCAATCGGTTCCGGGATGGAGAGAATGGGCGGAATGCAGCCGATGGGCGTGTTTCCTCTGGTCGGCTGGGCGGTGGCAGCGGGTCTGGGCGCACTTGGCATTGCCGGGGCGACCTATGTTGCCAAGTCCGGGGTGGATAAGGCGCTGTCTCCCGACACCGCGCAGTACCTTGGCGACCCGATCGTCAAAACCACCGGGAACCTTGCAACCATCGCGATTGTCGGACTGCTCGGGTATTTCGTGTTCAGGAAGGACATTGAAAGGTGGCTAACCAAATGAACAACACCCTCGGTATCCTTGCAGCCATTGCGGTTGCCTATATCCTGACCCAGCGCCGGGCTTACGGCGAAGCGAACGCCCGGATGATTCAGGATTACTTCACGCCCCAGTCGGCTGTGCCTGTCGACAACATCGGCACCCCGGGGCTGGACACCCGGGCGGAATTGATTTCCGGGATTGAGTTTCAGTCCGCGGACAACCCCGCGGTGAAATATTTTGATCTTGAAGGAAACCCAGCCGTCACAGGCGACTGGAATCCCTTCTTCGTCTAGTCGTGCCCACCCAGCTAACCATCGAGCCCGGCGAGTATCTGGTCAACATCGCCTGCCCGGGCGAGTTGCCCGAAGAGGGCGTTGGGGCTGAACCGCCCCCGCTCCACCGCACCTTGGCGATCCCGGAAGACGGGAATTATTACCAACCGCCTCCCCTCCCCCGGCGCGAGTTTCCAATCGGATCTTCCGGGGATGGAATCGGGTTGTTTCCAATCGGATCTTCCGGGGATGGAATCGGGTTTTATCCTTCGACATATTTCCAGTACCCGGTGTATCCGGGTTCCGGGGGGTCAGCGGGCTACATGCCCGGTGGCTGGCGCCCGCCAAACTACAACTATGCAGCGCCTTTCACTCGGCCACCCCTGCCAAGGCCAATTAAGCAAGACGGCATTGTGATCGGGATCGAGCCACCCCAGTCGAGTTGGTGGTCAAGCTGGACTCTCGGGAGAGAACCCAGCGCATGGGAGAAATATCAATTGACGGCGGGAAGCCCGGACGCAATCGACACCCCGGAAGACTGGGTTTACGGGTACGATCGCGACGCGGGCAACGACCCGCGCACCAACAAGTCACTTTCCGACAGCCTGATGGAGTTGCCGTTTGGCGTGTACTCTTGGGACAGGACTTCCTCGGTAACAACAGGATAAAGGAGAAAAAACATGAACTGGCTACTTAATAACTGGCAGGAACTGGTCAATGCAGCAGCGGGCGTGATGATCGTCGCCCGGATCGTGGTCAAGCTCACCCCCACGCCCAAGGATGACACAGCCCTCGCCAAGATCGTCGACGTGCTGAAGGCACTTGGCCTGCACCTGAAATAAATGTCCCTGCGCGGTGACCTTGTCCGGGCGCTGGACGGCAGCTCTCTCACCGAGGTGACCAAGGAGCTGTCCGCCATCCTTGACGAACGATCCAGCATCGCGTTTGAGAACGGGGACGTGATCTACGGCGAGCGCCTCAAGGCTGCTGCCGACCATTTCTGGTCGATGGAAGATTTTGGGGTCTGATCATGCCCGCCGAGCTTTATACCATGGGGTTGTCACCGATTGCACCTCGCGAATGTCAGACAAGGTTTGTTCGTTGCGATTTGTACCCCGATGATATTTGTTGCGGCGACCCTTTTGAGCTTGAATGTCGGATGACGGGCGATGCGAGCCCCGAGACACACAACAAGTGCGCGGTTTGGTGGGTAAATAATGGTTGCATATACACGGGGGCTCGTCCGAACGGATATGTTGGGGTGAACTGCCCGCCCCGTCCCCGGCCACCACAGCCGATCCCGCCACAGCCGATCCCGCCACAACCGATCACCGGGTGCAATCCCGCATCCATCGGGAAAAGATATTCTTTCAGGATGCCGAGCGGTAAAATGTGGACACTTTCCCGGGATGCCGATCGGGGTGCCCGTAATTTCTACTGCCGATGAGACGCAAGAAAATCAAAACCGAAAAGCTGCTGCTCCTCGGTGCTGCCGGGTTCGCCGTCTACTGGCTTTTCCTGCGCAAGGCGGAGGCCGGGACGGGCAACGCCTACTTCACCACGACGCCCGAATCATTCTGGGACAGGTATTTTCCGGGTGACTGGACGACGCAGGCTTGAGAGCCCTCGACCAGCGTTCCTTCGACCAGCGGTCGCCCTCGGCGCTGCGCCAGATTGAAACGCCCGATAGGATCCCCACCTATCAGGAGACCCGGGTGATGTGCATGAGGCTCGACGCCTACTTTGTCAGAAAGGGCATCCATTGGGAGTCAGGCCGGGAGGCATTCATGTTTGGCATCCCCAAGAAGAAAACCCTTGACAAACCGAAGTCTACTCACGACAGGTCGGCATAGTGAATGAAACAGCTCCTGCTGGAAAACCCTCGGAGACGGCGCAAGGTTCGGCGGAACCCCGGTGTGCGCACACCGCTCTCGCCTTTGTTCCCCAACCGAAAGAAACGTCGCAAGGTTCGTCGCAATCCCGGCGTGCGCACGCCACTTTCACCGCTCTATCCGAACTCCCCGGCATGGGACGCTAATTTCGACAGGATTTTCAAGAAAACCAAGAAACGGAGCAAGACAATGGCAAAAAGCAGAAAACGTGGTCGGAAAAAGGGTGGGCGCAAGGGCAAGATGCCCGCAGCCCTCCGTCGCTACTGGGCAAAACGCCGTGGCAAAAAGTCGCGGAGATCATCTTCCAAGTCAACCCGTCGGTCGCGTCGGAGTACCCGCAGCCGTCGGTCAACCCGCAGGAGCAGCTCGCGCCGTTCGCGTCGCCGTTCCCGGGTCATCAAAATCAGGGTACCCCGCAAATCAAGGAGAACTATCGTAATGAAAATCAGAAGCAATCGTCGGCGGAGTGGCGGTCGGAGCCTCAAGGGCTTTGTCGGCCAGTTCACCAGCCGTGACAACCTTTCCCTCGCGGGCGGAGTCATCCTCGCCCCCATCGTGACGGATTTCGTCCGTCGCTCGATCACGCTTCCGACCCTCGGGTCGGCGCAGATCAGCAACGCGATCTACAACCTCGCGATCCCCGGCCTCGGCGCCATGCTGACCAACAGGTTCAGCTCTGGCCTCGCCAAGGGCATGGTGATCGGCGGTCTGGCTCGCACCATCGCCAGCTTCATCCCGGCGGGCAGCATCGGAGCCACCAATCGCTATCTCGGCGAATATCTGGATCCGTCCCGCTCCCGGATGGGCGCTTACCTTGCTCCCCAGCGCATGGGCAACTATGCCGGGAACGCGAGCGTCCCCGCAGCGTTCAACGCTTGGGCGAAATAATCTTAACAACTAACTAGGAGACACCACCATGGCCGAGACAAATTCCCAAGCGATCGTCAGCAAGCTGCAGGCTCGCTACGGGACGTATGCCCGCGGACAACTCCAGAGCCAGCGCAAGCAGTTCTGGTCGTTCATCGACTACGTCAACGGCAATTCCCAGTACACCTTCTTCGGAAGCGCTCTGGGTGATTCCGCGACCCCCAACTTGCAAAAGACGAACATGCCCGTGCAGGGGTCTTTCGGAACGTCCTCGTTCCTTCTCAAGACCATCCGCACCAACCTCTACACCCCGGCTCCGGGCGTCAACTACGCTTCCGCGACGACCACCTACCTGACCGACGCAACGTCGGGTCTGTGGGCGGATCTCACCGACGGCTTTGCGCAGGCTGGCCTGCTCAAGCTCATCGTGGGCGCGAAGACGTTCGTGACCATCCCCAAGCCGTTCCTGTACGCGCCTCCCGCGGACGGGCGGTCGGAGCTGGTCATCGCCAACGAATCGATCACCGAGGCTGCTGGCTCGATCACCACCTTCCAAAACGGCGCTCCGTTCTGCGAGTTGAATCGTCAGGCCGAGAACGTCTACAACGTGGATCCTGAACTCTACATCGACTTTCAGGAAAACTTCCGCGTCACGATCGAGTACCCCGCCGGGGCGGTCACCCGCATCGGCACCACCTCGCTGCCAGCAACCGCCGGGAATCTCTTCGTGGGCGTCACGCTCGACGGAGTTGAATTCCGCCCGGTGCAGTAAAGATCAAGGAGACAAACATCATGGCAACAGAATCCCAGCAAATCACCCAGATGCTCGCGGGTCGCTACGGCACCGCGAACTATGGAAACCTACAGGTCGTCAAGTGGCAGTATTACGACTACGTCCGCTCGACGCCTTCCACCGGGGTCATCCCGCAGAAGCTGACGTTCTTCAGCATTCCGCAGGGTTCCACCGACCCGAACTCGCAAATCGCGAAGACCGAAGAGGAAACGAATCTGGATCGGAACGGCCAATTCACATACGACTATGTGATCACCGCCATCCGCACCCACCTTCAGATCCTCCCGAAATCCCGCCAGAATTCAGTTGGAGCGCTCACGGGCGTCAACAACCTGAATGTCGGTGGCGAAGACGGCTCGCTCGGCCAGCCCACAGGCACGCACACCTTCCTCGAGAAGTTGTCGGGTCTGGGCTCGTTGATCGTCAACTTCGGCCAAAAGCGGTACTTTGAGATCAATCAGCCCTTCAAAACCTGCCCGATCGGTGCGGGAGTCAGCGTGCGCAGCTATGGTGGCGGAACTTCCGCAGCCCCGGCTGCGGGTGTCACCACCCAGCGCTCCTACTTCTACCACCAGTCGCAGGATCCCCGGGATCTTTATCGAACCACCCCTCCGCTGTTCGTGGAGCGTGATTCGATCATCGATGCGTCGATCCAGTTCACCGACGGCTATACTACGGGTAACTTCACGTTGCCCAACGTGGTGACTCTGACATCGGGCTCTTTCGCATTCGTGAACGTCGGACTTATCTTCGACGGCTTCGCGATCATCCCGACCCAGTAACAGCAAACATGTTCCTCCCTCCGCCAGCACACAATCCTGTGGACGCTGGCGGGGGGTCAGGACTATAAGGAGAACACGTCATGGCAGAATCAGTTTCATCGCGGGAGATCCTCCCCTTCGTTTACTCCGTCTCGATCAACCTTACGGCATCGCAGACGGGAACCAAAACCCTTGTGCTTGGCGCGGACTCCGAGTTCGAGCTTTACGGATTTGAGGCGGTCACCAATGCGGATAACACCAACCTTGTCGGCGGTGTTCTCAACGGCGTCACGGGTGCTGGCACCCTCAACAATTCGGTGCAAGCCCCGGATTGCTTCAAGGTTCTCATCAAGGATATCTCGACCGGGCGCGATCTCTTCACCGAATCGCTCTCCCGCTCGCTCATCTGTGGCAGCACGGCGAACCTGTTCGTGGCCGAAGGGTACCGCATTCGGTTCCCCCGGCAGAATCAGCTTCAGTTCGACTTCACGAACCTGTTCTCCACCAACCCGACCGGGTTGACCCCGCTGTCTCCGACTGGCGCAGCCCAGTTGTCGATCACGTTCGCCCTTCGCGGATACAAAATCTTCGGGCGAATGCTGTAAGGAGGTAGGCTATGTCCTACACCCTTGCAGTCGGAAACGACGGCACGGCAGCGACCGCGCAGGTGGTTTGGTCGGTTGACGGCAAGACGTATCGGTTCCGTTCCGACAACAATTTCATCTCTTGGATTACCACGATCTTCGATGTGGGGGATGTTGCTTCGGGCGCAGGGTCAATTGATTATCGGCTGTTAAGACCATTCCCGGCCACACAGGAATCCACACTTGGGCTGAACGGAAACACGGCGGGTGGAAGAGGTGCGTTGGCGAGCGTCAACACAGGACTGAATAACACGGCGTTTGGGGGAAACGCCCTCGCCCTCAACAACACAGGCTCAAGTAACACGGCCTTGGGAGCGGGTGCGCTTCAGGGTAACATCGCAGGATCTAACAATGTCGCCGTTGGAACGAATGCGCTTTTGTTAGGCAATTCAAGCGTTAACAACACCGCTGTTGGGTCAGGTGCAATGCAAAATTCGCAGACGGGAAACAACACGGCCTTGGGAACGAATGCGCTTCGGGACAGCACAGCACAATTGTGTGTGGCGATCGGAGGCTTTACGCTTCAGACAAATAGCGGAATTTCAAACACAGCGTGCGGTGAGCAGGCACTTTCTGTTAACACAAGTGGAGCAAGAAATTCGGCGCTAGGGCAAGCCGCAATGAAGTCAAACACAACCGGGTCAAGCAATACAGCTTTAGGATCTGGCTCGCTGCAAAACAATCTGACAGGCGGGAATAATATCGCAATCGGGCAGCATGCTCTGTTGAGCGGAGCGGCACTTCAAAATATTGTTGCCGTTGGAACATCGGCCTTGGCGGGAGCAATAGGGACTACACACGCCGACAATACGGCGGTTGGACATCAGGCTCTTACCGGGGTATCCAGCGCGGCTCGAAATGTCGCGATAGGCAATCTTGCGGGCGATGCTGTCACAAGCGGAAACAACAACACCCTGATTGGGTATGATGCCGGGGGCGCAATCACCATCGGGAACGGCAATACAGCCGTTGGTCAAGACGCATTGGGTAATGTCGCCGGGACGGGGAAAGCGAACAACACCGCAATCGGTAATGATTGCGGAAACAATATCACCACGGGAAATAATAACACGCTGATCGGGTCAAACGCCGACACCGACACAACGGGAAGAAGTGATTGCGTGATTCTTGGAAGGAACTCCGGGGGTGGGGCGGTCGGACTTGCGGACGGGTCGCTTGTCATAGGAGATGCGATGGCAAACCTGATCACCGCCGTGGCGCCAACCGGGGCTACCTCGTACCTTCGCGTCTGGCTGAACAACCAAGAGTATAGGATTCCAATCCAAGTGCCATGAGCAGACCCCTTTCTGAAATTCTCAACGATTCGGTGGAAGTCCTCAACCAATTCGCTTCGGGCGCGTCAACGCCCGGGGATGGCGACGTTTATCGGAACATTCAATTTATCCGCAACGTGCTGGAAAGCGAAGACGGGAAAAATCTTCCCGACGACGTGAAATCCGCTTGCGAAAGCGCCATCCGGGGTGCAGAACATCTTTCATGACCCCACAAGAAGCTCTCGAGATCCTGAAAAACGCCAGCGGACTGGCTCCGCTCACGCGGGGCGATCATCTCAAGGTGATGCAGGCGGTCAACGTACTGGAACTGCTCACACAGGACGAGGAGAAGAAAAATGGCTGAAACCCTTGGCATCCTGAACCGCACGATCGAAGCACGCACCGCCGGGAACACGTTCAACCCGGCGTTGACGTTCACCTACCCGACTCTCAAGAAGATCGCCTCCTACCAGTTTGACCAGCCCTCCCATGTGATTGCGCTGGTGCTTTCCTCCTCGCTGTTGAATTTTGACACGCAGGAGATGGTGGTAGCGGTTGCCCGCGGAAACAACGAATTCCTGAACATAACCAACAGCGGGAACGACCAGATCGCAGCATCGGACATTTTCATGACCCAGATCACCCACCAGAATTCCGCGCCCGGATCGCTGTCCCCGGTCAGCCGAACCACCGCGATTTCGTTCTCCCCGCGGGTGGCGGTCATCGACTACGCTGCCGGGGGGTTCATCTCGGTCTATGCATCCTCGGGCAATAATGCCAGTTCGCTGATCGCGACGACCCTTTCAATTTATTTCATCCAGAAGGACATATGATCCAGACCGAGGATTCGGTTGAGATCCTCGAGGTTCCCGGGCAGGCCGAGGGGGAGAGCGGATCGGAAACCATTGGGTTTTCCACGTTCGGTGCGCAGCGGATCAATGACGCGCAGAAGCGAAGAGGCCGACCCCTACAAAGCCTAGTTGCGTTTAACACGGGTTTGATGGCACCTGCAGCGTACACCTTGCCGACCCCGGTTGCTTATTGGGGAAATTTTATAACTCTTTTTGATGGCACAATTGTCGGAGGATCACGTCTGGACGGGCTTGGATCTGCCACCATCGGATGGTCTGACATTGTAACACTCCCAACCGCACCTTATCCCACTTTGGCGCCACCCGTCCCCGGAAATCCAAGGTGCCACACCCGGGGAGGTAAACTTCTTCCATATGGAAACGACATTGCGTCCTATTCATCCGCCATGGTCGGGGCTGCCGGGTATCTTGGCATTGACTTCTTTTTTCAGACCAGTATGACCAATGTCAATTTCAACATTATTTTCAAAACGACTGGGTTCGTAACTGACAATCTTGCGCTTGTTATAAACAAAGTCCCTCAAACTGCATATGCTGGAGGCGTCCCTGTTGGTTTTCAGGGGGGATTTATTCGCGCACGCAGAAGGCCAGAAGGATATTTTCCCGGCGAGGACGGGATTCAGATATTTTGCAGGCCGAACAGCGCATGGCTTGGAGTGGATCCCGGGTGGATATCACCTGTGGGGATTGCGGGTGTAGCAAATAACAATGATTGCTCGATAATTTTTAACACACAAATCATCCCATGAGCTTCGAGAAATTCATCCAGTCCCGCACCATCGCCCGCAAGGTGGACATCACCCCGGCGAGCAACTACGCCAAGTTCCCGGCTTACACGCTGGACTCATTCATCGAGTTCGAAGTGGACGGGTACCTGATCGGCGCCAACTGGATGACCGCGCACAACCTTTCCGTCACCGGGGGAAACCATCTGATCGTTGGCGAGCCATTTGGGTTTTTATTGGCGAAAGTTTCCGGGCAGACTTTGAGTATCCCGGACGGACTGGATGTGACCAACTTTTCCGGGGCACAAATTCTTGCGTCGCACCTTGATTACCCCACCAACGACGGAAGCGAACATCAGCCCGATGGCCGACAAACCACTTTGGCCTACGACGCCAACAGCAAGCGGATCGTGCTGAAATCCAACGACCGCCTTGGAGTCTATGTATGTCAGAACCTGAACCCCGCACAAAACGGAACCATTTCCTTCGGCTATACGCTCACGGCGTACTTTGTGCGATCCTGACCGGGTGCGCCACCACCGGGGGCAACTTCGACCTCGGGCGGGCGGACGCACAGGTGCAGACGCTCGCCGAACAGCACCCGGAGCTGGCGGAGAAGCTGGGGGCGCTGCGGGAAAACATCAAATCCGCACAGGATGAGATCGCCCGGCAGGAGACCACCATCGACAAGCTGTCCCGGCTGCTGGAAACTTCCGAACAAAAATCCACCCAGCGCCTGATCCGCATTTGGCAGTTGACTTCGGCGCTGCTCTCGATACTGCTGGTGGTAGGAGTATTTATAGCGTGGAAACTGCGGTAGACCATCATCATCAGGCACATACGCCGATCGACATCGGCAAGACAATCCTCTCCTTGGGGGCGATTCTGGCTGTCATGCTGGGCTTCTACGCCATGCAGAATTCCGTCAAAAACGAGCTTCGCCCGGAAATTGTCGAGATCCGACAAGACCTGAAGATAATACAGGAAAAGGTCAACATCATGGTCGGGCAGCAGGAACTGATCCTGCGTTCCACAGGAGTGAAGCGATGAACCAGACCCAGATCAATTTCCAGAAAATTCTCACCGCAGCGCTGATCGGTGCCCTCATCTCGGTCGCTGCCCTTTACATCCAGTCCACCATTCCCAAGCTGCTCGCCAAGCAGCAATAATCCCGATGCCCTTCACGATTGGGGAAATACCGATCGGGCAGATCGTGGACGGGGAGATGGTTCTCCGGGACGTGCTGATCGAGGGCTATGGAGGCCAGCCGTATATCCAGCCGATGCCCACCACCCCGGTGCGGAGCATCCCGACGTTCGACACGCAACCGCGTCAGACCACCATGGCGCTGGGGGAAGAGGATGGGGGGATGCCTCGCCCGGTTCAGCCAAAGCAGACAGGCTCGACAGACTGGGCGAAGATTGCAGAACTAATTCAACAGCAACCGAAACCCATCAACCCTGCCCTAATCCCCATGTATCCCGTCGAGCAAACTCCCGAGCCGATACCGCTTCCCGGAGGTGTCCCGGGAATCGATTTTTTCCCCGACGGGCTTGTTCCCGGAATCCCGGATAGCGATTCGTCGGTCGTCGAAGAAGTGATTGAGGAAGCTGTAATCAATCGTCCGCAAACCCCGTGGGACATGCAATGCAAGGACGGGTTCCATCATGACCCAAAGACCGGGGTATGTGTTTCCAATATGCTTTATGGAAATCTTGGGAGCAAGGGGGGCGGGGGTGGATCCAGTTCCAATCCCGGGGGCACGACAAGTGACGAAGGATACTGCTCGAGACTCTGTCGCGAACGGAACAGGCGCGGTGTTTACTGGGGTGCCAACGGCGACCAGATCTGGAAATATGACAACGTCGTCCGGGGCGGATATGACGACGACTGCTCCGACTCATGCTGATTTATGAAAAAGAAAACCATCCGAAGGAAGCGCAGGTATACCATCGGCTATTTTGCCGAAAAACCATTTACCATAGGCATGTTGCGACGGAGGGGTAAAACGTCAGGCTTTCGGAAGGTCAGGGGGAATCCCAAAAGCAGCTTTGCCGATTTTCGCGCATTCCTTTCCGAAACGCTGATCCCCGATTTGAAGGAGTCAGGCTACGAATTCACAGCGGAAGATTTCGAGAGAATCGTTCGCTACATGACCCACGGCAAGGACAGGGAGTATCCAAAGTTCAGGGCATTCATTCTCGGCAGGCTGGTTCCCGATCTCCGCAAATCCGGGCGCACCTACACCGCCCGGGATTTTGTGCGCGGAATCAAATTCATCGACAAGGGCATGAGCGTGAAGAAGCGAGTTATCCGAAAAAATCCCGCTGCAAGGCATCACGATATCACCCGAGGTTTAGGGTGGTTGGCGTGGCACAGGCGAAAGGGAAAAGGCATTGAAACAAAAATTGAAAGGCTTCGCAAAATTGTTTCTGAAAGACAAAATGCGGTTGTGCAGGGAGTCCGGGTCGATCTTTACAGCGCGAGTGCGATTGTTTCGGTGTACGACAAGTTAAGCCCGGAAAACCAAAGAAAGTATTCAAAAATGTCAGTACCAAAAATGGCTGATGTGGCTTTCAGGATTATTCAAGCCCGCGAAGTCAAATCGAATCCGGGGCGATATGGGTATGTAGTTGAATCAGTCAGTCGTAGTGGTGATGTAAAATTGGCTAATTTCAAAACCAAAGAGTCAGCGATAAAGTATTCCCAATCAATCCCGGGTGGAAAAGTTTTAAGGATTCCCAAGCGAAGATATGAAGATGTGGGAGAGTATTATGAGGATGTTGAAAGGGCAGTAGGGGTGAGGAGGAACCCCGTCAACGAAGCCCTGCAGATCCTGACCCCGGAACAGATCCTCGCCGAATACAAAAAAGGCGGGGAAGGTCAGCAGGCCAAGCTGATGTTCACCAGCAAGCCGATGTCGGGCATGTCCGCCTCGCAGCTCGTCAGGAAAATCGGAAACTACAATAATTTCAGTTGGCGGAAGGTTTCCCCGTTCCTCGGGAAACTCCACTTCATGAACCAGTCGCTCACGCTGCCCATGACGTTCCGGGTCGGTCGGGAATATTCCCCGGCGATCTACATCGAAAACGTGGACATGCCCCGGTACGCAAATCGCCTGATCGAGTACGCGCAAAAGAAATTGAATGCGGATGAAGCAACCTACACACCCGTCGCCCGCCGGGTGAGATTGTGGTGGGACTAGCCATGGCGCTCATTCTCCCGGAAGACCTCGATTTGGTGCAGCCCGGCTACACGCCGTTCGGAGACATAAATTTGAAAATCACCCGCACCACCCCGATCCGACGCAATGCTGCCGACGAGGAGGAAGCGGAATCCGCAGCGCCCTTCTACACGCTGCAGCCATTGGCCGACATGCAGAAGGCGTCGCTGCTGCAGGAATCCCTTGCGGGAACCTATGCCGACGCCGCCTCGATTGCGAAGGTCACCGATGCGCTGACGTCTTTCATCAACGGCGTCAAGGAGCGGGGATCCAAGCTGGGCATGACCAAGTCCGGGAAAAGTGCCGGGGCAAGCTGGGTGAAGTGCGCGGAGATTTCCCGGGACTGGCTGGCAGCGGGTGCCGACAAATACAAATGCCCAAGTCCGATTTTTGTGAAGGGCAACAACAAACTGCCCTACTGGGCTTTCTCCACGCTGCCCGGGGCAACGTGTCCGGGTGCCGGGTTGTGCCTGCGCAGGCGCGAAGGTGGGGTGATGAAGCGGGGATTCTGCTACAGCTTCAAGGGCTGGCGCTACCCGGCGACTTTTTTCAGGCAGCTCAATCTGACCATGCTGATGAGGCTCCCGGAGAAGTGGCAGATCTTCGAGGCGCTGGACAAAATTTCCAAAGGCAAGAACAGCGTGGTGCTTCGCCTTTACGTCGACGGGGACATGGATTCGGTGCGCACCATCAAATTCTGGATGGATGCGCTCAAGAAGTACCCGCAGATCAAAGCCTACGGATATTCCAAGTCATGGGATCTTTTCCTGCAGTACGACACGCAGGGCGGTGGGGACTGGCCGAAAAACTACGTCCTCAACCTTTCCGGGGGCTCCCGGTTCGACAACCGGGCGGACATGGTTGCAGCCATGAAGCGCCTGCCCATCACCCGGGGGGCTTTCATCGCCGTCGACATTCCCAAAATGAACGGGAGAAAGATCCCGCAGAACGTGATCGACACCGACAAACTGACGCCGAAACAAAAGGAAACTTTTGAAAACACCGAAAAGATCCCGGCCAACATTTCCGAGATGGCCTTCCGCAGAAACAAGGACTACACCGACGCGGTGCAACGCTCCGCCAAGGCACAGCTCGGCACCAGCAGGTTTTTCGTCTGCCCCGGAAAGTGCGGAAACTGCCTCGGGGGAGGCAAGCACGCCTGCGGGCAGGGTAACGTGAAGATCCCGATCGTGATCGGGAAGCACTAGCATGAACAACTGGTATTCATACCTTGACTATGATTGGACGGGCAGCGAGAAGTGGGCAGGCTTCGTGGGTGGTGGGCGGGAGGCGGAGGAAGCCCGCTTTACGGGCGGAACCCCGTATTTTGACGAGACAGGCCAACGCTTCAAGAACATCGCCCTGTTCGGAATTGCGCTGGTGGCGGGACTCCTGATCTTCCGCAAATGACATGGCCGATGACTTCCCCACAGCATCCGCAGCCCGCAACTGCCTTTTCAACGGCAATTGCACCGACGCTGTTTTTTGGACAGCCAAGCGAGCCGTCATGCTGGGCGTCGGCATGTATATGCTGGGGCAGGGAAAAGACATCCCCAAGCGCGCCATCGCCGGGTCTCTCGCCGTTCAGACTTTCGTTTTCGCGTGGACGTGGCTTACCCGGAACCAAGACCGGGCTACCCTTCCCAGCATCGACGCCGTCGAGAAGGGAAACATTCTCGACGTGCTTGCCACCTATCTTGTCCGTTCCACCATGGTCGGCCTCGGCATGTATGCTGCCGGGATCAGAACCGACCTCGTCCGCGATTCCCTTGCGGGAACCGCCATGGTCGAGATGAGCATCCTTGTGTGGAACGGATCGAAAGGAGGCACATGATCGTGACCAAGGGAACCCGCGACACGATGGAGCTTTTCATCATAGGCGTCGGGACACTTGTGGCGTGCGCAATTGCGTACATGATGTGGTAAACCATGCCCGACGAGCTTTTGCAGCAGACCGCCATTTACGGATTGGAGCCGTTGGAGTTCCAGCCTTTTCAGTTGGACTTTCCAACCATCTCCCCGTTTTTGGGCGACACTTGGTGGCTTGAAACGATTGACTTTGTGAATGATGAGGGGCGTAGCGTACCGCCAAATGAGATCGGATCATCCGGGCTGGAGGTGGGCAATCCAAACCCCGAACCCTACGTCAAATACGACAGCAACAACAGGCCGATTGTCGGGCAGGTTGTCATTGTCAGCAACACTCCCCGGGACAACACTTTCGCCCTGCCAGAGTATCCGCCCGGGAAGGCGGGGTTTTTGCTGAAGGTCATCAACAACACGCCAAACCAGATTCAGGCGACTTTCCCGCAGGTGTTCACCTATTACGGCAGCGCTGTGTACGGAGAAAGGCAGCGATTGGGCGGAATGATTTCCCCGGGAGAAGCCGGGCTGTACCGGGTGTCGATTGCCGAACAGGGCAAATTAAATTGGTATTGGGACGGGTTAAGCAACAAGACAATTTCGTGAGCTGGAAATTCGCCCGGGGAATCATCACCCGGATCTTGCCAAGTAAAAAACCGCAACCTACATTCGGGCATGAGCCTGCTGAAAAACGCGAAGCATCCTTGGCTGCGGTACTTGAGTCACAGATCGGGGTCATGGAAATGCCCGCTGGCTCGAATTTTGGCGGTAAGGTCACCGAGTACCTCAACTCCGCAGGCATCAACTATCCCAGCCCGTGGTGCGCAGCCTTCGTCCATTGGGGTTGCCTGCAGCTCGGACTGCCGGGATACGGGGCATGGTGCCCAAGCTGGTACAAACCCCAGCTTGAGATATCTCGCCCCTGCCGGGATGCTTGGGGCTTGGTATACTACGAGCGGATGCAGAGGTACGGACACATTTTTGTCGTCTCAAGAATCTGTGACAACGGGATGATCGAGACCATTGAAGGCAATACGAACATCGACGGGAGCCGTGAGGGGACTGGTGTATTCAGGAGATTCCGAAACCCGGATGCTCATCGATACTTTAAAGCCCGGTGAAACTTTCATTCTCGGTGGTCTTGCCTTTCGGGTACAAGCTGACGTACCACGTTGTACCGCGCCCAAGAGGTACCCGCCTTCGGTTAAGCCATATGAGCGAACTGGGCGCACCCACAGCTACCAATTTCCCGAACGTCGAAACAATGAAGCGGGCAAACCCGGCGCCGATCGCAGCAATCGACGTCAAATCGGAGGTGATGAGTCATGGCAGCAGCTCGAGATGACCTTCTGACCCTGCTTGAGGACAAGCGGTTCAAACCGAGCCTGATCACCATGCTGGTGGTCGGGATCGCGCTGGGCTACGCGGTGAAGATCGCCGTCGACGCCATTTTCAAGCGCGGGGAATTCCGCAAGCCGGGGTGATCACGCATTTCATCAGCATCCGGGAACCTTATGACGACTGGATCCTGTCCGGGAGAAAAACCATCGAAACCCGCACGATGCGCATGCCCGAAAAGTATCTCAACCAGCCGATTGGGATCTATGTTCCCGAGAAACGGAAAATCGTCGGCACGATTGAGGTTGTGGGACAGGTCACTTACCCAAATGTGGAAAAATTTCGCGCCGACTACGACAAGCACCTCGTCGCTCCGGGCTCCGCCTACGATATTAAACCCGGGGGGAAGAAAGTGGGCTTACTATTGCGCTTTCCAAAACGAATTGCGCCCAAATCTCCAAGGGGGCGAGTATACCCTTCCATGATCAATAAAAATCCTGCGGCTAGGTGGCGAAAACTTGGCGACAAAACTTATGACATAGAGGGGTTCACGGCAATGTGGGGGCGTTGCATAGATTATCCTTGGGTCGTGCTTCCACCACCCGACTACTTTGACCAATCACATCAACATTTTGCGACTCTAGCGGAAGCGAAAAAGGCCATTAAAAATATGCGGAAGCGTCTTATTCGAAAAAATCCAAGAGACGCCTGCTATCAAAAGGTAAAGTCCCGGTACAAGGTGTGGCCTTCGGCCTATGCGTCCGGGGCGCTGGTGCAATGCAGGAAAGTGGGCGCAGAAAACTGGGGCGTTTCCGCAAACCGAAGAAAATTTTTGCTGGAGAAAAAATACGGGCTGCGCGGTTGGTTCATGCGCGGGAAAGGGAAGGGCTGGATCGACTGCAAGACGGGGCTCCCGTGTGGTCGCCAAGCGGGGGAGAAAAGATCCTACCCGGCCTGTCGCCCAACCAAGGCGATGTGCAGTTCCGCGATGCGAAAGAAGACCGGGAGCAGGAAAATATCATGGGTCAGGAAAAACCCGGTACCGCCCGCAGCCGTCGCCCGCGTGGCGTGCCGTGGGCTTGCCAAACGCAAGAAGTACAAACGCGGTGGCACCGCGGTGGGCGTTGCCCGCGCCCGGGATCTGTGCGGGCGCCGTAATATCTCCAGCTCGACCGCTGCAAGGATGCGGAGCTATTTCGCCCGGCACCGGGCGTCCAGATTTGAGAACGCAAAACGCAAAAGCGATCCGACTAGCCCGGCTGCAATTGCCGACGATTTGTGGGGCGGGTCTCCCGGGTGGGCTTGGGCGAAGCGTGTCGGTTGATCTGGATCCCGGCGGTATCGCCGTCGTTGAGGGTTTCAAGGCGCCCAATTTTTGAACGCACTTTTCGGCAAATCTGTTCCTCGATCGTCCCGGACGCGAAAAGGATCCGCTGCACCGAGTGGGAACCCCCGGCGCGATGCACCCGGCCAAGGCATTGAATCAGCTCAAAGGCACTCCATGACGGGGAGATGAGCGCCACCCGGTGACGTTTGCCATGGAGCGAGATCCCGACCCCTCCCGCAGCGATGTTGAGCGCGAGCGCGGGGATCTTGTCAGCCTGAAACTCTTTCTTGAGTCTCTCGCGCTCCGCAGCAGGCGTCGCGCCCGTGATCGAAGGGCAGCGCAGCTCCGCACACAAAGCCTCGATCGTGTCGTTGAAACACCCAAAAAGCGCGACACTTGAACCTTCCGCCATCGCATCCTTCGCCATCGAGACCATCGCGGGAACCTTGAGCAGCTCCACCCGGCGCCGGGCACCGAGAATCTCGGTGAAAACGGACTGCGCATAACTGGAGGTCTCGCGCTCCACCTTTTGCACCCGCTCGATCAGCTTTTTGTAGATGCGGTCAACGCCCTCGGCCTCGATCAGATCCGCGGTGACAATCGTCCGCGGAAACTTGTCGCCCAGATCCTCCACCCGGACGCGGACGCCCTTGCGCGGGAAAACCATCTCCCGGATCTTTTTCATCGCGTTCTGCCCGCCGTTGAAATGCCAGCCGTTGTAGGCGTCCTTCCAGCAGCCGAGGCGGACACACCAGTCCCAAAAATCCTTGCCGTTATGCAGCCCGAGCGAGAACCCGGCAGCACGCAGGTGCAGCGGGGATTCCGCAATCGTCGCGGAAACCAGCAAGTGACGGATCTTCTGAACCGCTGCGGAGATCATCAGCATCGCGTTTTTCGAAATCGCGGGATCCTTGCAGCGGTGCGCCTCATCGAACACCAGCAGGATCGGCTCGTCCCGGCGCATCAGCCAGATCGGATGTCCGTCCGGGTTCCAGCGGACGAACTTCAGCCCCTTGGCGGATTTGAGCGCCTCATAATTCAGGATGAAGCGCACCCCGGCGCCGATGTGTTTCGCAGCCTCCGCCCAGCTCGGGATCACCGCCTTGGGGCAAATCACGCCCAGCTTCAGCCCGAGCTGCCGAGCGACCGCGCACGCGACGAACGTCTTCCCGGTGCCCGTATCCGACGAATCGATCGCGGAAACATGGTCGCGCAGGATTCCGACAAGATGCTTCATGGGCTTGACCTGCCATGCCATCAGTCCCGCGGTGTTCATCATGTCATTCTCGGTCGTGATCTCATGAAGCTGCCCGTCCATGAACTGCGCAACCTGCCAGTCGCCGTCGATTTTCCGCGGGCAGACACCCATCCTGCGCAGCAGGAGCTTGTGACGTGTCCACAGATCCCAGAATTCGCCCGTCGGGACGCCCGTGCGCATGATCGTACCGCCCCGCTTGGTCATCACCGGGCGCGGTTCCTCCCACGTCACAAACTTCTCGAGGCGCGACTCAAGGGAATTCACAGCATCGTCACTTTCTGAAACGGCGATTTCTGCAGCATGTTCACGCTGCGGTGATCCGCAACCCGGCTGGAAAGATCGTAGAAGCAGTCATACGCCCGGGATCGGAAAAAGAAACCGCGGAGCCCGCGGGGATCCCCCTCCACGATGAACGGGCACAACCGCAGCCAGATCCTCCGCAGGATCCCGGGCTTGACCATTCCCGGGTGGACGTACATGCCCGTGCGCCAGCCGTTCATTTCCCGTCCGCCGGGATGCCGAATCCCTTGGTGCCCGCGACCATCCGCGGATTGGTGATTTTGAGCTGATGATAAAGCGAATCGACGATTCCCGCACAAAACATAGCGAACTCTACCGCTTTTTTCCTGCCCTCGGGGGTGGGATCCTCGAGCAATCTTTTCAATTTTTGCGAATGCGCCTGATCGAACGTAACGCCCGACTTCATGTGCCCACTCACAGAATCCTCCGAACCAGCTCCTCGCGGATGTGCGAGGCGTAGAGACTTTCCGCTTCATTGCCTTTGCCAAACTCGCTGTACACTTTTTTGCGGTCGTCGCCGATCGTGTATTTAGGCGGTCGTGTGGAAGTCAGTTGATTCAGTTTTTCCCGGAGTGCCGGGGTTTTCATTTGGTTCACCTTCATGTTTTTCTCCTTCCTTGACCGCGTCCCGGAGGCGCTGCATCAGTTGACGCAACTCGCGGATCGTTTTTCTTTGCTGCATTTCGACCATGATCTCAATCAGATTCATCGTCGTCTCCCCGGTAAGACTTCCAGATCGCAAAAAGGGTCATCGCCAGCGCGGTCAGCATATAGATCAGGATCACCGCGCCGACAAAATTCATGATCTGCTCGATCATCGGCTTTCCAAGATAAGTTTTCTAACCCGTTCTTCACGCGAATTCCGTTCCTTTTCAAGTTCCTCCTTGGTTTGGTTTTTATTAAAAAAATCGATTCTGTCCCACAACGCCGACATAAGTTCATCTTTTTTGCTAAATTCCACGCAAACCGACGAAAAGCCGTTGTAACCATTTTTATGCACCCACTTCGATTTCGCCGAAACCTCGCCAAAGGACTCAAACACCTCAAACTGCCAATAACTGCCAGTAAAAAACTTGGTGAAATAAAATTTCATTTTTTCCGCCACCGCGCTGCCCGCGCCTTCGCCATGTTCGCCCGGGACGCCATACGCTTGCGTTTCGAGCGGGATCTCCCGCCCCGGCGCCCGGCATTTTCAAAAAAACTAAACGTGAGTCTTTTCATAGGTCTCCGTCAAAAAGTTGAGCCGATAGCCCGCCCCGGTGAGCCGATCGAACTGGGCTTCATTGTAGCGTGTCAGCATCGACGCCAGTCGGAGGCTGCTGCGCGGTTCGCCCGGGATAAACGCCAGCATCAGGGGAAGCTGGCGGAGCGGATCCCGCGAGGCAGCGAGAGCGATCTGGTGCATCCGGGTCTCGGGTGTGTTCATCTCGCTCTCGCTGCTCACAGGTTGGATCATGTGGAAGCCCGTTATTGTGTCAAGCGAGCAGCCCAATGATCCGATTCGCTTCCTCCCAAAGGGCGATGTTCACGTTCGCCAGCCTGTCGAACGCGGACACCCTGCGAAAGGCGATCCGTTTCCCGGTTTCCTCGTCCACCTTGCCGGGCTGGAACGGGCGCAGGATGTTTTCCTGCACGCGATTCAGCGCGAGCCACAGCGTGTTCTCGGAATCCTCGGTGCGACGGGTGTGCCCCGCGACGCTCATCGAGTCGATCGGCCAGCGTTCGCTGTCCTCCCCGAATCGCGCCTTCAGCCCGGCGGTGGCGAGGCTCTGCACCTCGGCGCCGTTCACGCGGTATTTGTTCCACTCCCGGATGTTGTCGACCAGCCCCGGGATCTTTTCCGAGACCCTCGCGACCGATTGCATCACGTTATCCTCCGCGGATCCCGTGTGCCTAACCGAGGCGCGGATGTCGACGACGGCGCCCGACATGATTTCGTTCGCGCAGGCGAATCGGTAGAACCCGACCCGCGTGCTGAACGCACCACGCCCGGCGTGGGCGTTGAAGACCTGCGCGTAAGCCATCGCGCCCATGTCCGGGATCTGGAGATCCTTCCGGGTGAACAGCATGCTGTGCCGGGCATACTGGCGGTTTTCCGGGTTGCGCGAGCGCGACTGGCGCCCGCCGACCAGCTCCCAGCCTTGGCCGAGCATGACCTCGGCGACTTTCCGGGAATTGACCAGCGAGTACCGCGGGCTGCAGCCCGGGTGGATTTCGGTGTTTGCCACCGCGGGGACGTGCGTGACCAGCTCGTCCAGTTTGGTGGTGTAGGTTGTCGTGTTGCTCATGATGCGGTTCCTCCTATTTGATGGTTTTGCCCTTGCTGGGCAGTTGTCCGACGTACTGCATCACCCAGACGGCGAGATGTCTGTCCGCCTTCTCGATGAACTCCCGGGACACCCGGGAGAATTTGTGGTGACGTTTGGAAGCCAGCTCGAGAGCCAGCTTGCGAAGTTTGCTGGGGGAAACTACCACGGCAGCAGCTCCAGCCAGTAGGCTGCGGACATTCCGATGAGAATGCCCGCAGCCAGCGCGGTGTAGGTTTTGAGGGCTTGAATCATCAGACCCTCGCTGCGGTACGGATGGTGCGGAAGTTGGTGATCTCCGCATGCTTGTCGAACCATTCCCGGCCAAGCTCCGCGAGGATCGTTTCCTTGGTAACAAGGGAACGTGCCTCGTCCTGAATCAGGAGCTGGTAATCCTTGCCGTAGATAACATCGACGGGGGACTCCTCCTTGAGGATGGACGCGAGCTGGTTCATCCGCGAGTTGAGCGGGGCGATCTGGCGCTTTAAGGCGACAAACTCGTCCGCGATTTTCTGCCATTTGACCGAGGTTGCTGTTTTCATGTGTGTTGGTTCCTTTCTTGTTGGTTTATTTTACTGCACTTGAATCCGCTGTGCTGTTTTGCAATTCGACTGGGTTGTGACCGCCAAGCCGTCCAGCCAATAACCTTGCACCGATTTTTGTGTAGCGTTTGGCGTGGTTAATATTTTCAGTTTCAAATCCGCATTGCAGCCGATATTTGGGGGGATTGCATCCGTTGAGCATCAGCACCCAAGTCAGCTCTGATTCGAGGGGTTTTCTTTTCCATTTCATTTTCTTGGTTTCCTTTTTGGTTGGTTGTTATTTCTTGGTGCGAAGATTGTAGACGTTACCGAGCGCCTTAAGGTATCCAGCCCAATAGCCAATGTCGTGAGACATGCTGCAACCCGGGTCTTCAGTCCCTTCAATATTTTTATGGACACGCTTGGCGTCCTTCAGGTTTTGGGCAGCTTTCTTGGCTAGATTTTGAATTTCGTAGATTTTGATTTTCATATTTTTGTTTTCCTTGGCTGGTTGTTTCAGACGAAGACGTTGTTCTCGTTCTCCAGAACGCGCTCGAGCATGTCCGCAGCCAAGCGGAATCCTTGGATCCTGCCCTTGGTGCGACCGATGGCGACCGCGTTCTCCGGGGTCTCACCGCGGTCTTCGAGGTACTGCTCGAGGCGCTGCTCGATCGCGGTCGCCCGGTTGTGAAGGGCGCGGGTCATCTTGAAGATGGTTTCGCGGTGGTAGGTTTCAGGGCAGGTGATCATGTGTGTTGGTTCCTTTTTGGTTGGTTGTTATTTGTGCAAAGGAGAAGTCACCATGACTCCCGATGCGAACGTAGCCATGGGAAGATGTCTCGAAATCCAAGAATGGCTCGGCGTCTTTCTGCTATTCTGCGCCCACCGACCAGTTTCCCGGCCATACGACCGAAGGGCTCGCTGCGCCTGCGAAAGAGCCATTGGATCATTCTTCGCGAGCCACTCGAATGTCTGGTCAGTCATAAGAATCACGCCGAGCGCCTCGGCGAGTTCATGGGTTGCGTTACCGGGTTTAATGTTGTTGGTTCCTTGTTTTGTCATGGGTCTAGCTTG
>Ga0194133_10001731_pt1 | contig 36595 bp, 37 predicted proteins | sample TA2KigOf40mmetaG_FD_155448 | JGI IMG/M metagenome (GOLD analysis project Ga0194133, IMG submission 155448) | Freshwater microbial communities from Lake Tanganyika, Tanzania - TA2015055 Kigoma Offshore 40m | ecosystem: Environmental > Aquatic > Freshwater > Lake | place: Tanzania: Lake...
AGAAGAGCTAGAAGCTCTAGATGCTTTTGAAGTAGATTTGCTAGAAGATAACTGGGAGTTGCTAAGAGCTGAGAATCTAATGCCAGTAGACTCTTTGCGACACTATCTTACTTATGAAACCGATAACTACCAGTCATTGCTCCCTGAGTCTGATATAGAAGAGATCAAAGATTATAATGGTAGATTGACTTTTCAAACTACAAATGTAGAACTAATAAATGGTCCTGAGTTCTATTTACAAGAAGAAGAGCTTTTTATTAAAGGCAGTAGAGGCTATGATCAGATAGCTTTCTCGTATCAAGACTTTCCTTTAAAGATCAAATGGCTGCCTATTAAAGCTATACCACTAAATGAAGATAGCTTTGAGAATATAGCTAAAGATCAAGCTGGTAACTTAACGCAAAAAGGTGCAAAGATTTATAATAAGATATTAGAAAAACAAAACACCTATTGGGGTAAATAAATGAGCCAAAGCGTTACTTACACATTCTATGCTGAAGTAGGTGGCGAGCCTGCTAGTAGCTTAGCTCCAACTTTCTCTGTATTTAGAGAAGTTGTTAGTGGTGACAATCTACCAGACTCAAGCTTGCCAACTATCTCTTCTCTTGGAGACGGATTTTATAAGTATAGTTTTACTTGGCCGGATGTATCTATCCCTGGGAATCTCCCTGTTTCATATCTTGTAAAGATAGATTTAGGTGTTTCAGTGCCTAGTGGAGAACGTTATATTATTAATCGTATTGAGAGGCATGATTATCTCCCTGCTGTTGCAACTAGCATTCAAGAAAGTGCAGAGCTTATCAAAGCTAAAGCTGATAGCTTAATTGATTCTGCAGAACTATTAAAAGCATTAGTAACAAGGCTTTTAGATATAGAGGAAGGTAACTGGGAGATTATTAACAATACGCTTATTATCAAAGACTCAGGAGGAGTTATGATAACTAAGTTCGACTTATTTGGAAGCAGCGGACAACCTACAAGCTCTAATCCATATAAGAGAGTACTAGCTTATCAAAAGCCAAGACCACCTCTCTAATAAAGGCTAGTTAAATGTCTTTAATAGCTAGAAGATTATTTTCTACTTTAGTAACTAAAGGCTTGGGCGATAGTGAGGTTGGTTCACTTGGGGAGACTTTGACAATTAACGTAAGTAATAATGTTAAATATGAAGAAGAATTTTACCCTTTAACTGGAAGCTTTGCTGGAGTTAAGGGCTGGATATGGAATAAGACATTGCCTCAAAATTTGAGGTTTATGGAAACTCGTATAAACGAGCATATCGGAGGTTATAAATATAACCTTGAAGAAGGCACTAAGATTAAACACTGGTATGGTGGTGTTTTATCTGGCTGCCAAATTAAAACTATAGAAGCTTATAAAGATATAACTTCTAGATTTAAGTGGGTGCCTAAGTTAGAAACCGGTAGCTATTCCATTTATCATTTTAATAAAAAGTTATTCTCAAGTTTGTCTTCTAGTAAGATTATCAAAGAAAGCTTAGTTTTATTAGAAGATAATATCTTAAAGAATTCCTTAGAGATTTGTTTATTTAAAAGAGATAGTAATTTTAACAATATTCCTGTGTATCGTTGGGTTTACAACGACTCTATTATAGAAACTAACAGGGAGTATAGCTTTCTATCAGATGTGGATCCTGATGAGGCAAACGCAGATAGAACTCTTCTGATACAACAAGTAGCGCCTTTAGTGATTGGTAGCCAAGAACAACCCACTTCTAATACTATTAGATACAACTGGGAGTATCTCGGGAGATCAACTAACAGAAGCATCTGTTATACTGAGTACTTCCCTATAGACGATGTAAAAGTGGCACTTGTTAAAGACGCGGACAACTTCATTGAGTTAACTCAGATAGAGTCTTTTGATAAAGAAATTAACATAGATTACAATTACGTAGTAGACAAGCACTCAGGAAAGATAAGCTTTGCTACTTTTGAAATTCAAGAAGTTTATGTAAAACAAGACTTTGGAAGTTCTATCGAGTTATTTGAAAACACAGATAAGCTTCCAGAAACAGGACTTATTAATAACTCAATAATTTATAAATCAAAGACTAAATTTAAATTGATTTTAGAGAATCAAAATAGAGCCTCAAGTCTTAATCGTGGAGCTTCTATTTCTATTAGTAAGAAAAGCTTATTAATAGATCCTGGTCTAGATTTATATGTATCCTACAAGGCTTATCCAAGACTTGATTACGAGATAAAAGAAGAGCTCTTCTGGGACTCTAAGATAAATGTAAAACCATATAAGAAACTTGATAGCGGAGGAATCTTGGAGATCTCTCCACAAGAGAAGCATGTATCTTATTTGAAACTGGAAGCAGATAAGAATCTTATTGGAAACAATCTTTACGACAAGTTATTTGTCCAATCTGGTTCTGCCGTAATCAAAGCTACTGCTTATAATAGTAATGATAAGCCAGTGCCTGAAATGTTAGTAACTTTTGAAGCTGAAATGGGCAGATTCGAAGGGGATTCCAGTTCAATTGCAAAGGTATCTAACTTGTTAGGAGAGGCAAGAACAAGCTATAGCGTTCCTTATGTTGATTACGATAATTTCAATTATGTAGATATTGCGCACATAGGAGCTCACACAAGAGTCAGGCTAGATAGAGTTTCTCCAGGAAACTCTATTGATGATTTCTACCTGTTCCAAACCTTGAAGACAGATCCCTACTATGGTTCTTTAGGAAGAAAATATTACATTGATAGCTGGGAAGCTGATAATTCTTTTGATGGCAACAGTAGGTTGATTAACGTATATTTAAACGAAGTAGTAGAGGACGAAGAAGAATACGAAACGTATCAGGTATTAGAGCGTAATGATGAAGTAACTAATGTAACTGATATATGTCAGCCTTTAGTTGGAAACTATGGATATGCTTATCTTTATCAAAACTCTGTAATTTCAAGAAGACTTTTAATTCATAAAGTAGATAGAAATAAAATTGTCCTGTTAGATAAGTTTAGAAACCAAGACAATTTTAATCCTGATGAAGTAGTTATATTTAAAAGAAATGAATTAGAGTTTAATGGTTCTGGAGTAGAGCGAGTTGCTTATCAATATGAAACGACCTCAGATAAATTTGTAAGACTTAAGCCAAGCAGGATAAGCAATGGATATCTTTGGTACGATAACTTATTATTACCTCCAGGTTCTTTAACTGATAGAAATAATCTTATTGCTGGTTACAAGATTTACTATGGAAAGCTAGTCAAGCTAGTAGCAAAAACAATAGATCCTGCTAGCGGTAGAATAGTAGTTTCAAATGATATAAGGATATCAGTAGACTTGCCGACTTTCTTAAAGGGCAAGGAAGATGGATTTAGGTTCATTGATAATGTTAGTGACGATAGTTCAGGTTTGGGTATCGCTAACTTTATTACTATAAATCCAACTATAACCAATCAAATTAACTTATTTATATAAGAGAAGATCATGGCTGATAAATTACATACATTAACTTCTAATTTAATAAGATTTGCTGCTGGTGAAAAACCTTCAGCGGATAAATTCAACGCAGCCAATGAATACTTCGCAAGATCTCTAAGGGAGATTTCCAGGGCAATTGGAGATATAAGAGATCAGGGATATCCTCACTCTAGTAATGCTAATAAGTATACTCATCTTACTGGAGCTTGGAATCCTTATGAAGCTGGAAGAGAAGAAGGGCGCCCGTTAGATATAGTTAATATTGCTAGGTTAATTGGACCTGCAAGTAATTTGAATCCCAAGATGTTAGATTTTGATACTACTAAATTAGAGACAATCCCTGGATCTTTAATGGAATACGAATTAAGTTTTCCATTAAAAGAAAATGGAACAATTAGTATTATAATAGCTGGTGTACCTTTAACAAAGGTAACCACTCCCTATTTTACTGGAGCCAATCAATTCTTAGTTAGGGGTAACGTTGTATACTTCTCAAGCAGCCATAACGGAAACAGAGCTATAATATATGATACTTCAGCAAGTGATATAGATGGTGGAGCTAATTATACTGGAGCTAGCTTTAACGTAATTCCTGATCCTAATCAGCCTACTAAATTATCAGTAGTAGCCTTACAAAATGAAGTTAATGCTTACTCAGTTAGCTTAGGGGCTTGTACTCATCAGCAATCGGGGATTAGAAATCAAGAAAGCTTAAGATTAAGCTCTTTAAACGCTGGTGAATATAATAGTAATATTGCTCTTAAACTACCTACTTGGATGTGGTCTGGAAGCTCTCCTAGATTTGCAAATGGGGATGCTATTCCAGAAGGTTTCTTAGTATTAAAGAATTTAACTACAAATGAAGTATATCAAAACGCTAGCTACTTCTTTGTAAGTGCAAGTCAAATAATTATCAGGGGAGTGTCTCTTTGCGTAGATCATAAGTTCTGTATAATTACAGTAGGAACTGATATTACTACAAGCATCGATGATTTACGTAACAAGATGTTTTTGCACAAACACGATGGCTCTTTTGGAGAGCCTAGAGTAAGTGTAAAAGATCTAATAGACAAGTTTACTGAGTTTTCTAGTGTTTTATATGGAGAGTCTAGTATTCCTAATAACCACTTCCCAATGTATCTACATCGAAGTGCTGGTCTTCAGGATGATAATTTAAATAATGGTAAAAATGCAATGCTCGGCTCATTAGCAATGGGGAGTACTGGATTTAATTCCTTAAATCCAGTATCAAACCCTCCGTTTAAAAGCGCACCAGCTGACTCTTTAAGTACTGGGTATGCTAGCCAACCAATACTTTTTAGCAGTCCAGATTGCCTAATAAAAAGAGAAGATGATGCAACACTGCTTATCAAGAATAGCATCCATAAAAATATAGATATAGAAGCTAAGAATATAAATCTGACATCTACTGCTGAAATTATTTTAAATGCTCCAGGAGGATTGTCCTTAAATTCTTTAGGAGGTTTTGGTTTTATAAATTTATATTCAAGTTCAGTAGATGTAGGTTCAGAGAACCTTTTATATTTGCACGGAAGCGATGTAAGAATAAATGCAAAGAATATAATTAATTCTATTGCTTATACAAATAATCCCAATCAGTGGGGAAAGTTTATCGTAGAAGGTGCAGGAAGCAGTAGCGAGATTATATGTTCGCCTTTAGAGGGGGTTTATCTTGGAGGAAAGCATTTAGAACTATTTGATAGGTACAATAAACCAGACGATGATTTAACTAGAAAAACAACATATCTTGAGATGGATAATTTGAATGTTAGTTTTGATAAACTTTCTAACAATCAGGTTGGACAGCTATCACAACCAATAGAGAAAGAAATAAAAAGGGGAAAAATTACTAAAGATAATAGTAGTATCTTTACTAAAACTTTCTCAAGAAAAAGAATTGAGCTTGAAATAGACCAAGAATCAGTAGGTTACTTTGATAGCGCATTGTTAATAAATGGTGATTATGCTGATAGCGCTTTTCAAACTTTGCTTAGTAATGCAAACTATTTGAATTATTTTGAAACACGAAAAAGTTTAGATCATTCTCATCCAAGCCACATTATAAGAGCAAAAAATTATAGATTAAAAGATACTGATTTTGAAGGAATCACAGAGTTAATAACTGTCTTTAAAAATCAGTCAATAAGTAGTTCAAATGATTTTACTCGTTTTGATATTTTAATTAATGAAGAAGATGTAGATTTTAAAATAAAGCAAAGTGAAATTTTAGGAGAAACAGATACTGATAAGGAAATATTAGGTATCATAGGAAATATAATAGTTAACTTTAAATATGAAATTATTGGATACGGAAATTTAAATAAAAGAAGACTTCTGATAAATAAAAAACAAAAAGAAGTCGGAACAATTACAAGTTTTTCATCATCAATATATAATGATTTAATAAATTATTTAATTGAAATTCCAGGATCTAAATTTATTAATTTTAAATTAATTAATTATCAATCAGGAAGTACATATGAGAAAGATTTAATGATAACTACAAGTTCAATAGATCTTTTTGATTTACTATTTTCTGCAAATCAATTTGAGAATCTTGATGCAGAACAAACTCTTTTAAAAATGAATGATTTGGATTTTGAAATTGATATTATTGAAGATTTTAAAAATTTAAAGATTAATATTGTTGGCAGATATTATGCTTAACTTAGAATTAATTAACCAAAGCTCTCAAAAAGAGAGCGAAGTTGCGATTACAAATGTTGTTAATTCGCCTTTGGAACATCTAGAGTTTTCAAGATATATAAGCGATAGAAGTATTGCTATAAGCTATCTTGAATCTGAAGAAGTAAACTCTAGAGATAATTTAGAAATAAATGATCTATCTTGGAGGGTTCCAAGAAACAATCCTAACTTTCTTAAAAGAAACTCTGAAATAGAAGTTCAGGGTAATTCTTTTTATTCTCCGTACTCAAAGATAGAAATAACTAATAAGACTTACACAAATATAGAAGGCTTAGAAGAACCACTATTCTATAAGCATTTTAAGAAAGTAAAAGAAGCAAAGATTCACTATATAGAATCTGGTGATGACTTTGAAGTAACAAGCGGCTTTAAGGTAGTTAACGACTGGATCTACACTAATTATAAAAATTACTATAATAATGAAACAGGTAATTATAGAGTTTATTTTGTAACCGGAGTAGACGAGTTAGGCAATCAGATTAATGATTTGCTAAACGTAGTATCAGCAATTAAAGAAGCTTCATGGGAAGATATTGATCCTGAGTCAGGAGATATTGTTGGAGATGTTTATACTAAGGAAGAGCAGGATCAAGGATACTTCTTTAAGGTTAACTTTGATATTGTAGAAGCTTGCGGCAAAGTAAATGATAAGCTTTATATAAGAGGCTCTGAAGAAAACTTGATAAAGCTTTTAAAACCAGAGGCTTTCTCTGTAGAGAACCCCTGGATATTAAGAATCCAAAATGGTTGGGTTCTAGATAAAAAGAAGTATTGGCTTCCAGAATATGAGCAACAAGCTTTTGACCCTGAGTTTGGATTAATAAAGCTTGAGAATAAAACATGTAATTTAGTTAAAAGAAATATAATTAAATTACCTGTTAATAAAATTAAAGTTAACCCAAAGAATGAAGTGCATTTAAGTGTTTTTATCTATGATGAATCAGATAGGTTAGTTAAATGCTCGACTACTGAGTTAAGAAAAGTTGGTAGCAAGTTCTCAAACACTCAGATCAAGTTTGATAACGATATAGATTCTTGGGACGAGTTCAATGGGTTTGTAGAGTTAAAGTTTGATGTAGATAGTAGTCAGATAATTAAGGCTAGCTTTCATTATAATACTGACTGCTACCTGTATAGCCAGATTTCTACAAACCCTCTAGAAAACGAAAATATGATCTATCAGAAGTACTTCTTCTACCTTAAGAGCAACGCTCCAAGAGGAAGTAGATCTGTACATCATCTACTCTTAGATGAAGATGGCCGGATTACTGAGTGCTCAGACCCAGACTTGAAGCTCAAACTAAACAATAGCTTTAATCAAGATACTATCATTGGAAGCAATATTAGAGATTTTAAAGGTAGGTTTAGTTATGGTTATCAAAATGATTATCAGTATATGGAACTAGGAGAGGTTTCTTTAGAAGAAGACTTTTATATTGACGAGATTAATCAAATAGAAGTAAAAGAAGAAACCTATACTAATGAGAACCTTTATGAAGATATGCTAAAGCATCAGTGGAAGATTCTACAGTCTAAGCATGGTTATGGAGAGCTTGGTCAAGTTGTTCAGAAGAACAATATCATTTACTTAGAAGCTCCAATAGATCTTCTACAAGAGATGGGTGGAGATTATACAAGAGAAGAAGTAGAGTCTCTTCTAAGAAGAAAACTACCGTATGGAATTGATATAGTTGTAGAGTTTATTTATCCAAAATCCAAGCTTGTTCTGAATAATCAAACTGCTGGAGAAATTGGAATAGAGTTATCTTGGGAGGGTCCAGGAACTTATACGGTGGAGAGAAAGTTAATTAATGCTTTGCAGTATGATGGTATTGTAGAAATTGAATCTACAGAAGAAGAAGTTTTAACTTTTGTAGATGATCAAGTAGAATCAGGTAAAGCTTATTATTACAGATGTAAGTTTGAAAATTATCCTTATGGAAATATCTTTGGAGTAATGGCAAGATGAGTTTTATCTTTCAAAAAACTGACGGCTCTTTACTACAAGAGGCAGACCTTTTAAAGCTTAGAAGTTCACTACTTGCAGGAACAGAAGTGACGCTTCAAGTATTTACTGATCAAAGAACAAACGCTCCAGGAATCTACCTAAAGGCTTCTTCTAATCTAGGAGAGGTTAAGTATCCACCTCAGAACTCAGCAATGACTGATTATTCAGACTTACTGCACTGGGGATCACTTCCTACACCTAAAGGTTTATTTGTAAAAATAGAAGATGCGTGGGTTGCTTTTAACTTGAACAATGGTAGTAGTTATAGAAATAAAATATTACTACCCCAAGCGGTCCTAGATAACAGCGGCGTTTTTATTGTAAAATTAAAGTTCATTGGAAACGAAGCAGCCGACACTAGGCGACTCTATATAGGAGTTGAAATAGATGATTCGTAATGAACTATTTGATTTTGGAGCCGCTGCTAGAGAAGCAGCAAAATATAGACTTGCTTTACGAGCAAGTACGAAACAAGAAGACCTTGATAGAGATATCGAGGCTTTTTTGTTATCAAGGCTCTCTAACTTTAACCGATTTCAATTTCAAGATTTAGCTTATGCATCTTTAATTAGAGCTGAGGAGTTTAGCTTTAGTTTTAAAAATCTAAGCTACATGTTATATTTTTATAACAAGAAGTTATCTAATATTGATCAAGTTCTTGAGTCTTTTTATAATAAGACAGAGAATTGGTTTAAAACTTTTAATAAAGATTTAAAGGTTTTTAAAGATCAAATAGAAGAGACAACGATTAAACTTAATAGCAAATATAACAAAGTAAAAGTAGTTTCTTTATTTAAAGAAAAAGACTTTACTGAAGGTTATGATCTAGTAGACCTAAAGACTGATATGAGATTTAGTAAACTAGATCAGGTTACATTCAAAGATGATTCTATTGAAGCACCTCTACTATATGAACAGAGGTTATCAATAACGAGAATTGATCTCCTAAAAGAAGAATCTTTTCTAGGAGACAGCTTGGAGCCTATAGATCTAAGTAAAGATAGCTTTGATCTTATAAGGCCGGAGAAGATTTGGAAATGTATTGTTGGTAAAAAAGAACAAGAGCCTAATGGTTTTAAGACTAAACACAGGCCAGTTAAAGTATCTCTAGTAATTAATCTCAATGGAGAGCAAGAGCTGAATCATCTTTATATCGAAGCAGCAAGCTCTCTACCAGTATCAATTGAGAAGGGTAATTTCTTTTATTGGAACTACTATACTAAGTCATGGTCGCTTTTAGATGGCTTATGTATCGTAGAAGAATATAATAGAAAGCAGTTATTTTTTAATAAAGTTAGAACTAAGAAATTAAAGATAATTTTACTTCAATCAAAATACATAGAGAATGTTAATTATTCAGAGAGCTCAAGAGAAGATGAGCTATTACTGAATAGTTACCTGAACAAATACCCAGTGCTTTCTGCTGCAGAGAATTATAAGATATATGATCTCTCTATAAAAGAGATAAAGGTTTCACTTAGGATTAACAAAGCCTTTGGTTTCTACAGAGAAGCTGAAGTGCTTAATGTTATGAAACCTCTATCAGCTTTTATGGATTATAACTTAGCCTATGAAGATCCGGAATGCTTTATAGAGAAAAGCTTGCATGTTGTACTTTACGGAGAGTCTGAGATCAAAGCCTTTAAGAAAGGGGATTTCAAAACTCCGAGATACAATAAAGTAATCTCAGTTCCAGCAAATAAGTATAAAGAAAAAGAAGTGCTAGTTTTTAAAAATAGGGAAGCTAAAGTTTTACTATTTCCTAAAATAACAAACGCTCTTCCTTTAAATCAAAGCATAAAGGTTTATAAGACAATAAATGGCCAGACTTCCTTGCTTACAATGTTTAATGATTATTATATCTCAGTAGATAATAAGAATTCTTTTGAAGAATCTAATTTAACTACTAGCGCTCAATTAACAGCTAAGATTTCAGAAAAAGTAGCTGGTAATTTTTGGATTAAGCTAAAAGAAACGCCAGGTTTTGAAAGCGTATATACGGTGGAGTATATACTTTCGGAAGACTTCTTCTTAGATAATATAAAGCAACTAAGACTTGTTAACGGAGAGGTTATATTTCCAAACTCATTAAATGATAGCTTTGGTTTTATAAGACCAAGACTTATATTTAGAAGCGAAAGCAAGTTTAATGAGTCTAGCATACTATCTAAATATAGGCTTCTTGTAGAAGAGAAAACCATATCAGAAGATACTGCTTATATAGAGTATGAAAGCTTTGAAGAGAGACAATACGGAGCTACTACGAATGTCATTTAATAACTTAATAAATCGCCCTAATTTAACTCTTCAACAAGACTTAATATCCAGTATTGGATCTTCACAAAGTTCGACCATAGAGCAAAGAGATGCTTTAGAAAGCATTGCTTTGGATGTAGCAGCTCATAAAGAAATGCTGCTCTCTAAGCTAGAGAGAAGAGATCGATTTACTCAACTCAATACTGAACAAGAAGCTAATCAAAAAGCTTTCTTTGATTTAAAAATAAGAGAGATTGTACTTCTCGAACAAAGACTGCTTGAGATTAGCAAAGATTATTACAACAAGATTGAAGTAAAAAAGCTTACTTTAATAAGTAAAACAAATGAATTAAGAAAAAAGCTATCTGTTATTTCAGGTTTAAATAACAAAGCTAAATTTGTAATTAAAGAAGACTTCATAAACTTGTATAATATTGATAGCACTAGAAACTCAACAACGCCTTTGTCAGTTGATACTTCTGGAGAAGTTGCCACCTTACCTATTAGCAATAGAAGTAAAGTTGCAATAAATAAGATACTTATATCCAAAGAGACAAATGGGATACCTGGGAATTATAATTCAGGGAAGAATAAACTCATCTACAATCTAATAGATGAAAACCCTGATACTTGTTTTGAAATATTCAAAAGAGGAAGCGGGCCTCTTAGAGTAAAGTTGATAATGGATTTCTCAAGAGAAGAAATTATTAACGAGATAGTGATTGGGCGTATGAATATAAACGGAGGTAACTCTTTTAACATAAAGAGTTTAGTTTATACCGATATTGCTGGGAGAAGTAAGAATCTAGAAAGTTTAATAGACAAGGGGAGTCAGTTATTAAAAATAGACTCTTATACTCCAAATGATAGCCTATCTATTAAACATTTACCTGTAAAAGCTTTTAGAGCGTCAATAGTATTAGAAAGCTTAGAATATGTAGTGAGCGCTACTGAAAAGATCTTCTCATTAGGTGTAAAGAACCTGGAATTCTATCTTAACTCTTATCAGGAAAAAGGAGAGCTAAGCTCTTCGGTTTTTCAAACACCTGAGTCTTTATATGCTGTGTCTTGGAGTAGAAAAATATTTCCAAGTATACGTAGCTCTTATAGAGAATCTTTTAAAGTATCGTTAGATAAAGGTGGAGAATACTCTGATATTACAGAGGGCTTCTTACCTTTAGATGGTAAGAGCAAAGAATTAATTTATAACTACAAACTTGAGAGAGATGCTTCTAGCATAGAGAACGTAGTAAATGATGTTTACTTTATTGAAGTAGATAAACAATCAAGAAACATTAATAGAAATATATCTCCGGTCTCTTATGCTCTCCAAGACTTCAATTCAAAGACTCTCAAAGTAATTCAACCTAAAATACTATCTAGAAAAGAAGAGGGAATCACCCTTGGAGTAGTAAGCAACTCGGGGAAGAATATAATTCCACTTCCCTATAATTTAAATAAAAGCAATATAAAGCGTAGTGAAATAAAGCTTTATATGAACAACGAAGCTTGGGTAAACAAGTCAAGCGAAGCAGAAGTCACGGAAGCTGGAGAGTTTTACGTTAGGGAAAATGGTAAGGAGATCGTAGTACTATTACCTGGAGCCAATAGCTATGTAGCTAAGATGGGTCTTAAAGCAGCAAGAGCAGAAGTTCAAAAGAGACCAGAGGGCTATTATTGCAGAATAAATGAGAACTTTGATTACGATAAAGACGAAATAAAGATTGTATCTCTATATGGTAGAAGCACAAGAAGCACTGAGTTCTTACCAAAAGAAGAAAAAAGGTTCTTTTTGAAAGAAGAGAATATTGATCCTGATAGCTTTGAGCTTTATGTTCTCAGTGGACAAAATTGGATACTTGTTGCAGAAGACCAATATGAACTTAATAGCCAAGATGGTATTCTTTACTACTCTGAGAATTCAGATAAAGAGCGCAAATGTATATACAAATACTTTAAAGAAAAAGAATTAAAGAAAAATGAATATGAAATCTGGGCTAAAAATGACCAAGTAAATGGATTATATTTCTATGACGAAAGCATTTACGTAGATGAGTTTGAGCAAAAGCTTAAAGCTACTTCAACAAGAAGCTATAACTCTATAAGCAAAACTTATGAAGAGAGAAGAGATCTTGGTGAGAGCGGTAGTTGCTTCATACTTCAACATGAAAACATAGTCAAAGGCAGCGTAAATATAGACGCTGAGCTCTTTGGAGAAGATGTACTTTTCAAAGAGGTTGATTATATAAATGGATATACTGAATTCTTGAACTTAGAGTTCATGGAGAACGATCCGGTGCCTAACATTGAAAAGAATAATCTTGGGCAAGTCTCATTTACGCTTCTTGAAATACCTTATGGAGAAGTTAAAGTTTTCAAGAAGGAGGAAGAAGTCGCTAGCACTGTTACCGTAAATGGAAGAGTTTGTACAATTACACTTTTGCAAACAGATGCTATTAGTAAGGATTACAGTGTTGAGTATTATTATCTAGGCGAAGAAGATTCAGTAAAGAAATACTCAGTAGATTATCTTAATGGAGTTATTTATACACAAGATGATATCACTGCTCCTGAAATCAAAGATGTAAACTACTCGGTAGCTGATGTTTATCTTGAGTATGATATCTATAAAGACATTACTAATTTCAAAGTAGATAACGGAGTAGTGGTTTATACTGAAGAGTTTTTGCCTATTAATAACAAGGTTAAGTTCTTGTGGTTCTCAAAAGATTCTGATTTTAATATTGAAGGTTTAGAGAAATATTATTCGCCTATTATTTATAATTTGAATATAGAAATGAGCTAAAATGATTAAGAATAAATTAATCAAAGATTTTATTAGATTAAATAATAGAGCGCCTACAAGAAATGAAATCAGAATTCTAGAGAATGAGTTTGTAGAAGCAAATCCAAAATCAAGAGAAGTTGGGATGCTTGCCGGAAGCCCTGAAGATTACTTTATTGTAAGCAAGGAATCTTCAGCAGAGCACTATAACGATATTGTCTTAAAGACAACTGAAGATATTGATTCATTACTTAATAAAATTAATAAAGAATCAGAAGATTTAGAGACATATTTTAGAATTTATAATGGAAGAATTAATAACTCTATAAATGAAGTTTCTAGATTAGAGAGGCAAATTAACAGAGATGTTTTACTATATAGTAAAAGCGATATATATAATTATGGAATAGTAGAAGACTTTAGTGATTATGATAAAATAAACTTAAATACAAGTAATGTATATTTATTTAATGGAAGAATGACCGTTGGTTTTACCAAAGTTGCTTCTAGCGGATTTAATATAGGAGCCACTCAGTATTTAGTAAGGCATAGAAGTAGAAGTCAAACTAGAGAAGTTCCTTATAATAACTTCTCAAACGCATTTAAAGAAGATGGAACCTTCTTTAAGGTAGTCTCTTACTCATCGATGGCTGATGAGGTAGTAGATTTTGTAGTAGAGACTGTTTTCCCTGAAAGTAAAGGGCGCCATATTGATGTGCTTAAGTTTGTTACTGATGCGGTAGAAATTAACTCTAAGATGAGCTACGCAGTGCTTTATAGCAAAGATGGTAGTAACTACTTTCCTGTATTTGAAAGCGAACTTAGAGTTAAGAACAGTGAGAACTATGTAGAAGTAAAACAAGATAATGTCAAAAGATTAAGGCTTGTTTTGACTAAAAGAAGCCATGATTTAAAAGTAGGAGATGATTACGGTTACGTCTTCTCCTTAGATTTCTTCGGTCATACTGAGAATGCTTATAAAATAAACGAAGAATCAGTAGCTTATCTTGGACCTTATGAAATCAAAGATGAAAATGGAGAGCCCGTTAATTTTAATTTAGCAACAATAAAAGGCGGAACTTGTTGTATTGTTCCTGATAAAACAACAGCAGATATTTATTTAAGTAAAGATAACTTTAATTGGATCAAGGCTGATTTTAATGGGGAATCAAGACAAGTAGTTCAGTTTGGAGAGACTGAGTCTCTTAATATTTTTGATATAGTAGATCCAAGTAGTAAGCTAAACTATATAGCCGAGGCAATTCCTGAAGGCATAGTACTTAAGAGAAATGAAAAGCTTTTAAATTATTATATTCAAGAAAGTAATAAGAGTAATTTTATAAAAGAAACTCTTTCTATAAAAAGAAACATACTTTCAAATAAAGACAATAAGACTTACGGAGCAAGCAGTGGATGGGAGTTTGATGGGAACTGGTATAAGACTACTATAGAAATAAATCAACCTGAAGGCAGATATATAAACTTGGGGAACTCTTCTTGCAAGATAAATAACAGGACAGTTAATGGTAAGGTATTTTTACCATTTGGTAAACATAGCTTTAAAACTTCAAAAGAAAACTGGATTGATCTTGATATTGAAGAGTCTTCAGTTCAATCAATTAGACAATTAAGGAATATAGACAGACTTTACCCATTTAATCATAAGTACGTAATAGAGGGGTTCAATTACTCTAATGTGTTTAGAGGACCTAAGGAGTATATTGGAGTTGATAAAGTTTATGCGTTTGATTTAAAAGAAGTATCTAATCAACGCTTTCTTGTTGAAGAAGATTTTGAATCTTTTACAATAATTGAACTGAATGGAAACTTGTATTTTAAAATTAAAAACAAGATTTCTTCAGGAGAATCAAAGCTTGAAGATTTCGAAATAACATGTAAAACAAGAGTAGCGATTGAAGGAGATAATAATCTCTTATATATCAAAGCAATATTAAAAACTTTCGATCAAAGAGTGACACCTAAGATCGACCAAATCCAAGTCAGGGTTATATAATGTCAAACTACTTAAATAACTTAAATCAGATTATCAAAATAAATACAGCTTCCATTTCTAATACTGAAAGCAAAGACGCTTTCTTATTAACTACAAAAAGAAGCAGAGATGATCTGAATAAGGTTGCTAATTATATCAACAATCTCTTAGTACCAGCGCTTAAGAGTTTGGCTTCGGGACCAAGATATACTTATGATGCAGCTCAGATAGGTATTAGCGGATTAACTCTAGTAACCTATCCAGAAGCTCAAGGAAACAATAGTTCAAGCAGCCCGCTTTATTGGAAACCTGGAACAACTTTAGAAACTGGAAGACCTTGCACAGTAAAGGAGTCTTTTGATTTTCTATTAGGTTCTTTAGTAGATAGAATTGTTGGCGTTGAGAATGTTGCAGTAGATCTATCAGTAATTACTGATGATATAGCTTGCGGAGGTTTTAACCTTCAGAGAGTTAAAGATGACGTTCTTGGGCAAAGCTATAATCTGAATTGCACATCTACACCAAGCTTAAAATGGCCATTAGCTAAACATCTATATGAGATAATTAGTCAATTAACTACTGGCGTAGATCAGAGTTTAATTCAAAACATGAATGATGGCTCTGCTTATCCTGCCTTAACTTTAAACCTGAACAGTACGTTAACTTTAGATGATCTCTCTGATGTAATTAGTACTGGAGCATCAGTGGGAGAAGGATTGGTTTACAATGGAACTAACTGGGTTCCTGGAATAATTGCAAGCCAAGAAGCAACTGAAGAGATTAGTGGGACTCTTGAAGTAGCTTCAGTAAGTGACATTGCTCAAGTACTTGGAGCTAGTGATAGTACTAGCGGGACTAGTTATCTAGCTATTACTACCGAGGCTCTATATGGAGCTTTAGATGCAGATGCGTTAGATGGAGGAGCTACTAATCTTCTGAGAGATAGGGTTAAAGAAGTGGCTCTTGAGCAGATTAATGAATCTTCTGTCTTTGAGTTATCAGATGTAAATAATCCAAACACTTTAGAAGCAAAGCAATCTCTTCTTTTCGATAGCGTAAGCAATAAGTTTATTAACAGGCGTATTGTTTGGGACGATATTCAAATGCGCCCTGCAGTAACTGAACCGGTGCTTTATTCTGAAACTCAGAACTCTAGCATTGTAAATACAAAACAAGACTATGCTGCAGCTGATAAGGTAGCTTTATTAAAAAGCCATAATACTTTATCTTATAAGAAGGAATCAGGAAAGTGGGAGATTGAGAAGTATAAATCTTATAAAGGTTTATCTCCTGCAAAATCTTACGGAGTTAATGTTTTTAAAAGCAGTCATCCTCTCCCTGGTTATGTAAGCAAGAAAGTACCTTTCACTGTATGCTATGCTTATAAAAATGCCAAGCATTCAGTATCTAGTGGAAACGTAATTACTGTACCTGGAGTATCTTTACCTTATGTTCAGTACTCTTCGGAAGCTGATGAGGTAGTTTCTCTTTTCAATGAAATCAAAGACCCCTCTTCAAGAGTTATGAGTTCCAATACTGCATTCTGGGAAGAAGGAAGTGGAGCAGTTTATAATTTAGGTTCAGAAATTGTAGGCATCTATAGAACTGATAAAACATATTTAAGAGATGAAGGTAGTTATTTTTTAAATCCAGACAATACTGAAAAAGTAAACTTTACTTTATATAAAAATTCAGTTGTTGATATAGATATAATGACTGAAGGAGAATCATTAGTTATGGTACTCGGCCCATATAATTGTTCTGACAAATTATATGCTTGCCCAAGCTATATAAACAGAAGATATGGTTTAATTAATAAAGAAGTAACTTTCTGTATTTCAGAAAGTTATGTAAATAGTACAGATTTCAACGACTATCTAATTCAAGAAGAATTGGATAATATTTTTAGTGGACAAGTATTATCAGAAAGTAACTTTGTAGGAGTTGTTACAAAGAAGTATAATTACAATTCTAGTGTAGGTATAAGATTAACTTTGTCACCACCTATTGGAGTTCAAGATTTTGGATTAAATATTTCGGATTCGCATAAGTTGTGCGCTGATTTATTAGATATAGACGGTAACTTCTCAAGCAGTATTCAATTCTATGAATTTATAGATGATATTTGGACTTCTAAATACAATGCATCAAAAGATTATTCTAATGCAACACAAAGAAGTGCAATAGCTAAACTAACTGAATTTAGCTTAGCATATTGTAAATTAAAGTTATAATTTGATATTAATAAGCTAAACCTCAGAACTAAGGAATAGCTAGAATGTCAGATCCGAAAACAACACCAGTCCCTCAAGACATGTCTCTTATTTCTTACCGTTTAAAAGAAACGGAGAATAACTTAAAAAGTAGCATGGATAAAATATCAGATAAAATTGATTCTATTATTGATCAGTTAAATAAGAATATTATTGCCCAAGCAGCTTTACAAGTTAAGGTCGACAGACTCGAAGACGAGTTTGCTAAACTAAGAAAAGAGGATGAGAAAATCCAGCAAGATATCACTGGATTAAAAATTAGCGTAGCTGAAAAGCTAAGTTGGGGAGCTGGTGGTGGTTTCGTAAGTGCTTTAATTGTAAAACTACTTGGAGGTGAATAATGCCATTAGATAGCAGTAATCCTGGCGACGCCCTCTTATTAAGAAGAGTCGCCAATTTAGAAGAGCGTGTAAAAGATATACTTACCGCTCAAACACAATTTGTATCAGCAACTCAGACTCAAGAACTGCTAGCAGTTATAAGTACTGAGCTTGCTAATATTACAGAGACAATTATTTCTCTAGAGAGAAGAGTCTCGATACTAGAAGATATCCCAGATATTAATTAATCGTTAAAGATTAGCTCTTGAGGAGCTTTCTTATCTGGGGCCGTGCTTCTAGCTTTGATTTGCTCTAGAAGTTTTTCGAGTTCCTTAGCTCTAGCTTTTAGAGCTTCAAGGTCCTCTTTTACTTCTTTCTTTGAACTTTTCTTACAATTACACGGCATCTTCTTCGTCTTCTTGCTTATCATGGGCCGGTTGACGACCACGACGCTTTGGTTTCTCTTGCTCGACTACAGGAGCTTGAGCAGTAAGTAGTTCTGCTACTTGAAGCTTGAGAGCAGCTACATGCTCTTTAAGAAGCTTTAGATCCTCTTCACAAGCGCTGCAATCAACAGTCTTAGGAACTGAAGCTTGATGTAGCTGAGTCTTTAGAGAGATGATTTCATTCTGAAGAGCTACTACTTTCTTAGCACTAGCTTGACGTTCTTCGAATAAGCCCATGATTAAAATCCTGTAGGTTTATGAGGGGTGAATAATAAGTGTGGCTCCCAGGAATCAGACTTAGGACTGAAAGTTTGAGTCTTATCTAGGATCACGTGAATGCCTGTTTTATCTACTTTTACAGCAAGTACATGGTCCATTACAAGTACCTCTGAAACTCGCTCTGCAAGCCACTTCTTAGACTCTAGCTCCCACTGAGGTAACTTTGTACTTGAGTTAAAATCTACTACTGTAGATATCTGATACTCTTTAGTAGCATAGTTATCTGCGAATGAGATTACTACATCTTTGAAATGCCTTACTCTCTTGAGCCAAGTCTCAATTGCAGCAGGGAGATTCTCCTTTGAGATATCATCAGTGAGTGTAGCGCCGCCAGGAATTACATGCTTAATTTGCTTGTTAATTTGTGGGCCGGCTAGCTTCTTCACCAGAGACTGCTGGTTAGTTACGTTTGAGTTATTTCCAAGTTGCTTAATAGCTTCTGACTTGCTAAGTGACATAATTCTTGAGTTTCCTTTTGAGTTAAAGATTTATGAAATAATGCTTTCATAAACACTCTAAGCATTTTGTTGTCTTGTTCAAGTTCTTCTATAAAAGAATCACTATCGAAATATATATCTGAATATATTGTATTTTCAAAGTAATATATTTCTTGTTTTCTATTTAAAGAGAAAGATGGTTCTCTTTTCATTAAGAAATATACATGCCTTATTTTTGCAAATACATTCATCTTCATATCTTTAGATATCAAGAATGATAAATTGTTTGGTTTGTTAAACCTTTTTGCAATTCTTAATAGCTTTGCCATGTGAATGATAAAGGCTTCTGTCCATATATCAAACCAGGTCAAAGACATAGAACGCATCCAGGTTTCAAACATACGAATTAGCGTTTCTAATTTCACTGGAGTTTTAGAATCTTTATCAAGTAAACACATGAGAGTATATACAGTTATATCTTCTTTGTAGTTTCTAGAGGTAATGATCTCTTGCCACTTAACAAAATTGTGCTTTATATGATCATAGAGATATGTGAGATCTTTCTCAGTTCTTTTTCTCCTATAACGAATATAGGTAGCTTCAAACCGAGCGTAGTCTCCAGCAAAATCTATAGCTAACTTAGTCATTTTATTAATCTAAAGTCTTGAGATATCCATTGAAAAGCTTAATCCAATCATCAAGCAGCATAGTACAAAGAATCTCTTCACGATCATCTTTTGTAATTGCTACAGGAATCTTACCATTAACAGTAGCATCTTCAATAGCTTGCTTAAGAGCTGCTTTGATATTACACCTAGCGTGACGTTTAGCCTCTACGTGGATAATAGGCATATCAACATCGGAGACTTCTGCTCCTCCTAGTCGTGTTTGCCCAAGGCCACGTTTAGCTTCAAGCGGAGTATTCTCAGTGAAATACTTTGCTAGTTGCCTTTCAAAGGTAGCGCCTTTAATACGAGCGCCTCTTCCCCTGGTGGTCATTGAGGATTCTCCTCAATTTTGAACTTAGCTTTACGTGAAGGCATTACCTTATCAATAAACTTAAACTCGACAGCTTCTTCTGGAGTGAAGTAAAAGCTTGTCTTGTCTTTGAAGTGTTTATCCCAAGTTGTCTTTTTCATCTTTGTGCGCTTCTTAATAATATCATCAGCCTTACCTTTGCAATAAGCGTAATGGTTATTTAGAGATTCCATATCAGCACTAGAGTTGATATGAGAATCACCAAGTATTGGTTGATGATAAAAGAAAGTAGTGTTAGCGGTGGCAGCTCGATAATCACCAGCACTCAAGATAAGTAAACCTGCGGAAGCACAAAGCCCAGTAGCTACAATAACTACCGGGCAAGATAGATTAGTAATGCAGTCATAGATAGCCAGACCATCAGTAAGAGAGCCACCTTCAGTATTAAGATAGAGGGTGATCTGCTCTTGAGGATCAAGCTCTTCAAGATGTAGAAGCTGGCTAATGATAAGCGCTGCTGTTTCTGAGTTTACTTCAGTAGTAAACATAAGCGCTCTGGTGCTAGGACCAAAGAACTTAGTTTCTCCAATAAACCAGGTTTCAAGATCTGGTTGAGATAACACTTCTTGAACAATAAGTTCTTTTAGATTTTTCATTTTAATCTCCAATTGAGAATATTTTTTCTTTTAGATATTCAGCATTAATTTTTTTAGCATCTTTATAGGAGATTTCCAAATATAAATAACCAGCATCAATAAGCGCAGTTTTCTTGCGATTATCTCTATACTGGATATTATGAAATTCTTTTTTATTTTCAAAATAAGAATTGTTATTTGAAAATTTAACTAATTCATAATGTTGTTTACCGTGTAATTCTATGACGCAATTAAGTTCGCGCACATACCAGTCAACAGCATCATGGTTGTTAGGATAGATATCCACTAGTGAAGATACCAATACTTCTTGAAAGCATTGAAACTTCTTAAAGAATTCATCCGATATAAAGACTTCTCTTACATCATTATGAAACTTAGAAGCGTTCTCATAATGATAGAATTGATTCTTTAGCTTACTCGAGTTTACCAACTACAACCTCCTGATCTTTAGTAAAGGCAACAATACCTTTACTAAAGAGGAAGTTAATTAAGTCACTCCACAGAGCGTCATCTTCTATATGATAGATCTGACCAGTAGCGCTGATCTCTTCAATATAGATTTTCTGAGTAGGCTCATGAAGCAAACAAACATACTCTCTAAGCGATCTTTTAACAGTAGCCATATGAGTCCATGGACCACCACCAAAGATATGCGCAGGGAGTGTTAAACGAGTTCTAGAAGCAAGTATAAAGTCTCCATGATTAGACATCTTTCATACACTCCTTTCTCTTAGGACATTTCTTGTCGTAGCAGATCATTCTTTTAGGATAGGTATCTATATTGAGAGGAATCTCATAATATTTACCTAGAGTTATATAGTTATTTCTAAAGATTTCTTTTTGAGATAATAAAGGCAAAGTAAGATTATTTGCATTATAATCTTTAAAAGAAAAGATATGATATTTGATTTTAAAGTTATTAAAGGTTCTCTTCAGGAGTTTACTAGACAAGCCAAATTTATAAGAAAAGACTTCGCTAGATTGAGCAAGCTCAACATCTTTAATAAAATCTATGATATGGAAATGTAGGCGACTATCATTTCTTTTCCTCAAGATCATATCATAGAAGAACAAGAAGCTAGTGCTCTTATAGTTATCAGCAATCATTGCATCGCTAACTACAACTATCCATTCTGATGGCGGGTAAACCTTAAAGAACTGATAGACCTGGTTAGCGCAATAAGCATGTAAAGTTCTCAGCTCATGTTCAAAATGAGTTATAGAGAATCTTTTATCTGATAAAAGAGTTTTAGTAATAGCCTTACCGATAGCTATATCTAACTTATCAAAGTTAGTCACATCATTAGTATTTTCAAATGCTGCTTTTATACCGGCAACAATTGCTCTTTGATAAAACGAAAGCTCAAGATAGTTGCCGCCTAATTTATATAACTCTGTACAATAAGAGGCAGTAATTAAATCTTGATCTTTTATATGAGTCATTTAATCACGAAATAAGTAATAGTAGCACCAGAGAGTAGAGTGATTACGCTGAGAGTATAAAGGAAAGTACGTTCCTTAGAATGACTCCTCTCTTGAAGTTCAAGTTTTGTTTCAAGAGAAGCAATCAAAGTATTCTTCTGGGTAGACTCTTGAGTGTACTCGTCTTTTAGCTTGTCATAAGCATCTTGAAGATTAAAGCTCTCAAAGATCAAAGCATCTGTTTCAGCAATGCAAGATTCGACAAGAAGCTTCTTCTCTTTTTCAAAGCCTTTGTCTAGTGAATCAAAATGAAGCTTTAACTCAGCAAGCTTTGCAGTATCAAAGAGAATAGCATCGTAAGGAACACGAGTAGTTTTCTTAACAAATGTAAGATCAGCAGAATAACTTCCAAGCTTGAGCTTGAAGTCTTTACTTACTGGCTGAGCATAAGCAGTAGAAGTTAAGAAAAAGAAAAATAGAATCATTTGTCTAAACATAGAATCTCCATTAAGTGGCAATTAATTTCATTACATACAGACTCTAAGTCTTTAATCTTCTCTGCACAGAACTCATCCATTTCTTTTTTACAAGTATTGATGAGAGCTTCTTTGTCTTGAAGACAACGTTTTGAAGATTCAAGCACCTTGGTACTGCAAGTATTAAGAGATTCCTGTATTGGTTTACAGATAATCTCCGGGTTTGGTTTGGAAGGCCAAAATAAGATAGGCACTAATAAACCTAAGCAAAAAGATAAAACAGTAATATATTTAATATTCATTTAAAGCCTCTTTGTTTAGGAGTATCAGCAGGAACAAGCTGCTGTATATGCTTGGAGATATATACAGCTTGCATTTTTAGATCTCTTGTTTTTGCTTCTTTTAAAGTAATCATTTCGTAAGATTGCTTGTGAGGAGTTTCAACAAGTCCTACAATCTTACCTCTTTGAATTAAAGCCTTCCTGACTCTATCTAGAGTATTGCCAATGAAGTTATCACCAGCCTCTAGATAGTAAAAGGTTTTGTCAGAGTATAAGTAGATTCCTACGTCAGTATCTTTAGCCATTTAGCTCTCCTTCGTCATATTCGTCGGCTTCTACATACTTAATAGATTTACCATCAGTATGCACATAGCCTGATTCTTTTAGTTCTTTAAATGTCTCCGCATCTCGCAAAGCTTGCTTTGGATCGATGGGAAGTAGACTTACGGTAGAAGGATCGAGATCAAGGATAAGTTTATCCTTAAATCCGGAGATCTTGTTCTTTGTAAAGTGCAAGAGCAACCTTGGGCGCATATTACCTTCAGAATCACGCCAGAAGATCTCGGCGTGTTCCTTGCGATCGTGGATGTCATTATATACGTGCCAGATAACGTTAGGACGATACATCAGAGCACGTGCATCTGCCAGGTCATCATCTACTGGAAGTTTAATCTTGCTATGATCCATAGGCATATTTTTACGATACTCTGCGGTAGCGATCATACAAGCATGATATTTCACAGTGAGATTCTTTTGCTGATTTGAGATTGCAGTCATACGAGCAGATTGTTCCAAATTCATAAACTCAATATAGTTGTGCGTATTGTCACACACCATCATAATTTTACGATTAGGATATCTATTACGATAGTAGCGTAGGTTTTGTTCAAGTGTTGATAGCGTAGGGCCATCTTCACTATCAATAATCACCAAACGCTCCTTCTCAATAAGCTCTTTGAAAGTTTCGTTAGCTCGCTTAAAAGCTTCCCAGTATTCTTCGCCTCTTCCTCTAAGATTAAGCTTTGGTTGAACAACCATACCGATAGTAAGAGTTGGCCCTTCTGGACAAGTCATACGATAGATATTAGTTTTAATACGAGGCTCGATTTGTTCATAAGAGTCGTCAGTAGAGTGAATGATAACAAGAGCATTCTCATCACTCAAAGCAACGTCAGTAGCAATCATCAAACAAGTAGCAGTCTTACCTGAGTTAGCACGACCACCAACATACATAAGGGTGCCGGTTGTCCATGGCATACCACCATTCATATTAGTAGCGAACTGCTTAAAGTAGTTCATTTTAAAAGAAGTAGCAGAGTCATCATCTTGACTCTCTTCTCTTAACTGTTGAATAGCTTCGAAGCGGCTAATCTGATAATTGATACCGATAGAGTCTTGCTTGAACTCTTTCTCGATAAGCTCAACTTGCTGCTCATGGCTAGCAATATGAGAACGAATAGCATCTGGATCTTCAGTAACTGCTCGTAAGTAAGATTCTGCAGCGGCTTTTGTTTTCTCAAGCCTCTCAGAAAACTTATTATTACGAATAGAGTTTACGTCAGCAGCAATAGAACCGGCAGAGACTGTCGTGAATTGCGACAACTCTTTAATATAAAGCTCACGCTTAACGTTAGCTTCTTCTGCTGCAATGATTGGAATCATCTTCTGACAAATAATATCTGGCGTATCTTGATCAGAAAAAGAATTCAGCTGCCATTCAAAGGCAGTCATTTTATGAAGATTCCAATAAGCCTCAGCGCTATCTTTACTTTTTAGGAAATCGTCTACGTCTTTAAAATCACCTTCTGGAGGCATTACTACGTGAATAGTAAAGCCAGAAGTAACCTTGAGAATAGATTCAAGAACTCGTTGAGTAGCAGCATAACCCGCTTGGTCCCAGTCAAAGTTCAAGAAGATCTTTCTAATCCCTAGTTGCTTGAGAAGTAGTAGATGAGCTTCAGTAAAAGCAGTGCCACATACAGCAACAGCGTTCTTAACACCAAGGCGATAAAGCTGCATAAGATCGCCTGGACCTTCGACAACATAGAGTCCATACTTCTTAGCTTCCTGATAGGCAACGTCCAAGCCCATAAGAGCTTGGTTCTTCTTGTAGATTAATGATTCCGGAGTATTGATATACTTTGGAAGTTGTTTTTCTTCATGACCAATATTACGGCAAATAAAACCAAGAGTACGCTTTACATGATCTTTGATTGGGAAAGTTACCTTATCCTCACCAAAGTAATTTATATAGCGAGTCTTAATAAGATTCGTAGAGTTAATATACTCAGCGCTCCAGCCTCGCTCAATCAGCTTATTAATCAATACAGTTTGATCAATAGAGCCGATAGGAACACTACGCTGAAGCCAATTACGTTCTACAATGTATTCGTTATCTTGAAGAGATAGCGAAGCCAAAATATCTGAAATATCTTGAGCAATCTTGTAGAGATTAATACGCTCTCTATCTTCAGCTGTAAGCGTACCTGGAGAGTATTCGATACCCAGGGTAGCAGCAAGCTGAGGAAGCGTAACAAATAGCCATTCAGGACCATTTGTTGGCAGGTTATCAAAGTGGTTTGCTACGGTGAAGATATCGCCGTGGAATCCACAACCAAAGCATTTAACAGCTTCGTTACCTGCCTTTGGGTTGATGTGCATACTTGGACTAGAGTCGTCATGCACAAAGCATTTGAACTTCTTGGTGTAGTCAAAATCCTTACCAAGTTTAATCTTAAGATAGTCTACTAGTTTACCTCTTAGCAGGGTTACAACTTCATCGACTTGGGTAATGTACAATTAAATCTCCTTCTTTTATTTTAGTAAAATATGGGGGTGGCTTTCTTGTAAGCCAGAAGTAGTTATTCGAACAAATTTAACATTGTCAGGATTTAATTCCTGGATACAGTTGATACCTAAATACGAAATCGCAGAAGCAATTGCTGATTTAGTTTGATTATTAAAGTCGGCGAAAGAGCCAGACTTATAAATCTTTTTATTAGATTGCACCCCTTCGGGCGTACCATTTACTTTACCTCTGCGTTGAACCTGAAACTCTTTAGAAGCCTGACCTCTATAGTATTTATAAGGCTTTCCAAAGAAAGATTCTTGCCAACCATGAGACTCATCTATAGATGATAACATTCTACCTAGCATTACAGCATTAGCTCCAGCAGCAAGATATTTGATAATATCTCCTGAAGATCTAATGCCTCCATCTGCTATGAGGATATTATCTTTATATCTGAAGCTAGATGAAATCTCATAGAGTGCAGAGAGGTTAGGATAGCCGCAACCAGTAACTATTCTTGTGGAACAAGCGCTACCCGGGCCAATACCAACTCTAATATGACTGCAATATTCAGAAACGAACAAAGCAGCTTCTGGAGTTGCTACCGTACCAGACATTAGCTTACGGCACCAACGAGCTTCTTTATAAAGCTTATAGAACTTGAGAGCTTGCTCAGTAGCTCCATGGGCAATATCGACACAGATATTTACTTTACAAGCAGAACCCTTATCAAAGAAGTAGAGGTTTAAGAAATCGTAATCTTCTTTATTCAACCCAACAGAATACCAGAAGTTTTCGTTGAGATGGAAAGTATCAAGAGCTCTCTTCTTCTCTGCATGAGGTAGAAACCTACAAAGCACGGGGCTTTGTTTTTCAGGAAGCATAGCGGCACAAAGATTAAAACCAGTAACTACATCCATTGGGCTAGAATAGATAAAGCTAGTATTTATCTTGGCTTGAGTTCGTGACTCTAAGCGTCCAATAGTAGGAACTAGGAGCACATCATCTACTGTTAGTCTTGGAGCAGATAAATCATTAATAGAGAATATCTTATCATTAAGCGCGCGCATTGTTTATCCTCGATAGGTTTCTTTTTAAATAAATAATCTTTTCTTGATTATTATCGACTAAATAGAGAAGCGATGATAAATAAAAAGGTGAATTATATGACTCTTTTAAACAAGAGAGCAAATCGTTTACTAGAAAATCAAAGGCCGCCTCTTTAGAGAACGGCCCATAAGTTTCTAAATACTTATTGTTGATGTTAGCTTCAATATAAAAGTTATTCTGAAGCTTCTCCATCGTCTGTTTCGGGAGCATCTGGATAACATACTTTCTTGTAGTCACATAAGCGACATTGCCAATCGCCTTTAATTACCTCTTTAGTTAACTTAGCTTTACCTTCTTCAATTTGCTTTTTACGGCGTTCGTGTTGAGCCGTATCAGTTTTATTAAGAAGTCCGGCTTGATACATTTCCTCGATCTTATCTTGAGAATAGATAAGCTCAAAGTCTTTAGGCGGTAAAGTATTATTCTCTGCAGAATCAAGAATTGACTTATAATTCTGCATAATACTTTGAATAGTAATCCCGCTATTAACTTTATCAGTTTTAACAGGATACTGCCCCTGATAGAAGATGCAATCTAACCCATCTACTTGCTCTACAGTAACAAGATATTCGGCAGCCCTGCCTGTATCTCTAGAACCATAGAGCAAGATACCCGGGCCCCATTCTTTAGGATTACCATACCACCATTGATAGATACCTAGCTGCATCAAGTGAGCATCTCTTGGTTCACCAAGTTTGTTCATTCGATGATTAGCATCAGTACCAATCACTGAGTTAGCATTGAATCCATAAACAGACTTAACCTCTACAATATGATAAGTAGAGTTCTCTGGATTAAGCACAACAAGGTCGATCTTACCCGATACGTTAAAGGCAGGAATATAAGTAGATATCTGAGTACCTACATAAATACCTGACTCTTTAGCGAGATCAACGCAATGCTGCTCGTAAAGCTCACCTTGCTTCCAAATCCATTGAGTATATAAACTAGGAGCTAACTTATTGGCTTTAACGTTAGTTACTAGTTCTTCTAGATGAGAATACTTTGGGCTAAACTCATAAAGATCTGAAGCATATCTATAGTATGCTTGGCGCCTACACTTGCCTAGAACCTTGTTATCTACAATAGCAGTAGCTGAACTAGGCCAAAGCGTAGGAGCTTTTTGCTCATCTAAAGGAATCTTACAAAGCTCGTGAGTAATCCAATTAACAAATGACCAGTTACTTTGATAAGACATTAATTCACTTGTCCTGTAAATTAATAGTAGCTTCTTCTACTGCTTGAGCTGCAACATCCTTCATTGAAGAACTTACTTCTTCAAATTGCTTTTTGATTTCAGAAAGACGCTCTTCCTGAAACTTGTGAAACTCTTCATCTAGCTGAATACCAAGCCCTTTGTCTTCTAGCTTGTCGTAAAGGTATTCAACAAGCATTGAGAGCTGGATAATCGAATTGAAGTTATAATCAATTCGAGCTTCTAGGGCTTGAGCAAGATTCATTGTGAATCCGAAGGGGGTAGGCTGCTCAGCAACTTCTTTTGGCATATCGGTAGTCATAATAGACCTTTCTTAGTAGGCAGATGTGAGCCTATATAAATGGGAGTGGAATCATTAAAGTTGGTATTGCCGGAAGCATCTTGATAGATGACAGCATAACCATTCATAGCGTTTTTAAATTTTAAGTCTGCTTGGAATTGATAAGGAAGTCTATGAGCCATAGCTCCTTGTTCAATTAGAAGCTTTCCTGAAACAACACCTTTATATATTTTGTGAGTATGGCCGACAACTATAGAATCGAAGTCGTCATCATTCATTCTTTCGGAGAAATGATCAAGTAGTTTTACTACAGTGGCACCAGGATATTTGCTAGCAAAACCTGATGGATGACAAAAGATAGTTTGACCAATACGTACATACCAGGAATCTGAACGTTGATAAATTACATTATCAAATTGGATCTTTTCTTCAAGGACAGCTTCATCATTTAGTTTCTCTCCATTAGCGATTCTAAATAAGAGATCACCTCCATAAACAGAGGAAGCATCTTTACTAAAGCCAGCCATCTTAAGAGCTCTTGATGTACGGTAATCATGATTACCAGAAACTAAAACTACTTTCTCAAAGTTATCTGACAAGTAATGTACTAAATCAAAAGCCATCTTATATTCTTTAATAGCAGCAATATTTTTGCTTTTAGAATAGGTGCTAAAGATATAAGCATCTAAGATATCTCCGTTAAGCACAATTACATCTGCATCTGCATGTTGCTTCAGTGCCTTCTCCATATCTTCCCAGAGAAAGAATGGCAGATGTAAATCACTAAAAGAAACGATCTTCTTGTGCTTGCTATCGGTTAAACCTAAATCAAGCTTTACAGATCTTGAGCGATGTTCCTTAGCAGTTTGAATAATGAAATCCCAGTCATCAGAGTATTCTTTAATCTCTGTCGGAGCTACTTTGTCTCTTAGGATCTTTCTGCGAACGGCGGACTCGGTTCTTTCTGAAGTGAACCCAGAAAGTCCTTCAGAATATTTTGAGTTTATTAAAGATGTTATTTCAGTATAGTTGAGCTTGCCCAAAGAGCGAGCTAATAGTTTTTCCTCTTCAGGTGTCCACTTCATTTTGTATTTTGAATCTTTCTATTGATTGAAGGATTAGTTTTATATCTGGATCAGTAGACTCGACTTTGACGCGGCACTTTAAAATATCAGTTTCAACAATTTCCATCTTAGAAACCTTGTCCCACAACTGAGGAAACACAACAATCTCAGCACTATTTGTTGAGTCGTCTATCTCAAGAAAACCCATTATTTTACCTGATCTAGTTTTTACTGTTTTTGTAGACAAAACAACACCAGCTACATTTGCATAAATACCCTCTTCTAAGGTATCCAAATCTTCTTTATCAATAGAAATAAGATCTAGCGGATGTCCTCCAATATAGCAACCAATAAATTGCGCTTGCTCCATTACCTCTTTAAGATTGAGTGGAACAAGCTTATTGCGCTCTAGTTGGGGAAACTCCGGAAAAGGAAATCTTTGTAACGCTGGCAGGCGTTTCAAAGCTTGTTCTTCTAGAGGTAGCAACTCATCCTGGTAGTTGCTTAGAGTAAGCGCATCCTCTGGCTTGTCTTTGCCTTTAGATATTTTGTTTTCTAGTTTCTTGATTTCATTTCTAAGAAAATCTCTACGTTCAATTAGGGGCGCGACCCTAAGATTGTGATTGTCTCTTTCAACGAAATCTATTTCTCTTTGTTTATAATCTTCAATATCTTTAATATATTTGTAAATCTCCGAAGTATTATTAAGCAAATGAGATCTTGTATATCCCATTTTATCAAAAGCTCCAGCTTTAACTAGAGCCTCAAATACTTTAGTATTTACCTTTTGAAGATTGACTCTATTAAGAAAGTCTTTGATATCTTTAAAAGCAGTATCTCCTCTAGCAGAGATAATTGCTCTTGCAGCTGTCTGACCTACATCTCGGATAGCATTAAGCCCAAAGTAAACTTCATTACCGATAACAGTAAATTCAAAACTACTTTGATTAACAGATGGAGGGTTAATATCTACTCCAAAATGCTTTGCTTCCTTAATATACTCAGGAGCTTTAATAGCCCAATGTTTAGGCTGCAAAGTCTTAGATCTCGTAGACATTAGAGAAGTAAAGAACTCTACAGGATAGTGAGCTTTTAGATAAGCGGTAACGTAAGTTAGCACAGAATAACTTACGCTATGCGCTTTGTTAAAACAGTTAGACGCTACGAGACCATTAGACAATAAGAAGTTGTTAGCTCCACAAAAGGAGCGCACTCCAATATCGTAAACTAATTGCTCTCCAGCGTCTTGCTTAGAGACAATTTTCATTTAAATCCTTAATGGAAAATAGATAAACCAACCCAACGATCAGTAGAAGCGTCAAGTAATATTAAGCAAATGCTACTATGATTATTCAAAGTGTAGTCTGCTGATTCTTCCACTGTTCCATTTGCAGTGTATGGCTCTATAGTTATTGAGGAAGCAGTTAATCTTTTTATTGATAGAATACTTCCACTTGGAGTCACGGTAGGATCTGGCAAGGTAATTGTAGCTTGGTTAGCCCCTTCATAATAAATTAAATCATGAGGAGATTGTTGAGTATGCGTATATGTGGTCGACGTAACTTCGACTACATTAATAAAAGAAAAACTAGTGAAATCTATTTGCTTGGCTTTTATTTTCATTTTAAAATCCTTAAATAAAAAAAGGAGGTTTCCCTCCTTAAAGTTAAAATAGAATACAGTTTAAATTATTATTATGCAAAAGCAGTATAAGAAATCTCTAGCACATCGCCGATTTCAAGATTATAATCGGCAGAAGCCCACCAGAGTACATCTGTAGCTTCAATTGCAGCTAAAGTTGTGCGAGCTACGCCTGCAGAAGACTTGAAAAAAGCATCAATTCCAGAATTAGTAGAGACTCCAAGAGTAACCTTTACGCCATTTACAAAAAGTATTGGAGCTTGGTCAGCAGCAGGAGTTTTTGTAATTGAGATTCCAGTAGAAGCAGTAGCAGTTACTGCAGCCGCAAGAGTAGAAGTTTGAAGCCTTGGAACTGGAGCTTCAATTGCCTTCTTGTTACTAGCATCGTCAGAGAGTTTTAAACTTTCACCTTTAAGCCTGATTGTAAGACAATCGTCAGCACTCTGATCGGTTCCAAAAGGGGTGATCTGGTCATTTAAAGAAAAGGTTAGACCAGGACCGCCCTCCGCACTTGCAGCCCACTTAAGTGGGCTATGGGGAAATGCACTGCCAAGATAAGACCACGAACTTAGATTTGATCTAAAGAAATTATCTACTCTTATTTTCTTCTCGATACCATTGTCTGAATAAAGAAGATAATCTTGCTCAGGATTTAAACGGTTTGCTTCTTGTTCTTGAAAATAGAGAGTCTCAGATAGCGAATCAATATTAAGACTGATTGTGTTACCCTCTTTTAAAAGACCTGCTCCAGCTTCTACTACACCAGCTGCTGAAAACTGAGTGAAAGTAAGCGCTGTCGAATCCAAGGTAATAGGACCGTTAGTAGAAAGTACATAGCCGGTATCAGCGTTGACTGAACCTTGTTCAATAAAACAGAATGCGCCCGGAGTAATGTCAGAAGTTGAATTGAAATCAGAAGCTCTTATTAAGACCCAAGGAGTAGTTGAACCATTACCCGCCTGAGTTACTTCATAAATACCATTTTCATAACCATTGAGATTTCTATCTTTAACAAGTACACGATTACCAATGGCAAGCGAAACTCCGTCAACTTGAAGATTGGAAATTGCAGGAGAAGACTCAGTAAGTTCTGAATCTGCATATTCAAAACTATGAAGATCCATAGAACCAGTAGTAGCAACTCTGACAGATTGTTTTACATCTAATCCTTGAGCTACGGAATCTACATATGTTTTTACAGCCGCTGCTTCTGCAATCTTTCCAGTAAGTGTGCCTGTCGTTAGATCAGTAGAGAAGGCATCTGCAGCAATTTTTTCTAAAGTAACAGCGGAATTAGCTAGCTTAGAAGTGCTAATAGCGTCATCAGCTATAGACAAAACGCCTGCTGCAGTAATAGTAGCGTGACCGCTAAGAGCAACTGCAGAGATTTCTCCTGTTGCGTTACCAAGAAGTAGCTTAGCTGCGTCTACAGTAGGAAGCTTAGCAAAAGAAATGCTATTGTCAGCAATTTGTTTACCTTTAATAAGAGCCATTTTTTATCCTTTTTTAGTTTGTAGTTTCTGGGAGCCAAAATTCAACGAGATCAGTATCGTCTATCTGGTAAGAATCAGGGTTAGAGCTGTTGTAAACTAAAGTATTAGTAGCATTAGGATGGATTGAAAGTAAAGACTTATCAATTATCATTCCATTTACTGTCATTTTTAATTTAAGAGAACCATCCGAATAAACGGATATTGTTATAGGTAATTGAAAAGTAGTTACATTTGTTTTTATTGGATCAGGAAAATTCCATTTATAATATTTCCAATAGTCTCCAGTAACCACTTTGCCTTGTCTAGTTACATAACCTTGAGCAAATATATTATCAAGATCTAATCCACCTACTTTAACTTTTGTAACTCTTGGCATTTTAAAGATCCTGATAGAAAGCTAAGAGTTTAGCTCCTGGTTGAGGAGCATTAAAATTTAAAGTGAGTACTGCTCCTGAAAGAGTATAATCTTCGCTTGGAGACAAAACTAAACCATCTAAAGTCAAAATAAAAACGTTAGTAGGATCTGGTTCGGGAATTAAAGAAAAAGTAGTTACTGAGCCATCAAGTTGACTAGACAAGTCATGAGTAACAATTATATTTCCTACTCCTGTATCGCCAGTGATATTAATAGTGGAGTTAATTATTGTTATTGGATAAGAAACGTTAGACATGATTAACCTTTCAGATATCAAATCTAGCGTTAATATAAACTACGCCAGGTGCGTTTAAGATGAGGCCTAAGTCAAGGTAACCGCCCGTGAGCGTGGTAACTGTTTTAGTTGTTGTAGTATCGGAGAATGTACAATTAGAAGAGTTAATATCTACGATTACACTAGTAGCTATTCTTACACCAGTAGAGTCTCTTGCTTCTACTTGAAGCGTAGAATTTACAGGAGAACCTGAATACGTAATTGTTTGATCAGTTACTAAGTTTATAGTATTTGAAGTAGCAGAAGAAATAGATGTTTCATAGATTTTAACATCTATGAATTTTCTCTCTGGTGTCTCAGTAGTAGTAAGCAATTGAAACTCATCGCTACCCATATCGACTACATAAACGGAATCATTAGTTTTCTTAGAAAAGAAATAAGGATAAACGTTTGGAGTATTAGATAGTTTTTGCCAATAAGTTGTAGGATTAAACTGCCACCTTGATAATGAAGTACTCTCTGCTACAAAAAGATTATTGCGTTCAGGATCAGGAAAGAATGACATGATCGCATTAAGAGCAGCTGTTTGTACGTGAGTTAAGGTTTCCCAATTGTTGGAAATAGCATAAGTAACAATATTCTTTGTTGCAGCTGTAGGGGAAAAACCTAAGTATCTATTTGATAAAAATTCATTAAATATTGAAAGATAATAATTATTAGAAGAATCTTTTATAATTTCTAATCTTACTGGGCAAATATGTTTTAAACAAAGATTAACGCTTGTATTTGAATACCCCGTTGCAACTGGAAGGGCGTCATCAAAGCCATCTTCATATGCTGTTTTTATACTAGCTTGATTACTCAAAGGTAATAATTTTATTTGAAATACATTATTTTGTTTATTCCAAAATAAACCAAGAATTTTTAAATTATTTGAAGTATCAAAACCTGGAAAATAAGATACATATAAATTTGAAGCAGGAGCTGTTCTAATGAATGAAGTTGGAGAAAAACTTCCAGTTATTCTATTTACTGAACTATTGACGTTGCCTCCAAGCCCCCAGGAAGTAGTGCTATTTAAATCGTAAAGTATATTTAAAGTGTTTGTAGACAAAACATGCTCTACAATTATATAACGATGATAATGAGGTTCAGTAGTAGAATACCATGATTCGGCGCCAGTGTTAGTATCTTTTTCGCAAGCTCTTATATAAACTGGATTTCCATTGTTTGATTTGCCGCAGTAATAAAGCGGAGCACTATTTAGGTGATAAGTAAGATAAAAAGTAGGAGTTAGAATATTTATATATTCATAAGCACCTAAAGTTAAAGAACCATCAACAGCTCTAGTTGTATAGGAAACTCTGTACAAGGAAGAAGTGTGATAAGGATAGTAGCTTACAGTTGGTCCTGCATTTCCAGAATCCATTTGTAAGTATATGTATTTATTAGAAGTATCAACCCAATAAATCGAAGGAAGTCCAGTAGATATTAAAGAGCTTATAGAGTGAGTTGTGTTGGGATAAGTCCTTATAACGGAAGCTTTTATATCGTCTAAAGAAGAAGCTTCTAAAAGAGCTATTTTTATATCGAAAGTATGAGTAGTAGTTACTGAGCTTTCTAAATAAATTATATGAACCATATGATCTACATTTGAAGCATCTTTGAAAGATGTAATAGTTCCGCTATTTGTATTTCTAGATTCCTCATCTAGATTCATTATGTAAGCTTTATTTAAACCACAAACATGATTATTCTGCTTACTCATTCTTAAAGCTCTGGCACTATTTTCTGCATCCCAATTAGATCTAATAGTGTAGTTACAGGGAAGAGTAGAGGGAAACATACTTCCATAAGGAAGATTATTTGTAGGGTTGTTTTGTTTAAAGATCTCTAAACCAGATAGAGTAGAAAGTTTAGTATTTTTATTTAATTTAATGTTTTTATAATAAATATTCTCGGAGTCAAATGCGGCTAAGAACTTAGAATCAGTAAGCTCATAGTTCAAAGCACCTAAACGTGGGGGCTTAAAATTAATTAGTTGTCTCATTTGCAACCTCCTCCACTATAACTTGTTCTGGTTCTACTTCTGGAGGGACCCAAGGAATAGTAGTCTGATACCAAGCTTCAGCTTCTTCTAAAGAAGTAAAAGCTTCATTTAGCTTTGTAGGATTTCCTCTAGTAGTCATTGTAAGCACACCATCTTCATAAATATGAAGAGAGCCATCAATAAGCTTAAGTTCCATTATTAGCCCCAGAATTCTTTTAAGGTTATAATAGTTAGGTCTTCAGGATTAGGAGGCACATACTCTTCTACATCTTGAGGTTCTATGTACTGGAAGATTTGATTGAACTCTAGATCTAAAGCTAAAAGCATATCGTCATTTACTTTAGGAACATAAAGGAAAGTAGGAGTAACAATTACTCCTGAATAAGAATACCCGAGAGGGTAAGTAGAATAAGGTTCTTGGACGTATGTAGTTTTTGTAGAGCTCTGAGATCCTACAAGAGTAGTAGATGCTGAAGAGTTTACAGTATATGAGTCGAGAGTTTCTTGAACGTTAAATAGTAGAAAATTACCTTCATAACTAACAAAAGAAGCGGGAGCTGTAGTTTCCGGAAAGAAACTAATAGCAACGCTTGATGAGCTTTCTTGTAATGAATCAAAGTTTTCTAGAACTTGTAAAGAAGCAGAGCTATTGAAATAACTAATAGCATGACTAGTGTCTAGATCTACAGCCTCTATATGATTTTGAGTTAATAAGCTTTGATCATTATTAATTAAAAGAGGAAATTTTAAACTATTTAATGAAAAAGAATCTAATTGATTCTCAATCAAAATAGAACCCACGCTCGTAAATAGCTGACGATTAAGCTTTTTAAACTTACTCGTAGGCTTAGTCTGTAAGGATATTGTGTTTATTATCCTGTCTAGAAATTGATATTGAGGCATGGGTCCTATCTCCTGTTAGATTACGAAGCTAGCTGTTACGTTAACATAACCAGGACCAGTAATCACTACAGCAACACTTGTATCTAGAGTTGGACTGGTTGTCACCGTTATTTGAGTTCCGCCATCCTCGAAAACCATATTAGCGCCCTCAATTGAAAGTAATACTGAAGTCTGTATTCTTTGACCTGCACTATTATAAGCATTTACAAGCAAGGTATTGTTTATATTAACACCATTATATTCCTGATCTATATTCTGAAATGAAACAGACGTAGTAAACGCAGTAGTACGAGGAATAATATGCAGTTCTAGTTTAGGATCGTAGAACGGACGTGTCCAGACTGAATAAGGTTGATCCCATTGTAGGTATGATCTACCTGCTATCTTAGAACCCCAAAGTCTTCCGAAACTATCAAGAGCGATTGAAGTGAAAACCCCAACCTCTCTTGAAGTATTTACCCATCCATTGGGAGTTAAAGAATAAAAGCTAATACCGTCATTATCTAGTACATTTAAGGTTGTATCCGAATCAGTTAAGAAATAATCTAAAGCTTCAATTGGAAAACTTTGTACATATTCTAGAGCTGGCGCAGTTTGTAGATTT
>Ga0194133_10001733_pt1 | contig 36562 bp, 33 predicted proteins | sample TA2KigOf40mmetaG_FD_155448 | JGI IMG/M metagenome (GOLD analysis project Ga0194133, IMG submission 155448) | Freshwater microbial communities from Lake Tanganyika, Tanzania - TA2015055 Kigoma Offshore 40m | ecosystem: Environmental > Aquatic > Freshwater > Lake | place: Tanzania: Lake...
GAGGTGTGGTCGTCGCTGGCGATCCTGCGCTGGTGGCAACGACGGGCGCGGCGGGTGCACTCGTGGTGGTCGTGACGGCCGGCGTGGTCGATGTCGTCGTCGTGGCGCGGGTGGTGGTCGTCGCGCCGACGGTCGTGGTCGTCGGTTCGGGTTGCGCGTCCTCGGTCGTGGTGCCGCAGGACCGCAACAGCAACAGGGCGAAGATCACGACCGCCAGGCCGATCAGGACCGCAACCACCCGACGCCACACACTCGGACCCTGCACCGTCAGCTCCGACGGACGTCCGACCCCGCAGGCGGTGGCGCCGGCCGAGGCGCACCGTAATACATGTACAGAACGGCAGGCGCCGCTGTTGTGGTCGGGGCATCAGCGGTCCCGAACCCACCGGGTGGTGCGCGAGGGGGGACTTGAACCCCCACGTCCTTTCGAACACTGGCACCTGAAGCCAGCGCGTCTGCCATTCCGCCACTCGCGCCTGGAGAGACCGAGACTAGCAAGCCCGCTCCGGATCCGGCCACCGGCGGACCGGTAGCCTTGCCCCATGGTGCTCCGGGCGTTCGAACGCCGACTCGAGGACGTGGTCGAGGGCACGTTCGCCCGGGCGTTCCGGTCGGGTCTCCGGCCGGTGGAGATCGGTCGGAAGATCCTCCGAGCGGTCGACGACGGCCGAACGGTCGGGGTGTCGGGGCGCACGCTGGTGCCGAACGCCGTGGTCGTGCACCTCGCGCCGGCCGACGCCGAGGCGTTCGCCCCGATCGTCGGCACGCTCGTCCGCGAGCTCGTCGACCTGGTGCGGGCGTACGCACGCGACGAGGGCTACGGCTTCCTCGGCCCGGTGATGGTCGAGTTCACGGTCGACGAGCGACGGCGGACGGGCACGGTGGCCGTGGCGGCGGAGTTCCAGGAGTCGGGGGAGGGTGTCGCTGCGGGCACGTTGGTGCTGCCCGGGGGTGCTCGGCACGTGCTGACCCGGGCGGTGGTGACGGTCGGTCGGGCCGAGACGAGCGACGTGCAGCTCGTCGACCCGAGCGTGAGTCGTGCCCATGCCGAGGTCCGGGCCCGCGGCGACGGGTTCGTGGTCGTCGATCTCGGTTCGACGAACGGCACGAGGGTGAACGGTGCCCGCGTGGCTGAATGCGAGCTGCGCGACGGCGACGAGGTCGTCTTCGGCAGCGTGGCGGTCAGGTTCGTGGCGTCGTGAACGGCGTCGGCCACGGCGCGGCGGCGCGGCGGCTGTTCCCCGGTCCGCTCTAGGCTGGCGCGGCCGTGCCCGAGCAACTGCTCGACCTGTTGCAGCTCTGTCTGCTCGTCCTGCTCTACCTGTTCTTCGTGGGGGTGCTCCGCGTGGTGTGGGTCGAGGTCGACGGTCCGCGTCGTGCCGCTCGCAGGTCCGCGGTAGCCGCAGTCCCCGCAGCGTCGGTCCCCGTCGAGCCGTCCGGCCGTCGGGCGGGTGCGGCGGCACGGGCGGCGACGGTCGCATCGTCGGCGACGGGCGCCCTGGTGGTGGTCGCGCCCGATGCGACGGCCGGCGAGGTCCACCGACTCGTCGACGGGGTGGTGGTGGGTCGGGCGCCGGGGTGCACGGTCGTGCTCGAGGACGGGTTCGCCTCGCAACGGCACGCTCGTTTCCTCGTGCGGGACGGTGTCGCCTACGTGGAGGACCTGCGGTCGACGAACGGCACGCTGCTCGACGGTCGCCCGGTGCAGGGTGCGGTGCCGCTCGCTCCCGGGTCGCGGGTGCAGATCGGTTCGACGGTGCTGGAGTACCGGCCGTGATCCGTCTCGAGGGCGCGGCGCGCACCGACGTCGGCCGGGTGCGGTCGGTGAACCAGGACGCTGCGCTCGCCGACGGTGCACTCGGTGTGTTCGCGGTCGCCGACGGCATGGGCGGTCACCGGGGTGGCGAGGTCGCGTCCGCCGAGGCGCTCGCCGCCGTGTCCGAGGGGGTGACGGCGATCCCGTTGCCGTCGGGTGAGGTGCTCGCCGACCTGGTCCGGGTGGCGAACGGTCGGGTGCACCGTCGTGCGGCCGGCGATCCGGAGCTCGCGGGGATGGGTACGACGATCGTGGCGATCGCGCTCGTTGGCGACCCGTTCGCGCCGTCGCTCGCGATCGCGCACGTGGGTGACAGTCGGGCCTACCGGCTCGAACCGTCCGGTGGCTTCGCCCAGGTCACCGACGACCATTCGCTGGTGGCGGAGATGGTGCGTACGGGTCGGTTGAGCGCGGAGGAGGCCGAGTCGCATCCTCGCCGCAACATCCTCACCCGGGCGCTCGGCGTGGAGGCGACGGTGCTCGTCGACGTCGTCGAGGAGCCGGTCGTGCCGGGCCGCCGCTACCTGTTGTGCTCGGACGGGTTGTTCAACGAGGTGCCCGACGCTCGGGTGGCCGAGGTGTTGCGCACTGTGTCCGACGCGGAAGAGGCCGCGTCGGTGCTGGTCGACCTCGCGAACGATGCCGGGTCGCGTGACAACGTGACCTGCGTGGTCGTCGACGTGATCGGCGACGGCACCGTGCCCACGGGTCGGACGGAGATCCGGCCGACTTCGGTGCGCCCGTCGCCGCCGTTGCCGGACGCCGGGCCGCCTCCGCCGGCGACGCCGATCTCCGCTGTGCGTCCGGCCGGGCGAGGTGGCCCGGTGGGCCTGGTCGTGGCCGGTGTCGTGGCCGTCGTGGTGGTGCTCGGGGTCGCGTGGGCGGCGGTCCGCTGGTATGCGACGAGTGCCTGGTCGGTGGTGGTCGACGACGGTGTGGTCGTCGTCGAGCAGGGTCGCCCGGGTGGGGTGCTGTGGTTTGATCCGGAGGTGGTCGAACGCACCGACATCCGGGTGGAGGCCCTGACCCCGGCCGATCGGACGAAGGTCGAGGAGGGTTTCACGGCCGGTTCGTTGGCCGAGGCCCGGTCCTTCGTCGCACAGCTCTCCACGTCCGGGTCCGGCTCCACGTCCTCGGCCGGCGTCGGCTCGCGCTGATGCGTCGCCGTCAGCGGGGCGTCGAGGCGCTCCTCCTCGGGGCCGTCGCGTTCGTGGTGCTCGGCGCCTACGTGCTCGCGAGCCTGGGGCGGACGGCGTCGATCCCGGCGGATATCGGCCCGTTCCTCGCCGCCGTGTTCGGCCTGTTCGTGGTGGGCCACCTCGCGATCCGCCGGTTGGCGCCCGAGGCCGACGCGCTGCTGTTGCCGCTGGCGGGCCTGCTCAACGGGGTCGGCTACGTGTTCGTCGCCCGGATGAACGGCGATCTGGCCCGTCTGCACGCGCTGTGGACCGCGGTCGGGATGGCGGGGTTCGTGGGAACGCTGCTGATCGTCCGTCGGGTGCGCACGCTCGAGCGCTACCGCTACAGCTTCGCTGCGCTCGGGATCGTGCTGCTCGTCCTGCCCGCGTTGCCGGGCATCGGCCGGGAGATCAACGGTGCGCGGATCTGGATCAGCGTCGGACCGTTGAACTTCCAGCCGGGCGAGGCGGCCAAGCTCACCCTCGCGGCGTTCCTCGCGGCGTATCTCGTGGAGAAGCGCGAGCTGCTCGCGGTGAGTACCCGTCGACTCGGACCGTTGTCGTTGCCCGATCCCCGTCACCTAGCGCCGCTCCTCGGCGCGTGGGGTGTTTCCGTGTTGATCATGGTGCGCCAGAAGGACCTCGGGTCGTCGCTGCTGTTCTTCACGTTGTTCGTGGTGCTGTTGTGGGTGGCGACGGACCGTGCGGCGTACCTGGCGATCGGTGGGGTCTTGTTCGCTGCGGGAGCGTTCGTGGCGCACGAGCTCTTCGATCACGTGCAGGCCCGGTTCCGGATCTGGGTGGATCCGTGGTCGGAGGCGAAGGGAGCGGGCTACCAGCTCGTCGAGGCGGCGTTCGCGATGGCGGACGGCGGGTTGGTCGGTACGGGTCTCGGTCGGGGTGATTCGGCCCGCATCCCGGCGCGGGAGACCGATTTCATCTTCGCGGTGATCGCGGAGGAGCTCGGTCTCCTCGGGGCGACGGCGGTGCTCGCGGCGTTCGTGCTGCTCGTGGGCACGGTGCTGCGGATCGCTCTGCGGGCCGAGGTGCCGTTCGAGAAGATGCTCGCGACGGCGTTGGGCACCCTGCTCGGGGTGCAGAGCGTGCTGATCATCGGTGGGGTGGTCCGGGTGCTCCCGTTGACGGGGGTGACGTTGCCGTTCGTGTCCTATGGCGGGTCGTCGTTGCTCGCGAACTACGTCCTGCTCGCGCTGGTGGTGCGGATCTCCGACGATTCCGGGCAGCGGGCGTTGCGGCGGGTGGCGGAGGCGGCGGCCGCGCCGGCGGCGGTGCGGGCGTGAACCGGCGGATCTCCCGGGTCGGTCTCGCTCTGCTGGCCTGTTTCGCCGTGTTGTTCGTGCAGTTGAACCGGGTGCAGTTCTTCGGTGCGGAGGCGTTGCGGGACAACCCGGAGAACCTGCGGGAGATCGACCGGAGCTTCTCGGAGCGCCGGGGGATGATCCAGACGGCCGACGGTGCGGTGGTCGCCCGGTCGGTCGACACGCCGGACGGGGCGTTCGACCGGCGGCGCGAGTACCCCGAGGGCGACCTGTACGCGCACGTCGGCGGGTTCCTGTCCTTCGAGTTCGGTGCCGACGGTGTGGAGCTCGCGTTCAACGACGAGCTCGCCGGTCTCGAGCGGTCGCAGCGGTACCGCCGGTTCAGCGATCTCGTCGTCGACCACGATCCGACGGCGGACGTCTCGTTGACGTTGCGCCACGACGTGCAGGCGGCGGCGAAGGAGGCGCTCGGCGACCGTCGCGGTTCGGTGGTGGTGCTCGATGTGCGGTCGGGTGGGGTGCTCGCCATGTGGAGTTGGCCGAGCTTCGACCCGAACCTGCTCTCCTCCCACGATCTCGACGAGGCGAACGCCACGTGGAACCTTCTCGTCGACGACGGGTCGGATCCGTTGCTGCCCCGCGCCTACCGGGAGCGGTACGCGCCCGGTTCGACGTTCAAGGTGGTGACCGCCGCGACCGGTCTCGAGACGAAGGTGATCGATGTCGCCCAACCGTCGTTCCCACCGTCTGCGTCGTACCTGCCGCCGCTCGCCGGCAGTCCGATCGGCAACTTCAACGGGTCGACGTGCGGCGGTCGGCTGATCGAGATCCTGACGGTCTCGTGCAACACGGCGTTCGCCGAGCTCGGCGCGAAGCTCCTCGGCCCGGTGCGGACGGTCGACGGTGCCGCCGCGTTCGGGTTCAACCTGCAGCAGCCGTTCGACCTCCCGCTCGCCGCCCCTGCGGTGTTCCCCGTCGAGTACGGCGCCGAGGTGGAGCCGGGCGTGTTCGAGGATTCGGCGCGCCTCGCGCAGGCGTCGATCGGTCAGAACGATGTGTCGGCGAGCCCGCTGTCGATGGCGATGGTGGCTGCGGCGATCGGTGGTGACGGGCGGATGTGGTCGCCGTACGTGGTCGACCGGGTGGTCGCCCGTGACGGGACGGTGCTGCGGCGGGTGTCGCCGAAGGTGTGGCGGACCGCCGTGTCGCCGTCGACGGCGTCGGTGGTGCGCGACGGCATGATCTCGGTGGTCGAGCGTGGGACGGCGACGGCGTTGCAGACGCCGGGACTCACGATCGGGGCGAAGACGGGTACGGCCGAGGTGGGCCGCGGCGAGGCGACGAACGCCTGGGTGATCGGGTTCGCCGGTCCGGTCGGTCAGCCGGCGGCGGTGGCGTTCGCCGTGCTCGTCGAGGCCGATGCGGGGATCGGCGAGCAGACCGGCGGCGCGGTCGCGGCACCGATCGCCCGTGCGGTGGTGCAGGCGGCGTTGCGCCCGATGCCGGCGGTTCAGCCGTCGCCGGCTCGTTCCTAGGTACTGTGGGCGGGCCATGTCGGATCAGGGATCGTCGTCGCCGGTGGTGTTGAACGGGCGGTACGAGCTTCGGCGTCGTATCGCTCGTGGTGGGATGGCCGAGGTGTACCTCGCCCGGGACCAGATGCTCGACCGTCCGGTCGCCATCAAGGTGCTATACCCCGAGTTCGCCGCCGATCCGGCGTTCGTCGAGCGGTTCCGTCGTGAGGCGCAGGCCGCGGCGAACCTGAACCACCCCTGCATCGTCGGGGTCTACGACGGTGGTACCTACGGCGGGACGAACTTCATCGTGCTCGAGTACGTGCGGGGTCGCACGCTCGCCGACGAGCTCGCCGAGGTGGGGCGCATGGCCTCCGATCGTGTCGCCGAGGTCGGCGCCGCGATCGCTTCGGCGCTGTCGTTCGCGCATCGGAGCGGTGTGGTCCACCGCGACGTGAAGCCCGGCAACGTGCTGATCTCCACGCAGGGTGAGGTGAAGGTCACCGATTTCGGGATCGCCCGGGCGGCGGCGAACGCCGAGGACAATCTCACCCAGGTCGGTTCGGTGATGGGCACGGCCACCTACTTCTCCCCGGAGCAGGCGCAGGGCCGCCCCGTCGATCCGCGCAGCGACCTGTACTCGCTCGGTGTGGTGCTCTACGAGCTCTTGGTCGGGCGTCCGCCGTTCGTGGCGGAGACGCCGTTGGCGGTCGCGTACCAGCACGTGCAGGAACCGGTGCCGTCGCCGCGGGCGGCGAATCCGTCCGTGCCGGCGGGCCTCGACGCGATCGTCGTGCGTCTGCTGCAGAAGGACCCGGCGGGCCGGTACGGGTCGGCGGACGCGCTGCGGGAGGATCTGCAGCGGTTCCGTGAGGGTCGTGCGGTCTCCGCCGCCCCGGCGGCGGGCGTGGCGGGCGTGGTCGGTGTCGTCGGTGCGGCGGCTCCGGCGGGGGCCGATCAGCCGACGCAGGCGTTGTTGGCGGCCACCGCGGTCCACGCCTACGGGCAGGTCCGAGCCGAGGACGGTTCGGTGGAGACCCGGCTCGGTGCCCCGGTGCGCGAGGAACCGGTCGAGCCGTCGAGGTTCCGTTCGCCGGCGTTCGTCGGCGCGCTCGTCGGTCTCGGTGCGTTGGTGGTCCTGCTCGCGTTCGGGTTGCTGTCGCTCCTCGGTGGCGGCGAGGCCGCCGCGCGGGTCGAGGTTCCGGCGGTGACGAACCGCACCGTGCAGGAGGCGACCGCAGCGCTCGAGGCGCTGGGGTTCAAGGTCGAGCGGCGCGACCAGAAGAACGACGCGGTGCCGATCGGGCAGGTCATCTCGCAGGACCCGCGCGCGGGCACCCTCCAGGCCGAGGGGGCGACGATCACCCTGGTGGTGAGCGCCGAGGCGTCGTCGCTGACGGTCCCCTCGCTCGTCGGCAAGTCCTTGTCGGAGGCGCAGCGGGCGCTGGCTGCTGCCGGGTTCGACGTCTCCAAGATCGTGGTCACCGCGCGTGACGACGACAAGGCCGAGCGTGACGTCGTCCTCGAGCAGGTGCCGGCGGCGAACTCGAAGGTGCCGGCCGACCAGCAGATCCAGCTCGTCGTGGCGAAGGGTGTGGGCGACATCAGACTGCCGAACGTCGCGGGGAAGACCTGCGACGAGGCGATCGCGCTGCTGAAGGCGGCCGGCGTGAAGGAGAACAAGATCATCTGCGAGCTCGTCGCCGACGACACGGTGCCGGACACGAAGGCGATCAAGACGGAGCCGAGCGGTTCGGTGACGACCGCGCAGACGGTGAAGGTGCTGATCTCGACCGGCAAGCCGATCGTGACGGTGCCGTCGGTGGTGAACCTGACCCAGGGTGCGGCGGAGTCCTCGATCGTCGCCGCCGGGCTGGTTCCCCAAGTCGTGTTCTCGACGTCGGCAGGCCCGCAGGTCGTGATCAGCCAATCGCTGCCGGCGGGGGCGCAGGCCCGCAAGGGCGACGTGGTGACGATCACGGTGCGCCAGAACCCGTCGGCCTCCTCGACCACATCGTCGACCCCCTGATCGTCCCCGGTCCGGCTGGCCGGTAGCCTCGCCCGCATGGCGAAGCCGACGAAGCGCAAGGTGGCCGGTACTCCCGGGGCGTCGACCGGTCGGGTGACCCCACGGGGTGGTCCGCTGCCGCGGGCGGCGGTGCCGAACCGTGCTTCGGGCGCCGCAGCCGGGTCGTCGAGCCGCTACACCCCGCCGGCGGACCGGACGAAGCTCCAGCCGAGCGGGCGGTGGGTCCCGGTGACGATGTTCTCGTTGCTCGGCCTCGGGCTCGCCACCATCGTCGTGAACTACATGCGCGGCGATGCGGCGTCGAACTGGTTCATCCTCGTCGGCCTCGGCTTCATCCTGAGCGGGATCATCGTCGCCACCCAGTGGCGCTGACCCACGCCGACGGCCTGCGGGTCGTCACTCCATGGTGGGGGCGACGAACTCCATGTCCTCCATGCAGTGCCGGGGCGGGGCCGGTTGTTCGTCGTTCGCGACGGTCATGCGCACCTCGGTGCCGCACAGCACGCAACGGAACTGCATGCGGACCCGGCGGAGCTCACCCGGCGGCGGCGGTTCGGGGACCGGCCGGGCGAAGCTCCCGATGACGCCGAGGCCGACCCGCAGCAGCAGGTAGGCCGCGAGCATCGCGGCGACGGTCGGGACCCACGGCATGTCGCCGAGGAACACGAGGGCGGCTCCGAGGAGCACGAGGCCCACCTGCAGCACCCGGCCCCGTCGGCGTTCCATGCGGTGAGGCTATTCAGCCGCGGGCGGTTGTGTTGATCGCCTCCCACACCCGCTGGGGGGTGCAGGGCATGTCGATGTGGGTGACGCCGAGGTGCGAGACGGCGTCGACGACGGCGTTCTGCACCGCCGGGGTGGCGCCGATCGTGCCCGATTCACCGATGCCCTTCGCGCCGAGCGGGTTCACGAACGTCGGCGTCTCCATCGGGATCCGCTCGAAGCTCGGGACCTCCATCGTCGACACGACGGTGTAGTCGGCGAAGTTCGCGGTCAGCGGGTTGCCGTCGTCGTCGTAACGGAACTCCTCGAGCAGCGCCTGTGCGGCACCCTGCGCGAGCCCGCCGTGCACCTGACCGTCGACGAGGTCGGGGTTGAGGATCACGCCGGCGTCGTCGACGGCGATGTGGCGGGCGATGCGAGCGTGACCGGTCTCGACGTCGACCTCGACGACGCAGACGTGGGCGCCGAAGGGGAACGTCGCTCCTTCGGCCTTGAAGTCGGCGAGCCCGACGAGGTGGTCGTCCCCAGCGTCAACGGCGACCTCGTCCCAGCCGATCGAGACGGCGGGCGTGCCGGCGACGTGGAACCGACCGCCGGCCGCGTCGAGCACGATGTCCTCGACGTCGGCCTCGAGGCGCTGGGCGGCGACGGATCGGGCGAGCTCGACGAGCTTGGCGGCGGCGTCATCGACGGCGGTGCCGGCGATCTGGAGCGAGCGCGAGCCGCCGGTGAACCCGCCGGCGGGGACGAGATCGGTGTCGCCGTGGAAGATCTCGATGCGGTCCATCGGGATCCCGGTGCGGGCCGAAGCGAGCATCGCCCACGACGTGTGGTGCCCCTGCCCGTAGGGCGACGACCCGGTCTTGACGAGCAGCGTCCCGTCGGGGCGGAGCTCGGCGGCGCCGTATTCAGCCCCGCCGCCGTACGCGGTGATCTCGACGTAGACGGACAGGCCGATGCCGAGCTGCAGGCGGTCGCCAGCGGCCCGGCGGCGGGCCTGCTCGGCGCGCAGGTCGGCGTAGCCGGCCGAGTCGAGTGCCGTCTCGAGCGCACCGACGTAGTCACCGGTGTCGTACGCGGTGCCGATGGCGGTGGTGTACGCCTCGGTGAACTTCGGGATCAGGTTGACCCGCCGCACCTCGGCGGGGTCCATGCCGATCTCGGTGGCGTACCGGTCGATGGCCCGTTCGACGCACGCGGTGGCTTCGGGTCGGCCGGCTCCGCGGTAGGACACGACGGGCGTGGTGTTGGTGACCACGGACCGGGAGTCGAAGGAGACCTCGGGGAACGCATAGCAGCCGGGGAGCATGGTCCGGGTCATCGACGGCAGCAGCGTCCCCATCGCCGGGTACGCACCGGAGTCCTGGACGACGTCGAGGTGGTAGCCGAGGATCGTGCCGTCGCGTCGCCCGCCGATGGTGACGGTCTGGACCTGTGCCCGGCCGTGTCCGAGGCCGACCATGTTCTGGCTGCGGGTCTCTGCCCATCGCACCGGACGGCCGATCGTCCTAGAGAAGTGGGCGAGCATGATCTCTTCGCCGTACTGCCCGCCCTTGGCGCCGAAGCTGCCGCCGACGTCCTTCGAGATGACCCGCACCTGGGCCCGGTCGAGCCCGTAGGCCTTGGCGATGCCGTCGCGCACGGGGTGGGCGCCCTGCGAGCTCGTCCACTGCACGATCCGGTCACCGGTCCAGTCGGCGATAGCGACCCGGGCCTCGATGGGTGCGGGGGCGACGCGCTGGTTGGTGAGTTCGAAGGTGACGACGACCTCGCAGTCGGCGAAGTCGACGCGGTTCTTGGTGGCGAGCGTGAACGCGATGTTCGTGTCGAGCGCCGAGTGGGCGAAGGGGCCGTCACCGCCGGCGGCAGCCTTCGGGTCGACGATCGGGTCGAGCGGTTCGTAGTCGACGACGACGGCTTCGGCGGCGTCGGTGGCGAGGTAGAGGTCCGTGGCGACGATCGCCGCGACCGGTTCGCCGACGTAGCGCACCTCGTCGACGGCGAGGTACGGCCGCTTCATGCCCTCGTGGAAGCGGGGGTGGGCGGCCGGCTGCCATTCGAGGGGGAGGTCGGCCGCAGTGAACACGGCGAGCACGCCCGGTGCGCGGCGCGCGTCCTCGACGTCGAGCGCGGTGATGCGGGCGTGGGCGATGGGGGAGGTGACGTAGACGACGTGGGCGGCGTCCGCCGGGGCGATGTCGTCGACGTATGCGGCGCGGCCGGTGATGAGCGCCGGATCCTCTCGGCGAAGGACTCGGGTGCCGAGGATGCTGCCGCGGAGATCGGTGGCGGGCGTGGTCACGTGGGTTCCCCCGGGTTTCGTGTGGCGGTGCGCCGACGTCGGGCGACGCCGCGCGGCGAGCGAACCCTAGTGGGCGTGCTCCGTGCGTTGACAGAGCGTCGGCGTGCCGAATACGGTACGTCCACCGCTTGGGCTGTGGCACGTGTCACACTCTCGCGGCGAAGACCGAGGGGGGGCCGATCCGTGTCCCTTCCGACTTACGACGAGGGGGTTCTCGGCGACGTGGCACTTCTCGAGGTGCGCGACATCACCGTCAGGTTCGGCGGAATTGTCGCGCTCGACGGACTGACCTTCGACATCGACGAAGGGCAGATCTGCGGCCTCATCGGTCCGAACGGGGCCGGCAAGACGACGATGTTCAACGTCGTCAGCCGGATCTACGACCCGACCGAGGGCTCCATGACCTACGACGGTCAAGATCTGCTCACTCTCCCGGCGCACGGCATGGCGCCGAACGGCATCTACCGGACCTTCCAGAACCTTGCGCTCTGGCCGGGGATGACGGTGCTGGAGAACGTCATGGTCGGCGACCACGCCAAGACGAAGGAGGGGTTCATCACCTCGGCACTTCGGCTCGGTATCGGCAAGACGGAGAAAGATCTGCGCGAGCGGGCGTACGAAGCACTGGAGGAGCTCGATCTCCACCGGTACGCGTTTCACCCCTGCGCCGGTCTGCCGTTCGGCACGCTGAAGCGGATCGAGATCGCCCGGGCGATGATCGGTAACCCGCGTCTGCTGATGCTCGACGAGCCCGCCTCCGGTCTGACCCACTCCGAGGTCGATGAGCTCGCCGAGACGGTGCGCACGCTCCGCGATCGGCACAACCTCACCGTGCTGCTCGTCGAGCACCACATGAGGATGGTGATGGCGATCTCCGAACACATCGTCGTGTTGAACTTCGGCCGCAAGATCGCCGACGGTGGAGCCGACGCCGTGAGGAACGATCCTGCGGTCATCGAGGCCTACCTGGGAGGTTCGTCGGCATGAGTGAGCTGATGCTGAAGGTCACCGGCGTCGACGCCCGGTACGGCCAGGTCCAGGTCCTGCGGAACATCGACTTCGAGGTCGCCAAGGGCGAGGTGGTCGTCATCCTCGGTGCGAACGGCGCCGGAAAGACGACCACCCTTCGGGCGGTCTGCTCGATGGTCGAGACCGGCGGGTCCATCCTGCTCGAGGGCGACGAGATCCGTGGTCGTGACACGGCTGAGATCGTCCGGCGCGGTGTGGCGCACGTCCCCCAGGGTCGTGGCACCTTCCCCGAGTTGTCCGTCATGGACAATCTCAAGGTCGGCGCCTACGTCCGCAAGGACAACGAGGTGCAGGCCGACATCGACAAGTGGATGGAGATCTTCCCGCGGCTCGGCGAGCGTCGTACGCAGGCAGCCGGGTCGCTCTCCGGCGGCGAGCAGCAGATGCTCGCTGTCGCCCGGGCGATGATGTCGAGGCCCAGGATGCTGCTGCTCGACGAGCCGTCGCTCGGTCTCGCCCCGCTGATCATCGAGGACCTGTTCCGCAGGTTCAGCGACATCAACCGTGAGACGGGCACCACGATGCTCGTCGTCGAACAGAACGCGAACCTGGCTCTCGAGATCGCGTCACGGGGCTACGTCCTCGAGGCCGGGAGCATCGTGCTCTCCGGCACGTCGGAGGACCTTCGTACCAATGAAGCTGTCCGAGAAGCGTATCTGGGGGCGTGAGCACAGAATGACTGCCATAGCTACGAGTCCGAAGGCGAGCACCGTGAAGCGCATGTTCACGGGTTCGGGCCTTCTCGTCACCCTCGCGGTGGCGCTGACCCTGTTCCTGATCCCACAGATCCTGACCAACAGCTTCCCGCAGCTCTTCCTGCAGCGGCTGTTCGACAGCTTCACGAATGGCGCTGCCTACGCGGTGACCGCCATCTCGCTGGTGCTGATCTTCAAGGCGACGACGCTGATCAACTTCGCTCAGGCGAACATCGGCATGTTCGGCGCCTACTTCGTGTTCCAGTTCGTGACCCACAACAACTGGCCGGTCGTTGCCGGGATCATCGTGGCGATGGTGCTGATGGCGCTCGGCTCAGCGGGTATCGAGCGGGTGCTCGTGCGTCCGTTTGACCCGAGCGACCACCTGCCGGTCGTGCTCATCACCTTCGGTCTCGCCTCGATCTTGGAAGCGGTCGCCGGTGGTGTGTGGGGTCTCGAGTTCCACGCCTTCCAGAGCCCGTTCCCCGCGAAGCCCGAGGACTTCATCAGCATCGCCGGGGCTCGTCTCCGGTACGACACGATCGGCACGCTGGTCGTGATGTTCGTGATGACCGGCTTCCTGTTCGCCCTGCTGAACAAGACCAAGGTCGGGCTCTCCTTCCGGGCGGTGTCCTCCAACGTCGAGTCGGCACGGCTCGTCGGGGTCCGTACCGGTCGGACGCTGCAGTTCGGCTGGGCGCTCGCCGGTGCGCTCGGTGCACTCGGTGCGGCGCTCGTGGCGAACAAGACGCAGCTCGAGCCGGCGTTCATGGCCAAGCTCGTCATCTTCGCCTTCGCGGCGGCGGTGCTCGGCGGCCTCGACAGCATCGGCGGTTCGGTGATCGCGGCGTTCATCGTGGCGGCGATCCAGAGCCTTGTGACGGGCTTCGCCCAGAACTACGCGGCGCTCGGTTGGCTCAAGTCGAACTTCGCCCTGGTGCTCGCCTTCGTGGTGATCCTGGTGGTCCTTCTTGTCAAGCCCAACGGCTTCTACGGAACGAAGAGAATCGAACGAGTATGACGGCGACGACGGTTCAGCAGGGGCAGGGTGGTCGTCCCACCCCGCTCACCTTCTATCAGGGCACGACCGGGCACCGGATCTACCAGGTGCTCGGCTGGGGTCTCCTCGTGGTCCCCATGGTCCTCTTCCCCTACGTGCTGCCCGGTTTCCGGGTCAGTCAGCTGGCCCAGGCGATCGGCTGGGGTGTCGCGATCCTGGGCATGAACCTGGTGATCGGCTACTCGGGTCTCATCTCGCTCGGCCACATCGCCTTCACGGGTCTGGGTGCGTACCTCACGGCCACGCTCATCAACGAGTCCAATTGGGACATGTGGATGACGTTGCCCGTGGTGTTCGTCGCCTGCTTCGTCTTCGGTGCGCTGATCGGCCTGCCGGCGTTGAAGATCAAGGGGCTGTATCTGGCACTCGTCACCTTGGCGCTGGCGTACACCTTCCCCATCCTGACCAAGATCGAGGGTGGCGGTATCGACAAGCGGACCGGCGGTGACAACGGCCGGACGCTCTCGGAGGTCCTCGCTCCCCCTGGCTGGGCGCGGAGCCTTCTCGGCATCAACGGCAAGACGCCGCCGCAGCAGGAAGCGTTCTACAAGTACGTCTGCTTCGTCATCCTCGCCGTTGCCTGCTTCTGGATCGTCCGGAACCTGATGAAGTCGGAGCCGGGTCGGGCGATGCTCGCCATCCGCGACAACCAGATCGGTGCCGCAGTGAGCGGGGTCAACCTGAACCGCCACAAGGTGACCACGTTCGCGGTCAGTGCCGGTATCGCCGGGATCGGCGGCTCGATGATCGCCGTGGCGCTCAACTCGGTCGGTCCGACCAGCTTCGATTTCAACTACGCCATCCTCACTCTGATGGGTCTGGTGGTCGGTGGTGTGGCGACACAGCACGGGTGCTGGATCGGCGGCCTGGTGGTCGTGTTCCTGCAGGACTTCGCCCCTCGTGCCGTCGGACGCTTCGATGTCGACGTTGTGTACGCCCGTGCGTTGTTCGGTGTCGCCCTCGTGCTCATCGCCTTCTTCGCCCCTGGCGGCATCGTGTCGCTCGCCCTCAAGCTGAAGAAGAAGGTCGTCACCGTGCTCCCGGCGGTGCCGGATCCGAGCGGTGGGAAGGCGTGGGTGCCTGCGGGTGTCGGCCGTCAGGCCGGTGCGACGAAGGCGGCGACCCGCCTCGATACGCTGGCCGGTGCGGGTCTGGCGTTCGGGTTCGTGTCACTCCTGGTGCCGTTCTTCGTGAACCCGATGATCACGCTCGCGCCGGCGGCTGCGGCGGTCGGGCTCGGCGTGAGCCGAGAGTCCGGGTCGAGCCCAGGGCTTTCCCGTGGTGCGTCCGTGCTCGGCTTCTTCGGCATGGTGATCGGCATCGTCGCCGTGCTGGCGCGGATCTCGCCGCACTGATTCGTCCAGTCGAGGTCCCGGTCGCGGCGAACGCTGCGGCCGGGACCTCGTCGCGTCCGAGGCGTGTCGTCGCTCCGACGTCACGCGTTCGTCACACACCTGCTACATTGGCCGGAGTGACGTACGTCACGATCAAGTGGCACGTGATCAGCGTGCACAGAGCACAAGGGGAAGACTGCGTGAAGCGTTCACGACGGAACATGCTGGGGGTCGCCGTAGTCGGCCTCTCGCTCGTCGCCACTGCGTGTGGCGGCGGCGGCGGGGGTGAGGAGGGCGCTACCGGCACGACCAGCGTCACCCTGCCGCAGAACGTCACGACGACGACGGCGAAGCCGCCGGCCTCGATGGACGAGTGGAAGGCGCTCAACACCAAACAGCGCGACGCGATGGTGAAGAAGATCGTCGACGGGAAGTTCGGCAAGCAGTCCGACGGAAAGACCGTGCTCGGCGCCGAGGGCTTCAAGATGGACCTCTCCAAGTGCCCGGCCGGTTGGAGCGACACCGAGGGCCTGACGGACACCGAGATCAAGGTCGGTCACACGACGGTGCTGTCCGGCACGCTCGCCGACTACGGCAACATCGCCAAGGTCATGCAGATGTACGCCGATGATGCGTTCCCCAACGGGATCAAGGACTCGGCCGGCAAGACCCGCAAGATCAAGATGGTCATCAAGGACGACGGGTACGACGCCAACCGGACGATCCCGCTCGTCGACGAGCTGATCGACTCGGAGAAGGTGTTCATGATGATCACGCTCGGTTCGCCGGCGACCATGAAGACCTACGACAAGCTGAACCAGCGCTGCATCCCGCAGCCCCACAGCCAGACCGGTCACCCGGCCTGGGGTGACCCGGTGAGCCACCCGTGGACCACGGGCCTGCAGCTCGCCTACAACACCGAGGCGGTCTTCTGGGGCAACTACCTCGATACCAACTTCGACAAGATCGCCACCAACGGCAAGGTCACGGTCGCGGCTCTGGTGATGAACAACGACTTCGGCAAGTCCTACACGGCAGCCTTCAAGGACTACCTGGCGACGTCGAAGAACAAGGCGAACATCACCTACTTCACCGAGACGATCGAGCCCACGGCGCCGACGATCACCGACCCGATGACGACGCTCGCTGCGAAGAACCCCGACGTGTTCATCGCGATGACCGCCGGCACGTCCTGCACGCAGGCCATCCAGGAGGCGGCGCAGAACGGCATGAAGGCCAAGGTCAAGTACCTGTGGCAGCCGTCCGTCTGCTCGTCGTCGACGTTCGTCGGCAAGGCGAAGGTCGGTGGCGACGGTATGGCGACCGACGGCTGGTGGATCGTGAACGGCGGTGCGAAGGACCTCAACTCGACGAGCTTCGACAACGACCCGTTCATCATCTACGCCCGTGAGCTGCTGAAGAAGAACGGTCTCGACCCGAAGGCCTCCGGGTCCTACGGTTCGGGCTTCATCTTCGCGTGGGCCATGAACACGGCGCTCGACGCCGCGGCACAGCTCCCTGGTGGCTTGACGCGGACCAACCTCGTCACGGCGATCCGTCACTTCGACGGCACGCACCCGATGCTCTACGCGGGCATCAACTTCAACATGAACGGCGGCAAGGACGCCTACCTCGTCGAGGGCGGCCTGTACGAGAAGTACGACGCCGCGAAGCAGGTCTGGGTCACCCAGGGCAGCGCGATCGACCTCTCCGGCTCGTCGAAGCCGTGCGTCTGGGACCAGGCGCAGGGCATCTGCAAGTGATCGACCGCCCCCTCGGGGGCTGATCCGCAGCCTTTGGCTGCGGGTTCCGACCACATCTCGTCCGGGCCCGTCGGGGGAGCGATCCCTCGGCGGGCCCTGGCGCGTCCGGTGGCCGCCGTCGCCGGTCGCCCCGTAGGATCGCCGGATCGAACTTTTCCTGCAACGCATCATCAACGGCACGGCGAACGGGGTGATCTACAGCACCATCGCCCTTGCGCTCGTGATCGTGTACCGGGCGACGGGCCTCCTCAACGTCGCGCAGGGTGAGCTCTCCACGATGTCGACGTACGTGTCGCTGGTGCTGCACACGAAGGCCACACCGGCGCTCGCCGGTACCGGGTTTGCGGCGGCGCTCGTGCCGTTCACCCCGTGGCCGTGGTGGGCCTGCATCGTCGGTGGCATGGTGTTCGGCGCGCTGCTCGCCGTGGTGGTCGAGTTCCTCGTGATCCGCCGGGTCGCGGCTCGGTCGGGTTTCGCCGTGATCTCGGCGACGGTGGGTATGCTCCTGCTCCTCAACGGGCTCGTGGAGCGGATCTGGCGGCCGGTGGTTCGTGGCGTGCCGCCGGCGTTCCCGAACGCCCCGGCCGACTACCTGTCCGTCGGCGGTGCGCGGTTGCGCTACCTGACGATCGGCACTGTGGCGACGATCGCCGTCACCCTCGCGCTGCTGTGGTTGCTCCTTCGGTTCACCAAGTTGGGCCTCGCCTTCCGGGCGGTGTCGTCGGTGCCGGAGGTGAGCCGCCTCGTCGGGATCCGGCCAGGCCGGGTGACCTCGGTCGGGTGGGCGATCGCGGGGGCGATCGGTGCGCTCGCCGGGGCACTCGTCGCGCCGACGGTGCTGCTCGAGCCGCAGATGATGGTGCGGGTGCTGATCTTCTCCCTCGTCGCCGCAACCGTCGGCGGGCTCGACAGCCTCGGTGGGTCGATCATCGGCGGCGTCTTCATCGGCCTGGCGCAGACGATGATCGGCGGCTATGTCGGTTTCATCGGATCGAGCCTGAGCCTTCCGGGTGCGTTGGCGCTCATGATCGCGATCCTCCTCTACCGACCGACGGGGTTGTTCGGTACCCGTCGGGTCGAGCGGGTCTGAGGTGTTCGGGGTCGAGCGAGGGTCCGCCGCGTGGCGGGTGCTCGTCGCCGTCGGGGCGGTGGTCGCCGTGGTCGCGGTCACTGCGCCGGCGTTCGTCCTCGACCCGATCCCGGCGCGGCTCTTCACCCGGTTCGTGGCGTTGGCCGTGGTGCTCCTGGGCCTGCAGTTCGTGGTCGGCGCGTCCGGTCAGTTGTCGCTGTGTCACGGGGTGTTCGTCGCCGTCGGGTCGTACACGGCGGCGATCACGAACACGACGTGGGGTTGGCCGATCTGGGCCGGCCTGTTGCTGTCGCCGGTGACGGCGTTCGTCGCCGGGTCCTTGGTCGGTGTGCTGGCCTTGCGGATCCGGGCCACCTACCTCGGCCCGGTCACGCTCGGTGTGGCGGTGGCGTTCCCGATGCTGCTGAAGCGGTTCTCGTGGTTGACCGGCGGGGCGACGGGTCTGCCGCTCCTGCGGGAGATGGACCCGCCCGCAGGCCTCGCGTTGCACCAGTGGAACCACGTCGTGTCGGTCGCGGTCGCGTCGGTGGCGTTCGTGCTGATGCGGAACCTGCAGCAGAGCGCGATCGGGTTGTCGGTGCGAGCGGTCGCAGAGAACGCGTTCTCGGCGTCGACGAGCGGTGTCGACGTGCGGGCGACCCGGGTCCGTGCGTTCGGTACGGGCGCTGCATTCGGTGGTCTCGGCGGCGCGCTGCTGGTGATCGACACGCCAATCGTCGGCGCCGACGCCTACGACCTGTTCCGTTCGCTCGGGTACTACGCGGCGGCGGTCGTCGGCGGGGTCGGGTCGATGGTCGGCGCAGTGCTCGGTGGTCTCCTGTTGATCGGCGTGCCCTGGGTCCTCGATTCGCTCGGGTCGCGGGTTGGGCCGAACCTGGTGTTCGGAGGGCTGCTCGTGTTGTCGGTGGCGCTCTCGCCCGGCGGGCTCGCGGTCGCGGTGCAGCGAATCGTGCGTTGGGTGATCCCGGTGCGCGACGCGGTGCCCGGTCGCCCGACCGACTCTGCCGACCCACCGACCTAAGCTCGCCCTCGTGACCGCTGCAGCTTCCGGCGACCGTGCCTGGGGGTTCCGTACGCGTGCCCTGCACGCCGGTGCCCGTCCCGATCCGACCACCGGTGCCCGTGCGGTGCCGATCTACCAGACGACGAGCTTCGTCTTCGAGGACACCCAGGACGCGGCCGATCTGTTCGCGCTGCAGAAGTACGGCTCGATCTACAGCCGGATCTCGAACCCTACGGTGAACGCGTTCGAGGAGCGCATGGCGTCCCTCGAGGGCGGGATCGGTGCGGTGGCGACAGCGTCGGGCCAGGCGGCGGAGTTCCTGACTGCGGCGTGTCTCGCAGATGCGGCCGACCACATCGTGTCGTCGTCGAACCTGTACGGCGGCACGGTCACCCAGTTCGATGTCACGTTGCGGCGCCTCGGCGTGGACACGTCGTTCGTGCAGGGCGACGATCCGGCCGCGTTCGCTGCGGCGATCCGGCCGAACACGAAGATGCTCTTCGCCGAGGTGGTCGCGAACCCCTCCGGTGTCGTCGCCGACCTCGAGGCACTCGCCGGGGTGGCTCGGGCGCACGACCTGCCGCTCGTCGTCGACGCGACGACGGCGACGCCGTTCGGCTGTCGTCCGATCGAGTGGGGTGCGGACATCGTGCTGCACTCGGCCACGAAGTTCATCGGCGGGCACGGAACGTCACTCGGCGGCGTGGTCGTCGACTCGGGTCGGTTCGATTGGGGGAACGGCAAGTTCCCGCACTTCACGGAGCCGGTCGCCTCCTACGGCGGGCTGCGGTTCTGGGAGAACTTCGGCGAGTACGCGTTCTGCACGAAGTTGCGGGTGGAACAGCTCCGTGACGTCGGGGCGCCGCTTGCGCCGTTCAACGCGTTCCTGTTGTTGCAGGGCCTCGAGACGCTGCCGCTTCGGATGGCGCAGCACCTCCACAACGCCCGGACGGTCGCCACGTGGTTGGAGGAGCACCCCCAGGTCGCCTGGGTGCGTTACGCGGGGCTTCCGTCGTCGCCGTACCACGACCTCGCTCGGAAGTACCTGCCGCAGGGTCCGGGTGCGGTGTTCGCGTTCGGGGTGAAGGGCGGCCGTGCGGCGGGTGGCCGGTTCATCGAGGCGCTCGAGATGATCAGCCATCTCGCCAACATCGGCGATGCGAAGACGCTCGTGATCCACCCGGCGTCGACAACGCACCAGCAGCTCTCCGACGCCCAACTCGAGGCGGCGGGTGTGGGGCCGGACCTGATCCGGTTGTCGGTGGGTATCGAGGATGTCGACGACATCCTGTGGGATCTCGACCAGGCGTTGACCGCCGCGGGCAAGGAGGGCTGAGGATGACTGCGACGACCACGTGGACCCCGCCGGGGGCGAAGGAGCGAAAGGCGATCCTCGACCGGTCGCGGTCGATCGCGATCGTCGGCGCGTCGGCGAACCCGGCTCGTCCGTCGTTCTTCGTGGCGACGTACCTGTTGTCGTCGTCGACCGACTACGACGTGTACCTCGTGAACCCCCGGGAGTCCGAGATCCTCGGCCGTCCTGCGTACGCGTCGCTGGCCGACCTCCCGGTGGTCCCCGACATCGTCGACGTGTTCCGTCGACCGGAGGACCTGCCGGAGGTGTGCCGTGAGGCGATCGCGGTCGGGGCGAAGGTGTTCTGGGCGCAGCTCGGGCTCGAGTCCGAGGAGGCTGCGGCGATCGGCCACGAGGCCGGCCTCGACGTGGTGATGAACCGCTGCGTGAAGATCGAGCACGCCCGGTTCCACGGCGGGTTGCACCTCGCCGGGTTCGACACGGGTGTGATCTCGTCCCGCCGTCGGTGACGGACGATCTCGACGAGGCGGAGGGGCCGCGGCAGGCGTTGTTGCTGTTGCGGCACGCCAAGTCGTCGTGGCCGGACGGGGTCGCCGATCACGATCGGCCGCTCGCCCCCCGTGGGTTGCGGTCAGCGGCGCTGGTGGGCCGGTTCCTCGTGGGCAACGACCTCGTGCCGGATCGTGTGGTGTGCTCGACCGCGCGACGGGCGGTGGACACGTGCGCCGGCGTGCTCGGTGCGGTGTCGGTGGCGCGCCCCGGGTTCGGGGAGCCGCCGGTGACCTTCGACGGGCGGGTCTACGACGACGACGTGCTCGGTCCGGCGGCGGAGGCGCTCGCCGTGCTGCCCCCGTCCGGTCGGCTGCTCGTCGTCGGCCACGAGCCGGGATTGTTGCGTGCGGTGGCCCGCCTGTGCGGGGCGGAGGTCAGTCTGCCGACAGCCGGCCTGGTGTGGCTCGAGCCGTCCGGGCGAGCGGGCTCGGCGCGCCTGCGCCTGCTCGTTCCACCGCGTCTGCTCGACGGGTTCGACGCCCCCGTCGACTGAAGGTCCTTTGGCGGTCGCCGCTCGGCGGTTGGTCTGCAAGAATGAACCGACGTACCGACCGGTCGCACAGGGGGTTCCGAGGTGCCGTACGAATTCACCGATGAGGGCTTGGCGCTGCAGGAGCAGGTCAAGTCGTTCATGGACGACTACATCTACCCAGCCGAGGAGGAGTACCACGAGCAGCTCGCCGAGGTCGCCCCGCACGGCTACCCGCCGATCCTCGACAAGCTGAAGGCGGCGGCGCGTGAGCGGAACCTGTGGAACCTGTTCCTGCCGCACCTCCACCCCGATGCGCCGGGTCGCAAGCTGTCGAACCTCGACTATGCGCCGATCTCGGAGCAGCTCGGCAAGGTGACGTTCGCGTCGGAGGTGCTGAACTGCGCCGCCCCCGACACGGGCAACATGGAGATCCTGAACCTGTACGCGACCGAGGCCGTGCGGGAGCGGTGGCTGTCGCCGCTGCTCGAGGGCGAGATCCGTTCCGCGTTCTCGATGACGGAGCCGGCGGTTGCGTCGTCGGATGCGACGAACATCTCCCTGCGCATCGAGCGCGACGGCGACACGTACGTGCTGAACGGGCGCAAGTGGTACAGCTCCGGTGCGCTCGCCGACCGGTGCAAGGTGCTCATCGCGATGGGCAAGACCGACCCGAACGCCCCGCGTCACCGCCAGCAGTCGATGGTCGTCGTCCCGAAGGACACCCCCGGGATCAGCTTCGGCATGGACCCGCACGTGTTCGGCTACGAGGACCGCGGCGGTCACCCCGAGGTCATCTACGAGAACGTGCGGATCCCGGTCGACCACCTCCTCGGTGAGGAGGGCGGCGGGTTCGCGATCTCGCAGGCCCGGCTCGGCCCGGGCCGGATCCACCACTGCATGCGTTCGATCGGTGTGGCCGAGCGGGCGCTCAGCTACATGGTGCAGCGCTCGCTCGAGCGTTCGACGTTCGGTTCGCTCGTGGCGCACAAGGGTGTGATCCAGGACTGGATCGCCGAGTCGCGCATCGAGATCGACATGGCGCGTGAGTACGTGCTGCGTTGCGCGCACCTGATGGACACCATCGGGAACAAGGCGGCGGCGACGGAGATCTCCGGCATAAAGGTGGCGATCCCGAACATCACCCTCAAGGTGATCGACCGGGCGATCCAGGTGCACGGTGCCGGTGGCGTGTCGCAGTACTTCCCGCTCGCCCACATGTGGGCGCACCAGCGGACGCTGCGAATCGCCGACGGTCCGGACGAGGTGCACAAGATGACGATCGCCCGTCGCGAGATCCTGAAGTACGACCCGGACTTCAAGATCAACAACCCGGGGTTCGGTCAGGGCGGCGACCCGCAGGTGTTCATGCGGCCGTGAGGTCGGCGAGGTCGGGCTGCGGTGTCCTTCAGCGCAGTCCGACCCACAGCGACGCAGCGGTGAACGCCGCGCCGACGACGACCATGGTCACGATCGCGGAGCGGGGGATGCGGCCGTCCTCGGGGACGCCGGGAACCTTGCCACGCACGTAGCGGAGGGCCCGGTCGGCCCAGGCCACGTCGCGAGCGAGCACGGCGAGTCCGGCGGCGATGGCGAGCCATCCCGGTCCGGGCAGCACGAGCATCACGAGGCCGGCGACGAGCACGAGCGTGCCTGCGGTCATCCTGCCGATGCGAATGGCGACGTGCGCGCGCGCCCGCTCGTAGGTGGGTTCGCGTTCGCCGGTCTCGAGCTCGGCCTCGATCGCCGCCTCGGTGAGGCGTTCCCGGAGGTGGTGGGCGTCGTCGTGGTGGTCTGCCACGGGCGTCATGCTGCCACGTCGCGGGTCGGAGTTCGTCCTCGACGGGGTCGGGGCGGCAGACTGACCTCCGATGTCGCCGGTACCTGCCACGTTGCTGCTGTCGTGTCGTGACCAGCCGGGTCTCGTCGCGGCGGTCACGGACTTCGTGTTCCGGGCGGGTGGGAACATCCTGCGGGCGGAGCAGCACGGCGACGCGGTCGACGGAGCGTTCTTCCAACGCATCGAGTTCGAACCGTCGGCAGGTGCCGATCGGGCGTCGCTCGCGGCGGGGTTCGCGCCGGTGGCGGACCGCTACGGGATGGCGTGGGAGCTCCGGTTCGCCGACGAGGTGCCGAAGGTCGCGATCCTCGTGTCGCGTGAGGGGCACGTGCTCTACGACCTGTTGACCCGCCACCGCATGGGTGAGCTGCCGTGCACGATCTCCTGCGTGGCGTCGAACCATGCCGACCTCGAGTCGGCGGGCGAGCACTTCTCCCTCCCGTTCCACCACGAGCCGATCACGCCCGAGTCGAAGGCCGCGCAGGAGGCCCGGCTCGTCGAACTGTTCGACGGGTACGGCGTCGATCTCGTGGTGATGGCCCGCTACATGCAGATCCTCTCGGCGGAGTTCTGTGCCCGCTATCCGCAGCGGATCATCAACATCCACCATTCGTTCCTGCCGGCGTTCCCGGGTGGGAGCCCCTACCGGCAGGCGTACGACCGCGGGGTGAAGTTGATCGGCGCGACGGCGCACTACGCGACGTCGGACCTCGACGAGGGTCCGATCATCGAGCAGGACGTGGTGCGGGTGACCCACCGTGACACGGTGCCGGATCTGGTGCGGAAGGGCCGCGATCTCGAGAAGGTCGTGTTGGCTCGGGCGGTGCGCGCGCATCTCGAGCACAAGGTGCTCGTGCACGGCAACAAGACCGTCGTGTTCACCTGATCCGGTGCGGTCGCCTGCCGTAGCCTGCGGCCATGGCAGCGACCGGTACCGGCCTGGTGCTCACCGAACCCCGGCGGTTCGAACGCACCACGTTCGAGCTCCCCGAGATCGGTGACGACGACGGGTTGTTACGGATCGAGGCGTGCGGCCTGTGCGGCACCGACCACGAGCAGTACACGGGGCACATCACCGCGCCGGGCCCGTTCGTTCCCGGGCACGAGATCGTCGGTGTGGTCGAACAGGTCGGGGCGAACGCTGCGGCGCGCTGGGGGGTGCAGGTCGGCGACCGGGTCGCCGTCGAGGTGTTCCTGTCCTGTCGGGCCTGTGAGCCGTGCCTCGAGGGCGCGTACCGGCGGTGCGTGCGGCACGGGGTCCGGCACTTCTACGGCTTCATCCCTTCCGCCGAGGCGCCGGGGTTGTGGGGCGGGTACGCAACCCACCTCTACCTGCATCCCGACGCGCAGCTCCTCCCGGTCCCGGCGGGGCTCGACCCGGCGCTCGCGACGGTGTTCAACCCGCTCGGCGCAGGGATCCGTTGGGCGGTGACGGTGCCGGAGACCCGGCCGGGTGATGTCGTCGTGGTGCTCGGCCCGGGGATCCGTGGGTTGGCGGCGGCGGCGGCGGCGAAGGCTGCCGGTGCCGGGTTCGTGGCGATGACCGGCCTCGGCCCGCGTGACGCCGAACGGCTGGCGCTTGCGCCCGCGTTCGGGGTCGATCTCGCGATCGACGTGGCGACGACGGATCCGGTGCGGGCGTTGCGCAACGAGACCGGGGTGCTCGCCGACGTGGTCGTCGACGTGACGGCGAAGGCGTCGGCGGCGTTCGCGCAGGGGGTGCGGCTCGCCCGGGCGGGCGGCACGTTCGTGGTGGCGGGAACCCGGGGTGCGGGTGCGGGTGCGACGCCGGGGTTCGATCCGGACCATCTCGTGTACAAGGAGCTGCGGGTGCTCGGCGCGCTCGGGGTCGACGTGACGGCGTACCGGGCGGCGTTCGACTTGTTGGCGTCGCACCGGTTCCCCTTCGCCGACCTGCCCCGCCAGGTGGTGGACCTGTCGGGTGCGGAGTCGTTGGTCGCGCTGCTCGCGGGCGAGCGCGACGGGGTCCCGCCGGTGCACGGCGTCGTCGCGCCCTGAGGGGCTACGGTCCGCCCATGCGCACGCGACCGTCCTTCGAACGCTTCGACGAGGAGTGGGCCCGCAAGGCAATGGAGCGGAGCCCGTCGCCGAAGGGGATCGACGGCTACCTCGGGATCCGTCTCGAGTCCTTCGAGCCGGGTCGCCTCGTGGCGTCGTTCCCGGTGACCGATGAGATCGTCACGATGATCGGCAACATCCACGGCGGGTGCGTGACCGCGCTCGTCGACCACGTGCTCGGCGTGGTGATGTACCCGGTGATGCCCCCGAAGTCGTGGGCGGCGACGACGGAGTTCAAGGTGAACCTGGTCGCGCCGGTGTCCTCGGGGGTGGTGCGGGCGGAGGCGGAGATCGTGTCGATGTCGGCGCGTCTCGCCGTGGTGCGCGTCGAGGTGACGAACACGTTCACGAAGCCAGACGCGACCGAGGAGACGACCAGGTTGGTCGCGCTCGGTCAGGGGACGTGCACGATCGTCGCCCCGAAGGGCTGAGGGGCCGGGCGGCCGGGCTCACACGTAGGTGGAGCCCTTCATGGCGCCGATGTCCTGGCGCATCTCGACGTTGACGAGCGCCGGCTTGCCGGAGGCGAGCGCACGCTCGATGGCCGGGCGGATCTGGTCGGGTTCGGTGACGTGTTCGCCGTGCCCGCCGAGTGCTTCGACGACCTTGTCGTAGCGGGTGAAGTTCAGCTTCGTCGCGATGATCCGCTCGTTGCCGTAGGTCGTCGACTGCGGGCGCAGCATCTGGCCCCAAGCGCCGTCGTTGCCGACGATGCCGACGATCGGCAGGTTGAACCGGACGGCGGTGTCGAACTCGAACCCGTTGAGCCCGAAGCTGCCGTCGCCGTAGATGATCACGACGCGACGGTCGGGGTTGGCGAGCTGCGCGGCGAGCGCGAACGGCATGCCGACGCCGAGGGTGCCGAGCGGGCCCGGGTCCATCCATGCGCCGTTCTTCGGGACCTTCACGACCTTGGACGCCTGGGCGACGATGTCGCCGCCGTCGCCGATGACGATCATCTCGTCGTCGATCATGTCGGCGATCTCCCGGCACAGGCGCAGCGGGTCGATCGGGACCTCGTCGGAGTTGAGCTCGGCGCGGAGCGCTTCCTCGAGCTCGTCCTCCTTCTGGCGGAGCTGGGCGCTGTAGTCCGACCAGTCGGGCACGTTGCCGGTGCCCTGCATGGTGTCGAGCATGGCGGCGAGGTTGGCGCCGAGGTTGCCGACGAGACCGATGTCGGCGGCACGGTTCTGTCCGATGAGGGTCTCGTCGAGGTCGAGCTGGATGATCTTCGCGTTGTCGGGGATCGACCGGCCGAACTTCATCCGGAAGTCGAGCACCGTGCCGGCGAGCAGCACGCAGTCGGCCTGGGCGAGCGCGGCGCCGCGGGTGCGGTTGAAGAACTGCGGGTGGTCCATGGGGAGCATGCCGCGGCCCATGCCGTTCGCGAAGCAGGGGATGTTCGTCGCTTCCACGAAGGAACGGAGCTGTGCGGCGCCTTCGGACCACTTGAGCGCGGTGCCGGCCATGACGATGGGGTGGGTGGCGGTCGAGAGCAGTTCGACGGCCTTGTCCACGTTCGCCTTCGGGGCGGCGTGCTTGACGCGGTAGTCACGGAACGGCGGGATGAACACCTTCTCGTCGGGTACCGACGCCGACAGGATGTCGATGGGGATCTCGAGGTACGACGGCCCGGGGATGCCCGACAGCGCGTACCGGATGCCCTGTTCGACGTATTCGGCGATGCGGCGGGTCTCGTAGCAGGCGTCGACCCACTTCGTGATGGGCCGCATGAGGGAGATGTGGTCCATCTCCTGCAGTGAGCCACGACGCAGGTTGTTGAAGGGGCCCTGGCCGCCGAACACGAGGATCGGGCTGTTCGCCCGCCAGGCGTTCGCGATGCCGGTGACGCCGTCGGTGGCACCGGGGCCGGCGGTGAGGATCGCGACGCCGACCTTGCCCGGGTTGAGACGGGCCCACGCGTCGGCGGCGTGGACGGCCGCCTGTTCGTGGCGGACGTCGATGACCTGGATGCCTTCGTCGATGCAGCCGTCGTAGATCGCCATCACGTGCCCACCCGAGAGGGTGAACACGCATTCGACGCCTGCTGCCTTGAGTGCCTTCGCTGCGATCTGACCACCGTGCATGGGGGCACCCTATCCCCCCTCCCCGGCGTCCGCCGCACGTCGGCGCGGGGCCATACTCCTGGGGTGCGTGGGCGGTGGCGGGCGTTGGTGGCGGCTTCGGTCGTCGTGTCCTTCGTGTCGTCGGCGTGTGTCCCGGCGGTCCGGAACGATGGCGGGGTCGCCCGGGTCGCGGTCGACGTGGGCACGCTCGAGTGGTCCGACTGCGGTGACGGTCTCGACTGCGCGACGCTCGTCGTGCCCTTCGACCATGAACGGCCCGACGACGGGCGCACGTTCCGGCTGCCGATCATCCGGGCGCGGGCGACGAGCGTCGGAAGGATCGGCGCGGTCGTGCTGAACCCGGGTGGCCCGGGTGGTTCGGGGGTCGATCTCGTCCGGTCGATCGCCGGGTCCGACGCGGTCGCCGAGCTGAACCAACGCTTCGACCTGGTCGGCTTCGACCCTCGTGGGGTCCGGGGAAGCGAACCGGCGGTCCGCTGCGCGGACGACGGCTACGACGACGCGGTCGACACGTTGGGCCCGGGTGGGCTCGACCGCGCGGCGTATGCGGCCGCCGTGGTCGCCGACCGACAGGCGTGCGTCGACGCGAACCGGGAGCTGCTCGACCACGTCGGCACGAACGACGCGGCACGCGATCTCGACATGTTGCGCGAGGCGCTCGGCGAGGAGCGACTCACCTACCTCGGGTTCTCCTATGGGACGCGCATCGGCATGGCGTACGCGGCGATCTTCCCCGACCGGTACCGGGCGTTGGCGCTCGACGGGGCCGACAATCCGACGACGTCGGTGAGCCGGAGCGTGGGGGCGCAGTACCTCGGGTTCGAGGAGGCGTTCGACGCGTTCACTGCATGGTGCGACGACACCGACGAGTGCTCCGCGTCCCGCACCGGTGGGGCGGAGCGCACGTTCCGGGCGGTGGAGGAGCGGTTGCGGGTCGACGGGTCGATCCCGATCGTGGACAGCGTGCGGGTGGTCACGCTCGGCGAGCTGTACCTCGGGGTGATCGCCGGCCTGTACGGCGAGGACGGTTGGCCGCTCGTCGGCCGGGCGTTGGCCCGGGCGTCGGAGGGCGACGGGTCGCTCCTGCAGTGGCTCGCCGACACGCTCGTCGACCGGCGGTCCGACGGCACCTACGAGAACACGATGGAGGCGAACGTCGCGGTGAACTGCGCCGACGACGTCGAACGCCCCACGATCGACGACGCGCTCGACCGTGGGATCGACCTCGCCACTCGGCTCCCCCGGTTCGGGCCGTTGGGGGTCGGGGCGTTCACCGACTGTGTGGGCTGGCCGTCGTCGTCGGATCCGGTGCGTACCGGTTCGGGTGGTGCGCCGACGCCGGTGCTGGTGGTGGGAACGACCGGTGATCCGGCGACTCCGTACGCCTGGGCGGAGGCGCTCGCCGCATCGATCGGGAACGCGACGGTGCTCACGAACGTGGCCGAGGGGCACACGTCGTACTTCTCGTCGGTGTGCGTGCGTGACGCGGTGAACGCCTACCTGGTGGCGGGGGCGGTGCCGAGCTCGACCCGGTGCGGGTGAGCGTCGGCACCGCTCGCCGACCTCACATGTGGCGGTGGCCCGTGCCCATCCCGGCTGCGTCGAGAGCGATCTGCTTGGCGCGGTCGAGGTCGTAGTGCTTGCGGGTCACGATCCGCTGCGCGTACAGGCCGCCACCGGACTGGATGTTCGTGACCGCGTGCCAGCCGCCGTAGCTGTCGGCGGTGAGGTCGCGGATCGCGTGGAACAGGCGGGCGCGGTACTCGCCGTCGGTGTCCTGGGTGGTCTTCATGTACTTGCGGATCAGGTCGCCGACGTCGGGGTTCTCGAGGTCTGCGATCGTCGGCGTGGTGAGCACGGCGCCGCCGGCGATGTCGTGGAGGTGGCGGACCATGAGGTTGTATTGCGCTGCGCCGTGGTACTTGCCGGCGTTGGTGTAGAGCTCGTTCGGGAACGCCGAGCCTTCCGGGGTGACCTCGCTGTTCGCGATGGCGGCGTCGAGCGCGGCGCGCACGAGCGTCGCGTGGATGATCATCTCGGAGATCTTCTCCTTGATGTGCGCCTCACGCGAGAGGCCGTTCGCCTCGGAGATGAGTTGGGCGAAGCCGACGAGCATGTCCGCCTGGTCGGCCATGGCGGTGAGGCCGCCGAGGCGCTCCCACAGACCGAGGGAGTGGGCGAACACCGCGGCGTATGCCGTCTCGCCGTCGAGGAACACCCGCTCGTAGGGGACGAACACGTCGTCGAAGATCACGAACCCGTCGGGCATGTGGTGGCCGTGGGTGTGGGGGAAGTGGCGGGAGTCGGGGTGGCGGGGTGCGTAGGTGGTGTTGACGATCTTCACGCCGGGGGCGTTGACCGGCACCGCACACGCGATCGCGAACTCCTCCTCGCCGGGCTTCATGTTCTTCGTCGGCATGACCATGAGGTCGTGGCCGAAGCTCGCGCCGGTGATGTGCAGCTTGGCTCCGCGGATGACGACACCGTCACGGGTGCGGTCGACGACGTGGGTGTACACGTCGGGGTCGGGCTGCTTGCCGGGCGCGAGGCCGCGGTCACCCTTCGCGTCGGTGATGCACTCGGTGATGCGGATGTCGCTGCGGCGCGCGTCGTCGACGTACACCTTGATGCGTTCGACGTAGTCCTTGCCGGTCTCGGCGACCTTCGCGGAGGCGGTGAGGAGGGTCATGAGCGACTGCCAGGTGGTCGCCATGACGATGTCGGCGTCCATCATCGACAGGGTGCGGTCACGCAGCTCGTCGACGTCGCCGGGGATCGTCATCATCGGGTTCGTCGTGCCCGGGGCCGGGTCGTAGAACCGGTCGTAGGTGGCGGCGACGTTGTCGACGGCGTCCTTGATGACGGGCTCGTTCGGCATGTCGGTGATGAGCCGACCGTCGAAATAGGTCTTGCGGCCGTCGCGCAGTGAATCTCGGTACTGGTCCCCCGTAAGCATGGGAGGACCCTACCGCCGCACCCGGTGGGGCGTCAGTTCCGTTCGACCCGGTGTCGACTCAGGTGAGGTCGACGCTCGGGTAGAGCGGATGGCGGGTGAGCAGGTCGCCGGCGCGGCGTCGTGCGGCGTCGGCGACGCCGCCGGTCGTCGTGTACTTCGCCTTCGACGGCCCCGCCGACGCGGCGGTCGGGGTCGTGGCGGCGAGGAGACCGTGGATGATGTCGGCGACCTCGTCCATCTCGGCGGTGCCCATTCCGAGCGTGGTGAGGGCGGGGGTGCCGAGCCGCACGCCCGACGTGTACCAGGCGCCGTTCGGGTCGCCGGGGATCGAGTTGCGGTTCGTGACCACGCCGCCGTCGAGGAGGGCGCTCTCGGCCTGGCGGCCGGTGAGGCCGTAGGAGGCGTTCGTGTCGAGGAGCACGAGGTGGTTGTCGGTGCCGCCGGTGACGAGCGTGGCGCCACGGCGCAGGAGGCCGTCGGCGAGGGCGCGGGCGTTGTCGACGATGCGCTGCGCGTAGTCGCGGAAGGACGGCTGGGACGCTTCGGCGAACGCGACGGCCTTCGCCGCCATGACGTGGGGCATCGGGCCACCGAGAACGAGCGGGCAGCCCTTGTCGACGAACTCGGCGAGTTCCGGCCCGCAGAGCACGATGCCGCCGCGGGGGCCGCGGAGCGACTTGTGGGTGGTGGAGGTGACGATGTGCGCGTGGGGGACCGGGTCGTGGTCGCCGGTGAGGACCTTGCCGGCGACGAGGCCGGAGAAGTGGGCCATGTCGACCATGAGCGTCGCGCCGACCTCATCGGCGATGGATCGCATGGCGGCGAAATCGACGCGGCGCGGGTACGCCGAGTAGCCGGCGACGATGACGAGGGGTCGGAACTCCTGCGCCATGCGGCGCACCTCGGCGTAGTCGAGCAGGCCGGTGGTCGGGTCGGTGCCGTAGCTGCGCTGTGCGAACTGCTTGCCGGAGATGTTCGGCCGGAACCCGTGGGTGAGGTGGCCGCCGGCGTCGAGGCTCATGCCGAGCATGCGCTGGCCGTTGAGTGCGCCGCGAAGGGTCTCCCAGGCGTCGGGGCTCAGGTCGTTCACATGGTTCACGCCTGCCGCCGCGAGGGCGGGGGCTTCGACTTCCTTCGACAGGATCGCCCAGAACGCGACGAGGTTCGCGTCGATCCCGGAGTGGGGCTGCACGTAGGCGTGGGCGGCGCCGAAGATCTGCTTGGCGAGTGCGGCGGCGCGTCCTTCGACGACGTCGACGTAGTCGCATCCGGCGTAGAAGCGGTGACCGACGGTGCCTTCGGCGTACTTGTCGGAGAACCAGTTGCCCATCGCGAGCAGCACGGCCGGCGATGCGTAGTTCTCCGACGCGATGAGCTTGAGCTGGCTGCGCTGGTTGCCGAGTTCGCCGGCGATCGCCCCGGCGATGACGGGGTCGACGGCGCCGATCACCTCGAGGGCGGAGCGGTACGCGGCGGATTCGGGGGTGGTGGGCACGGGGTCCTCCGGGGATCGTTCCGGCGACGGTCGTCGAGGGGCCCAGGCGCACGGCGTCGCATCGGGGCTGGGTGCTCCGATGGGGTCGCTCCCCGGTGGTTGCCCACCTTCACAGCGCCAGTCACGACCCGGCAAACACGCTAACCGCGGCGGGGCCCCCGGGGCGGCTCGGGCGGTGGTGGGACCGTCCGGCGGGTAGGTTGCGGGTCCGGTTGGTGTCGTCGACGGGGGGATCAATGCGGATCGCGATCACGGGGATGGGGGCGGTCTCGCCGATCGGGTTGACGGTCGGTGAGCTGGTCGAGGGTGTGCTGTCGGGCGCGTGCGGGATCCGTCGGGCGCCGTGGGTGCCGGAGGGAACGGCGTCGTCGCAGTTCTACGCGGGCGTGTCCGACCGGTTCGACCCGTCGGCCCGTCTCGACGACAAGCTGATCGCCGGTTCCGATCCGTTCACCTGGTTCTCCATCGACGGCAGCGACCAGGCCCTCGAGGATGCCGGCCTCCTCGGTGGCCTCGACCCGTTGCGTACGGCGATCGTGCACGGCACGTCGATGGGCGGGCTCTACTCGCTGATGCAGGCGCAGCGCGCGCTCGAGCACGGCGGGCCCGGTGCGGTGTCGGGCAAGACGATGATCAAGATCTGGCCGAACATGGCGTGCGCGCAGATCGCAATGCGGCACGATCTGCACGGCCCGTCGCTCACCGTGACGACGGCGTGCGCGTCGTCGCTCGACGCGCTCGGCACGGCGGCCCGCATGCTCGAGGCGGGTGCGGCGGACGTGGCGATCGTGGGTGGCACCGAGGGCGGCTACCCGGCCGGCTCGCACCTCGAGCCGGGGTTCCTGCCGGCGACCGCAGCGGCGGAGCAGGGGTACGGCATGCGGTCGGGCGGCGACGACCCGACTCGAGCGTTGCTGCCGTTCTCGGCGGACCGGGCGGGGATCGTGCCGGGTGAGGGTTCGGCCTGGTTCGTGTTGGAGTCGGAGGAGCACGCCCGTGCGCGTGGGGCCCGGGTGTGGGCGTGGTTGCGCGGGTACGGAAGTTGCGCTGACGGCTATCACCCGTCGTCGCCGGAACCGTCGGGTCGGTGGGAGCGTCGGGCGATGGAGCTCGCGCAGGCCGATGCCGGTGTGGCACCCCGAGACGTCGACGTGCTCGTCGCGCACGCGACGGGCACGCCGAAGGGTGACACGGCGGAGATCGCCGCGTTGAACGGTCTGTTCGTCGAGGGCGCCGGCCACGACGGGTTGTTGGTGACCGCGCTGAAGGGCCACACCGGGCACACCGGCGCGTCGGCGGGTGCGATGGGGGTGATGGCCGCGGTGCATGCGATGCATCACGGTCGGCTCGCGTTCGCGAACGGCGCCGCCGACCGGGTCGATCCGCTGGTGCGCTTCGACTTCGTGACCGAGTCGCCGCGTTCGGTCGACGTGTCGGTCGCGCAGGTGAACGCGTTCGGTTTCGGCGGCCAGGACGCGTCGGTCGTCGTCTCCCGGGAGGTGTGACGGTGCGGTACACCATCGCCGACTGCGTCGCCGCGAACGCCCGGGCGTTCCCCGACCGTGTGGCGATCGAGGTGTTGGACCCCCGCAACGGTTCGGGGACCGCACCCGTGGCGACGCTCACCTTCGCCGACGTGTGGCGACGCGTGGTCGGGCTCGCGAACGCGTTGGGCACGGTGGCGGCCGGCCCGAACGGGTCGATGGTCGCGATTCTGTTGCCCCAGTCGTCGGATGCGGCGCTCGCGTATCTGGCATGCCAGGTCGCGGGTGCGGCGGGGGTGCCGGTGAACACCCGGCTCGCTCCTGCGGAGATCAGCTACGTGCTCACCGACTCGGGGGCGTCGGTGGTGCTCGCCGCGGGTGAGCTGCTCGAGGTCGCTCGCGCGGTGGCGGCCGAGGTCGGCGGGGTGCGGGTCGTCGACACGGATGCCGTGCCCACTCCCGACGTCGCCCCGTGGCCGGGCCCTGCGGGGGCCGGCACGTCGGACGACATGGCGGTCGTCGGGTACACGTCGGGCACGACCGGGTTCCCGAAGGGGACATGGTGGACGAACGACGGGTGGATGACCCGCCTGTTGCAGTGGTCGGCGACGTTCGGGTTGAGCCCCGACCGTGTGCTGTCGACCCCGGGGCCGATCTTCCATCTCTCCTACGGCGGGTTGACGCTCGCCGCGCTCGTTGTCGGGGCACGCACCCGGATCATGGCGGCGTTCGAGCCGGCGGTCGCGGCCGAGGAGTATGCACACCACAGCGACTTCGTGTTCCTCGTGCCGTCGATGTTGGCGATGATCGCCGACTGGTGGCGTGCGAACGGTCGCCCGCCGCTCGGCGCGCTCCGGGTGATGCTGTCCTCGGGCGCGCCCGGGCCGATGTCGTTGCTCGTGGAGGCGTTCGAGGTGTTCCCGAACGCGTCGATCACCGAGGCGTACGGCTGGACCGAAGGCGGGTGGGTCACCTACGAGACGAAGGTCCGTGGTGCACTCGTGCCGCATTCCGTCGGCTGGCCGATGCTCGGTTCGGAGGTCGCCGTGCTCGACGACGACGGGCGGCCGTGCGCGGTCGGTGTCGCCGGTGAGGTGGTGTCCCGTTCGGTGGTGCCGTTCCTCGGCTACCTGAACAAGCCCGATGCGAGTGCGGCGTACGTGACCCCGGAGGGGTTCACGCGGTCGGGCGACGTCGGCATCTGGCTGGCGGACGGGCGGCTCAGCATCGTCGACCGGGTGAAGGACATGATCATCTCCGGCGGCGAGAACATTTACTGCGCCGAGGTCGAACGCATCCTGATCGAACACCCCGACATCGCCGAGGCTGCGGTCGTCGGCCTGCCGGACGCCACCTGGGGTGAGCGGGTGACCGCCCTCGTCGTGGTCCGGCCCGGTGCGACGCTGGATGAGGCCGGGGTGGTCTCGTTCTGCCGTGAGCGTCTTGCGGTGTACAAGTGCCCGAAGTCCGTGGTGTTCGCTGCGGAGCTCCCCCGGAACTCGATGGGGAAGGTGCAGAAGTTCCGCATCGTCGACGATCTCACCGGTCACTGAGTCGGTTGGCGGGCTGATCCGGGAATTTCCCGGTTGCTTCGCTGCTAGGCTTTTGGCATGAACCCGACGGTCGTACTCCGGCTCACCATCATCCTCGCCGCCGCTGCGAGCTTCGTCTTCAGCGTGTGGCTCTACTTCGCCAACAGCAGTTCGATCGACGACAAGCTGAACGGCATCTACGTCGGAATCTGGGTCCCGTCGATCCTGGCGTTCGGCGGCTTCCTGCTGCAGTCGTTCGCGAAAAAGGACTCCTGATGGGCCAGACCGCGATTTTCCTCGTCGGTTGCGTCATCTTCTTCATCGTGATGACGGGGTCGTTCCTCTTCGGTGTTGCGAAGGTGCGCGAGACCTTCAACCGCGACGAGTAGACGCAACTGGCGTCGCCCCGGTCATCCGAGCGGGCGCAGATAAGCGAGTGCGAAACCGCCGTTGAAGGGGACGAGCCCGGCGTCGGGTGCGGGTGACGAGCCGTCGACGCTGAGGACGAAGGTGCGCGTGAACGCCCCGCCGGCAACGGACCGGTGCACCGTCAGCGGCGGGCGCCCCGGTGCTGCGGTGAGGAGCGTCGTCGTGTCCCCGGCGGCGTACGCCGCCCACACCATGGTGGCGGTGCCCTCGACTAGGAACGGTCCGAGGTCGGGCCCGAAGGTGAGGCCGTCGTCGGCGTACGCATGGTGCGCACCGTCGGGGCCGGTGACGAGGAGCCAGCGTCCGCCGTGGCGCACGACGGTCGGGTCGAACAGTTCCGTGCCGGTGCTGAACCGGTCACCGGGTTCGAGCTTGAACGTGACGCCGTCGTTCGACATCGCCGACTGGATTGCCGCACGACCGTTCACGACCCGCATCCAGTACAGGCGGATCCGGCCGTCGTCGAGGAGCACGGCGGACGGGTCGACCGGGTCGGGCTTCCCGGTCGGGAGGCCGTCGATGCGGACCCGGTAGCGGATCCACGTGCTGTCCTTCGTCGTGGGCCCGGGTTCCCGTATGGCGACGGCGATGCCGTTCTGCGCCGCCCAGTCGATGTGGTAGGCGAGAAGCCGCCCGTTGCGATCGGTGATGAGGTTCGGCACGCCCGCCTGGTCGGTGACCCATTCGCTGCGGGTGAATCGTCCGAGCTCATCCGCGAACGCGACCGACATGCCGGTCGACCACGGGCCGCCGGCGCCCGCACCCGCAGGTGCGGTGCCCGGCCCCTTGGTCGGCGGCAGCACCTCGCGCAGCGGTGCGGTCGAGCTCGTCGACGCTGCCGCTGAGGTTGTGGTGTCGAGCGCCGTCGCGGTGGTGGCGGTCGCCCGGTCGTCGTTCGCTGGCGCGCCGCACGCCGCCACGACGATGAACGCCGCCATGAGTACGAGGAGCCGACGCACGTCCGCACGTTAGTGGTGTGTGCCCTCGTCGCTTCGGTGGTCGTGCGGTGGGAACTACGCTGAGCGAGCCTTCACGGGGACGTAGCTCAGTTGGCTAGAGCACCTGCTTTGCAAGCAGGGGGTCGTGGGTTCGAATCCCATCGTCTCCACCACGGTTGACCTGCGGGTTTTTCGCTCCCGGTCGGCTTGGCTGGCCACTTTGAACCGGTCTGCTAGCCAAACTGCTAGCCAATCGTGCGGTTGGGTTAGCAGCGCAGTCGGCTGCGGGCAGGTCAGTCCGTGTGGTTCGGGCGCAGGAGGTCGACGCCTGTTGCGATGTCCGACCCACGTCCCGTTTGGTGGCGTCGATCCGGTGTCCCCCTACGAGGCTTGGGTACGTGGGATGACGTTTTGTTGCCGCGTTTGGTTTCCGGCGCACACCTCGCTGGTAACGTGTTGGTCCTCTCGACTGTGACAAGGTGCGTTCAAACATGGCAACCACCCGAACCACTCGGCGACGCACCGGCGTCGCCCTGGTACTTATCCTCCTTGCTGGGCTCACTGGCGTCG
>Ga0194133_10001740_pt1 | contig 36492 bp, 33 predicted proteins | sample TA2KigOf40mmetaG_FD_155448 | JGI IMG/M metagenome (GOLD analysis project Ga0194133, IMG submission 155448) | Freshwater microbial communities from Lake Tanganyika, Tanzania - TA2015055 Kigoma Offshore 40m | ecosystem: Environmental > Aquatic > Freshwater > Lake | place: Tanzania: Lake...
AACTTTCTGAGCACTTTGAATGGCTCGCTCCTTAGAAATAGTTGGCTTTATTTCGAGTACAAGTTTGGTTGAATTTTGTTTCATACCTTCTCCCAGATATTCCTCAAAACCGGGCATATGTTCCCCATTGGAAAGCTTCAGCTGCTTCAAATCGGAAAAGGTGGAAGTGTGAATAAATTCCCCCTTAAACGATGGATCATGATTAACAATCAGATTTGAATCTAGCGTCATGTGCACATCAAACTCCGATCCCTGACAACCCAAATGAATCGCATGTTTCAGGGCAGAGATTGAGTTTTCAGATGCTCCCGTATTTTTCCATGCCCCGCGGTGGGCAATTACCCGATTTTTATGGAAATCATCCCTGACTATCCTGAAACTTTGTTCAACGCGAACAGATCCCGATTCGGCCACCAGATCAAGATCATACCATTTGCTATCCCTCTGAACGTATTTTTTACGAATACTAAGCTGGCTATTTTTCAAGTTAAATAGTTTGGCATTCTCACCAATAAGCTTAAAATTCCCTGCATAACCTAGTAAACTAAGGTTTCCAATGATAGGGTTACCGCTAGAAAAGGTATGATTACTTAATAGAATAGCTGGTTTAATTTGAGCGGATGCGATTGTGGTCATGATACTCATCAATAGGATCAATGTGCCGGGAGTCAAATTTCGTGACATAGGTTTTTCTGGAAATGAGTTACAGGGTTTACATAAACATTAAAAACCAAGGGGGCAATGAATGTTAATTATGCCGAATTACTAACTCTTCAATGTCCTTATACGGGATAATTGTGAAGACTTGATTCAAAAATACAGAAATAACAAAAGGTATTTGTTAAACAAAGGATAAGAAATGATTTAAATAATTCTTTTATAATTCCTTTTTCAAATCAATAATTTTGAAGCCGCATACTTTTTAATTAACTATGCATTTAGTGGAAATGAAAAAAATTCTGGTCGTCAGTTTAATCGCTCTGATTCTTTCGGGATGCGGTGTCTCCAGGAAAATCAGTCTGCTGGAACAATGCCGCTACGATATAAAATCTGCCGATAGTATTTATTTCTTTGGCAGGGACTTGAGCCAACAGATCAAGACAGGCGGTTTCGATCTGGGCAGTTTACCTGAACTTGCTATTGGTGTTTTACGCAAAGATATCCCACTTAGGGCAAGGATTAACCTTGGTATAGATAACCCCGGATCAAAAGCCATTGAGATTAATCAATTTGATTATGTTATCTCGTTTAAAGGCATAGAATTAGTCAATGGAACCACAGACAGGCGGATTACCATCCAATCTGAAGGAAGCACATTGGTGCCAATTAAGATTGAGACTAATATCTATTCCATCCTATCTGAAAGAAACACAAGAGAAGAAATCTTATCTTATTTAAGGGGAGCAAATGGCAGAGAACCGGTTCAAAAAAGTCAGATAAGCATAAAAATCAGGCCGAGCATCCGAATCGGGAAAAAGCTGATAAAATATCCGGCTTACATCACTATGGATAAGGAATTGAACAGTAATATGTTCAGATAATGAGGAAAAAAGATTTCCGGATTTTACATAAAATCCGGAAATTCAATAGCAGCTTTTTATTGACAAATGGCACCTTATTATACCTTCTAAGAACAAAAAAATTTGAATTTAAGTATGTTGATTGGCCGGCTACCGGAAAAGCATTTTTGCTCTGATTTTAAAAAAATAAAATCCTCTTTAGCATTTAATTTATTCTCACTCAGGTTTATTATTTAGCCGATAAACCTTTATTTTATTATCTTTCTAGCCTGAAACAGAAATTTATTTAATGATGAAATCAATAAGAATCTTGTTAGTACTGTTGCTGATAAGTCAGTTCAGCTTTTCACAAAGTATAGTCAATCTGATTAATCGTGCTGATTTGTTTTTTGACACGATGGACAAGGGGAATTTTGAAGAGGCTCACGGCTTTTTTGATGAAAGTGTAAAAGGTCAAATCACTTCTGATGAATTGAAGCTTTTCTGGCTTAGACTAGAGAATAGTCTTGGCAATTATGAATCGGTAAATGGTGCCAGAAACTCGGCCAGAGGAGAATATTTTGAGGTAATATTAACATGCGGATTCACCAAAGGTTCTCAAACCTTCACTTTCGTTTTTAATAAATCAGAGAAGCTTCTGGGATTCTTTGTTACCCCTGTTGCTGCAGAAGCAGAATATTCGGCTCCGGCTTATTCAGACACTACGCTTTTTTCTGAGAAAGAGATTATTATAAAGTTTGAGGGCGGGCAAATGGCCGGCTTATTTACGGCTCCAAAAAAGTTAAGCAATTTTCCGGTTGTTGTGATGGTTCATGGTTCAGGCCCTTCCGATATGGATGAAACTGTGGGTCCAAATAAACCTTTTAAAGATATTGCTGCCGGACTTGCAGCTAACGGTATAGGAAGTATTCGCTACGTCAAACGCAGTATGGTTTATCCAAGGTCTTTTACAAAAGCATTTACAGTTAAGGATGAAGTTATTGATGATGCATTGAGTGCAATTAGCCTGGCTGCTACTTTGCCGGGGGTGAACCCAAGTCAGATATATTTATTAGGACACAGTCTTGGAGGCATGATTGCGCCAAGAATTGCCACCATGGCTCCAACTTTAAATGGTATAATCCTGGCTGCAGCTCCTGCGAGAAAATTATCAGATTTAATTGCTAAACAAAATGCCTTTGTTTATAAAGCTTCAGGAGATACCACAGCCGCAGGAAAACAACAGTTCATTAAATCATCCAATGAAATAGATAAGTCAAGGTTGCTTAAACTGGGTGACCTGGCTCCTGATTCGATTATACTCGGAGCGCCGGCTTCCTATTGGGTAGATTTGAATAATTATGACCAGCTTGGCACTGCAAAAAGAATTAAAAATCGCATCTTCATTCTTCAGGGGGCTTATGATTTTCAGGTTTCGGTTCAAGATTTTAATATCTGGCGAACCACGCTGGCAGCCAATAAAAATGCTTCTTTTAAACTTTATCCTAACCTGAACCACCTGCTTTCTGTTCAAAAGGAAAAAGGAACAGGAGTTCAATACCGTACACCGGCCAATGTCAGTCCGGACCTGATCAATGATATTTCTATTTGGATCAAAGGGAAATAATATTCAACTATTTTATCAACACAAAACTCCGGCAAAATTTGCCGGAGCTTTTTATGTCAAAGAATATTCAACTAGCTATTCCATGGCCCGGTGATCGCTAATGTTAGTCCCGGTGACTGAATATTAACAAACAAAGTTCTACCGGAGGGTGAGAAAACCGGCCCTGCAAATTCAGATTTAGGATATCCCACATTTTTGGCGATCACATAGGTTTGTCCCTTTGGATTAATTCCAATGATTCTTGCATCCGATTTATCCTCGCAAATGATCACATCACCCCAAGGCGCAATGGTCAGGTTATCACAGCTCTGAAAAGTATCTACATCGTTAGATTCGAGGAATAACTCCAGTTTTGCCGGAGCTTCACGTTCCCTATCCTGGCCTTCGTACTTACTTGGAATATATTTGAAGATTTGACCATAACTTTTGTGCCCCCCGTTGGTACAGGCAAAAAATAATTCATTTTTTCCATACCAAATTCCTTCCCCTCTCGCAAAGCAGGCTGCACCCTTTTGATTTCCTCTCAAGCGCAAATCATCATCCGGCGCCTCCACATCGTCCAGATCAATCCAATGTACATCAAAGCTTTTACTCTGCGGAAATTTATCTGTTTTCAATTTCTTCCAATTTCGGGTATCAGCACTTTTCCATTCGGAGATGGCTAAACATTGTAATTTACCTCCCTTGTGCAAATCGCCATATGTGTTAGGTAAGTAGCGGTAAAAAAGGCTATCACCACTGTCTTCAGTCTGATAAACAATGCCTTTAGATGGATGCACTGCAACTGCCTCATGCACAAAACGACCCATCGGTTTGATTGGAACAGGTGCTGTCAAACCGATTTTATCAGAAGCAAAAATCTCAAAATTATAACCATGATCCTGTTCAAGATTACCTTTTTCAGCACCTTTAGTCAGGGTACTTTCCTCACAAGTAATCCATGAATTCCATGGGGTGATGCCTCCGGCACAGTTCCTTACTGTTCCGATCAGACTTAAATATTGGAGTTCTACTTGCTGTGATTTTTCATCATATATCAGGGTACTTGTTCCACCAAAACAAAAACTTTCTTTTTTGCCAAAATCATAAATATCAGACTTAGTGATCTTGTTGAGTAACTCATTATTTGCTCCAAAAGGCCCATTAACCATTGCCCCCGGAGATAATTCATGATTTCGAATCAGAATAGTTTTGTTATTTTTCCATTTAAAAACTCCCATGCCGTCAAATGCACCGGGTACAGAAAAACCGTCATTCATTACCTCTCCTCTTCGGGATATCACCTTTGCCGTAAACCCATCAGGAAGGCTTAAAATATCGCCTTGACGATGGGACAATGCTCCATAATTTCGTACAAAATTATTTTCTTCAATAAATCCCAAGGCAGCGGCATTTGCTGCAAACCGACTCAAGCCAAGAAAGCCAAGACTTACTAAACCCGAATTTCTGATGAATTCTCTTCTGTTATTCCTCATTGTAATAATTTTAAACTTAATTTTTAAAGTAAACTTGACCTAATTTATTAAAAAAATAGTATATCAGAAGGCAGTGAAACATCGCATTTTAAAGCTTCTGAGCTAGCTATTGGACACAGACAGCCTTAAAGCGGCCCTTCAATGCACAATCTTTGTTTCCATTAAAGTATTATGTAAGCCCATTTATATGGTTAAAACTTAATTATAAGGTATTTGATACCGTGCTCGAGTTAATTTCATAATAAAAATAGGTATATAGAAACGAATTTAATTTGGGAATAATAATGTTATGTTAGCATGTTGTTATTTTATTTACATTAACAGGTGACAATATTCAATGTTTATTCGCCAATTTAAATAAGCTCAAGCCCAGGTCTCAACAGATCGAAGTGTTTCAATAAAAATGAAAAATTTTATTCACAGGAAATCAGTAATTTGTATAGAATTGTCAAAAAAATGCGTTTACCAAAAAAGCTCATTTTGAGATCTGAAAGAATAAACCGATACCTGAATAACATAACAGGAAATGCAAAAGATTTTGGTCTTGAGGCAAGAATTTTCCATTTCATATGTATTTTTTCATTTGTTATTCTTTCTGTAAGCCAACAAATTAATCTCTATTACGGCCTGTATGAACTTGCTGTTTTGATGGGAGTCTTGCAAATAATAGGATTTATTTTTTTCATTCTTTCACGCGTATACCAAAAGATAAAGCTCAGTATAATCTTTTTTGCGCTTGGAGCTAATGCACTATTCGTCATAAATTTTTACTTCAATTCGGGGATTAATGGACCCGGACTGATTATGTTTTTATCGGGTATATTTTTAATTATTCTCATTGTACCTAAGAATCAATTTGCATTTTGGCTAACCATAAACATCATCGAAGTACTGGTTCTTTTGTTTTTGTCCTACCATGATCCTTCAATTTTCACCTATCGTTATTCTGACTCATTCTTGCAGTATGCAGATATTGCCTCAACCTATGTGTTGACGGCTATACTTATTTTCCATGCCACCAATTTTATTCGAAAAAGCTATGATCGGGAGAAAATTATCGCAGAACAAAAGGCCGAGGAGCTTAGGATTTCAGATCAAACCAAAAATAAACTTCTTTCTATTTTGGCACACGATCTGAGTTCGCCACTCGGTTCAATTCAAAATTATCTGGAAATTCTTGCAGAGCTCAAAACGGAAGAAATTGACAGGCAATCTATAGAAGCCAGTTTACTCAACGAAACCAAGAACGCACAGCATATGTTAAGCAATTTGCTTCTTTGGAGTAAAACACAAATGGAGGGAGTAAAAATTAATCTTATACCCCTCAACTTAAAAGAATCCATAGAAACAGCAATTAGGATTCAGCAGTCCCTTGCTATTGAAAAGAACATAAGCATTGAAGCAAATATCGATCAATCCATTATGGTTTTAGCCGATCGGGAAATGCTTCAGTTAGTTATCAGAAATTTGATTAATAATTCCCTGAAATTTACTCATGCAGGCGGGAAGATTCGAATTGATTCAAAAGTTGAAGAGAACGTATGTTTAATTACCATTAGTGATACCGGAAGAGGAATAAATTATGAAATGCAAAAAGACCTCTTTTCTATGGGAATTAAATCAACCTATGGAACTCAAAACGAAAAAGGGGTAGGTTTAGGCTTATCAATTTGTAAAGAATTTACAGAACTACAGAATGGTACCATTAGTTTTGAAAGCGATCCCGGAAAAGGTACGCGATTTTTCATCGGGCTTAAACTTGCCTCGGCGCTTAAAACATAGCTTAGGCTTTGGTTTTAATGTTTGGCAAAAAGGCGGTAATTAGTCCGATTAATGGCATAAACGCACAAATCCTGTAAACGTATTCTATGCTGGTTCGGTCGGCAATTCCACCTAAAACTGCCGATGCGATACCGGCCATTCCGAAGGCAAAACCAAAAAATAAGCCCGAGACCATGCCGACCTTACCCGGAAACAATTCATGAGCATAAACAAGAATAGCCGAGAATGCGGAAGCAAGGATGACTCCAATCGGAATAGTTAGGATCACCGTCCAGAATAGATTGGCATGAGGCAGCAGAAGGGAAAAAGGTGCTACACCCAGAATTGAGCCCCATATCACATATTTTCTGCCAAATCTATCTCCTAAAGGACCTCCAATGATGGTGCCCGCGGCGATTGAAAAAAGAAAAATAAACAAATAGACCTGAGAATCCTGAACGGAGACCCCAAATTTATGAATCACATAGAAAGTATAGTAAGTGGTCATGCTGGTGAGGTAGATATATTTCGAGAAGATCAGGAGCAGCAAAATAAAAACGGAAAGCACAATTGTCTTTCTTGGTAACATTTGAAATTGATGTCCATCATCTCCCGGACGACTGGCTTTAATGCGGATTTTACGTTTATACCAACCTCCGATATTAATTAACAAGATGATTGCCAAAAGGGCAAGTACCGAAAACCAGATAATATTCGACTGGCCGTAGGGTACAATAATTAAGGCGGCCAACAGGGGTCCAATTGAACTGCCAAAATTACCGCCAAGCTGAAAGATCGACTGCGCCATTCCCCGGCGCCCTCCTGAAGCCATATGGGCCATTCTTGATGCCTCCGGATGAAAAATTGAGGAACCGATACCGACCAGAGCAACCGAAAAAATCAGGATTTCAAAATTGGGCGCGCGTGACAATAGAATCAACCCTACCAGGGTAAATCCCATTCCGATTGCGAGTGAGTAAGATTTAGGTTTTCGATCGGTATACAGACCTACAAAGGGTTGAAGAATGGAGGCTGAAAGCTGAAAAGTAAGGGTAATTAAACCAATCTGCGCGAAACTCAAACTGAAGGTATCTTTTATTACCGGATAGATTGCCGGAATAATGGATTGTAACGCATCATTTAATAAATGAGAAATACTGATGGCAATAAGAATCGGATAAACAGTCTTCCCGGATATGGTATTTTTAACTTTTAGAACTGAGCCTGGAGACTGCTCGCTGATATGCCTGTTCATCTATACAAATGCTTGCAGCAAATATCCATTCTTAAATTTAAAAAAGCGATAAAGTCAAAAGAAATTAGCAATAATTTAAGACCTATTTTTAGATTAAAACCGTGGTTGCTAAGCCCTTTTATTTCTATCCGCTGTTACAGATGAGTCCGATTCGCCGCCTCTGAATAAGGGCTTGACCAATTGTCAGCGCGGGCTTGACCTGCGCTAAAAAGGTGCCCCAACTTGAATATCACATCGATGACCGGGCTGCCCATGCGGCGGATTAACCTTTAAACCTGCTGGTACAGGCGCCGGTAAAGCAGGTGCAGACTGAATATTTTGTGGGTTTGCTGCCGGTACCGGAGTACCGTCTGCATTAACCAGTGGAGCTCCCACAGCAAGATCACAACGATGTCCGGGCTGACCATGTGCAGGATTTACCCTTGGATTTTCAGCAGCCTGATTCGGCAAAGCCGGAATACCCTGGGTTGAAACAGGAGGGTTTGCTGCTTCATTTCGTTGATCCATCAAGACCGCAATAACGGTTGCACCGGTAAGTATTATTCCTCCAATTATAACAATTGTCTTCATTTACTTCTTATTTATCCCAAAATCAATTGAACGCTAAGATTAGGGAACATTAACTCGTCAAAAAATTACTAATAATTTAAACAATACGGGTTTATTGACCATTAAATTCGATTTATTAGCTTAGCGGAATAAAGGCATTTGGATTGAGATATTTTGTTCATATCGGCTACAAGGGTACCCATTATTTCGGCTGGCAGAGACAGCCTGATAAACTGAGTGTACAGGAAATTCTCGAGAATTGCCTCAGCCGGATTTTCAAGCAAAGTATAACCATTTTTGGTTGTGGTCGCACCGATGCCGGAGTGCATGCCAGCCAGTATTTCTTCCATATGGATATTGAAAAAAGCTGGAGCTTCGATTTGTTTTTCAGACTCAACCGAATCCTGCCGGATGATATTGCACTTTTTGATATTATTCCCATGGAAGGTCAGCCTCATGCCCGTTTTGATGCTATTCAGCGGGTATATGATTTCTTTATCCACACCTATAAAGATCCATTTCTTAGCGATAGCAGTTCATTATACCTCAGAAAAAGTTTCGACCTTGAACAGATGCAGCGAGCGGTAAATCTTCTTCCCAAATACGAAGATTACAGGGCATTTTGCAAGTCACCCGATAAAAATGAACATACTATCTGCCATGTTTCTGCTGCAAGTCTGTACACGAACAAAAGTGGCGACCGAATTCGTTTTCGGATTTCGTCCAACCGCTTTCTGGGCCGTATGATTCGTATTTTGGCGCGCAAACTTATCGAAATCGGTGATGGAGACCTGAGCGTAGATGAATTTGAAAGCCATCTCATCTCCAAAAATATTCCATCTAAACTATTGCCTGCACACCCGCAAGGACTTTTCCTTTCCAAGGTTACTTATCCTTATCTCGATTTGCAGCCCAAGTCTAAGTTTTGGGCTTCAATAGAGGATTCACATTGGGAGGAAGTGAGATTAAGCTAAAAGTAGAAAGCTAAAAGCAGAAAGCTAATTCGGATAAACATTGGTCTACAGAGAAATTGATAGATGCATAGTTACTGCGAAAGACAATTGTTTGCAGTATCTGATTAACTCAAAGATGTCCGTATAAATTATTACGTTTAAGCATTATAAATGAGTATTTTAGAAAAAAAGAATCCGATGCACAGAAGAGATTTTGTAAAACTAGGCAGTATTATTGCCGCAACTGCCGTACATTCTGAGGTATATGGCGGAGGAATTCCACAAAAAAGAGCAATGACTGTGAGCAAAACAGTCGATTTTATAAATGACGGCGTACCCTTGAGTCCGAAGGAATATGGCGAACTACTGATGAAGCTCGCCGATGAAGGCAAGATCAAAACCGACTTCTATTCGAACGGTGGGGTAGTAGAAGAACTCGAAAACCGCTTCGCCAAGCTAATGGGTAAGGAATCTTCGGTTTTCATGCCAACCGGAACCCTGGCAAACCACATGGCCCTGCGCCGCCTAGCCGGAAACAACCGAAGGGTAATTCTTCAGGAGCAAAGTCATATTTATCAGGATACCGGAGATGGATGCCAAACGCTGAGTGCGCTGAACCTAATTCCCCTCGGTCTGAATACTACCGAGATGACCCTGGCAGAGATTGAAGAAGTGGTTGATAAAACAGGAAAAGGCAGAGTAGCCTTAAAATTGGGGGTTATTTCCATAGAAAGTCCGGTGCGAAGGCAGCAGGATACACTCTTTGCTTTCCAAAACATGAAAGCCATTACCGCTTATGCTAAAGCCAATGGAATTAAAACCCACTTAGACGGAGCACGCTTGTTTATACAATCGGCACATACCGGCATTGATCCGGCAAGCTACGGAGCGATGTTCGATACTTCCTTCACCTCCATCTGCAAATGCTTCAATGCCGCCAGCGGAGCTGTTCTGGCAGGTTCAAAAGAGTTTACTCAGGACCTTTTCCATGAGCGAAGAATGTTTGGAGCCGGCATTCCGGCGGTATGGCCTTTTGCTGCAGTAGCTTTGCATTATGTCGACTCGTGGATCGAGGAATACAAAAGTGCCTGGCAAAAAGCCGAATACCTTTTTAGCGAAATTCAGAAAGATGAGCGCTACAAAATTGTGAAATACCAAAACGGCTCACACATTGTACACCTCGACCTTAAAAATATTGATAAAAAACGTCTTTCAGATGCATTGGCCAAGCGAAATATTCGTCTTTCTGCACCGGACGCTACTGGCTTTAACCTGAAAGTGAACATCTCGATGAACCGAATGACTGCACAGGAAATTACCGGAAGTTTCAAGGAAGCGATGAAGGAGGTGGGCTGAGATTTGGGAAGTTTAATAAATTGTCCTTAGGGTTGAGCGCTACGCTTAACTCTGCGAATTATTAAATGAAGTAGAGTCTTCAGACTCAATTATAAATTATTCTCTACAAACAGAATGCTTTGAAATTTATCCGGCTTACTGTCCACTGAAAACAATTTTAGGAGAAAATTTTTGCCATGATATCCTTGTAACATCCCCAAGTCTCTACCATCCAATAACATGAGAAGATCATTACAATAATTGAGTATTTAAGACCTCCGTTTTTTTTATTTTGCGAAGATTGTTAAATCATAAATCAATTTAATCAGACAGCTTGGACATAATACTGAATATTCAGAATTTAAGTAAAACTTATGAAAGCGGAGGTCGTACACTAACGGTTTTAGATGATATAAGTTTTGCCATTGAGGCAGGTTCGACCATGTCGATTGTTGGTCCTTCAGGAAGCGGTAAAACTACCCTCTTAGGATTATGTGCAGGGCTTGACCGTTCAAGTTCCGGAATTGTAGAATTAAATCATATCCGACTGGATAATTTGAATGAGGATCAGCGGGCACAAGTAAGAAACCAGCATGTAGGCTTTATTTTTCAGAACTTTCAACTTCTTCCTACACTTACAGCACTCGAAAACGTAATGGTACCTCTTGAGTTACGAGGTGAAAAAAATATCCGTCCAAGGGCCTTGGAATTACTTGACAAAGTTGGATTAGCTGATCGGGGGCATCATTACCCAACTCAATTATCCGGCGGAGAACAACAGCGGGTGTCCCTGGCCAGAGCTTTTTCAAATTCTCCCAAGATCTTATTCGCCGATGAACCTACAGGAAACCTGGATGCGGAAACCAGTGAAAAAGTCGTAAAATTAATTTTCGACTTAAATCGTGAAGCCGGAACAACCCTGGTTTTGGTAACTCATGATTTAGAATTGGCTTCCAAAACACAGCGTATCATACGAATTAGAGGTGGCTCAATCGTTTCAGATGTTAAAACTTTAAGTGAAAACCCCAAAAGGGCAGATCATGGCGGCTGATCATAAAATCCTGACGATGAAAGGGCAAGGATCTTTGAATTATAGATGGCTCTTGCTGATGGCATGGCGGGATAGCAGACGTAACCGCTCACGCTTATTTCTGTTCATTTCTTCCATCATCCTTGGAATTGCCGCCCTGGTGGCAATTTATTCTTTTGAAAATAATCTAAAGAAAGATATAGACTTGCAGGCAAAAAGCTTAATGGGTGCAGACCTGATCATTGAGACGAATAAGGCCGTTAAAGAGGAAGCGCTGCCGATGCTTAAAACATTGGGTATTGAACGTTCTGAGGAACGGACTTTTGCCTCAATGATCTATTTTCCAAAGAGCGGAGGTACACGTCTCGTCAATGTGAGGGCTCTATCCGGAGAATTCCCATATTACGGAGACATCGAAACAAGTCCGAAAAATGCCAGCCGAAGCTTCAGGCTCAGTAAACAAGCACTGGTTGATAAAACCCTCATGCTCCAGTATGATGCGAAACCGGGTGATTCCATCAAAGTAGGTGAGCTTGTTTTTCAGATAGCGGGATTATTGAATAAAGCGCCGGGGCAAACCGGTTTTAATGCTTCTGTTGCGCCGGTTGTTTATATTCCACTTTCTTATCTGCAAGATACCGGGCTTTCCCAAAAAGGTAGTCGCATCACCTATAATTTTTATTATAAATTTTCTCCTGAAACTGATGTCGATAAACTAGCGAAAAGTCTGGAGCCCAAGCTGGAAAAGGCCGAACTCGATTATGAAACCATTGAATCCAGAAAAGAAAATACAGGTCGTTCCTTTGAGGATATGACGGAATTTCTGGCTCTTGTTGGTTTCATTGCCCTTCTGTTGGGCTGTATTGGTGTGGCCAGCGCCATTCATATTTATATTCGTGAAAAAATTAATACGATCGCTGTTCTGCGTTGTCTGGGTGCTAGTTCAAGACAGGCATTTTTGATCTATCTTATCCAGATTGCCGGGATTGGGTTAATCGGTTCTATGATCGGTGCTTTTTTGGGAACAGGCATTCAGCAATTCTTACCCATTGTTCTGAAAGACTTTTTGCCGGTTGAAATCAATGTATCCATTTCATGGATAGCTATCGGACAGGGTCTTTTACTCGGTTTGATCATTTCCATATTATTTGCTCTTTTACCCTTGGTATCGGTGAGGAATATTTCTCCTTTAAATACACTCAGGCTTTCGCTGGAGGAAACCTCCCTGTTCAAAGATCCTATAAAATGGCTGGTATATCTTATCCTAGTGCTCTTCATTTTTTACTTTACTTATGTACAAATTGGCTCGCTCAGTAAGACGATATTCTTCACTATGGGCGTCCTTACCGGATTTATTGCTCTTGCCGCTTTAGCCTATGCAATCATGTGGCTTGCAAGACGCTATTTCCCTTTATCCTGGTCTTATTTATGGAGACAGGGTTTTGCGAATCTGTTCAGGCCAAATAATCAGACCTTGATTCTGGTGGTTTCAATTGGTCTGGGGACTACCTTTATTTGTACCTTATTTTTCGTTCAGGATATCTTGATCAACAGAGTTACGCGTTCATCCGGTAAGAATCAAGCCAATATGGTACTGTTTGATATTCAAACTAATCAGAAACAGGCACTAAGCGATCTGACCAAGCGCATGGATCTGCCTGTTCTACAAGAAGTTCCGATTGTAAATATGCGCATGACCGAAATTAAGGGCCGTAATGCTGCAAGTTATAAGAAGGATTCTGTAGCCTTGGGTGCCTTGCGTGGATTAGAACGGGAATACCGTGTTACCTACCGTGACAGCCTGAGTGATTCGGAAGGGATTGTAGATGGAAAATGGATTGGGAAAGCTGAACCCGGCAAGCCGGTTTACGTTTCTTTGGAGGATGCTTATGCGAAACGTATCGGGGTGAAAATAGGAGATGAACTGACTTTTAACGTTCAGGGGGCTCCATTAAAAGCGCTGGTTGGCAGCACCCGAAAAGTAGACTGGAACCGGATTCAGACAAACTTTATTCTGATCTTTCCGACCGGTGTTTTAGAGGATGCCCCGCAATTTCATGTGATGCTTACCCAGGTTTCATCCAACGAGATGTCGGCAAAATATCAGCAGGCTGTGGTGAAAATGTTTCCAAATATTTCAATGATTGACCTCGGACTGGTTTTAAGTGTGCTTGATGAGATTCTGGATAAGTTGGGCTTTGTGATTCGTTTCATGGCCGCCTTCAGTATCATTACAGGCTTGATAGTTCTAATTGCCTCCGTGCTTATCAGTAAATACCAGCGGATTAGGGAAAGTGTCTTGTTACGTACGATCGGTGCAAGCCGTAAACAGATTCTGGCCATTACCGCCTTGGAATATTTTTTCCTGGGAGCCTTGGCCGCTGCTGCAGGTATTATTTTAGCTATGCTGGCAAGCTGGGTGATGGCAAGATTCGTTTTCGAGACTAATTTTTCGCCGGAATTATTGCCGGTTTTAATACTTTTCTCGTTAATTACATCATTAACAGTGTTGATAGGATTATTTAATAGCAGAGGGGTTCTGAACAGACCCCCTCTGGAGGTGTTGAGGAGTGAGGTTTAATGAAAATTAATGCTAGAAAATTGAACATTAAAACCTGCAAATTATCACCAAACCGAAGGCGAGCCTGTTAAAAAATTTCATCAGCTGCTGTTTTACATCGGTAAACCTACCCAAGAACCAAAGCTAATATCCGATTTTGTACATTCCATAACCGGAGTTCGAAATAAGCAATATTAAAAAAAATGCCCCTTTAATTGACCTCATGGTGTTCCGAACTCATATTATTTGATTGTTGAAAGCAATACCTGAGTGTTATCGCTTGCTGCAGTCCTTTCCTCCGGAGTATTTCCGGCAAGAAATGCTACCTGATTTCAGATGATTCGTTGCCGGAAGATACCTCCTTCGGCAAGGTTTAATTTACCTAATGCTGTGCTTCATCGGTACGGGCGGTCCGCTAATAGAACCCCACGACCTGCGAAGCAAACCCGGGTGGTAGCCCTATCTTTTTTGCACTACTATATCTCAGAATAAGGATTCCATTTCCCGGCAAAAAAATAGGGCAGAACACGGGAACGGGAGCTAGGTACCCTACTTTCCAAAAGCTAAGAAAAACAATCAGGCTAAACTTAGCTCGGCAAGATGTGTTATCGATATCAGGTTAAAATAATGCCTATTCAGGTATTTTCTTAAGCCGGATATTCCAATTTTTTATAGACTTTTGTGCATGAGCCCAGCCGAAATAAATGCCAAATGGACTGTATTACAAGAACAGATTGCCAAAGACTTTGATACTGATCTTCCAGATATAAAAATTATGTTATTTCTTATTGGTGTTCAGGAGCTCGGTAAGGGACCCGGTAAATTCAGTAAACGCCAAAAAGAAGAGTTAATGCATATCGCTAACTGTCGATTATTCAGTGAGCTCGGTTTTTATGAACTGGAAGGGCTCGATCAGGATGGGTGGCCACACTGGAAATTAATAAAACCCATTCCTGCCTATACCCTTTTGGAACAGGAAATGATTATACGATCATTGATTATAAGTTATTTCGATAACATTTAATTCCCATAGCATGAGAAAACTTTTTACCTTTTTACTGATTACTATTTCAAGTATAAGTCTCGCCAAGCCCAAACATGATTTTATAAGAATTCAAACAAATAAAGGCGCTTGCATCATCATGTTATATAATCAAACTCCAAAACACCGAGATAATTTTTTGAAACTGAGCAAAGAGGGGTTCTACAATGGAACCCTTTTTCATCGAGTGATCAAGGAATTTATGATTCAGGGTGGTGACCCGGATTCAAAAACAGCCGAATCAGGTCAATTATTGGGTAAAAGTAGTTTGAAATACCGTATAGATTCCGAATTTAGAGATAGTATATTTCATAAAAAAGGAGTTTTGGCAGCAGCACGCGATAACAACCCTGAAAAAGCATCAAGTGCCAGTCAATTTTATATTGTACAAGGTAAAAAATGGACAGATTCCACATTGAACGCTGTTCAATTAAAAAGAATGAATGGCCGCATCATTCCCGAATATCAGCGCAAGACTTATAAAGAATTGGGTGGAACGCCACATCTTGATCAAAATTACACCGTTTATGGTGAAGTTGTCAGCGGTATTGAAATGATTGATGCAATTGCAAATGTAAAAACAGATTCTGCCGATCGGCCAATCGAGAATATTTCAATGATTGTAGAGGTCCTCAAAAAACGAGAAGCTAGAAAAATTGAAAAAAAACTGAGTTTAAAGAATAATCTACTTTAATTCCGATGAAAATTATAACCTATAATGTCAATGGAATCCGATCAGCATTCAGCAAGAACTGGTTGGAATGGTTGAAAGCCGCCAATCCTGATGTAATTTGCTTACAAGAAATAAAAGCTACTCCGGATCAATTGGATGATTTACCGGTCCTCGAACAAATGGGTTTCGAGCATTACTGGAATCCTGCCGAGAAAAAAGGTTACAGTGGCACCGCAATTTTTACAAAAATTAGTCCAAAACATGTTGAATATCGTTCAGGAATGGACGATTATGATCGGGAAGGACGTATAATCAGGGCGGATTTTGATGGAATTTCTGTGATGAGTACTTATTTCCCATCAGGCTCAAGTGGAGAAGATCGACAAGATTTTAAATACCGTTTCCTGGAAGATTTTAGAAATTATTCTGATAAACTTAAACTTGAAATCCCTAATCTGGTGATTTCCGGTGATTACAACATTTGCCATAAACCCATAGATATTCATAATCCTAAATCCAATGCCAATTCATCAGGCTTTCTTCCTGAGGAGCGCGAGTGGATGGAAGATTTTATCAGTTCAGGTTATACCGACTCGTTCAGACATTTCAATAATGAACCACATCACTATACCTGGTGGAGTTTTAGAGCGAATGCAAGAGCAAAAAACCTGGGCTGGCGAATCGATTATAACTTGGTTTCAGAGCCATTGCGAAATAAGCTGAAGCGTGCAGCAATACTTCCTGAGGCCAAACATTCAGATCATTGTCCTGTGCTTTTGGAATTAGATTTGTAGTTTTCGGTTGTTAAAAACCCATATCTTGTTCGGACAAATACAGGCGTCCATTTTAATGTCGAATTCATTGATATCATCAATCCGATCCACAGGATCAAATAAAGATAATCCGATTTTCTTCACATCTGGTCTACAAGTTTTCAGAAAGCGGTCATAGAAACCCTTGCCATACCCGGCTCGGTTACCCATTTTGTCAAATGCCAGAAGAGGAACAAATACTAATTCGATTTGTTCAGCAGGAACCGTTCGTCCATAGATTGGCTCAGGTATATCATATTTATTTCTACCCAAAATAGTATGCTCAGGATCATAAAGTACATTTTCTATTTTCAGGTTCTCAAAATCGGTTTTCGGTATAGCGATCTTTAGATTTGGGAAATTTAGTTTGAAATAGCTCAGAATGGAAAAGGTATCCACCTCATTTTTATTTTTGATGGGCATGAAAATATGAACCATCTTGTAACCGTCCCAATGAAAGTGCTTAACTTGTTCCATCAATGCATCGGTTAACATCCAAAATTCTGAACGTGAAAGTTTTTGACGCTTTTCCAGAAATAATTTTCTTAGTGCTGATTTATTCACAACACTAATCTAAAAACTATTTTACTCTTTCAATGTATTCACCGTTACGGGTATCTACCCTAACTTTATCGCCCTGATTGACAAATAATGGCACGCGAATTTCAACTCCGGTTTCAACGGTTGCACTTTTTAAGGCATTGGTCGAGGTATCCCCTTTAACAGCAGGTTCAGTATAGGTTATTTCAAGCTCAACACTCGTAGGAGCTTGTGCCATAATAGGCTCTTCGCTTTCAAAAGAAATAATTACATTCATTCCTTCCTTCAAGAACTTAGCTGCATTTCCAAATAAGGTTTTTTCGATACTGAATTGCTCAAAAGAAGTATTATCCATTACAACAAAATAATCACCCTCTTCGTAAAGGTATTGATAGTCACTTGTTTCAACTCGACAAATTTCTACCTGCTCATCTGTTCCCATTCTGGCTTCTACAATTTTACCGGTTTTGATGTTCCGTAACTTTCCAATATAAAAAGCACCACCTTTCCCAGGCGTACGGTGAATAATTTCATCGACAGTTACTAATTCGCCATTGTAACGCAAGATATTTCCGGATTTAATTTCTGAAGCTTTTGCCAAAAAATTTATTGATTTTGAGCGCCAAAGATAGGCTCATTTTATTAAAATTCCAATATAGCTTGAACTCAACACTTAGGGTAAATGAAAAATATACAATCGACTATTTATAATCTGATATATTTAACTGATTGGTACAAAAGCTATACTCCTGTAATTGATTTGAGCAAATAATAAGTATTCGGTCAGAGCAATATTTTTCAACCAGAGTGAGGTACCACTCAATCCCTTGTTTATCCAGGTTAGAGGCCGGTTCATCAAGGAGAATCATTTCAGTATCAGAACAAAAAGCTAATGCGAGTTTGACGCGCTGCTTCATTCCGGATGAAAAATTTTTGATTGCCTTACTTTCAGAGCGTTTTAGACCCATCAGCTCAATCAAATAATCTCTGTTTAGTCCCTTTTTGTAATTCTTAAAACTAAAATGAAAATCAATGAGCTCCATCAAAGTAAATTCTTCAATTAAGTCAAGATATGGAGCAACCAGCGATAAATACTTAAAAACAGAATCCGCATCGAGTAGTATATCATTCTTGAAATAAGAAATTGACCCTGTTGTACTGCTCAAGCTTCCTGAAATCACTTGCAAAATCGTAGATTTTCCGGCTCCATTTGAACCCAAAATCGCATAGGACTTACCACTTTCAAAAACATAATTTACATCCTTGAAAATCCATTCCTGATTAAAACGGCGACCAATGTGGTCAAGGTTTATTTTCATCATAGGGTTAAGATCAGAAAGATCTCAGATTTCAGGAATTACCAAAACCTTTCATAACGCCTCGGTTTGAGTTTCTGATAAAATCGATAATCTCATCCCTAACCTCAGTTGGTTCACGATCAGTTTCAATAATGTCCAGAGCTTTGGAAATATTAAATTTTTTCAAAAAGATAGTTCTGTAAATATCTTGTATCTCATTGATTTGTTCGGATGAAAAACCTCTCCGACGCAAACCTACTGAGTTAATTCCAACATACGCAAGTGGCTCTCGGCCGGCTTTGGTATACGGAGGAACATCTTTTCGAACAAGCGAACCGCCGGAAATAATTGAATGTGCACCAATGGAAACAAACTGATGCACAGCAGAGGCACCACCAATAAAAGCATAATCCTGAACCTCTATATGACCTGCCAGTTGTACCGAGTTTGCAATAATAACGTTGTTTCCAATTACACAGTCATGGGCAATATGAACATAGGCCATCAGCAGGCAGTTTGATCCGATGGTCGTGGTGTTTTTATCAAGAGCGGTACCCCGATTGAGAGTGACACATTCTCTAATAATTGTATTATCTCCAATTGTAACCGTAGAAGGCTCTCCCTTATATTTTAAATCCTGTGGTGGTGCTGAAACAACTGCACCCGGAAAAATACGGCAGTTTTTACCAATACGTGCACCATCCATTATGGTGACATTTGATCCAATCCATGTGCCTTCACCAATAACTACATCCTTGTAGATGGTAACAAAAGGTTCTATAACAACCGTTTCGGCAATTTTAGCCTGTGGGTGAATATATGCTAAGGGCTGGATCATACGTTGGATTCGCTATCTTTGACTCTAGTTATTTGTGCCATCATTTCTGCCTCAACGACCACTTTTTCACCAACCATTCCTACTCCCTTCATCTGGCATATCCCTCTTCTGATTGGCTCCATTAAATCGCAGCGAAATACGATGGTATCTCCCGGCAAGACTTGTGCGCGGAACCTGACCCGATCGATCTTTAAGAAATAAGTGAGGTAATTTCGGGGATCCGGTACAGTGCTCAAAACTAAAATTCCACCGGTTTGCGCCATAGCCTCAATCTGAATTACCCCGGGCAGAACGGGTGCACCGGGAAAATGTCCCTTGAAGAATTCTTCGTTCATGGTTACATTCTTGACCCCAACCACATGTGTTTTGGAAAGCTCTAGAATTTTGTCAACAAATAAAAATGGCTGCCTGTGTGGTAAAATGTTCATGATCTGAACAACATCATACAAGGGTTCTACGCCGGGATCATAAACCTGTACACATTTCTTCGATCTATCTTTTTTAACTTGAGATTTAATTTTCTTGGCAAAGGCAATATTTGCGGCATGTCCTGGTCTGGCGGCCATAATATGCCCCTTTAAGGGTACCCCAACCAATGCCAGATCGCCAATCATGTCTAAAAGCTTATGACGAGCAGGTTCGTTTTGATACCGCAGTTCAATATTATTCAGTATCCCTTCTCTTGCAACATCAATACCATCCCTATTAAAAAGTTTCGCCAAATTTTTCAATTCCCCCTTACCTATTTGTTTATCCACCACTACAATGGCATTATTCAAATCTCCACCCTTGATCAGGTTGTGCTTTAATAACATCTCGAGCTCATGAAGAAAACAAAATGTACGACAAGAAGCAATTTCCCTTTTAAATTCAGTAAGATTCGAAATTGCTGCATGCTGACTTCCCAAAACCGGGGAGTTATAATCAATCATGCAGGTGAATCGGTAATCATCAAGTGGCATAGCAACCATTTCCACTTTTCTATCGGGCTCAGTATAATGAATATTATGTGGAATACTATAATACTCACGATCTGCATCCTGATTGATAAATCCAATACTCTCTAAGGCATCCACAAATTGGATGGAACTTCCATCCATGATTGGAATCTCCGGTCCATCGAGCTCCATCAATATATTATCTACCTCAGTACCCACAAGGGCAGCCAAGACATGTTCAACGGTATTTACACTTGCGCCATGTTGTGTTAGGGTGGTTCCTCTTGAGGTATCGCTTACATAATCAACATCCGCATCAATAATCGGGGTTCCCGGCAGATCAATTCTCTTGAATTTATAACCATGATTTTCAGGTGCAGGTTTAAATGTCAGCCTTGCAGTCTTTCCAGTATGTAAGCCCACTCCGGTTACAGAAACTTCTGTTTTGATAGTTCTTTGTTTTACATTCATCTTATTGATATTCATAAGGCAGAACACGCATCACTTTAAACGGTCTTTGATCTTACTTTCAAGTTCTAAAATTCGTTTTTCGAGCTCTGGGAGTCGTTTTATGATGACCTGCGATTTCAAGGAGTCACGGTAACTCATCAATGGAGATCCATTCCAGCTCAAATTCTCTTCCCTGATTGAATTATTAACGCCAGTTTTTGCGCCAATATTACTTCCATTGGCAATACTAATATGACCAACAATTCCTACCTGTCCCCCAATAACGCAGTTCTCACCAATTTTAGTACTACCTGATATTCCGGTTTGTGCTGCAATCACTGTGTTGGAACCAATTTCAACATTATGGGCAATTTGAATAAGATTGTCGAGTTTCACACCCTTGCGAATGATGGTAGATCCCATGGTGGCCCGGTCAATTGTTGTATTCGAGCCAATTTCAACATTTTCCTCAATAATTACGTTTCCAATCTGACTAACCTTTCGGTATTTTCCCTCACCACCATTTGCAAAGCCAAAACCATCGCTGCCAATAATCGCACCGGAATGAATAATCGTATGATCACCAATTATACAATTGAAATAAACTTTGACGCCAGAATATAAAGTTACATTCTTACCCACTGTAACATTGTCTGCCAAATATACATCAGGATAAATTTTACTTCCGTCCCCAATCTTGACATTTGGACTAATATATGCGAATGCAGCAATGTATACATCTTTTCCAATCTCCGAACTCGGATGGATAAAACAGGGTTCCTCAATGCCGGTTTTGTTTGATTTTAAAAGCTCATCATACTTCTCCAATAAGACCGAGAATGCGCTGTAAGCATTTTTCACCCTGATCAAGGTTGCAGCGATAGGCTGCACAGGTACAAAATCTTCGTTAACTATGATGATTGAAGCTCCGGAATTGTAAACAAATTGTTCATATTTTGAATTCGCAAGAAATGACAAAGAACCTGACTTCGCTTCCTCTATCTTAGCAAGCTGGTTTACTGTCACCTCAGGATTACCTTCTACAGTTCCTTCAAGTAAAATTCCAATCTGATGTGCAGTGAGTTGCATCTGGCAAATTTATAGCTTATATATTAACGAACAAATTTTGAGCTTATTCGCATGATTTTATTTATTATACTTTATTTCCTTAACATAGCAAAGAATATACTTTTCTACAGTTTTTGCCAAAGCCTCCAGATTAGAATTGTCTGAGGCTTTGGTTATATCCAATATAGACCCGTCTTTCATCAAAATGTTAATGCTTCCATCCCCTACATGGTAAGCATTATTTTTAATGGTATCAGTAAATACGAAATATGAGGTCTCATCATCAGGAACATCAAATTCATTGTTTACTCTTTCTGCCAGCTCATTAACCCATTCAATGGTCGGGGGCTCATTACTAATCTCAACCTTGTATAAATTTCTGCTGATAAGATGCTTACAAAGAGTTGATAATATAAAATCCTCATCATCGGCCCATACTTTAATCGATGAAAATATATCATTATCATCTAGTTTGGTAAACCACTCCAAATTTTGAGGATCTCTTCTAAATTCTTCTTTACTTATTGAATGATTTAAGAAATACGAAAAACAAGGGCTGGCAAACAGATTTCGGCCCTCAATTGAAAGTTCTTTTGCCCTCTCAAGAATTTTTACAAGCATTTGCTCCGCTGCAATCACTGTTTTGTGAAGATAAACCTGCCAATACATCAGCCTCCTGGCAATCAAAAACTTCTCAATAGAATAAATCCCCTTTTCCTCAACCACCAGCTGATCATCCACAACATCCAGCATTTTTATAATTCGGTCAAAGCTGATTACTCCCTCCGAAACTCCGGTAAAAAAACTATCCCTGTTCAAATAATCCAGGCGATCAATATCAAGCTGACCGGAAACCAATTGATGTAAAAATGTTTTGGAATAACGATTGTTAAAAATTTCTAGGGCCAAGTTAAGCTTACCATCAAACTCTCGATTTAGATTTTTCATTAATAAAGCCGTAATGTGCTCGTGGGATACGCCATCAACGATTGTATGTTCCAGTGCATGAGAAAATGGGCCATGACCAATGTCGTGTAGCAAAATAGCTATCATGACTGCTTCCTCTTCAGCATAGGAGATGGCTTGACCTTTACTTTTGATAGTTTCAATCGCCAAACCCATCAAATGCATGGCGCCTAAAGCATGATGAAACCGGGTATGTAAAGCACCCGGATAAACCAAATGGGTCATTCCTAATTGCTTGATGTAGCGCAAACGCTGAACATAGGGGTGCTGAATTAAATCATACACCAAGTCGGATGGAATGGTCATAAATCCGTAAACGGGATCGTTAATTATTTTTTTCTTATTCAAGATTGAGAATCTTACGGCACAAAAATTGTTAATTTTAATGACAATTGAACGTATAAATTAATTCGATACGTCATTAATTACTAATTTTACTAATAAATGCAGGAAACTACTATATTATGGGCCGATGATGAAATCGACCTTTTAAAACCACATATCCTTTTTCTTAACGAAAAGGGATACCGGATTAAAACCGTAACCAACGGAAATGACGCATTGGATTGCTTCAAAAATGAAAATTTCGACCTTGTTTTTCTGGATGAAAATATGCCGGGCCTTACCGGGTTGGAAACTCTCGGTAAAATAAAATCAATAGATCCGGATATTCCGATTGTTCTGATTACAAAAAACGAAGAGGAGTACATGATGGAGGATGCCATTGGGTTTAAAATTGATGATTATCTGATCAAGCCTGTAAATCCGAAGCAGATTTTGCTGACCATAAAGAAGCTGATTGATAATAAACGTTTGGTTAGCGAAAAAACCTCCATGGCCTATCGGCAGGATTTCAGAACGCTGGGCATGACTTTGAATGATAACCTTAGCTTTTCAGAGTGGGTTGACGTTTATAAAAAATTGGTTTATTGGGAGCTTTCTCTCGAAAAACTTGAAGACGAAGGTATGCATGAGATTCTGACTGTCCAAAAATCAGAGGCCAATGTCCAATTCTCTAAATTCATTGAAAAAAATTATTTGAAATGGCTAAAAAATCCTGAAGATGGTCCGATCACTTCGAATCAACTTTTTGTAAAAAAAGTATTTCCATCACTGGAAGCTAAAAAACCTACATTCTTCATCCTAATTGATAACTTACGCTATGACCAGTGGAAAATGATTAACTCCATTTTAATGGATTATTACCGCGTTGATGAGGAGGATAGCTATTACAGTATCTTACCAACAGCCACCCAGTATGCAAGGAATGCCATATTTTCTGGATTAATGCCCATGGAGATGGAACGCCGCTTTCCGAAAATGTGGCAGAATGATGAGGATGAAGGTGGAAAAAACCTGTTCGAAGAAAAATTTCTGAGTGATCAAATTCAGCGGGTGATGCGGAAAGAATGTAAATACTCTTACAACAAGATTCTTACATTCGAACAAGGTAAAACCATCAGTGAAAATCTGAATAATTTAATGCGCAATGATCTAAATGTGATTGTTTACAATTTTGTTGATATGCTTTCACATGCACGAACCGATATGGCAATGATAAGGGAACTTGCTAATGACGAAGCAGCATACCGCTCCCTAACTCTTTCCTGGTTTGAACATTCCCCTTTGCTGGATGCATTGAAAAAACTTTCCCAGAAAAAAATAAAACTAATCCTAACAACGGATCATGGTACGATCAGAGTCAAACATCCAAGTAAAATAATCGGCGACCGAAATACCAATTCAAATTTAAGGTACAAACAGGGAAAGAATCTTGATTTTGTCCCAAAAGATGTGTTTCATATCAAAAACCCTCATGATGCCATGCTTCCAAGGTTACACATGAGTTCAAGTTTTATTTTTGCGAAGGAGGATAGCTACTTTGTTTACCCGAATAATTACAATCATTTCGTTAATTATTACAATGAAACCTTTCAACATGGGGGTATTTCTATGGAAGAGATGATTATTCCATATGTAACTTACAGTCCGAAATAATTCTTATTTTAATTCGACCCAATGAATATCCGCGTCAAAAACGAACCGGAATTGCAAAATGCTGCTTTGGAACTGCTGAAGTTTGCTGCAGATGAAAAAGTCTTTCTTTTTGAAGGTGAAATGGGTGCAGGAAAAACAACATTGATTAAATTCTTGTGTTTTGAACTAGGTGTAAAAGAAACGGTAAGCAGTCCCACCTATTCAATAGTAAATGAATATGCATTTCCCGGAGGTAAGATTTTTCATTTTGATTTCTTCCGTATCCAATCACAAATTGAAGCTTTAGACATCGGTTTTGAAGAGTATTTATCCTCCGGTGATTACTGTTTTATCGAATGGCCACAAAACATTCCAGACCTATGGCCCCTACACCATGTCCGGGTGAAAATAGCTGAAAATGAGGTGGGAATACGCAATATTGAGATAAAAAAACATGAAACTGATTATTTCTAAATTCACGGCTTGCTCTCTTAAAATTTTTGTACCTTCATTAGCCTAAAAAATACCAGAAGATGAGTGAATTAACTGACATTGCAAAACAAGCCATGATGCAACCGCAGGAGGCAATGTTAGAACTTAAAAACAAAAAAAATAACCTTTTTATTGGGATCCCCAAAGAGACTTCATTTCAGGAAAACAGAATCGCTCTGACACCTTTATCGGTTGGCTTATTGGTTCAACATGGCCATGAGGTTGTGATTGAAGCTGGTGCCGGACTTGCAGCTAATTTTAAGGATAATCATTATAGTGAACAGGGAGCTCAGATTGTTTATGATAAAAAAGAAGTTTATAAAGCTGATTTAATCATAAAAATAGCACCACCCATGGCCGATGAAGTAGAAATTATGAAAATGGGGCAGGTCCTTTTTTCTGCACTTCAGATGTCGACCATGAAAATTGATTTTTTGAAGGCATTAATGAAAAAAAACATTACTGCCTTGTCATTTGAATACCTGCGAGATGAGGGCAATGTTTTAAGTGTAGTTAGAGCAATGAGTGAGATTGTCGGGGCAACCTCGGTACTTATAGCTGCTGAATATCTTAGTAATGTGTTTGAAGGCAAAGGCCTTATGTTGGGTGGAATTACAGGTGTTCCCCCAACAGAAATTGTTATTTTAGGTGCGGGAACAGTTGGTGAATATGCAGCCAGAACCGCTATTGCACTTGGCGCCGAGGTCAAGGTCTTTGATAGCTCCATTTACAGATTACGTAGGCTGCAAAATAATATCGGAAGCCGTGTTTTTACTTCGGTCATACAGCCGGTAGTTTTACATAAAGCCATTTGCAGTTGCGATGTCGCAATTGGAGCCATTCGAGCAAATCATGGAAGAAGCCCATGTCTTGTTTCAGAAGAAACGGTCAGCAAAATGAAACCAAACTCAGTGATTATTGATGTCAGTATCGATCAAGGTGGTTGCTTCGAGACTTCACAGGTCACAAATCATACTCATCCAACATTCAGAAAATACGATGTGATCCATTATTGTGTTCCAAACATTGCTTCCAGAATGTCGAGAACTGCAACTTATGCTTTAACCAATATCTTTACTCCAATAATACTCGACATTGGAGAAATGGGCGGAATTATGAACTTAATCTGGGAAAGACCGGGAATACGAAATGCGATATATCTTTATCAGGGTAAACTTACCAATAAAGACCTTGCAGACCGCTTTAGTATACCAATGAAAGATTTGGATCTGCTGATTGTTTCAAACCGCTGATGAAAAAATCTCTTCTTATTCTCTTCCTGTTTTTTTCCTGCGATACCTTTGCACAAGGTCATAATCCTTATGGATTAGAAATAATTAATGAGTACTCTGTCTACCAAAAATCGGTTGAACTTGATAAAAACAAGCAACTGGTTGAGATCAAAAAATACATTCCAACAATTAATCTGGATATCCGTTATGCCGGCAAAAATAATTTTACCAAACAAGCGGTTTATCAGCAGGCTAGAGCATTTGCCAGACTTCCGGTTGTTCAAGCCCTCAAAAGGGTTCAAAATGAACTCAAGAAATCGGGCTTCGGACTAAAAATTTTTGATGCTTACCGGCCTTACAGTGTAACCGTCAAATTTTTTGCCATTGCCACAGATAAGAGTTTTGTCGCAAATCCAAAGGATGGATCAAGACACAACAGAGGTTGTGCCATTGATCTAAGCCTAATTCATCTAAAAAACGGTAAAGAAGTAGAGATGCCGACCCCTTATGATAGTTTTGCACCTGAAGCCGCATCCAATTTTCAGGATTTACCGCCAATAATTATAAAAAACCGTGAACTGTTGCGAACTACAATGGAAAGGTATGGGTTTCGTGTTTTAGATAATGAGTGGTGGCACTTTGATTTCGTCGGTTGGAAAAATTATGAATTGATGGATATACCCTTTGAAGATTTGTAATCTCCGTTTATCGTATTTAGAAGAAACTCAGGCTCTTCAGTATCTTGAATGCTATTCAAAACCATTCGTTGGATAGATTCATCTTTCCGATCAGGATAGGGAAAGAAAAAATATAGATCCCTTTTTTAATCAATCGGCTGCGATATCATCTTGAAGAAGAAAAAAAATTGTTATTAACCTTGAAATTGATTGTAAATCCTACCAGCCTGATTATTTTCCTCACCTTAATGATATGAGTTCGGAACACCTTGAGGTCCATTAAAAGGATATTTTTTAATCTCGCTTATTTCAAACTCAGGTTGTTTATTTACAAAGTAACGATTCTGTTTATCCCGATAATTAAACAGAGCGCTAACTATTGTAAAAATACCATTCATTTATTGTTAAAAAATTACTCTTATTCAATTCAATTTATAGATTTGTAAAAACCTACAATCTAACCATTTAAAAAAAATTATGACAATCTACCTTCGCTATTTGCAGTTTGCCGCATTCACGGCTTTGCTATTTTTATCCCGATTTGATAATTTGCAGGCCCAAGATCGAAATAAGCCGGCTACTCCGGTTACACAACCTGCTAAACCTGCTGCTCCGGCTGTAGCCACGCCCCCAAAACCTGGAATAAAGCCTTATAAAGAAGTTATTACCGATAAGGCAAAGACTGATAAGGGCTTGTTTAAAGTTCATCGCTTAGACGGAAAATATTTTTATGAAATTCCGGATTCTTTGTTCGATCGAGAAATGTTGGTGGTTACACGTTATTCTAAATCCCCAACCATTGATGGAACCTATGGTGGTGAAGAATTAAATGAACAAATTTGGAAGTGGCAAAGACGCGATAAACAAGTAATGATCAGGATTCCATCCTACCGCAATATCGCAGACAGGAATTCAGACATGTATCAAGCGGTAATGAATTCTAACCTGGATGCAGTTTTGTCGTCATTTGAAATAAAGGCCATAAACAAAGATTCCAGTTCGGTAGTGATTGATGTTACTGATCTTTATGCAAAGGACGTTCAATCGCTAGGTCTGCCTCAACGGATGCGCACGCAGTACAAAATAACTGCAATGGATGAATCCCGGAGTTTTATTGATACCATTAAATCTTTCCCGATTAACATTGAAGTACGGACATTAAAAACATATCGTGCTACCGATCCTCCGGGAGATAAAACAATTGGATCGATGTCTGTAGAAATTCACAACTCCATGCTCTTATTGCCAAAAATACCATACAAGCCTCGTTTCATGGATGAAAGAGTTGGATATTTCGGTCAGAGTCAAACAGATTATGGCTTGGATGAACAAAAAGCAAAGGTTACGCGTTATATTCACCGCTGGAGGTTAGAACCCAAAGATCCCGAAGCTTACAAACGCGGTGAATTAGTAGAGCCTAAAAAACAGATTGTTTATTATATTGATCCTGCTACTCCTGTCAAATGGAGACCTTATCTCATTCAGGGTGTAAAAGACTGGAATGCGGCATTCGAAGCGGCTGGATTTAAAAATGCAATTACTGCAAAAGAACCTCCTCTCGATGATCCCGACTGGTCGCCTGAGGATGCAAGATACTCAGTGATTCGATATTTTGCCTCGAACATTGCCAATGCTTACGGCCCTCATATTTCAGATCCTCGTTCGGGTGAAATCATGGAATCAGATATTGGCTGGTATCATAATGTCATGAACCTGGTTAGAAATTGGTTCTTCGTACAAACTGCTGCTATTAATCCTGATGCGCGTAGCCCAAAATTCAAGGATGAAGTTATGGGTCAACTCATCCGCTTTGTTTCTGCACATGAGGTTGGTCATACCCTTGGCCTTCCGCATAATTTTGGTTCAAGTGTTGCCTATCCGGTAGATTCTCTACGCTCAGCTTCTTTTACCAAGAGAAAAGGTGGAACCGCACCATCCATCATGGATTACGCTCGTTTTAATTATATAGCACAGCCCGGAGATGAGGGTGTTGTATTGTATCCGGGTGTAGGCGATTATGATAAATGGGCTATAAAATGGGGTTATTCTTGGTTTGGTAATCAAACACCAGAGGAGGAAGCTAAAACCTTAAATAAGTGGACCATTGAAAGAGCGGGAAACCCGATTTATTTTTATGGGCAACAAACCGGAAACCCAATTGATCCGCGAGCACAATCTGAAGATTTAGGTGACGATGCAATGAAGGCTTCCAAATACGGGATTGCTAATTTGAAACGAATATTACCGAATATTGAGAAATGGACTTACGAAGAAGGTAAACCCTATGATAATTTGAGGGAGTTATATGGCGAAGTGCTTGGTCAGTGGAATCGCTATATGGGTCATGTGCGATCAAATATTGGCGGCATTTATGAGGATGATAAAACCTATGAACAAAAAGGACCGGTTTATACCCATGTGATAGAAGCGAAACAAAAGGAAGCTGTTAAATTCATTAATGACCAGGCCTTTGCTACGCCAACCTGGATGCTGGATCAGAGTGTTTTGAACAAATTTGATAATGCAGGAATAGTCGATCGATTAAGAAGAACTCAGGTAGGGGTATTGAACGGAATTCTTGATTTTGGCCGTTTGAATCGAGTTATAGATAACGCTGTTAAAAATGGTTCATCGGCTTACACCATGGATGAATTATTTGAGGATTTACGGAATGGGATTTGGTCTGAATTAAAAACAGGAGCCAATATAGATACCTATCGCCGAAATTTACAACGTGCGTATATTGAACGAATGTCATATCTTTTAAATGAGAATGAGGCCGCAGTACCTGCACAATTTGGGGCTTTAGCCGGACCACAAATTGATGTTTCACAATCAGAAATACGACCAATGGCCAGACATGAACTGAAGTCGTTGTCTAATCAGGTTAAAGCGGCTATGCCTAAATATGCCAATCCTGTTTTGAAGGCACATCTTGAGGATGTATTGGTTAGAATTGCTGAAGCTTTAGATCCTAAATAATTAAAAGAGAATAAATAAAAAGCGCCCTTTATGAAAACATAGAGGGCGCTTTAATAAGATATTTTTAAGAATTATTCTTCTCTTCTTCCCATCAGCATGCTCGCGTAATAGACCAATGTCGCTAAAGATCCTAATGCAGCAACTACATAGGTCATAGCTGCCCACCATAAAGCATCTTTTGCCTGATCATTCTCGACACTGCTTTGCATAATTCCACGGTTACTTTGTAACCAAGCCAAAGCTCTTTTGCTGGCATCAAACTCAACCGGAAGTGTAATAAAAGCAAATAATGTGACAACAGCAAGTGCCGCCACACCGATAGCGAGAACGGTAATGTCACCCGAAAAAACAAGTAGCATCACACCAATCATCAATGCCCATTGTGTGATCTTGGAGGCAACATTTACTGCCGGAACAACTGATGACCTGAACTTCAACCAATTGTAAGCCATCGCGTGTTGAATTGCATGTCCACATTCATGCGCTGAAACAGCTGCTGCCGCAACACTTCGTCCATGATATACCTCGGGGCTCAGATTAACTGTCCGATTAGCTGGATTGTAATGATCGGATAGCTGACCCTCAGCAGAAATAATCTGAACATCATAAATCCCATGATCCTTTAACATTTTGTCCGCTATATCTTTTCCGTTCATTCCTGAACCAAGAGGCATTTCGGAATACTTTTTAAATTTGTTCTTGAAGCGCCATTGCACAGCAAAACTGACTACTGCAATGACAATCATTAATATTAATCCCATAATCTGATGTTTTTTTAAAGGTATTCAATAACCGTTCCGAACAAAAATAAACACAAATAATTTACCTTTAGATTATATGGCTAATCAATTTTCATATTGGGAACGGAAATCTTTTATGGCCGACTTTGATGTAGTCATTGTTGGAAGCGGTATAGTCGGATTAAATGCATCCCTAAACCTTAAAATAAAACAGCCCAAATTAAAAATTGGCGTCCTCGAATCAGGTTTTTTACCCTCCGGTGCAAGTACAAAAAATGCTGGCTTTGCGTGCTTTGGAAGCGTTTCGGAACTTTTAAAGGACTTGGAATGCCATTCCGTGAATGAGGTTCTTGAAATGATTGAGCTGCGTTGGAAGGGTTTAGAAAAACTCCGAAAGGAGCTTGGTGATTCTACCATTTGCTACGAACAAATTGGAGGGTTTGAAGTATTTAAATCAAGCGAAAATGATTGGGCCCTCAAGTGTTTGGATAAAGTTCCATGGTTTAATAATCTCTTAAAGTCAGTAATCGGAGAATCTGACATTTATGCAGTTTCGAATGATAAAATAGCAGAATTCGGGATGAGGGGCATAAGTCACATCATTAAAAACAAGTATGAAGGACAAATTGATACCGGAAAAATGATGCTGGCCTTACTATCCAGGGTTCAGGGTCTTGGTGTTATTGTTATTAATAATTGCCGGGTTAAAAAAATTGATCAGGAAAATGGGTTTAAGGATCTTAGCACCAATCGGGGAAATTTTAAAGCAAAATCCGTCATCTTAGCGACCAATGCATTCATCGGGCAGTGGATTCCTGATATAGACCTGATACCCGGAAGAGGACAAGTGTTAATTACGGAGCCAATAAAGAACCTTAAAATAAAAGGTAGCTTTCATCACGATAAAGGCTATACCTATTTCAGAAATATTGATCAAAGAATTCTTTTAGGTGGCAGACGGAACCTGGATTTTAAAGGCGAAGAAACAACCCAAATCGGAATCACCTCGGGTATTCAAGCTGGGCTTGAAAAACTATTGTATGAAACCATATTACCAGGACAAAAACCAAAAATTGATTATCGCTGGAGTGGCATCATGGGTTTTGGAAATGACTTGAAGCCTATTATAAAAGAAATTTCAGCGGGGCTGTATTGCGCGGTTAGATGCAATGGTATGGGCCTGGCCAGTGGAAGTCTTGTGGGTGAGCAGGTTGCAAATCTTGTTGAAATTTGACCTGAATTAAGTTTTTAAATTTCAAACTGACGTGAACTCAACATAATTTTTAAGAAAACGAATTCCTGCCTGCCGGTAGATAGAGAAACCTGGCATTTTAAAGTTTCTAAGCTATCTTTCAGGCATAGATAACCTTGAAACCTCGCTTTAGTCTATTAGCTATGTTTCCTTTAAAGCATTATAAAAGCCAATCTATGTGGTTAAATCTTAAAATTTAGATAGTTTAATATCAAATACATCAAATCATGGAACTTTACATTTTATCGGTGATGGCCGCCACCATTCTTATCCTAATTGTTCTCTTACTTAAAAAACAAAAACGCGGTATCTTTAATCCGGATGAGTTGAATCGTTTAGTCTCTGAAAATGAAAAACATAAAATAAACCTGGCGAAGGCAGAAGAAAGAGCTGAAAATCTTTTGAAAGAGCAAGATTACCTAAAAAAAGAATTGAATGAGACACGTGAAAAGCTATCAGAAACCCTTCGCGCTCTGGAAAGTTCAAAGGCCTGTTTACAGGCAAAACAAGAAAAAATAGAAGAGCAAAAATTAGAGATAAAAAATAATCAAGAAAAATTCAACAGGGATTTTGAACTAATCGCATCCCGGATTCTTGAAGAAAAAAGTAATAAATTCACGGAACATAATCGGGAGAACCTCGATCAAATCATCAAACCACTCCGCGAGAATATCAAAAACTTTGAAGAAAAAGTAGATAAAGTTTATAAAGCTGAATCTGATGAGCGCAATATTCTTCGAGGGCACATTAATCAGCTTATTGAACAATCCAGCCTGATGAATCAGGAAACCAAAAATCTCACTAAAGCATTGAAAGGAGATAGTAAAAAACAGGGCAATTGGGGTGAATTAATCCTCGAAAAAGTCTTGGAAAAATCGGGTTTTGTTAAAGATCAGGAATACCGCATACAAGCTTCACATCAATCCTCGGATGGAAACCGCTTTCAACCGGATGTGGTCGTCGATCTTCCGGAGGATAAACATCTAATTATTGATGCTAAGGTTTCCCTTACCGCTTATGAACGATTGGTAAACTGCGAAACAGATGAGGAACGAAATCAATTCGCTAAACAACATATCAATTCCATACGGAACCATATTCTTGAACTTTCTTCCAAAAATTATAGTGAACTGTACAGAATTAATTCTCCTGATTTTGTAATGTTGTTCATTCCTATCGAATCTAGTTTTAGTATTGCCGTACAAAAGGATGCCGAGCTTTTTAATTTTGCATGGGAGAAACACGTGGTCATTGTTAGCCCATCAACACTTCTTGCCACTTTGCGAACCATAGCCAGCATGTGGAAGCAAGATCGTCAAAACAAGAATGTGATGGAAATAGCTCGACTGAGTGGAGAAATGTATGATAAATTTATAGGTTTTATGACTGATATGGAGGGCCTTGGCAAAAATATAAAACAGAGCCAGGAAACCTATGAAAAAGCCATCAACAAACTGTCAACCGGACGGGGAAACTTGAGTACAACGGCGGAAAAAATCAAAAAATTAGGCGCCAGAACCGGGAAGCAACTGGATCAGAAATTTATTGTTGACGATGAGGATTAATTGCTTCTTCTTGGTTCGGGTAACAGTTTGAAGTAGGTAGCTAAAAACCGATTATTAACAATACTACCCTGTATTTCAGCTTTTCTCACTTTTTCACAAAAACCGTCTTTCGCGTGTGCATCTCCGTGATCATCAATCTTTGTACCATCTAAAAAATAAGATTTTCCCTTTATCCTAACCGCTAAATCGCACCCTTTACCAGGCATTTTAAATTGACATTGACCGCATGAAGCTTCTACTGTCTGAATCCGGCTGCCTTTCTTGGCTTTAGGATTAGGCTGAGCATAGGCTAAACTAACTGTACAGCAAACGAATAAAATATTGAAGAATTTTTTCATGATTAATTAATATACTTCCACATTTGAAATTAAGGGGCAAGCTTTCGAATCATTAATGTTGATTCTGATTTTGGAAGTAATGACGGGCTCCATCCTCAAAATTCTTTTATATCCTATGGTTGTTGCGGATGCAATATTTTGCCAAGTATCATTTTTCCAAACATCAACAGAAAAAGCCTTTACTCTTTGTCCTAAACGGATATATTCCTGCAAGAGAATATACTTAACAGGTTTTGTTTTACCCAAATCAATTTCAAAACTTCCGGTATTCAAATCATTGTCCGTTGTCCAATAGGTGTTTTTATCGCCATCAGTGATCATTTGGCCGGAATAATTGGCAGCATTTAATCGCGTAGAACTAACACTTACACTAGCATTTTTAGCGATATTGATCGCGAACTCCGTATCTAATATTTTTTTATAAGCTTTAAGGGATTCAATATCCCTCGGGTGGAAAAGTCCGCGCTGATCCGGGGGGATATTCAACAAAAGCGTAGAACCCCGGCCAACAGAAGTCAAATAGATCTCAAACAATTGTTCTGCAGTCTTTACTTTAGCATCTTCATTCGCATGATAGAACCATCCCGGGCGAATGGATACATCTACCTCGGCCGGCACCCATTTAGTCCCGTCGGCTGATCCCGAATTTAACAAATCCGATATTCCAGATTTTCCGGCATGCAGGGTATCGGTTGATATGGTATTCCAGTTGGTTTCGCCCGCAATACCTCGTTCATTTCCTACCCATCTTACCCCCGGACCGGCATCACTGAAAAAAATAACCTTCGGCTGAATTTGTCTAACAATACCCAGGGTTTTTGGCCAATCATAATAGTTTACGGCATCTATTTTTCGGATTTCGCGTGAACCACCATAATACCCGTCGCCACCATTGGCACCGTCAAACCACATTTCGAATATAGGACCATAGTTGGTAAACAGCTCTCGAAGTTGTTTTCGGTAATAATCCAGATAAGCAGGTCTTCCATACTCAGGGTGATTCCTATCCCAAGGGGAGAGATAAACTCCAAACTTGAGTCCGTACTTTTTCGCTGCATTCGCAGTTTCTTTCAATAAGTCACCTTTTCCGTTTTTATATGGACTATTTTTTATGGAATGCTCTGTGTATTGACTTGGCCAAAGGCAAAAACCATCGTGATGCTTGGTTGTCAATATAAGCGCTTTAAAACCTGTTTCTTTGAGTATTTTGGCCCATTGCCGCGTGTCCAGGGCTGTTGGGTTAAATATTGATTCCTTTTCATCACCATAACCCCATTCCAAACCTGTAAAGGTATTGGTGGGAAATTGTATAAAAGCATTGGTCTCCATTTCATGCCACTGCATTTGCTCTTCAGTTGGTAAAGGGAAAACAGGTTCGGGTGCACTCGCAATTTTTTGCTGGGTATAGGCTTGACCGGATAAAATGAAAAGAAATAAAAAACCCTTACAACTTTTTAATATCATATTAGCTGATTATCATACGGAATAAAAGATAACATTTTTACCGATGAAAAAATTAATTCTGATAACCTTTTAGAGAATTCCAGCCCTGCGCCTTAATCGGATGAACTATTTCAGATTTTGAAATTAAGTTACATCCCGCCGATGATTCTGTCATGTTTCCAATGATTGTTATATCGGGATTATGCTTGATCTTTTCATAATCTGTTTGTTTTATGGTAAAGAGCAGCTCATAATCTTCCCCCCCATTTAAAGCGCAAACCGTTGGGTCGATTCCGAATTCGCGGGCCGTATCATAAGTCATGGGGTCAATTGGAATCCTTTCTTCGTATAGATTACAGCCCTTATCTGACTGTTTACAAATATGCAAGATTTCTGAAGCAAGACCATCCGAAATATCAATCATGGCACTTGGCTTTATCTTCATCCCTTTTAAGGCCTCCACAATATCTTTTCGGGCCTCGGGCTTGAGCTGTCTCTCAACTATATAGTCTTTTCCTTCCAGATCAGGTTGAATTTTTGGATTTTCAAGAAAAATACTCTTTTCTCGCTCCAGCAACTGAAGCCCGGTGTATGCACCACCAAGATCTCCCGAAACACATATAAGATCTCCATCATTTGCACCGCTTCTATAGCAAATATCCTTTTCATCAGCATATCCAATACTGGTTACGCTGATCACTAAGCCCTGCTTGGATGATGTCGTGTCGCCACCCACAAGATCCACTTCAAATTTTTCACAAGCAATTCTGATTCCCTGATAAAGTTCTTCGATAGCCTCAAGCGGAAATTTGCTTGATAAACCTATAGAAACCGTTACCTGGCTTACTGTTCCGTTCATGGCATAGATGTCACTAAGGTTTACTTGAATTGCCTTGTATCCCAAGTGTTTAAGCGGAGTATAGGCTAAATCAAAGTGAATTCCTTCCAACAGCAGATCGGTGGAAATCAGCGTTTTTTTTCCTTCAAAATCAAGTACTGCAGCATCGTCTCCGATGGCTTTAACTGTACTTTTATTTTTAACCTCAAAATGTTTCGTTAAATGCTCAATTAGACCAAACTCACCCAGCTGCTCGATCTCGGTCCGTCCTTTATTTTCAAACATGT
>Ga0194133_10001743_pt1 | contig 36471 bp, 52 predicted proteins | sample TA2KigOf40mmetaG_FD_155448 | JGI IMG/M metagenome (GOLD analysis project Ga0194133, IMG submission 155448) | Freshwater microbial communities from Lake Tanganyika, Tanzania - TA2015055 Kigoma Offshore 40m | ecosystem: Environmental > Aquatic > Freshwater > Lake | place: Tanzania: Lake...
GTGTTCCGCGGAATGGACGCCGTCTTGCCTCGTGCTGCCCGGTGAGCTCCTCGATCCGCCTGGGAGGAATATTCGGGTGTTGATTTTTCTTCACTGCTGCGACTAGGCGGATGGGTTACAGGAATCACTTAACGGTGGTGGAAAGACCTAGCCGGTGGGCGTAGTCGTCGACAATCGCACGCTGTTTTGCCGATAGTTTGTCGAGTCTCTCGGGTATGTAGGTCCATTTCCAGTTATCGGTGTCCCAGAGGGCCATCTTGTGGATCTTGTGTGTTGCTCTGTATACCTCGAAGTACATCATTCTCATGTCTCCCCCTAATGAGAACATCTTCTTTTTGATCAGAGGGTGTTTGGTCTCTCTCTTTGATAGGCAGTTCATTCCCAGGACCCCAGCATTGAAGAAATGAAGGCGCGTCGTTTCTTCCCCAGCGTCGATTAGAAACTCCCTGGTCATTAGTGAGCACCCCGCAAACCGATGGGGTGTTCTAGGGTGAAACCGGCTTTATGTCTTTCTAGTTCGTTTTCTCCGCCCCAGAATCCGTACTCTCGGTTTTGGCGTCCGTACTCCAAACACTGTTGGCTAACTGGACAGCTCCGGCAGAGTGACGCGGCGGTTTTCTCTCGGCGCTCTCGCGCTTGAGGTCGTTCGGAGAATGGCGCAAAGAAGAGTTCGCCCCTCCCCCGGCAGATTGCTAGGGACATCCAGTCGACGCAAAGAGCGAGTGCAGCAGTAGTCATGCCGCCATGATACGTGGACCTCGGGCAATTTCCAACACGCGCGTAGGAGAAATCCCATGGGGCGATTCGAAGGCGGGGGAGTGATTTCTGAGCTCGAGGAGATGGGGGCCTCAAAAATTATATACGCGTGCATCTGTGTTTGGATAAATTTATCTAAACGCGAAGGGGTGCAACACGCGACGGTGGTGGAAGAGCTCGCGAAAAAAAAATCGCTTTAGCTTCGCTTTCTGCTGCGGGTCCTTATGGCTAGTGGCGCCGCTCGATGGGGGCTGGGAGAAAATTGCGGAATTGATTTTTTTTGGGTGCCGCCGGGTCGGATAAAGTCCTCCGCCGGATCGGATGAAAATAATTCGGAAAACAAATTCCCGCCGAGTTGGCCACCTGGAAACTCGACGGGAACTGCTTTTCTGCGCGGAGTGCCGTGCGAAGGACTCCGATGCGGAAATCTGTTTTATTTTTTGGCGATGAGGGCCGCCATCCAGAGCTTGACCCACAGGATGATTGCAGCCAAGATCCCGGATTGACGCCATTCGAGGTCATTGCCGATGATGTCAGCGTCACTGAGTACTCTGGCTACTATCCAGATCGCGAGATCCAGGATCAGCAGCGTCAGTGCCCAGATGAATAGCACCGGGCCCATCCCGGGATGCTTAGGCAGAGATGCTTCGCCGGACAATCTGATGCACCCGCTGGCGGCTCAAGTTGTACTGATCGGCGATCTGGGCCAATGACTTGCCGTTATTGCGCATCTGTGCAATTTCGCTGTTGCGCTCGCGCTTATCCTTGGGTCCTGGCTTTAGCGGGCCCCAGCTCCAACTTGGAATTTGCTCCAAAATCATTTTCTGGGACTCTTTGAGCCTGTCCGCCTTGTTGCGTTGGCGCATGTAGCCAACCCAGGTACCCAGATGGATAGAAGTCCCTTCGAGTATCTCGACGTGACTGGCCGGTACCAGCGCATTACCCTCCCTGGTAATGTACTGTTGCAGTGCGGTGATGTATCTGTTGAAACGCGTGGTGTTGTCCATAACGACAACTGTACATACCAACAACAGTTAGCTCCAGTGTTCTTAACACTTTGTTAAACTAGTGTCATACGGTGGTGGAAAGGCGTATATGGATCACGAAGACTATGGCTTCGAATCGGTCAACGAGCTTGAGTTCTTCCTGGAAATCCTACGCGGAGTTCCCCTGGACCAGCGAAATAACCTCAAAGACGTCATTGATACATTTTTGCTCGAAGTCACCGGTGAGGAAGACCCTGATGGGGGCCCGCGCAAAGACGTGTTATTCATCGGCTCATCAGGTAGCCATGTCGTAAAGTGCCTACACTATCCGCGCGATGTTATCGGAGGAGACGGACCGATTTTACTTCCGACGTCATCAAAGTTTTTAATTATAGGCGCATATGCGGATGAGTTTATTAATGAAAGAGCTAATGAGATTCACCAGGACTACGACACAACTGAAGAACAGAATGATGCCTGGACACAGTTGATGAACGCGTACGCAGTTGATATTGTTCATGCCCATGAGCAACAACCTCCTCCAACGTTCGACACCCTTCTCTTCGACTGATCAGTCCTGGCAAGAAGCTGCAGAAATTCAAATTGTACGTATTTTTTCGCGAGACCTTCTGTCCGCCGCGGAAAAGATGCAGGGAATTCCCCCTCTTGTTCAGCTGCGTTCTTATTTAGACGTGATGATCGCCGAACTGCAAGATGTGCCCGCAGGAAAAATAGCCGAGATGTTTATCGAGCTTGGGCGGATCGCCCTGGACCTGGGGAATAATTTAAAATTTTTGAATTCAGAATATTTTCTCGAACACACCGGGCTCCTCAATGTGATTATTCGTAAGCAGCGCGATTATGGGCACGAGAATATCGCGCGCTTCGGTCGCATCGGTCTTCTTGTTCGTCTGCACGATAAGGTAGCACGCTTGGAGAACCTACTGGGGTCCGGCAATGTGCCTAATAATGAATCCATTGAGGATAACATCGGCGACGTTATTGGCTATTGTGCCATTGGCGCCATGTGGGAAGAAAATACATTCCACTTCGCGTTGCAACCCGTTACGGTGGTGGAAAGCGCAGCGGCCGTACAACCCTGAGGCTGAATAACTCGAAAATTGTATTTTCTTCAATCTGCGCAGTTCTAGCTCGAGGAGCTGCGTCGGGATAATTCAGTAATTTATAATTAGTGAGGGAGTGAACCCGGAGTCGTCCACATCTCCGGGTCCACTCAACCCCAGTGTCAGGCAGGGGAAAGGGGAAACCCGGCCGACGGAACTGAACACTAGGCAGTCGCGGGTATCACCAGGGTGTTAATTCTTGAACTAATTATTGTTTTTAACTTTTTGTTCAATGTCGAGTATTTTGATGGGCGACCGTGTACTGTGTCCTCACAAATTCAGGGGCCCCACAGCACCTTGGACGGCATCGACTCGAAATTCGAATGCCTACTTTGTGCTGTCCAAAATCAGGCGGAGCAAAAATAAAGGTTCCCCCTGGAACCCCCTCCAAAGGGGTGTACACCTCCTGTTGAGTTTTCTCTTCGTGGAGAGATGCATTGAGATGTGCACTAATCCGATTGCTCTCTGTAGCGAGTCTTGTTGAAACAGAGAAAGACTCTTCACGTTATCGCGTGCGCGCGCGAGGAGTAATATTTACTTTTTTCTTTTTTATTTGCTTGATGTTGGAGTTTCAGTATTTGTCGGCTATCGTGTTTTCCATGACGACGACATCACGCCGACGAGTTAACCTGATGCGAGTGAGTATGATCCCTGACCCCGACCAGCAATCGCTTTTCCCCGATGAGTTAGTGGACGTTTCCCCTGCTCTTGAGCCCAAGAAAACCCGTGGCCCGAGTTCTTTGACTAAACAAAAGCAGGAGAAGGCCGCCACGGTGGTGGATGACTTAGCCCAACAGTTGTATGGCTACTGGTGTGAGATTATGCGACCTGGCCGCAAGCGTGTTCCACATCTGGATATCAGGCGCATGGTGGCTATCAAGGCGGCCATACATGATTTTGGCATCGAGGACTGCATGAGGGCCATCGACGGCTGTGCTAAATCCGATTTCCACATGGGGCGCAACAAACATAACCGGCGCTACGACGACATCGAGCTGATCCTGCGGGATCAAGAGCATGTCGAGAGATTTATTGGCTATTGCAACAAGGCAGATGGAGAACAGGGAGCAGATTGGTGACCGACGGGAAAGTTGAGCCGTCTCAACTCAAGAATGAATTTGAACAATTTGTTAAACAGGTATTCGCGACATACAACCAAACCCTCTTCGAGGTGGACAGGAAGCCCATTTTGCGCGCTTGGTGGTCGTTGCTGAAAGATATCCATCTAGATGATTTGTATATCGTCCTGAATGAGATTGCGTTGACATCCAAATACATGCCAACACCAGGGATGATCCGCCGCCACTACAAGGATTCCAGGATTGCCGACATGCCGCCGTCGCCCCAGGAGGCTTGGGTGATTTTGCAGTCAATTATTCGTAAGATTTCCTCGGGAACCCAGCCTTCTGATACGCCCCAACACCCCACGGTGGTGCAAACCATTAAATCTTTGGGAGATACGGCTTTGTCGCTGTCGACCAATGGCGACAGGGAGTATTTTATGGAGACATACGAGCGCAACAGGATGCGCTTTTTGACCGAGGCTTACAAGGTGGAGTCATGAAGAAAAATACCGGGCGGCCGCCCACTGTCCCGACCAAGGAACACACGACCATCACAATGAAAATCCCTTCGACTTTGAAGGTCTCGATCCTCCGGCAGTCCCAGGCCTACGACATGACAATCACCGAATACATCCGCATGCTGGTCGAGAGAGATACCGCAAGTTAGTGCGTTATAATGGTGTTTCGTGCGATAATGTAAGCACGGAGGTCGTACGTGGGTGATTCTCTTTTTGACAAAATCCTGAATGGCGACGTCTCGATTATTCTTACCCGAGATGAGCGCGATGACGGCAGACAGACTTCTGCCGCGTCGACCTCTGGCGTCTCTGAAAAGGCCATAGGCAGTCGTCTGGCTGGCCGCAGGGGCCTGGGGAGCGTCATCGGCAGTGGATTGCTTGCTCCTCCCCCTGGGATGGTCTACGTCGATATAACGGGGGCCATAGACGGTGACGGGGACGGCATTGTCTTTGATAGAACCAAGTTCCAGCGGCCCATTATCCCCCGCGCCGTTATCCCCAAGAGTGTCGCAGATGCCCAACAGACCCAAGCCAACGAGCGCGCACTACAAAATGAGAGCAAGCGGCGCGGAGATGGCCCCAAAAAGCGCCGGGAGATGACCGACGCAGACGTTGAGCGGATGTACCAGGAGCGACAGGGCATGACCCCCGCACGCGAGATGGCTGGCTCGCGGTCTAGGACAGATCGCTACCGGGTATTAGAGCGCCCCGTTGATGAGATCCTCGATGACCTAGAGATGACCGATGACGAAAAGAAGGTTGCCCGAGATCAATTGAGATTGAGCGTCAAGATGGCAACACAATTATTGAAGGCCCTGAAACAGGATTCGGTTCCTGAAGATATTTTCCCGTATTTGACAAAGTCTGAAGCCATCGAAATGTTGGAGTCAATATCTCTCGCTATTTCGCAAAACGGAATTCCGATGATCTCGTTTAAGAAACATCCGTACTATGCAAAATATTCGGGTGACAGGGACTATCAAAGTGTGGAGATACTGGATATTAATCAGATCGATGAGCTTTTGCAAAAAATAGCAGAATCAGAGAATATTCCGGTACGTGAAACCCTAGAACAGGAAGAATATACGAACTTTGTTAGCTCGCTAGCCGACTTAATATCTCCATCCATTGGTGGGAATGTCGACCCAAAGGATACTGAAAGACTTTACGATCTTGCCATTTCTCTTGGTGTCGACTATGCCGTTTTAGACCTATATGCGGATAACCCCATCGCATTACTTATACGTTCGTTCTATGGCGGACAGGGGAAGCATGATGGCCAGGATCATCTTTCAACCGGTCGAGGATTTGATAGAAACGGGGAGTGGGCTGCTGGCTTGGCACGAATGAACGAAATGCGGCGACAGCTAGAAGGAGCTCGCGAACTATTTAGTTACCTGATCAACAATCCAAAGACTACAAAAACAAAAGATGAGTTGATTGAGGAGTTCGGAGTTAGCGAACGTACATTTACCGCAATTCTTCGCAGATTCATGGCCTCAGATAAAAATAATCCATCGACATTATTTAACCCAACCGATGAAGAAATAATGTCAGCAGTAGTCCATGATTTTGCTTTTAGTAATTTGAGTGCCTTTCTCGGTATGCAAATCAATAAGTGGGTTGAATCATCTATTAACGATCTCGGTATAGATGATCCAGATCTCCTAAAGGAGGCTAAGGCTCCGATCCAGGAAGAAGCCGAACGCCTGCGTAGTGGACTAAGGGGAATGAATACAGAAACATTAATGAGAACCTTTGGGACATTAGACGAATTTCTTGACTTTATTGATCCACGCGATGAAGATGGTCAGTACATCAATGGCAGCAAGTCAACGACAAAACAAATCAAAAGCATAAATAAGATAAACAATGCAGACATTGAACAGATAGTCGATGAAATTCCAAATCACCATATTGATGGTTCTAAATCAAGAACCGACTCCTATCCGGTTATTGGTCGCGACATAGAGAAAATTTTTACCGACCTTGAACTGACGGATGCGGAAAAAGCAATAGCTAGTAATCAGTTAATGGGGGACATCAAGAGGGTTGAAGCCCTGCTGCGCTTACTGAAGGATCCAAATATCGAGATGGATACGCCCGGTATTTCGCGTGAAGAAGCAATTCAGATGTTTGAGTCCATATCACTTTCCATTTCCCCAAATGGGACACCCATGATTTCATTCATGCCCCATCCAGTGCTCTCTCGCTTTGTTCCGCCTGGTCGTGATTATGGAAGTGTTTTGGTACCGGGTATTGAGGTGTGGGAGAGCTTTCTTGACGAAATAGACAATCGTACTTCGTTCATGAGTCCTGATGAGGATTTTTTCCCCTCAGGAGAAAATGAAAGCAAAATCGCTATGAGCACTTTGCCTACGGTACGTATTAAAAAATATCTTGAAACAATGCAAGAGGCTTTCCCGATAGAGGGCGGTGAGTCTCTATCAGCAGAAGAGACGCGTAAAATACGAGGTGAAAATGCACTAAAGAGCAAAAACATGGGTTTGATTTTAGATTATGCCCCAGAGATAGGAAACATATTTAGCACCGATTCCGTAATTTCCATGATTATAACCTCAATCCTGTATCCAGAAGCCGGAACTCTGGGTATTCACGACTCCACAGAGCATCTTGCGGTGGGTCGAGGATTTGATAGACACGGGGAGTGGGCTGCTGCTCTCGGCCTATTTGACTCTATTGATCCTGGGCCAGATGCCACTGAAGGAGAAAAAAATGCACATGCTGCTGCGATCTTGTCTTATCTGCCAAACGTGATAGGTCTAGTTTTAACGGAACTCGATACGGAATTTACTAAAGCATTCGGACCATATGATGCCGAAGAATCCAGCCCGGAACGACGCGACCGCAAAATATTAGCACGCAGAAGAATACGAGACGTATTCGACAGATTGAGGCAACTAACTTCTGAATCCAACAAACCCTCACGCGGTTACGTATCTGCAGCATTCACTGGGGAGGAACTGCTTCGATATTTTTCCCCACCTCGTGATGAAGAATCATCAATAGTTGGAAGCAAATCAACCACCGGTCGCTCCACCCCAATGCGCGACTTTAGCGCCGAGCAGATTGATGCGATATCAGCAGAAACCGCACGACATCACCTTAACGGGTCTGGTGCTCCCAGCGGTCCGATTGAATTAATAGGCCAAGAAGCCGCATTTGACCTAGATCGAACAGACCTTACTCCCGAACAGAAGAAAATTCTTTCAGATGCCTTGCCGGAAAGCCTGGACACTATTCGATCAGTAATCAACATGCTTGAGCGGGGAGAAGTTCCGGAGTGGACTCATCCTGGTCTTTCAACGGAGCAGGCTCTAAAAATGCTCAAATCGTTTAAGGTATCTATTTCCTCCAATGGAATACCGATGATTACCTTTGATCCACACCCCCTGTATTCAACAGGTATTCCAATGGACAGAAATTGGTCCAAGGTAGAAGCACCTTCAGTGGATCAAATACGGGCAATGATAGAAAAATTGCGGGAATTCGGGGATAGAGATCCAGATGATGACTCACATGAGTGGGCCCTGTCGTTTTGGAAATATGCTTCAGGGGCAAGGCTTGGGTTCAACTATGGCTCATTGTTTGATGAACTATTTCCAGCCGGGGGCCTGTTAACTGAAGATGGGAAGTCCAACGCAGTAAGTCCAATAGCGAGCTTCCTGGTGGGGAAGATTGAATGGCAGATACCACAAAATATTCTTGACATGGTTTTAGCGCGCATGTTTGATCCTATGTTCAATACACATGACGTATTCGAACATCTGGCAACTGGTCGTAGCTTCGATAGACATGGCGAATGGGCGGCTATGGTTGGTGCTGCGCGCAGGGTTTACCATAATCCTGATATTAGCGAAAAAGATAAAAAAAGAATGCTGATTGATCTATTATTTAGTAGGACACGTCTTCTTAATCTCCAGGTCGATACAGCATCGAAATCCGATTTGCCCGATTCAGACCTTGAAGATATCCGTGAGGAGATTGACGACGGTGACCTTTTTTTTGATAGCCCATCGCTGTACGCAAGGGTCTCAAGTTCTGAACTCATCGAACTGATTGATCCAAGTGATGAAAATGGACGACCGATTAATGGAAGTAAGTCCAAGACCAGCAGAACGATTCCACTGAACGCATCTTCTGACTCTTTGTTATCCGACGTAGTGGCCGAAACCGCCCCCCACCACGTGCTGAGGGCCAGAGGGGTGAACCTGCGCCCAGAAGGCGAGCGCCAGAAAAACGAAGACGAAGCTAGTTTGGAAAAAACGACTGCTGATTTTGAGTTAAACGCAGCTCAAAGGGATATTGCTGCCCAGCAGAGTGAAGAGCGGTCGCGTAGGCGCGGTGAGATTGTTGTTCAGGATCCAATAAACAATCTGGCCAGACCATTTCCTCGGTCTCCATTTAAACGCCTTATTGCGGAGATGTCTGCAAAGCAAAACCGAACGGATTCTTCGGTCAGTGGTTCTAGAAGTCAAACGAGTTCGCGTATTGCTTCCGTAGCTGCGCGAACTATGTCCGACGTGGGTCGTGGTCGTGGCGATCTGGTGATCGAAAGGATTAAGGACCTGATTCGGGCACGAAAAAACGTTGAAGATCAACTTAGATATCTCGAATCAAAGCTTTCAGATATCGATGACGAAATGTTTGAAGAAAATGATGCTCGACACTCGCAGCTTGAGGATATAGGCGAAGGCATAGATGCCGAGATCAGGGAGATTACTAAGTCGCTTGGCTTAATGATTGAGAATCATCGAACAGCCGATATCGCCAGACAAGCGTCTTCACTTGCAAAGAAAATCATCGGGCTTGAAATGACTGGGAACCGCAGCCGCATATCTGAGCAATTTAACTTTACAGATGATGAAATGGGCAACATTTTAGAAATGCTGAATGTTGACACAAGGGCACTTAGAGAAATGTTGATTTTGGCACCAAGTACAAAGTCGCTACTGGACACGGTATATCAAATTAATAATCTGATTAGTGACGTTGGATACTACGTTACGATTGACGACAACTTTATTGACTTGGACGAAGATAATGATGAAATATCTAATTTGGCCCAAGACTTGATTAGTCATGCTGTTTCGATTGCTGCAAGAAAGAAGGGGTTGGACAGTATCGCGCGTACGGTCTTGGACGTTGAGTCGCGCCCAGACGACGACATGGTCGATTCGCCAATTGAAATCGGTCCCGGCAGTAAGTCGCGTACTTCGAGAACAGACATCGAAAAATATCTGGCAAACGATTTAACAGGCGAAGATACAATTGAAACGATTGTTGAGAGGTTCAATATTTCGCCACAGGAATTACAAAACATAGTTCTACGAATGGGCGGCCTTCCAAAACTTAGGCGGAATCGTGGAATAAAGATAGGAAATCGTGGTCAGCAGCGTTTGACTGGAACATCGGAGCTCGAAAACTATCTATTAGAAGGATTAAGTTCCGATGATACTGCCTCATCTTTGGCCAAAAGATTCAATATGCCGGTGGGAAGGGCTCGGTCGATTATTAATAGGATGGGTGGAATTAGTAAGCTGCGTTCCGATAGGGGCATTGTGCCAAATAGTAATCGGACAGCAGATGAGGGAATACAAAAGCTTGAACAGCATCTGACCAGCTCCTTGCGTGATACCGACACAATAGAATCGCTTGCTAGTGAATTCGGTGTAACGTTTGGTGGGGCAATTTATCTAGTTAATAAACTCGGTGGTCTGAGAAAGCTTCGCAATAGAACAAGATTGAACTCTGGTGTAAGTGAATCAACAGCGTCGCGTCCGTCCGGACCGCAAACTAGCGCATTGCGTGAACGCTTGACTACTAGTCTAAGAGAAGAAGATACTATTGCTTCGCTGGCTGATGAATTCGGTCTCTCGGAAAATCTTGTTAAATATGAGTCTGAGAAACTCGGTGGTCTTAGAAGTTTGCGTGCTGCTTCTGGCGCAAAAGCATCTGGGCGAAAAGTCAATCGTGCCCAAGGCGCAGAACAGGATTTAGCAGATCATGTGCAAAATAATTTACGAGATACCGACACCATGGCATCGCTCAGTAGAGAGTTTGATCTACCGCTAGATGTTGTTCGCTCCGTGACTGATGGTCTCGGCGGATTACGGCGCCTCAGGAGTACGAAAGGGAACGAAGTCAACAGTGGTAGTAAGTCACAGACGCGCATTGGCAAAGTCAGCAACAAGCCAATCGAAGTACTGGACTCCCTTGAATTTGCGCAACTTAGCCAATGGTATCCCAATGAGGGTGGGGTCCCTGACCCGACTAGGGACGCCACTTCTCAGTATTCATTGCCGGTTTATGATGTTGACGGCAAACGTATCGCATTTGGCACCAAGGGTCTTGGGAGGTTTGATCCAGACTTCGTAGACGAAGACGTTGAGATTATTCCGGTCAACCCATACCTGATAACTGGACACGGCGCAGATTCCTCACTGGGACAATCGTATGCAAGGATATTTTTTGACGCCATGCAGGGACAGGGGATCGAATCTGACGGCACTAATAAAAATCTTGGTCTGGTTGCAGCCTTACTGTATTCGGCATCACGCGGTGACGTCGAGGCGATGCAGGAGCTTGAGCGTCTAGCTTCAGTTGCTCGTGAGAAAATGATCCAGGAACGAAAGAAAGAGAAATTAAATCTGCTATCGTTCATGGGCGATGATCCACAAGATTTTAACTGGAAATATGATGGTGCCGATTATTTGGTGAATGCGGGCAGCGCCGCCAACGGCGAAGCCATTTTCCGTCCAGCAGGAATAGACGATCTTTTTTTGGTACACCAAACGTCTTATCAGCCGACATTTGATGAAGGCGGGAACATTGTTCTACGTCCTGTGTCTGAATATTCGCCAATCGACCGAAATACGGGCAAGCCAATGATTGACCCAATCACGGGAAGGCTCGTTGACGTTGTGCAGAGAGAGACAATCCACTTCGCGCTAAATCATCTTGCTCAGCCGCATGAGATGAGGACTGTTGATGGAGATACTTACGTAATTATCGTACCACTACGTGACGTATTGGACGCAAATCCTGGATCACTTGACAACCTATATGCCGTCGACACCTACCTGACGCCCAAGCCAGGCGAGCCGCTGGTAATCCCAATGAAAAGTGGAAAAGTTGTCAATCTGGCGGCAGATAATTCAAATAGCAGTGATGTTGTTAAAGCACTAGGTGATGTTGGGCGACAACACAATGGATCAGACACCTATGAGACTCGTATCTTCCCTGGTGGTCGTCATTACTCTGCGGATGCGGTCGATAGGCGAGTAGCGTATTTGGCCAAAGTTGAAGTTCCAGAAAATTACCCAGAGTATGAAGGCGGCGTCAGTGTTGGGATTCACCAAGGGCAACCGAATTGGTTCATAGAAAATGCTGTGCCGCACAGTGCAGTGGATTATCGCAGTGCGATGATGACACCACCATACTGGTGGAGGCTATCGCCCAACTTCATATTGAGAATGTTTGATAGCGATGTATTTACAACCGGATCGCTTATTGAAATGTTTAAAGAGCGCGTTTTGAGAGTTTTATAGATAGAAGCACATCAAGTATTTTATTTGCTAATTACGCGACCTGGATGTTGTAATTTAATGATGTTGACGAACCTGGCTAAGGACTAATTGGATGAAAAAGGCTTCAAAGACTAGACACATAAATCACTTATGCAATATTGTCCTACGGGTCAAGGGGTCGGTTAAAAACGAAATAGTAGACGCTGCGCGAAAACACAAAATGCCGCTTTCACAGTATGTAATGTATTGCGTCTGGGAACACATGCGCTCTGAGCGCGGAATTCCTCAGCCTGGTTCTGCTCAGTTCGCCGTCCCTGATACTAGGACAGAATTGGAAGCATACTTGAGGGGTGAGCAAGTTCTAATGCCATGCGGAAAACTATCATGCGATATGGTTGTAAGTGAATTTCAAAATATGGAGTTTTGTGAAACTTGCAATGTGAGGATCAAGTGAAAATCGATATAAAAGATGTATCTGTGTTTTCTAATCCGGCTGATGCTCTAGTATTTTTCGTAGACGACAGTGGTAATGCCCCAAAACAGGCGACTATTGCTGTTCCAGATATTTGTCAAGTAGCCCAGATGATGTTTTTGGCGAACTGTTTTCCCGAAGCGGGATTGGTTTTTACTACTCTAAATAATCAGAAAATTATCGTTTCTCGTCCGAAGTCTGGTCACGACATAATCGCAACCATTTTTGATCTGATCCAAGAATACGAAATCAAATCTGTCAACATTGCGCCAACTGATTTTTTCGATTCCGAGATTGTCGCAGCAATACAACAAGCGAACGAATTAGATGTAACTATGGTCTTTTGTAAATCACTGACGTAAATGCGGAGCCCCTGCCGCGGAGGGGGGTGGGCAGGGGCTCAACGCACGCGGAGGTAGGGGTGACCTCCCAGGGCCATGTTAGCGCCAAAAAACAACGATGCAAACCTAGGGGGCAGAATCCAGCAAACTAAATATAATGTTTGTTGCATCCGTTGAATCAAATACTGTATCACCGTCAACGGCAATATCAATAACAGATCGTTTTTTATCGATTAGTGAATATATTTCTTGGTCGATGGTCCCATTGGTCATCATGTAGGTTGCGGTGACTGAACCTTTTTGCCCAATTCTGTGACACCTGCTGTATGTCTGGTCTACGTCGGCGGGTGTCCACGGTAATTCAACAAAAAGAACATCTTGAGAAGCAGTGAGTGTATGCCCGGTCTTTGCTGCCTGAATAGACAGAACGATGACAGGCGCATCTTCGCATGAAGCTGTTTGAAATTTGTACTTCATGTCTTCGACGGTTTGAACATCCATTTGTCCCTGTATCTTGAGACCACCATATTTGTCTGCAAGTTCATTCACAATTTCTCGATGATGTGCCGCAACAACTACCTTGCGTCCCTCAGAGATACGTTCGTCAATCCACTCGTGAACCATGTCCATTTTTGCTTTGGCGGCGATTTTTCGCAATACACTTATTCGGAGAAGATGGTCGTGGGCCTCCGCTTTTAGTCTTGCCTTTACTGCGGCATTACCAACAGGAAGTCCCATTTCTGCGGCTATCCTCTTGGCCTGCTCAACTAGATAGTTTACGATATCTGCCTGGGCTCGCGAATATTCCTTCATAATTGAAGGGTTGCCATCAACCAGAAGTGGATTATGGACAACTGGGGGTAGGTCTTGCATGACCTGGTCTTTTGTGCGTCGTATATAGCATGTTGAGCGAAGCTTGTCGTTGAGTTCCTCTAGATTCGAGTTGCCTTCGAGGTGCCACTGCCCCCACTTGTCTCTGTAGGCCGCGCAGTACCTTCGATAAAAACCCCACAATCCACCAAACTTATCTAGACGCCCAATAATATCTAACTGTGGGGCGTATTCTGCTGGCCTATTTGTCACTGGTGTCCCCGTTAGACACAACACAACAGCAGATGCTGATGCGGATTTGACGATTTTGCGGGCGGCCCTAGTTCGTTGCGCGTCCATTGATTTACAGTAATGAGACTCATCAAAAACATATGCGTTATGTTTCATTAAATTCTTTTCCCATGCGGCCAGATTGCTATACCCGATAACGACAACGTCGTATGTTCCGAACATAGGAATCTGCTTGCGGTTGAGGCAAACTTCAACAATGCGTTCTGGGAAAAATCTATTGTATTCATTTTTCCAGTTTAAAACCAGATTTGGTGGGCATACGACTACTGCTGGATATGAGGGAAATCCATTGAAGTTCTCATAATCCTGATGAAGGTACTCAAGGGTGGCCATCGCCTGCAGGGTCTTGCCCAAACCCATCTCGTCAGCAATAAAGGATCTGCGCGCATTGGCGGCATAGGCAATACCCGCACGCTGATAGGGAAGCAACGACCCATTGAGTGTAGTTATATTAATTTCAGCATCAGTGGATCGACTTGCCTCACGGAGGGCAGAAAGTTCGGCCACAATTCCGTTAGCGACACTCATAACATCATCGCTGAGCTCTTGACGAAAAGTGTTTGCCCATTTGATAACGGATTGAGAAGCGGAAAGTGGAGCCCTCCACGCCTTCGTATCGGCGTCCCATGTAATTCCATCAATCTGCTTTACTGATCGAACCATTACTTGGTCGTATTTAAATGAAAGTATAAAATAGTCGCCGTCGACACTGATGCCATCACCGGGGTTTAGATGTAAGGGCATATTGAAGGCCAGCACCTCGTTGCTAATTTGAAAATCGTGCTGTAGCGCGAATTCGCGAGCACGTTCAAGGCTTGAAACTGGCACTCGCCAAACTTTTCCGAGCTTATCCCATTTAGCTCCTTGGATTTTCTTTATCTGATTCACCCGAGATTCATCAAATGGGAAATCAAGGACAAGAAAATCATCGAGCAAGTAGAGGGTGGATGCCTGCTGGCCGTTCTGATTTCTCTGAATACCGCTCATGTATCAACCTGCTAATTCGTGATTTTCCCCAACCCGTAGGCTCTGTCCATATTGCCATGTAGACCCCGTTCTCAATGAGCATAGCCTGACATCTGGCGCATGGTCTGGCTAAGCCTATTTCTCCGCTCCTGGTGAGTCGCGCAACATATATTGTTGCTCCAGATGGGTCCCCGGCTTTGCGCATGGCCACCTCTTCGGCGTGGTAAGAAACATCCCCCACTTCGACCTTAGACGGATGATTCCTGTATCTGTTGACGCCAACGGAAAGCACACGTCCACCCTTTACCAGAACAGCACCAACCCTCCACTGGGAGTGAGACGCATTGGAGCACTCGTCTACGGCATAGGTTAGCCACTTCAGCTCTGAAGTAGAAAGCATTATATATCCCGTTCGGAGGCGAGTTTCGCTCCGGGTTCGGCTCCGCCTCCTAGCTGAAAGGCTTTTCGTAGTGATGCTTTTCTTGCCTCTTCGGCTTCACGGGAGGTAATCTCATCGCCAACCTTAGTAATGGTCGCCTTAGATTTCGTGGGGCGACGGAGACGTGGCGAAACTCCGCCCCAGATTCCAAACTCTGTTTCATTTGAGTCGATGGCGTAAATCAGGCATTCCATTCTTACCTGACACTCTCTGCATACCGCTATCGCCGTAGAGATTCCAGGGTCACCGGGCTCCAAATAAAACAGACCCGGATCTAATCCACGACAAAGGGCATCTTTGAAAAATGCTGGTGAACCCATGTTCCCTCCTAAGGCAATGATACGAACACGTGTTGCTGCCGTCAAGTCTGAATATAGAAAACTAAATAAAGTATTTATCTTTACTTAAGCAGCCAGTCGAACTCAGCCTGGGCCAAATCGGTCAGCATTATTCGCTTCCCTCTTCACTTGATAGGACACGCACCTGTCGTACAATCGTCAAGTTCGACCAGGCCGTCGAATGCCGGACGATGTAGCGACACGCCGAAATCAATTTTGCTCAATATTTTCTCGTACGCCTCTTTGGTGATTTCCTCGTATGGGGGCAGTGGGAAGTTGTGGTCGGTATGCAGGAGGAACGACACCGACTTTACGGAATCATCGTAGTTCTTGGAAAGCCAGTCCTTGATTTCCGCAAGTTCTTCCTTGCGATAATAGACGGTTACTGATACGGCATTGTCTGCCCACTCGGTCTGCATCTTCTTTACCCACTCCAACTGAGCCACAGCAGTCATGTCCTTTGCGAGAACAGAACCTTCTGGGGATTCGCATGGGAACTCAACGACAAAGCGTGTGTGGTCTTCACGTCCGTCAATGCCAACGTCGTACTGAACCCTGTAGCCTCGCTTGCGACACGCATCCACCAACGGGTCAGACGAACCGAAGCGAACACGCCGGATGTAATACTGAGCAAATGCTGGGTGGATTCCTGGAGTTACGCCCGGGAGTAGCGATAGTGTCCCAGAAGGCTGAACAGTAGTGAGACGTACCGATACGGGGAGACCATTTTCATTGGAGTACGCGGAATCAAGTGCTTCAAGTGCTTTGTAGGCAGGGTCAAGCCAAGTGATCTTCTCTGCAGGGCACTGAAGGATTCCGGTGATCGACTGACCAAGGCGAGCATTCTTCTGGACGATCTTCGTAGTCTTCTCGTATGGATAGTTCAGGCGCGTGATCTGCTTCTGCGTCTTGTAGAGAAGGTACGAGATGTCGGTCAGTTGCTCTAGAGAATCAATGTTGGGCAGGAAGATGGTGGAGAGGTTGCATGACTCGCCATCACCCAGTGCGATTTCGGCGCAAGGGTTGTATCCCTCAATGGTATGGTCTGGCTTTGCCTGACCGATGCGACCATATTTGCGTGCCAAACGACGATTTACGAGGCCATATGGTTCGCCAGAGCCGTCATAGCCCTTCCACAGCTCTTTTTGAATCATTCCGAAGTTGTCTGCATAAATGCTGTTGTTGGAGTTTGCTCGCCATGCCGGGACGGTTCCGGTTGACCAGTTCTTCGCGCGAAGGAAGAGAACATCGTCGGGGTCACCAATCGCGATTTGTGCTGAACGACGACTTGAGCCAGAAACAACAATGCGACCAATGATGTTGCAGATGTCCAGAACATCAATGGAGCGTAACTTTTTGCCTTCGGGGGGCTTTTTCTCATAGTCCACGCGGTTCTCAAAAATCTTGCAGATATCAGCGATCCCCTCAATGAGCGCTCCCGGGCCAGACGCAGTGCCACCGAAGGTCTTCAACGGAGCTCCGTACTCGCGGATCAGGATTGTTGAATACGAGAACGACTTACCAGTCTCAAAGTATGACTTCAGGACAGCGTGAAGTAGGCGACGCCAGCCTTGACGCGAGTCAGGGACAATGATGTCGGCATCGTTGGAGCGTTCGTGTGTGATTGATACGCCCGTCTTGACTTTGGGCAGTTCATGAATTTTTGAACGCTCAACCGAAAAGCCGACACCACCACCGAGCATGAGGTAGTCAAAGAGGAGTTCAAAGTCTTCAATGCTCTCAATATTGGTGAAATAGCAGTTGTTAAGACTCGTTCCAGAGAACTTGTGTGTTAGCGGAGTACCCAACTGCCACAGTGACCGACCGGAGAATGAGCAACGAAGGTTAAACATGTGGTCAAAGAGTCGCTCCGCCTCCTCTTGTGTATAGGGCACGCCAATGTCAATAGCGCCATTGATGACACGCTGAATTGTTTCCGGCCATGACTCAGTGTCGCCATTTTCTTTCTTGCGACTGTAGGTGCGCAAGAAAACAATTTCACCCATACCATTGAATCCCCATGGCGGTGTTTGTTCTGAATATGAACGGACAAAATCATCGTTAATGCGAGCCATCGGAAGGTTCCTTCTGTGTGCAATTCGTGGAGGACCCAGTTTACCTCAGGACAAAATAATGAAATTGTCTACTGTAAAACTAATCTTGTTTTAGTAAACCAATTCTTATTGCCTCATCCCTTGTAATACTGGTCCCCCTCCTATGAACGAGCACCTTAGCACGAGTGTATGGAGTGATGTCGCGCTCCTCCCAATAATCTTCTTCCAAAAAATACATTGGAGTTGCTATGTTGGTATTGAAATCAAATCCGACAACGTGGTCGATCTGTTTTTCACCAGCACAATCCCCTGTTGGGTGCCCACATACGGGGCACGGCTCTCGATCTGCCCTGATTATGCTGTAGCCATCTCCGCGAGCACCGGAGCCATTGAGGTAGTCGAAGAAGTATCCCATGCTCAAATTTTACAAGATAATAGTGAGCCAGACGGGAATTGAACCCGCGACCTGCATTTTATAAGAATGCTACTCTAACCACTGAGTTACTGGCTCGTGTTGTCAAACATTATGCACAATGAACTTTGTGGTCAAGCCACGAACTCCTGAACATTGAAGCCCATCTTTTTGATAGCCTCAACTGATGAATTTATCTCATCGTCTGTTATTTCGTTGGGGTGATCAGCCGTCAAGCAGTCGATAAGCATTTTCGGGAGAGGTGAATTTTTTAACACCACGTCGGCTCCACTGACAAAGCCTATTGGACCACCCCAATGTACCTCCCTGCCCAGCGCATAGCTATATGTGACAGAAGCCAAGTGAACTTCCAGGGAAGACGTGACTTCGTTGGGTTCGCAATGTGTAACTGTAATGCATTCTTTTACTAAATTATCCTCTTCCACAAAAGCAACCGAAAGTTCACGGCCGTCCAGGGAGTTTTTGTCGAGTGTCTCAAATCCTTCGGCGACAATGCTTATCGCGTCTATTGCCCATCCATGTCGCATGTGGGCCAAAACCGCTGACGATAACATCAGTCGCTTAGTCAATGGGACCACAGCAAATTCTTGGCGCAACTGCGCTACAATAACCAATTTATTCTCGCTCCACCCGAAAAAATTGAAAGTAAGATCCTCGCCTATACCAAACTCATCAACAAATGATTCTTTTGCTAGTTGTGCGGCGCTCATGCATAGTGCCATTTTGCTCATGGGGTCTGGATACGTGTTCATTAAATGCATACTAGTACATCCAATAGTTGCAGCAGGGAAGGAGGGTGTGCTATTAGTATCTACTGCCGACACACATAGTCAAGGAGATGATATGGCCAGCAAGAAGACAAACCCAAAGAAGGCAACTGCCAAGAAGCCTGCCCCAACCAAGAAGACGGCAGCGCCCAAGTCTAAAGAGAAATCCGCGGGAAAGGCTACTCCAGCCCAAAAGCCCGACCGCCCAAGCAAGAAGGCTGGCCATAAATCCCAGACCGCGGTAAAGTCTCAGGCTGTCGCCAACCCTACTTCCACAAATGGAGGTGCTTCGAAGGTGACGGTCAGCTCAGGCGTTTTTGCGCCGACCGCGATTCCGTCGAATACTTCTTTTTCGGCCGCCACCGGATCGGTACCACCGGAGTCAGTCCGCAAGCAGTTTGCGGATTCACTGGCGTCTAATGCTCCGGTGAGAAAAAATTTCAAGAAGAAGAGCCGAATCCGGCGCCTTTTTGGTCTTTTCAAGCGCTCCAAGTAGGCGCCAATCCTCGCAGTATTGTCGTATATAATATGACGGCAGAGGTGATGACATGGACAAGAAACTTAGCGCAATAGATGAGGCTGCGGCGCTGATCGGCGCTGATCCTGAGAATATCACAGAAGAGCAAGCGAGAAATATTCTTCGCCGCATGGTGATGACAAGGGAAAATATCCGCATTAGGAAGGGTCTGGCATCATTCGAGAGAGCTCGGGAAGAGTCCGACAATGAGTGAGCTTGTTTCTCGTGTCCGCGAATTGAGTGCGAGGATTTTCGAGCTCGAAGACCTTCTATTGTCGGAAAAACGTAAATACGCAGACGAAGTCGATAATGCTGATAATTTAGCATACTTACTGACGCTCACGCACGACGGAAGGCACTGTCCCCCGATCTGTTCATTTTGTGATGGGATCAGGACACATGAGCGGCGTAGGGCAATTGATTATGGATTGATTGGTTCTAGTGAAGAAACAACAGCGTGACCCTGACGTCGTCTTTGGGCCAGTGTCGGTTGCCCTATTTATCCTTATCTACGATCTTGTTGCTATTCGCAAAAAGCGGAAAACAATAAGCACCAGCATTCGTCGACTCACTACGCAAAGCTCTTTTGGTCCTGAAATAGCTGGAGCGGTACTTGGGGGATTGGCTTTTCATCTCTTTTTGAGGCAAAATTGACACCCGTCCCATGACGTGGTAATTATTTGGTGTGCACTTAGCGATACTCGAAGACTACATTTGCAAACTCATGGATCAATCCCTTGACAAACCACACGCTCGACGGCGCTTAGACGTTATGTGCGGCGAACTTATGGATATACTACTTTTACAAGAGCAGGTAATTCCGGACTTTGTGATAGATGGAGATTCGAAGACAATTAACATCTATGGAGAGAATCCTAAATTGAGCGATCTGTTGAATCACCAAGGACAACGGAGGTTTAAAATGAAAAAACTCGTGTGGCTTGGGTTGGCCGCAGCTTTTGGCGGAGTCTGTTTTCTGATTGGGTTTTTTGTGGCGCCATGACGACAGATGATGAACAAAAAATAACGGTGGCGTCACTATCGCCAGAATACCAAGAATCATTTGTGGCAACTCGCATGGAGTATATGGGACGAATTTGGCAGCTTGATTGGAACGTCGAACAAGCACTGATGAGGCTATCTGTTGTCAAACCACCAGATAATGGAAATAATATTGAGCTTATAAGTATTGTTTCTTATATGAGGCCCGGACACAAGGACTACGTTGAGGGGCGCAGCCTAAATGAAACTCTCCGTGCTATTATTCTACAGTTTTCCGATCATGGGCCAGTAACCGAAAATGATTATGTATCGCCATGGGAAAGACATTTTAACCACAAAAGAAAGGCCTAAAATGCTCTCGAATAAAAAAATTTCTGCTGAGCGCCTATCGATTTGTTTCGATTGTGACAGGTTCTACAAACCGACCAGGCAGTGCAAGGAGTGTGGTTGTTTCATGAAAGTTAAAACCCGAATCCCAACGGCGACATGCCCACTGGACAAGTGGTGATCATTCCTCTCGAAACCGGTTTACGAGCCGTCGGGGGCGGAACCGCATGAATCTGTTGACACAGAATAGCGAACTACGCCGTGTTGGCGTGTGGAACTGGACAATCCCAGCACACGTCGTTGATCTCGGCGACGGGACACGGTTCAACTGCTGTCCTAACGCTCTAGCCTGCGGCCGAGTGTGCTACGCAAAGTTTGGCACCTACACCTTCAGCAACGTGCGACGCAAACACCTCGCCAACCTGATGATGGTGCTGGAAACACCGAAAAAATGGCAGACCGAAATGGCTATTGAGCTCGCTCACAAACGAATGCGCCCCACCGGTAAACCGACACAAATTGACCACGACCCCAACGACGAATGGCTGGCAGGCTGGATCGCTGACGGCGGTGTAGCAGTTCGAATCCACGATGCCGGAGACTTCTTTTCCGAGGACTACCTACAACTATGGATTAACCTGGCCGAAGACTGTGAAGACGTAATGTTCTACGCCTACACCAAAGAAGTCGACATGCTAAAAAACACCAGACTGCCAACCAACTTTCGCGTGATTTACTCGTACGGCGGGAAACAAGACCACATGATCGACCGAAACACCGACCGCCACGCCGACGTGTTTCCGACGCTCGAAGCGTTGACCAAGGCCGGATACTACGACCAGTCCGACAACGACCTACTGGCTGTCTGCGCGCCAAGCAACAAGATCGGCATCGTTGCTAACAACCTTCCGGTTGCCAACAAACGATTCGACGGACGAACAATGAGCGACCTATGAACCCGCTGTCCGACGACGAGTTTTTTCAGCTCACCACTACCGAACAAGACGAATATTTGCGTCAATAATTCCCTCTGCAATCGTGACTCCGACCATATCGCAGTTCCAGCACAAGACAGAACTTGGCTCATCGCTTCTATTTCTAGCCCAGTAGACCTCGCAAGCAAAGCAGTACATTACGACTGAAGTGGGCGGCATTAGTGACAGGGTTTGTATTAGGTACTGCGGCCACACGACTCCGCTTCCTGGCCCGACCTGATCTTCGGTTCCATTATCCTTGGGCGACCGATGAGGCGGACCTGTGATTATGAAATTAACACCTTCATCGACTAATTCGGAAGAAGTTAACGGAGGCGTCGGTTGCAACGAAGACAAAATTCTGACCATGGGTAAGATTTGCGCATATCCAAGGGGTGCGCGCAATCTAATATTTCTACGACTTTTTCATTTATGGTGTTGCGCAAAAATTCTGCGAGACTAAGTCCACGCGCCTGCGCTGCTTGCTTCCAGCGCTCCCTATCATCATCAGTCGTCCTAACCAGGACCTGCTTATCTGCCGGTGTGTCCCCTGAAATCTTTGTCGAAATCGAGTGGTCCATACTCTCGGCAATGTCGTACATTGCTTGCTCCAAATTATCCACTGGTTCCGTATTCTCAGCGTTCGACATGATTGTCTGCCTCCGGGCGCGATTCTACTTCACTTACTACCTCTGCATCAACGATAACATCTTTGGGTGAAAGCAATTCGCCAACTATTTGTGATGAAATAATTCCAGATCGACCCATTAATTCCAGCAGTGCCCTTGCTTCCGCTTCTGGGTTGAAGGTTTCCAGATTGGCCGCTGCGGTTTCGCCCACAAGAGTTGATTTGATATTGTCTTGGGTTGTTACGTCCATCTGAATACTGAGATTGCTTCTGTCCATCCCAAGTAGCTTGGACCGTCTATCCATGATTAAAAGAACCTGCTGAATCGCCTTAAGATCTGGCTCGACCTGGACTTCGGTACCATCGTCCATGCGCACCTTACGGTGCTGGGTCAACGGCCAAATAGAGGCCTGGAGACTATCTAGTCGCTCCAACTCCATCCTCAGGACCTCCGGATAGGCGAGCATTGTTTCTCTATTTAGTTTTTCTAGCTGCCTATTGATGGCCTTCTGCACGACGCCGCTCGAAACACCGAAACGTTTTGCTATGTCGGCAACAGCCATCCCGCCCTGTCGCATTTTGAGCATGCGGGAATCTCTTTCGGCAAGAAACTCTTTCGTCATTACTGATGGTGTGTTGTCTTTCATCTGTTCACCGCCCGGAATTCAAGTGGTTCGAAAGGCCACTTTTTGCCTCGCTTCATTTTGGTGGGCCAACGTCTCTCATCGCGCTCACCACGGAAATGGCGAACGTCATATACACATTCTCCCACACTTGTGGCATCTGGTTGTAAAGATAGACCGAATTCAGGCCAACGCGACCAGACCGCTGATCCGAACGGTCGCAAATTCCGGCTAGTCATTGACTCACCAAGAGGGGCGTGATGCTCTAGCCAAAGGGCGCAACCGAACGCAACGCGAATAGTGTCAAGATATTTTATCACTTCAACCGCTACTGATTCAGATGTCTTGTTCCCGGGGTCCAGGAAGGCCTTATAGATGGGACCGAGAACCAAAAGGCTTGGCTTAATGAGCTCTAGTTGGGTTTCGAGATATAGGCGGTCAGCGGAAGAAAGCAAGTTGAGGCCGTCTGGCTTCATGAGCAAGTGTGATTGGGACCGCATAGCGTAATTCATTGACATTGCTGCGCCGTGAATCGCCCGCGATGTGCGGCGAATAATGCGCTCAGGGTTTTCCAGGTCAACAAAGAGTGTTGTGATGGGTTTTATCCTCTCGAACGTAAAGGGATGAACCCCCCAAGATGGAAGAATGGCAACCTGCCTTGCAAGCATCGTCTTACCCACGCCCTCCGCTGCGACCAAAATGACCCGCTCTCGCCTCTCCAAAAGATCAGGAATAAGCCAATCATAAGAATCATCAGTCTCTTCTTTAACGAACTCATGCCAATCAACAAGGCGTCCGTCGTTTGTCAAAGACTCCGACAGCGCAGATGATGCCAACAGGGAGACTTTTGTCAATGTGCGAAGAGGCGTTGACCCGTCGTCAATCAGGAGCGACTTAATCTTTGACAGCATTTCATCTGCCTTAGTTGGGAACACCTCCTCAAAGTTTTCGTCAGAATCTTCATCAGCAAGTTCCTCAATTAAGCTTGATTCGCTGGTTTCCGAACCCTTCGTTGCGCTAGATTCGTCAAAATTAATTAGCTCACTCATCTGACCACCATTTTCAAGGAAGTCGGTAATATCTTTTTTGTGCGGACATACCCAACCCTGTACATCGGTGCCAGCTTTTCGTAATTCGTCAATAACGTGGGCGGCATGGATTCGCCCTGGCTCGTCATTGTCGGCAATTACGTCAACTGTTGCGCCAGCCAAGACCCGGGTGTGAATGTCGAGCCACTTACCAGCACCGCCCGGCATCGTGGTCGCACAAAGACCAAGGGCAGTCAGCGTGTCTGCGTCTTTTTCGCCCTCAACAACTATAATTGTTTCGTTATTTTCTTTTGCTCGCATAACTTGCGGCAGGTTGTACAGGACCTTGGGCGTGTCCTCTAGTTTGTAGCTATACCCACCTCTTCCATCTGGACGACGTTGGCGAAAGGTTTTTTTTCCGTCTTCCTTTACGTATCGAACTTTTTGAAATAGCAACTCACCGTGCTCTGAGACGTAGTTGTATATTGCCACTAACTTTAATTTTTGCGGCTCTTCAATTTTGAGTGGACGAGATGATTTCGGCTTCCAGCGGTCATTCTCAGTCGGTGACCATTCGCGAGATGAATCAGGGGACATTAAATCTTTTATTGTTAGACCAACCGAAGCGGCAATTTGGTCAACCGTACATCCGCCCGCCCGGTGGCAGTGAACGAGAATGACCCCATCTCTTTCGGCGACAGACAGGGAAGGGTTTTTGTCATCATTTCGGCAAGGACAACGCGCGTCCCAGCCATTGGACGTCTTCATGACTCCGTCCAGGCGTGAGAGAAACTCTTGCGTGTTATAAAGCACGATTGCCGACCCCCAATACGTCCTGAATAGTTGGTCTTTTCATTTTTATATTTAAAGATTTGCGCAACTTTTCACGCTCAATCTCCGGGATGCCACCCCATATCCCAAACGGCTCCCATTCCAATGAGTAGTCGAGGCATGTCAGTCGAATTGAGCATTGGTTACAAATGCTTACGGCCTTGCTGGCGTCACGCTGTGCCTGTTTCCGTTCTTCAACCGGCTGACGATTTGAAAAATTTGGAAACCACCAGTGGGTCGGTTGCCCGACACAGGAGCCACCAGTCGGCGGATATTGAATTTGTTCCCCCACTTCATCCCCTCACGTTCGTAAGTCGTGCTATGTCTTTGGCTGAAAGAAATATGTATGCTGATGTGATCGTCAATCGGCCTGATGCAGCGTCCGTATTGACGCTGACTGCGTCTACCGGAATGCCGAGCAGTGCGGCAATCTCCGCAGCAACACGTCGCACCAGAATTTCATCTTCGCTGATGGAGTCATCGAAATCAAGTCGCGCATCAAAGTATTTCGATGGAATGGCCGGAGCATTAGCGAGCTCTGCTTCTCGTCCATCAGAATTTTTGATTTGCTGGTTTGAGGTTTTAAAAGACAGGCAAACTGAGCACGCGATACGCTTGGCCGATGATGCCCGCAGCAATAGTTCGGAATGTCCGCACTCCAATTGATGTTCATATCTCACCGAGCCCCATGAGCCGATTTTGTTAATCGTGATGATGGCACGCTTTGGTGCTTGACGACGTCCGCTCATTGGGCAAAGAATACACGACTGGTGGAGCCTATTTCGGACAAGCAAAAGCCCGCCATTTCTGGCGGGCCCTGCTATCGATTCCTTCTCTCTGAGGGGAATTATCGATGTGTGGTGGAGATCAGAACGGCTCGCTGTCCTCTTCGATGACCTGGCGAGCAGCCTGGCGTGGCGCTGAGGCCTTCTTGGTTTGCTGGCCGTCCGGGCTGCTGCGACGCTTGCGCTCAAAGGAATCAATCGAGCGCGTCTGAACGCCTATGGCGTCTGCGACCAACTCGACGATAGACCGCTTTGCTCCGGTTTCTTTGTCCTCCCAGGAGCGCTGCTCCAGGCGACCGGTAACGATGATGCCTACGCCCTTTTCCAGAACGTTGGCTGAGTCGTCGGCCAGGTAGCGCCACGCGATGACGTTGATATAGGAAACCTTCTCCTGCTTGTCGCCAGACGCATCGGTCCAATAGTGATTAACTGCTACGGAAAATGCCAGACGTGGCTTGCCGTCCGCAGTAAACGTGAGCTTCGGGTCATCGGTCACGTTGCCGATGATCGTCGCGGGTGATTGACTCATTGTTATCTCTTTCTGTGTTTTTGGGGCGCGCCCCAACTCGATGAGTCGGAACATTACTTACTCAAAAACGTTGGAGCAAGTCCTCCTAGCGGAATCACTGAAAATATACGAGACTAGTGTAGCGACAATTCATACATTACATAATTTGGCACGACTTGACATCGGTCGCCGTAGTGTTAAAGTCGGAGTATGAGCGAGAACTTTGAAGCGAATTTAACAGTGGCAAACAACATTGCTGGAGCTCTTTTTGCGTACGCAACACTGGACTTGGGTAACCTGAGTGATGCTGAAAAAGACGCACAAATGGAGACATGTCAAGATATCGCAGATTTTTTGGTATTCTCATTTTCCATGAGCTGCGGAGTGTCTGAAGACGGTGAATCGTTCACCGCAACGGGTAAGTTCGGCCAATATGTTGAACTTTTAGAAAAATTTCTCGACCAATAACACCAGGTCAATACATTAATTTGTGATTTTTGCACCGTCAAGGGGTTGCGCAACTGTAATCAGATGGTAATATTCGTACGGTAATGGGGCAACCCGTTCATACGGAGGCACACCAAGTCTCCAGCCGTATCCGCCGAACACTGGAGACATATGAAACATCCGCTGAGGCTTTTTCTTCCTATTCTCATCGTCATCCTTGGTTCCGCAATCGGAGTCAGCGCCATTGGAAAGGAGGAACCCAGCGTCGTGTCCACAACGACAACAACTGTTGCTCGTGCCGTTACCACAACGACACTGCCAACAACTGTTGCCCCCACGACAACCACGGTTGTCGCGATATCTCCTCTGGAGTTCTTGTCTTTTGCGTTGGCAATCCCCGCCGATGTCCCTTGCTTAGAATGGGCCGGGGTCGCCCATCTTGCTGGTTGGCCTGTCGCCCTATTGCCAGAAATACTCACGATTGCCCATCGTGAGTCTCGTTGTCGAAACGTCATTTTTGGTCACCCCGACTGGAACGGCTCCGACAGCGGACCACTACAAATCAACAAGGTGTGGCTTGACGAAATTGAGTCCAAGTACGGGCATCAGGGGTACGTAAATATGCCCTTCTACAACTTTGCCTGGGCCTGGGAGATGTATGTGTGGTTCGACGTTCATCGTGGGTGCGGGTTTGCCCCGTGGTACAAAACCTATTCATGTAAATAAGGGGGCGTTATGAAAAACGCAAGACGGTTCGTTGTTAGCATTTTCCTCACCATTTTAGTGTTTGCCGTTGCCACCTGTGATGTTGATTGGCATAAGGCGAAAGCCATCAGCGTCACCAACAGCACTCAGCCCATTGACCTTTCCGGGGTTGATTGGACGGGACTGGCACGCCTTGTCCATGGCAAGTGCGGGGAGTGGCACGACCTTGCTATTGCTGTTGGCTGGTCTGAGGCCCAATGGCCCAAGTTGAGTTACATCATTCATCGTGAAAGCCGCTGCAAAATCAAATCACTCAATAAAACCGACCCCAATGGCGGAAGTCGTGGTTTGATGCAAATCAATGGCTACTGGTGCCGAAAAAATAAATACAATCCGACCGGCTGGCTTCAGGCAAAGGGAATCCTTAATAATTGTGATGATCTGTTTAATCCCGAAGTCAACCTCCGTGCCGGACTTGCCATGTGGAACTACAGCCAAGAGCGCAATAAGTGTGGCTGGCGTCCCTGGGCTACTCGCTGCTGAGCAGCAGAATACGCATCCCAATTTTGGGGCGATACGTAATGGAAAAGCGCCCTGTCGCTTGACCGACCATAGGCGAAGATGTATTATGCGGAAAGCCAATCAAAGGGACGTGCGGTGTCGACTCAAGTCATAAACTCACTAGAGGTTTGTGGAACTCGCGTAAAATCACTCGACGAGGCTCGCAGGGTAATCGTCGATGCGCATGAGCAGAAGTTTGGTAAACCGCTTGCGTCGATGTTGCCCGCGGAATACTCAAAAATGATACGCGAACTTGACGCTATGGGCTTTTTCGCACTAAGGGGCGCTGCTACATACCTCTCAAAGAGGCTTGGTGTTTCTCGGGTCACAATTTATAATTCCTTAAAGAAAAGCAATTTGTAATTTATTACTAAGTGCATACCGCTTGGCGGAGATCAATAATGTATTATTTGTTGTTTGCATATATTGCAATTTTATTGATCTGCTGCGTGACTGGGGGCGAACATGTGCCTATTTTTTTACTTGTGTGGTGTGGCTACAGGCTATATCGCCTGGCGCCTCGTAACTGCTCCTCGTCTGTGGGATAGCGAAGAGGAGGCAAGGCTGTGGAGAACAAAATGGTTGTCTGCTCAAAAGCTACTAGATGAGATAAATATTAATAAAGATTGATATTGCCTATTGACGGCTTGTATGAGCTATCTGGCACGTGTACACTTCTTCTATCTGAATTCATCCAGAGGAGCTGCAATGTCTCACGGCCTAGATAAAACGAGAGCTGGCAAGGTTCGCATGGCCTACTCGGACGTCGAGATACCCTGGCATCGCATTGGGACACCAATGACTGGCCTTCAGACTTCATCGGAGATGCTGAGGGCTGCTGGGGCGGATTTCCGGGTTGTTTTGACCAGGGTTGCCGCAGTGGACGAAAACGGAAACGTGATTTATGTTGTTGACGGTGACGGCAATCATGCTCCGCTAATTGTGGACGATAGTCGTGCCACGGTTCGGGTGAATGGCGATGGAACCTACGATGCGCTGTCTACTGTTGGTACCCGCTACGTGGTGCAGCAAAATGCCGATTGCCTGAATCGCGCTTTAGAAATTGTCGGGGCGAGCTCGGGCGATGCTGTCGTCGATACCTGCGGGGTGACCAATGGGGGTCGTGAGTTTTTCGCATCAATCGACCTGGGTCCACTTGTGCTTGATCCAACGGGGGTCAACGACAAAATGGAAAGGTATTTGCTCGTTCGAAATGGTCATGACGGCAAGACCCCCATAACCTATGCCAATACCTCGGTCAGGGCCGTTTGCAAAAATACGGTTAACGCAGGGCTGAAATCATCTTTACGAATATTTACTGCACGTCATACAAAAAATCAAGACAATGTCGTAAGTGAAGCTCAGGCTGTTCTGGAAATATCAACAAAATGGGCACGAGATTTTACCGAAACAGCAGAGAGAATGCTCAGAATTCCCATGCCTATTTCTTCCCGTCGATTCGACTCTTTTATTGGCGAGATGTTTTCCGCCAAGACAAATGAGAGCGCCAGGCAAAAGAAAAATCGTGACGATGTAGGTGAGATTATTCGTGCCCTTTATGTCTCTGAAAAAAATGCTAGCGGCTTTGGGTTTAATGGGTGGTCGGCATACAACGCCGTTGTTGAATATTTTGATCATTTCCGTGACGCAACCCCAGAGGACAGGGCAGCCTCGTCCATGGACCCCACTTCGTGGGTGTCTAGAAAAAAGGAAGAAGCTCAGACTTTAATCCTTTCAATGGCCGGACGATATTCGTGAGACAATTAGTCAAGCGTCATTCTTCCGCAAGGGGTGGGCAGCTATGAACTTTGAAGACGAAGATGACAATGAATTCTCAAGAGCTGACCTGCTAAATTTCCTTGGAGAATTCATCAGCCAAAACCGTGATGCTGACTCGATATATCGTTCTTCCTTGTGCGGAATTCTGGTTGCTCGCATATATGAAGAATTCGGTCAAGGTGGACTTTGCGAACTGATGATGCAGATTGATATTCGTGGCGGGTGGATATCTGACATAATCTTCGAGGCCTCGGACTTCAATAACGCATTATTTAAGCGGCATGGTATTTATGATGATCAAATCATCCTAAAAGCTCGTAGCAGCTCAACAATGAATGAGATGAACAAGAAGGTATGGCGACTGCGCAGAAAATACGCAAATATTATTGCTGATGAAATCGTATCCATGAATCAGGAAATGGGCGATGATGCTGCGAGGTAGACCGAGGGGGGAAAAGTAGTGTCCCGCTTCCTCAGTCGAATCATTAAGATTTGCCCGCCCTTCAAGGGCAGCCAAGAGCAGGTTATGAAGAATTACGATAGCCATACATGGCGCGTAATCGATATGGACGAACGATACTCAGTAAGTGGGATCGGAACATTCGTTGAGTGCGAAGTGTGTAGGGTTCTTGCTGATACCGAGTATGCCAAATACCCGTGTGGTGAATCTCCACGAGGGATCACCTACGATGATTACGTGCGTAGAACTAGAAACAACTAGGCCCCCCTGAGCATTTGTTTCATCAGCGCAATCTCATTTACCTGATTCTGAATTATCGAGTAACACAGCGACTCGACGTCGTGCGAATCTACACTTAAGAGCATTTTCTTAGACATTTTCACCGCCATGTCGTGATGGACAATCATTTGAGAGAGAAATGTCTGTTCTTCTGGAGTCAGTAATTCTTTTTTCATTCGTAGCCCCACATTTGCGCCAAGGTTGGTCTAGACGGAGAAATACCACGACGCCTCTGTTCAGCTGCCAATTGCCTACTAGTGAGACCCGCCCAAACTCCGTGCATATCTACCGTAGGGAACTCAAGGGCGTACTCCAGACATTGTTCCCTGACCCGACATTCTGCACACATCGCCCTAGCTGCCACGATGTAAGTAATGTCTTTATGTTCTTTGGGGAACATCATTACCGTTTTTCCTTTGCAGGATGCTTCGTCCATCCATGCGTTTACTGAATCATTCTGATTTTGTTCGTTTTCCATTTACCTTTGTCCGTGTCGATGGGGTGGCCATTGACGCTTCCTGAAAAACAACATTGTATGGATAACCGCTATGGGGGTCATTTTTTGCCGCAACCGCAATCGCTTTAATTGCGTTCTTTTTTGCCTGCTGGAGTGTTTGTAGTTTGGGGCACAGAATCCCTAGCGCACCTAATGCATACGCGGCCCCCGTACCAATGGCATAAACTCCACCACTGTCAGAAAACCACGAGTAATCATTATCCACCTGATAGATGACGCGATTTATCGCAACCAAGAGGGTAGATCCAGCTTCGATTGAACGCGAAATGTTTGAGTCCGGGGGCACGTAGGAGTAGCCATTTGTCTCGTAGCACGACCGAAGGGCGGGTATGAATTTCGTAGTAAAAAACTCATCTAACTTTTTACCGCGCAGTGACGGGGGTGGCATTGGTGGCTGAAATGCGTATGTAACGATGTTGATGGCCCTCACATCGCCGGAGACCCCAATATGGTACGAGCCAACGGAGGCAATCTTTGGCATTGACGATGGGAGGGTTTGAATGCTCGATGTGTAACCATCAGGATCAACTGTCGATATACGACTGTCGGCACACAGAACGGCGTAACCGTCGCCACATATGCCGACAATGGTTGTCATTTCAGGAGACCTGATTTGCCTGCCGCTGAGATGAAATAAACTCTTTGCCACGGAACATGCCCCAGCCAGAGTAGATAGGCATGCATTCGTATGAGAACTTATGATCACCGCTGTCTTCGTACATTACAATCCCCAGACCCTGCTGCCAGTTCTCGTGGCGCGTCAGTGGTCGTCCGTCCAAATCAACGCCGCCCTTGGTGCTGGGGATCGCCCCATCGATCCGTGCTAAACACCCAGGGGACGCGGCCATGATTGTCCGTGGCCCATCCCAATCTTCGCGTGTCTTGAACGCACATTCGATACGGTGTATGTGTCCGTAAATCACGCTGCTTTTCTCTGCGTTCAGATAAACGTGAGCCGTGGATCCAGAGCTCTTGACACGGTCGCCATGAATAATGCGAAGCTTCTGGTTGACCCAAATGTCTGATGCCGGATATCCTGGTCTGTACTCTACGCCGAACTCGTCCATTCGGCACAGGTAAGGAACGGACATAACGGGCCAAGAGTCGGGCGTATTGCCCTTTCGAAGACCATATGCGGCACCAGCATTCTGAACGATGTACTTGGGCATGCGTTCTTCATGATTTCCGGCAAGCCAGACGATCTGCGCATTGGGGGCAGCGTGGCGCATTTCCGCGCAAAAAGTTGTCGCACGGTCAATCGTCGCCTGCGTGGTAAGCGCATAGCTCGGATAGGTGACGTACTTCCCCATTTCTGGAAGATCGAGGTTGTCACCAACACAAACAATCAACTCTGGCTTTAGGTACTTGATGACGTTCAGCGAAACACTAATTGCCTCTTCGTCGTGGGTTGGCTCCAGGCAGCTCTCTTTGTTGCGGTAATAACCGAACTGGATATCGGGAACAACGACGCATGTCTTGAATGAGTCTGATGTGCGTGGTGATGACGTATTTTTCGGGAGCTTAATCTCGGGACCACGCTGAATTATCTGCCACTCGGGCCCGGATTCCCATTTGGGGGAAATTTGAATGGCGGCGAGATCGACTACCTGGGCATCGCCGTTCTCGTCTTTGAGCATTGACTGGTAAATGGATATTCTTTTGATATCCCCGACTTCGTCAATGTCGATATTCTTGGATGCGAGTAAATCAGCGATTGCTCCCAATGTTTTGGCTTTGGCTTCTTTGCTTTTTTCTTCGTTAATTTTACCCGAAAGACTCATTCTGTCTCCCCTGCGAAAAATCCACACTTACATCTCTTGGTGTTCGTGGCGCAAATACGTGCTGTCGTGAGAGAGTCACGCCCAATCGGTGTACCCTCGTCGGCAAGTAGACGTTCAAGTGCTCGCAACGACACCGACTGAGTTACGAGTGCGTCAACGAGTGCAATTTTGTCGTTTTCTGACATGGCACCAGCGATGACCGCAAATTTGCAGGCCTTCGCCGTTCCACCATTTTGCTGCAGCAGAAGAATTTTATCCGACAGCATATCCCCTCCGTTGGTTATCTATCTAGGAGTACACTTGGTGTAACCTCGAATAAGGATCATACGCGGAGTTTGGGGTAGAGATCAATGAGCATTGACAATTTGTTAAGACTGTGGTCTGGCGATAATGAATACACTAGCAAGCCGTCCATCCTGTCGACCAATATGAAGGTGCTGATGTTGATCACGTTAGACCCAGGCATGACGCAGGTCGCGATGGCTGTGACTCTTGGCGTATCGGAGGCGGCAATTGAAAAAGCGGTTGCAAATTTACAAAATTTCGGTATCGTGAATACACAAAAAGTTGGCAGACGTAACCAGTACGAGGTAAATCTGTCCGCTCTCCACAATCATCAAGACTTTATCGCCTTAAAGGAATTTTTCGATCATGTTCAAAAAGGATTCAAACACTCATAGCCTACTAATGGTGGCTAAAATGTTACGTAAGCCGTTCGCTGAGTCGGACATTACGTATATTTTGGGAGTTTTCGATGGACCAGCCAAGGTCAGGCGCTCGGCAAATTTGCTCGTTGGGCTGGGATATCTAAGTGTCTGCGATGATGGTAAATGGGTTATTACTGAAAGTGGCGTAGAGGCAGTTTATGCCAATGCCCTGAAGTCAAGAAGTTCAGACTCTCGCTAATTATTTCCACCCATACGGGATTGCATCCAAGCGTGGAATACCTCGTCATTCAGTGGAACAAACCATAGTTGGGACTCGTCCAGGTCGGTGATGTCGCCAACGAGGGACCAGCAAATATCCAGAACTTCATTAGCCATACATGAACCTACGTTGCAATCCATGCCGAAACGCTGAATGAAGTATTTTACGGCACACCCATGTCGTGGCGAATAGCACGCCGCCTCCGTGGAACCCATGTGTGGGCAAGCTACGTCGTAGACTTCCAGCTCAGACTTGACAATGCGCAAGAAAATTCGATGACCGTCATTGTTCCACAGCATCTCGCTGTCATGTATCTGATCGGCCACCCGGCGTCCTTTGTTGAGATTTATCTTTTTCGCCCACATTTCTGGCGTTGAGGAACTCACCGTATCACGCCGTGCTATTGTCCTCAGCTTCGTGAAATACGGCTTCCATTTCCTCTGGAGATATTGTACCGTCATTTAGGTATGCTCTGGCTAAACCTTCGATCACCTGTGCGACGCTGCCAAAACCGGCCATCATGACTGCTTTCCACAGTGGGATATTGGTGATTGCTCCAGCGCCGACAACACCCAGACCAGATACAGTAAAGGTAGCCAAAATCCTGTAAAGGACTGGTTTCATATTATTTGAAAATTTCATTTTTTTCTCCCCATGATATTTATGGTGCTTCTAACTATTATTCCAGAAATGAGTAGAGAAATAATAAATAGGATCCACTTTACGTGGAGCCGATTTCCAGTAATTGGAAGTATTGACGGGGATTGCTGTTCGTCAGTTGGTGCGGCTGCCGGAGCTTGCGTGGTCGTCCCTGGGGTTGTAGCCAATGTTGGTTCCGTGGTTATTGGGGCGATAGTCGTGGTTGGGGGTTCGGTCGTCGTGGTTGGGGGTTCGGTCGTCGTGGGTGCTGCTGTAGTGGTGGGCGGTGCAACCCAGGTGACTGTCGTTGATACGGTCTTGACCACGCCGTTGACAGTTGCTGTCGCCGTATAGACGTTTGTACCAACAGATGAAGTATTTATTGTAATTGTTGCCACGCCCGATGAATTAGTTGTTGCAGTAAATGTCTGCCCTGCGTCTGGACCAGTGCTTACAACCACACTTATCGTGACTCCAGCCTGGGGCACCCCGGCAATAGTTTGTGCGGTCGCCGTAATGGTCAAGGGGGTTCCCGCAGGTGGGTTCTCTGGGCTTATTGTGAGCGTTAACGAACTAGGCAGAGACACTTCGCCGCCACCGATAGAAACTGCCTTACGTGAAGAAGAGGCCGATGGGTACGGGTAATCAACCAGCGTCTTTAGCGTCCCCACATTGCCGGTAAAGTATCCGTGCCAACACGCGGCGACAATTGTATTGCTTAGACCAAAGTCGGCTATTCCATCGGCGGTGGCCTCCGGCCCGCCATTGCAACCACCGTCATTAAACACCGCGCTTGGGAGCAGGGCGGTTAACCAGCCATATGGGTTGTAACTGGCAAAAAGTCCGCCCCCAGAGTTGACGAAGTCGGCAATCTTTTCGGCGTTGGAGGTGAAAATCGTATTGACGGAAGCACTGCGTCCCCAATCGTCTGGAATCCAAATCATACGTGGTGAATCGGAGGTAATCCCAGTTGCAAAAAATGCATTAAGTTCGGTTGTCGTAGTAACGAATTGGACTGTTGGGGCAGTTGAGAACCCGGCAAGAAATTTCGTAGATAAAAGAGTATTCCAGTTATTCCCACATCCACCAGCATTGGTGATACTTGCTATGCCAAGGATGGCAATTTTGCCATTATTGCCAGGCATAGACGACTGGTCGTACACACTCTTAACTACTTTGGCAATGTATTGGTCGGTATTCTCGCCGTAAGCAGCATGGCAAACAGGGTCCATGCCATCAAGAACAATTGGGCCACCGCCACTACTTGTCGCGTAAGCGGGTGCTTGTGGCGTCGAATATAGCGAAGATACCATCCCAAGCAAACCAAAAGCACCGATTAGACATAATAAGACACGACGTAATGCCCTCATTTATTTTCCCCTTTAACTTATTGCACAACAAATTATTGATCAAATTCGCCCTTCGCATGGTCATTGATATGACCATCAACTTTGGTCTCAATTCGTGACAGTGATTCAAGAACAATATTGTGGTCAGTTTTATTCTCGCGACGACCCTTTTCTACCAGGGCGACGAGAATGATGCTTACGGCACCAATTAGGGCAACCACAACCTCAATCATTCTTCGGCTGTTTCTGTGTTTTGAGATTCTTCCGAAACTCTTTTCCCGCGACCCTGAATCATCAATCCAGCAAGTGTGCCCGTAATGAAGGTAGCCACATTCGAAAGCACCCCAAAGAACATCTTGTCATTTTCGGCCTGGGCCCCAATCGGCTGAGTCACAAAAATGAGTGCGTAGAGGATGGCCAATGTTGTGGTTAGTAGCACTGAACCAAGAATGCATCCAATGACAAACTTAAGACGAGCATCAAGTTCTTCTTCCGTGTACCTGCGTTTATTCGTCATTGGCCACCCTCTTCGGTCCATCCAAGAATGTCTTCCGTGCAGGTCCCCGTCACCTTGCATGCGGGAGGATTGCATTCTTCGTTCTCCCAGTTGTCGGGGTCCTGACATGAGTATCTGAAGTTTCCGTCGTATCCACATGACGAAAGTGTTCCTAAAGAAATTGCTGCTAGTGAAAGTAGCAATATTTTAATTTTCATACTGCCCCTTTATTTTTATGTCAGAACATCTTGTCCCATGTGACAGGACCGATAATGCCGTCATCCTTCAGGCCGTTTGCCTTCTGCCATGCCTTGACTTTTGCTTCAGTGCCAGGACCGAAGTCGCCATCAGCCTTAGCACCAACAATTGCCTGAACCA
>Ga0194133_10001746_pt1 | contig 36432 bp, 32 predicted proteins | sample TA2KigOf40mmetaG_FD_155448 | JGI IMG/M metagenome (GOLD analysis project Ga0194133, IMG submission 155448) | Freshwater microbial communities from Lake Tanganyika, Tanzania - TA2015055 Kigoma Offshore 40m | ecosystem: Environmental > Aquatic > Freshwater > Lake | place: Tanzania: Lake...
TCACTGCGTTATCACAAGTGTCAAGTCAATACTACATGACCATATTGAATGTTGGACAAGACACTGCAAGTTGGACGAATTTAAGAAACTTCTCCATTGTTGGACCACGCGGTCAAACCGGTGCAACGGGTCAAACTGGCGCTACCGGCGCAACTGGTCCAGTCGGGCCATTTGTATCTGGAGAGCTTGTCGTAAGCGCTTCTTTGGCAGCAGGAGCAACAGGGCAGTATAAGGTGCAAACCTCTTCATATGGTTATTTGTCTGTTGGGGCATTTATAATCATTGCAGGCCAAGGTTTGTTTTCTTCTTATTTCCAAATTACTGGTTTGTTACAAGACGGCACTGGGGATTACATAACGATACTGAACACTGGTAGTTCTACTGCAACTTGGACAAACCCAACCAATTACGTATTGGTCGGCCCAAGAGGGTTAACTGGCGCAACTGGTGCTACTGGTGCAACTGGTGCTACTGGTGCAACTGGTGCTACTGGTGCAACTGGTGCTACTGGTGCAACTGGACAAACTGGTGAGACAGGTGCGACGGGCGCGACAGGTGCAACAGGTCAAACGGGTGCGACGGGTGCGACAGGTGAGACGGGTGCGACAGGCGCGACAGGTGCTACGGGCGCTACGGGTGCGACGGGTGCAACGGGAGAGACTGGCGCGACGGGTGCGACAGGTGCGACAGGTGCTACGGGCGCTACGGGTGCGACAGGTGCTACGGGTGCAACTGGTGCAACAGGTCCAGCAGGTTCAAGCATTGATGTGTTTTATTACCAATCCACTGCGGGAACTACTTGCTGGACAGTCAGCCTCGGTCAAGACAATTATGGCGCGATGTTCAATTACCACATTTACACAGGGACTGGCTCAACTGGAACAAATTACGGTAGTTTATCCGTAGAGTTAACTGGAAACACATTCATTTCCATTCCTAATATGAAATTAAGCAACGCAGGGGGCGCAGGGTATCCCTCAAATGGTTTCTGGATGTATGGTTCAGGTGTATCCTACCCCATTACAATCACTTCCGGGGCGTCATTTAACTCATTCAATGCATACTATTGCGACACAATTAACAGTTCTGGTATAACTGGAATCAATATTGATAACCGTGTAACTGGGTTTAACGGAGAATCACCGCCAGGCAATCAAATATACATTTATGTAGATAACACGTCTGCTCTCTCCAGCTCGAAACACCTAACTGCTGTCATCACTCCAAAGCAATGGTAGGTAACTGTAACCACATAATCAAGTAAACGCATAATAAACATGTATCTCAAGAATCATAAATCATAATAAATTGTATAATAATAAAATTATACAATTATGTAAAATTAATACCTACACATAATATAATTGTATGGCATTTTCACGTTTCCACGATGACCCAAGCAGACAAATAAAACAACTACAGCAATCCACTGGCCCAGGAAGATATATGTTGAATGTCCCTGGAAATGGGGAGACACCCTCTTTTATGGAGGACCCGCATATTATTGCCCAAAAGTGGGGCGGGAACTTATGGACAAACACAGTTCAATTAGAAAGCGACCTCTTTGGCATAACACGCAATCTGGGCAAAGACTGTTTAGGGAAAGATGAATATAGCAGGACAAATATACAATCCTCCCCAGCAGTTTATCCAAAAAACAACACCCTTTCTACAGAACAATCGCGCGCAATTATGCCTGCTTGGACCGCAAGAGACTTAGAGCAAGACCACCGATACTACTTGCCATTGGACCCCCAAGAAAACGTCTGCTTCCGATTTGAAAACAACTTGAGCACCCGTATTTTAGAAAAGGACCATTTTAATAGAAACGATGCCCCCTTCCGAAATACCTTTGAATAACTCACAAAAGAAACGATATATGTATGCAGTTTAATGCAATTTAATGGCAATGCATTAAACTGCACGTAAAAATATTATTTTAGTTTATTATATATAATATGGAAATCGCTATCCCTTTACTTGCATTGGGTGGGTTTTATGTAATATCCAATCAACCGTCCACCCCCGTCCCACGCACAGAAAAGTTTACAAATATGCGTAATACACCAAAACAGCGTGCAAATGGACTGCCAAACACGGATATACAACCCAACAATTATCCAGTTGTAAATAATGCTCAATTAAATGATACTGTTCAGCAGTATCCAAACCCAAATGTCGCTACCGATAAATATTTCAATCAAACCTTGTATGCCACAAAAGAAAATGCCGGCGTGAATGTCGGCTCCAATATTCCTCAGATATATTCATTATCCGGTGAGTATGTTGAGTCCAAAGAGTTCAAACACAATAATATGGTCCCATTTAATGGCGGAAAAGTAAAAGGACAACTATATAACTCCAACACAAATCAATCTGTTTTGGATAATATGGTTGGCACTGGTTCCCAAATGTTTAAAAAAGTAGAACAAGCTCCTTTATTCAAACCTCAAGTGGATATGCAATGGGCAAATGGCACGCCCAATATGAGCGATTTTTACCAGTCTCGCGTGAACCCCGGCACACGTATCAACAACGTAAAACCATTTGAAAGCGAACACGTTGGTCCTGGTCTCGGAAAAGGGTTCTCTTCTGATGGAAGCGGTGGCTTCAACTCGGGTATGGAAATGCGTGATTCCTGGTTACCCAAAACCGTGGATGAATTACGTGTCGCTACCAACCCAAAACAAGAATACTCATTAGACAATTTACAAGGCCCCGCCACCTCCTCTATACGCGCAGTTCCCCAAGCAGAGATTTTAGGAAAAGTGGAGAAGAACCGACCAGACACCTTTTATATGAACACCCAAGACAGGTGGTTCACCACAGTAGGTCTTGAAAAGGGTAACCGCCTGGTGGCAGAGGAAGTATTCCAAGACCAGTCCCGCAGTGAAACCAGTCAATTCTATGCTGGTAGCGCCGTATCTGCTTTAAAAACCTCCAGCTATGTCCCTCCTGCGAGCGAAGCACCAAAGCGCGCAGAACTCCCAGCAAAAGACGTGACCAACTCGTGCGCCGTTGGATGCGGACCTCATAATGACCTAGACAACGCAATCAAAAGTTATACCAATTACAAGAATAATCGCGCACACAACAAACAAGCCGACACAGTCCGTTCTGGCTTTAGCAGTGCCATTGGCGCCGTCATTGCCCCGATTATGGACGTATTAAAACCAATCAAAAAAGAGGAATACGTATCCAATATTCGGGTTTATGGAAATGCCACCTCCTCGGTAGCAGGCGCAGGCAATTATGTAATTAATCCATACGATGTTACCAACACCACAGTGAAAGAAACCACATTGTATACACCCAATACATATGTCGGTAACCAGAGCTTGTCCAAAGGTGGGTATCTGGTTGCTGAGGAAACCCCAATACAGAATCAGCGAGACACCACGAATATTAGCACATATAGCGCGGCTGGCGGGGCGGCCAGTAAGTATGGTAATATGAATTACAGCGGCAACTATGCACAATACAACAACGAGCAAAAGGAAAAGCTGGTTGTGAACCGCGCGAACCAAGGAGGTATGCAACTGTTTAACCAGCAGATGAATATGCACTCCAGCAAATTAGATAGCGACAGGGAAACACGCGGATTTGGTGCGCCGAACTCAGTGATTCCTGGTGGCCCAATCAAAGAAACATATGGTCGTGTCTCTACCAAACAACAATATGAACAGCCACAAGGCAACAGCAGATTAGATGGCGACTTGCTAAAACCATTTATGGAAAACCCATACACTCACAGTCTTACCAGCTCTGTATAAATGAGCACTGTATAAACAAAATACACAACCCATGCGTTACCGGATTGCGCACGTGTGCAATTATTTTGTGTCCAGATTGTGAACTTATATATTAATATAAAGCGAATGCAATTATTTTAATATACACTTTTTATTATGTCCTTGAATATTCATTCCTCTATTAAAGAAAAACTTGAATACTTTTACCATAACCGTAAAATCCCCAATATTTTATTTCACGGGGCATCGGGTTCTGGCAAGCGCACGATTTTACAAAACTTTATTCATATGATTTACGATAACAACAAGACCAAGATAAAAGATTTTGTAATGTATGTGAATTGTGCGCACGGCAAAGGGATTAAGTTTATTCGGGATGAGCTCAAGTTTTTCGCCAAAACACATATTCACTCCAATGGGGGCGACACGTTCAAAAGCATTATCCTGTTAAACGCCGACAAGCTAACCATTGACGCGCAATCCGCGCTAAGACGATGCATTGAACTGTTTAGCCATAATACACGCTTTTTTATTATCGTGGAAGACAAATATAAACTCTTGAAGCCCGTATTGTCCCGTTTTTGTGAAATATATATTCCAGAGCCGTTATCCAACGGGAAATCAATCAACTTACATAAATACAATGTGGATAGCGTGTTTAAACCCATCACGAAACTGAACCCGCATATGGATTGGCTTACAAAAGTGCTCACGCAAGAAGTCCCTGAAAAACAGCACCAACTTGTCAAGGAAACGACTGAAAAAGACGGGAACACTATGATGTCGCTATTTTTGTGCGAGTTATCTGTGAAAATATATGAGAAGGGGTGTAGCGCAATGGATATTATCACGCTAGTCGAGACCACTTCGGGCTTTCCTATGTTGAACGCAGACAAAAAGTATGAAATATTGTTCGCTTTTAACAAAATTAAAAAGGAGTTTAGAAACGAAAAACTACTGATAATGTTTATTCTTCATTTTATTTTTATTAGTTCAGATGTTAGTTTAGAAAATATATCATTTATGTAAATGGATGACTTTAATGTATCGAGCTTGCACGAATCAAAAAACGAATGGGGTGCACGGTTGCTTACCATTCTTACCCCGCTAATTATTGAAGGGTTCCGTTCCGTTTTTGAGGAATCTATCAAGATTTGCAAAGAAAACAACGAAATGGACAAATATTTAATGACGTTTCAAAACTTTATCACCCGCATTCCCAAATGGAACGCCGCAATTATTGACACCGAATGCAACCGAATCATTGAAAAAAGCTGTTGCAAATATTTAGAAGAATTGGTCACGTGTGTTCACATTATTCAGTTAAAACTGTTGACTGCGATGCGCAGCGGGCAAAAACAAAAGAAAATTGACATTAACATCCCCAAGCTGTCCGATTTCATACACAAAGCATACATTAATACCGCGCGCAAAATGTATAAAAACGTCTACTTGTTTGAATTGAACATTCCACCCCTTCAAATACAGAAAAACAATCGCGAAATGGAAATCATCGTGCAGGAGTGCGTGCTAAATACCGTTCGCGAAAGCATTCCCGTTGAAAGCATATTGCGCGCCTATATGGATGAATCCGTTGAGGAAAACATTGAGGTAGAAGTGAAGGAACAAGTGGTGGATGTCCCGGTTCCTCCCTCGGTAGCCCAACCCCAAGCTCAGCACATCGCGGAACCACCTGCGCATAACCAATCCGCAGGACAATACAATAACCCAGTAGATGCACCATTGTCTGGAGGGGGAAGCGGACGACTTACGTTTAATGATGTAGATATGGCGCGCGACATTCACAACAATGAGATGGCCGTTCTGGCGCCCAAAGATTACGAAACATTAGAAGCCATTAACAAGATGCGCGAAATTGAACACCAAATGCAAAGCGATTTAAATGACGACAATGTCAAACTAACGATTTTTAAGGATGACAATGTCCAATTGGCGGATTTTGACGTGCACGATTTAGAGCCAAAACAATTGGAGCTGGTGGAAGAACCATTGTTTGAGTTTGAAGAATTAGTATAATAATATTATATAAGTAATGGCCGCATTCGATTCACAACAAATGTCTGAGGTTATGCAAGAAAAGCTTGCACGAAAATATCCTCCAGGTAGTTTAATTAGTTTTACACCCTTGAAGATTTAAATTGGGACTAAAACTACTTAAAGATATTTTAAGTAATTAAATTAGTAATGAATAGTAAGAAGTCTATGATGAATTACTCTTGTAAGGGAATTTCTTCTGTCTTATAAAAAGGCAAGTGAGTGAGGAAATTCATTTAACCTTTACCCTAAAACTTCAGGAATTTTAGAAGAAATTCCATAACCAAAATTTACACATTCCTGTAATGGATAAACCTTTTTGATTTGGCACAAAGGTGCTATTTTAAATCTTCAAGGGTGTAAAGCAATAACTAGCCAAGAGTCAGAACCGTTTGAGGTATACGCACGTGTCGTGGAAGACTTAGCTGATAAAATACAAGTGATTGTGTGTACCCCTGTAAATAACTTTTGTAAAAATGTAACCCCCGTAAATATACGGGGAATTATGATACCTAAAAAAGATGTCCTCTCTTTCAAAAGAATTATAGACGAACCCACCGCAATCGGAGCCGAAGCCGCAGGAGGTGCGAAGAAGAAATCAAGACGACGTAAACAACGAAAACCAAGTAAAACGAAACGAAATACACGCCGACCCAAAAACACGCGTAAACGTCGCGCATAATGCGTTCAACCCTGGGTAAGAATAGTAATGCATTACATTAATGGACAACGCTTTTATATTTGCAGGATTTATTGCGTTTTTGTATTTCATCGCCAAGTTTGTGGAAATGCGATTTGTAGACCAAGAGAACCGACCTCTTAAGCAATTGGTTCGCGACACCGTGTTGGTCTTCATTTGCGCGGTAATCGGAACGTATATCGTGGAACAAATCTGCCCTACCATTGCCGAGACTATCCACTCCAGCGCTCCCCCCGTCGTTTTCAATGATGCGCCAGACTTTTAATTCGCCTTTAGCAATAATAGAAAGATAAAAATACAAGATTCCATACCTCCTATTGTGTGTTGATAAATATATCAACCCATAATAACGTGTCATACCATCGTTATGCACAGGGAATTATGGACACGCAAAGTTTTCTTTTGAATATCCAATCACCGCGCAAGCCATTCTCTTACCCGAGTTCCCTGTTTTTAAGCTATCTGCATTCCCGCCCTTTCCACAATCGTCCTCGTCCTCGTGAATAATTAATCCTCTCCCAATAATGTTGCTCTTGGAACCTCTAAGTTTGATAATATTATCATAAAATGTGTATTTGGCTTCTCCTTTCTGGTTTGCGTGAATGTTACCTAAATCCCCCACGTGTCGTTCTTTCATTCCAGGACAACCGTGTGTGCTTCCATATGGATTAAAATGCGCGCACATACTTGTGCATTTATCTGTTAAATCGCCCGCTTCGTGAACGTGAAACCCGTGCAATCCGTTTGGTTTTAGCCCACGAATATGTAAATCAATTCTAATTTGGTGATTTACAAGCTCTTCCGTAAACCGAACTGTTCCCTTGATATTCTCATTAAAGACCGCAATTGCGTAAATTGGTTTGTTTGCCATTATACTATATACCCGATAATAAAAAAGTAATGCAACGCAAAACAACCCCATAATACCCGTTATGCGTAACAACATATGCATTATTATAAAACTATATTTTATTTAATGAGTATAGTTTTGACTCACAATGCTGGATTTTTTTCTTGCTGTAGCGTTCGGTTACATTATATCATAGCATATATTAATGAACACCATAAATTACCTATAAGTATAGATAGTTCGGCAATGTTTTCGTGGTATAAACAAAAAAACAATACAGCAGATATCACATATGTGTATTTTATGCACTATGATGAGGTTGCGTTCAACCATAATGACGTGTTAACTACCCATATTGATTACAATTGGGACCACCAATTCAAAAATTATTCTACATTAGAATATGACAAGATATGCCCGCTTGTAGAAAAATATTTTTCCTTATCCAGTGGGATAAACCGCATCATTACCAATATGGAAAATAAATATAAATTAGACTATAACAACATATGCGTGCTCTTTTATAGGGGGAATGACAAAAATACAGAAACCAAAATATGTGGATATGATGAATATGTTGAGCACGCGCGAGCGATACAAAAAGAACACCCGACCATACGGTTTTTAATTCAAAGCGACGAGACCGAGTTTATAGCATTAATGCTATACCTGTTCCCAAACAACGCGTTCTTTTTTAAAGAGGAAACACGACACATTAACAGATGTATGGGCACAGTAGATATGGTTAATCAATCCACCAACTTTATGTATTCTCAATATTATATGGCGATTACAAAGATTATGTCCAAATGCAAGATTATTGTTTGTGGGAGCGGAAATTGTTCTATTTGGATAATGTTTTATAGAGGGCACTGTAAAAATACATACCAGAATCTAAATGGTGAATGGATAATCACCAAGTAGAGTAACCATAATATAAGATTTCATATGATACCTTATATAATCGTTTATTAGTAACCACGAAACCAATCCAACCCATTATGCGTAACAAGGGATTTCGTCAATATTTATTATGCGCGCACTGCGTTTTACATTCGTTTTGGACACCAAATATTTCGTAAACTCTGGGCGCAACAATTGCGCTTTTGGGGTGTGTTTGTGCACACAACGCGCAATCATCTTATACAGCTTAAACCCTGGATATCTTTCCACTCCGTTTGTTTTATACAATACGTTCAAATTGTTATCATCCAAGCACCATTCTTTAATGATTCTCACGTGAGGCTCTTGCTGCTCCTTTTTGTTTTCTTCCTCCTCTGTAATATCTACCACAAAATCATACATAGAGCACGCCAACCGGCACAAATCAAAGCTATAGTTGGGGTCTAATCTGGGTTTGTTATTGTTGAAATACGGCTCTGTATTGTATTGGGTGGCCGCATCATTCCCCAGCTTAAAACTGTCACTGCAAAACAAAAGCCCGTTGCATTTATAAATGCTTCTACCGTAGTCAATGATTTTAAAAATGCGCCCAAATGTTGGCACCTTGTAATACTGCTTTTTGTATACATAGTAAATATACTTCTCCTCCGTTTCGTTATACATTATATTGTTCGTGTGCAAATCGTTGTGCGTAAAGCAAAACGCATGCTGATACGTAACGAGTATCATTATCACTTGCATAAGCATCGCTATCCATTCTTCGCTTGTTAAATCGCTACTAACAATCAAATTATCTAGCGTATCTTCACACTTCTCCATTGCAATGGCGTATACTGGAAACCGGTTAATAGTTGCGTGTATTTTTTCTTCCATTTCGCTCACAAAGGAAGAACCGGATTGCGTGCTGGAATCATCCATCTGGTTTGTTTGTTCTGCTTCGGTTCCCGTTTTACTGGCGTTATCCCCTTGGGTTTCATCCTCGCACGTTAACTCATTCAGCGATTCATCTCCCCCATCATTCTCGTTCTCCTCGCTATCAACAGACCCCTCTACTTCGTCATTGCTGTTGGTGTGCGATGTTCTGGAGGAGCAACTAGTAGAAGTCCCTGTAGAGCGCGATTTTGTCTCTATATTTTCACATTTTTCTTCCTGTTCATTGCCAATTGTTTGCAAATCCAAGTCTACAATGTCCAAGGACAACTCTTTCAGGTCATTCAGGGTAACCAATGTGGGCTGACTTGCTTCGGTATTCGTTTGCTCAAACAAATCGTCATACATATTCTCGTGTATGGAGCCAACCGATAATCTATGAGACTCATTTGTATGGATGGTTATTGGGGCAAGCTTGGTTCCATTTTGGGAAGAAACAAACAAATGAGAATAGTCCTCCACAGTAAATAGCCCGTTTGGTCCAGATTTCGTGTTGAAAAAATCGCTTTCCACTAGATATTCTAAGTCATCAATCACATCAATGGTATAGTTTTTTTTTAATCCTACAATTCCTCCATAATAATCTACTCCGTGCACAAACCCGTGATTATGTATTAATGTGCTCGCCAAGAATGTAAAATGCCCGTCTACATAGGCTGAATTATTTGGGTCGGCAATGCACGACGAGGCTTGCGAATATTTCGGCTCGGGAAGTTTGGGCAGCTGAAATAAAGTGGAATCGGTGACATCATATTTCCCCACCAAGTATTTAAACGGGTTCAACAGGGGTGCCATCTTTAAAAACACATTTGCTTCCCGGGTTTTCTCGCTATGAATATCTTTTAGCATAAATAAGTGCTCGTGATTGCAGGTAATGGATGATTTGTCGCTGGTTTGACTTGGTATAATACTGTGTAATGCCCATTTATGATTTAAGTTTACCGAGTTATAGTTGCTCTCGTTTAAAGAAAAAAACAACGAATATAGCGGGACATAATTTTGTGCATTGTGCAATTGTATTTCCTCATTTGCTTCTAAACCTTTAAACAGTTCCTTGTTTTTTCTTTTTTGGTAGTTTAATACAAAAGCCATTGGTATGTAAATATACAAATTAATTTATTTTTAAACTAATACATTACCAATAATACATTTACAATCGGCTAATTTGGGACATACCTTTGCTAATTATATAATAGAATGAACCAAACAGGACGCTCGTCATAATATACCCATTAATGTTAAAGTTTCCGTCTGTATGAAACATCATAGGAAGATAACGAGCCAATGATTTTCTCACTACAGGCAATTGGAAAATAAAATACATCACTATTAGCATTAATGGGGTTTGGATTTCGTCGTAAAACTCGTCCATTTTGTTTTGGCTTCGCTCGCGCTTATTATACTCTTGTATAATGTCTTCATTTGTATCCTGCTCGTCAATGTAGTTCATCTGTTGGGGCGGAGATGGCGGAACATAGTTCGGTTGCACGTGCGCATCTTGCGTGAATTGTTCCGTGTTTCTGGGGATATCTTTGGATGGAAGCTGGGTTGCACCTGTGGCGCTCGCCATTTGCAGTCCACTAATGATTTGGTTGATGGTAGTTTGGTCCAGTGACATTTGGCTACCTCCTTGTCCAGTAGGTGCAGTTGCAATTGTAGATACCACGTGACCAGTGCTATTTCCTCCACCTGCTGGGTCTGTGGGCAAATCATTTATATTTGTGGTGCTACTCATATAATTACCTAAATATTGTTAGATAATTATACCATACGCATTTCAAAGCGCAACGGTGGTCCTTTATTCCATCTCCACAATTTTTTTAGATGCGTCGCATTTCACGCTGGTCGTCGTATATTTGTAGCAGGCGTTGTCGTGTTTAAATATTTTGTCATCTACTTCCTTGGTAGGCGGGGCATTATAAATAATGCATTGCTTACCGATGCACACTTTTCTAAAGAAAGTGGCAAGACCAAAGCCTAATAAAACGGACATTAATATTTTACCTGTGTGGGTATGAATAAACTTTGATAAATGCATCATTCTTCTTATATAACTTATACATTTTATGATTTCACGATTTATTGAATGAGACCGATTTATTGGGATTACCCTTGCATTGGGATTTTTTTAATCAGGGAATTATCTGCTGGGCACGCGACCTTCTGCGCTTCATACTGGAAACACTGGTCGGCTTTGTCTTTAAACAGGGTGCTTAGGATGGTTTGAGGGTTTGGGTATAAAAATACCTTTTTCTCTTCTGGACCTAAAATGTACACAAAAAATAAACCCACTGCGAAGCTAATCAAAAACACGGGAACGGAAATATAATTTAATATCATTATATTATCGTATCATTATATTTGCATCCAAAACTTTTACTACGCATTGTAATGGATATTTACGGATGGGTTGGTCACGCCAGTTTCACTTTTTTTGTCTTGGACTGTCCATACTTGTATTGTTTTCGGGATTGCTTTGCTAAAAGGAATGCTCTCTTTTTGTGGTCGCACCCTTTCTCCAAAATGTTGTAATCTACCGCGGCTGCTTTGCCGGCAGTGAGTGCGCTCGCGAGTCTTGCGATTCCCCACGACTGAGCCGTTTGGTTTGGTCTTGACCCAGAGGAATAATACGCGCCCTCTCCTTTTTTCACAATTTGTTGCAGGGCATCCAGAGTGCATCCTGTTTTTTGAGCAAGTTGTTCATTTGGGCTGATGTTGTCCACTTGGTATATTTTACGCGCGCGAATCACGTGCTTTGATGGTTTGTGCACGTATGAGGCGACGGGCGCTCTCGTATAATATTTCCCCTTTTTGTATAGTCGTCTGGATTTTATAAGCATCTGGAGCTGTTTTTGCTTGTCCTTTTTGGTTAATCGGCGCGGCAAATACCGCAAGGGCACTTTTATTTGTTCTACGTTCGTCATATTATAGTTATACTATAATGTGATAATGTTTATAAAAGTGGATAATATATAGTTGACGGAAGAGCCAAAAACGGAGGATGCGATGGTGAAATCGGTTGAGCCGGATGAGCCCAAACTATTTCTTAATATTTTGTCAATATAGAATTAAAAAGATTTTGTCTCACTTTATATAAGTAAGAATGCGATTGAAATTATCTTGAATTAAAGCATAAAGGGCTTGTTTCCAGGAATGAGGATGATATTTTAGATGATGTTATGAGGGAGGTGAATGCTGGCAGAGATTTTACAGACGACTTTTTATAAATAGGAGGGAGGGACTACTTTTTCTGTTTACCCCCCCCCTAAAAATAAAGGGAGGGGGGGGGGGGTAAATTAAAAAAGTGCTCCCTCCTCCCTTTTATAGAAAAAAAATGATATTGATGTTCAGAAAACTTTTTTGGTTTCAAAAGGGTCAAAAGGACAAATATGGTGCAGTTGATAAATGCTCTTATTTAATTAATAATAAATATTATTTTTTTATTAATTTTTTCAAAAACTTATGGCGGGGGTTCATATTTATATAAATACTAATTAGCCCAAATAGCCCAAATCTTGCCCAATTTTCAAGTTTTCCTCTAAGGGTTTTCACACGAGGCTACAAAATCTGAAAATCGGGCAAGATTTGGGCTAATTGGGCTGTTTCTGGGTTGTTCTTTTTTGGGTTGTTTTCTTCTCTATTTTTCTCTCTTCTTTTCCTTAAACAAAGAAAAAGAATAACACACATATATATATAAATACTTTGATATGCAACCCAAATAACCCAAATCTTGCCCGATTTTCAGGTTTTTCTCTATAGGGGTTCTCTTGCGAGAGATAAACTTCATTTTTGGGCAAGATTTGGGTTAATTGGGTTGTTTTCATATTTATATAAATACTAATGTCGCAAATGTCGCAAATCTTGCCCGACTTTCAGGTTTTCCTCTATAGCTTTTTCACGGGAGGCGACCAATCTGAAAATCGGGCAAGATTTGCGACATTTGCGACATTTGCGACATTTCTGGGCTACCTTTTTGGGGCTACCTTTTTTGAGGCTATTTTCTTCTCTATTTTTTCTCTTTTCTTCTCCTTAAACAAAGAAAAAGAATAACACACATATATACTAACTCCTAAATATTACAAAAGCTAAAACCCGTTCTGGCTTAACCCAAAATTGTAAAACACATAATACCGGTTAAACAGTCCATCTGGGTTCACAATGGTCCCAGGAATGGTGTCAATAAATAAGTAATTCGCTGCATCATTGCTGATTGGATGGTCATTTCCGTGCGTAGGTTCCCACCCAAGGCTAAAATCGTAAAATGTATACGTTGACGTATCACGACCTTTCTTATCCGTGGAATGATCATAATACCACATCATTAGATGCGCAGGATTCGAAACTATAAAATCATTTGAAACATTGTTTGCTCCTTCATCCCCCTTTGGTAATTCGCTTGCTGGGACGATTGGAGGAAGAAGATACCCACTATTCCACCCATTTCGGTATAAATTGCGCGTAATCAGAGACCACCATATAAACTGGTCAAACGTGAATATGGCCTTTGTCATCATTGCCATATAATCTGGTGATGTCTCGCCTGGGAAATCTATTGTTGCCAATTGTCCAAGACATCCGCTATACGATTGTGGTCCCCAAGGTGTATTTATCGTTCCTGAAAACGATGTTGCCCAGTATGCATTTGGGTCGCTATGGTATAGCGCTAAATCGCTATCCAATTGTATGGATGTTTGTTGAACCCGTGTGATGTAACTGCTTGCTTTATTCAGTAATGATGGCGGGGTTGAAGTGGCGTATTCTGCAATCCGCCCGCAAATGAACTCGGCCGCAATATGTCCCGCAATGCCGAACTCCTCTACACAAATACCAGTAATTGCGCCAGAGAGCAGGTCTACCCCAATACCCACACCTGGGTCTTCGTAATCATTCAGCGACAACAGAAGAAAACAATTGGCGCATTTCCCGATTGTATACATATATAGCTGGTTGTTGAAAGTTTGCAAGTTTTTAAGATTTTCCTTAACACGCAAAATATTATCCGATGTTGGTTCTGGTATGGACATATTTTATATAAGAGGAGATTATATTCTTACTTGTTCTCATGCAATGGTTGAGAATAATATAAATCATAGGTTTATATTATAACTTACACCTTTGGACTTTTAAAACGCCGACTTGTCGGCGTGATATCAGTCGCAAAGTAACAGTTGCCAAGGTCATTTTAAATGACCGATGGTGTAAAACACGAATACGTTTACGAAATTGTTTATGGGCGATAATCGCGAATCTTATTAATCCACGAATTATTATATCCGACTCTATAGTCTTTATTAAACAGTGTATTTCTGTTATCCAGTCTTATCCACTGAAACATACAACGAAACATATATATATAGTCTATAAAAGTTTCTTTAATATACAATTATACTCAAAACAATTGTTTTCCTTATTCGTCGGCCAAATCGTTTATGCGGTTGATGAAGCGGTTGAACCGAATGAGACTGGGTTTGGTTTCGTGTCGTATCTATATATATACATATCGGGAGGTGTTGCCCCGTCTAATTCTAATCTTTGCACCGCATTGGGTTGGGAGGTCGGTTTCTTTTTTAGTATTAGGTTCTCATTGTCAACCGAATATTTTAGAATGTTGGTTGTCTTCAAGGAAGAATACACCTGGTTCGGCAAGTTCACCCTCTGTTGAATAAGATAAAATGACCGCTCGTTTGTGTTGAACTCTACGCTTTGATACATATACTTTAATGATTCAATCTTGTTTAGCTGTTCAAGCATTTCGTCCAAATACAAGGAGACCGCTACATCCAAATGGCTTGGGTCCCCACTATTATTAAACTCCTCAATGTGCTCTCGTAACAGGTGGATATTGTTTTCTAGCGCAATTTCGGTCTCTTTTAACGTTTGGTTTTTCTTTCTATTATTAGTAATAAACTCTACAAGTAGCATAAAGTTTTCATAATCCTTTATAACATTAGACAGCGCTTTGTTTGTGAGCTGGTAGTTATTCAGCGCATCGTTTTTCTTTGAGTATCCAAAAATCGCATTGTTTTTTTCTTTTATAATACTATTTTGTAATCCTTTAATGAGGCCCTTGTTGAAAGTCATCGCTTTGTCAAAGAGAACCGTGTAGGGAACCATAATTTGAATATCCAGCGCGCAAGGCTCTGCATCATCTCCGCAATACGCTTTTAATATTCTTGATGTCTTATCCACGTTGTTTACATCTGTTTTGTCCTCCACAAACTCCGTTTTAAAAATGGTCCCCACGTTACGCTTGCAATTAATACATTTGGGCTTGGATTTTCTGTATATGTTTCGCCTTTGTCTCCAGCTTACATCATCGTGCTTGGAAGAAATATTGTTCTTGATTTCTTCCTTTTCAGCTTCATACTGAGCTTTATAATTGTAGTAACTGTCTATCGCTTCATAATACTCTGATAACTCCGCCTCCTCCTCTTCGGCGTAATACATTGCTTCGTCTAGGGCAGAAAAAGAGAATGAACTGGAAGAAGACTTGTCTGTTTCTCTTGAATACAAATAATTATCGTCTGTCCACGCGCCAAAAGAGTCTTTCGCAGAATAAGAGCGACTGCTTGGATACTGCGGGGACGGATAGTTTGGCGAGGAAACCGACCCAGGTGTCAATATTTCTTGCAGTTTTTCCTCTCTACTCGCAGGAGAGTTTGGTGGGTCATTGACTCCTTGGTTGATTAATGCATTCGCAACACTTGCGCCATTATCTATCACCTCCTGAACCCGGCTTTGCCCTTCACTAATCAAGTTTTGCAATGCGGTCGTTCCAGTTTGCAACACCTCCTGCAATGCGGATGGCGGTTCTTGTGTTGTTTCTACTGTAGGGTCAATCTCTTGTAACTCTCCTATGCTCTGAATGGTCGGAGCATTCGGATTATTGATATTATTATTGTTTGCGGACATTTATATAATTAAATAATATATTTTTGTAGTGTGATGCGCATATCAAACCCTACCGACCCATTGTAACTAAAGCATTCCAATGGATAGAGGGATAGAGGGATGCAGATACATACAAGGTCTGACTTTGTCTTGGTGTATTAATTCGTTTGCCTTGCTTGCCTTCGGACAATGTCATACTCGTGGTCCCAATGGGGTAACCCAGTAATGAGCTCTTGCTGCTCCCGTTTTTTCGCGGATTGGTAATTTGCAATTTTGGATAATATATATTGCTGTTTTTGTTTGTCCTTTTCTATCCTCTCTTCCTTACTTAATTTTCCCTTGTATTTATAAATTAATAACCCGCCTAAAATAGTAAAAAATACAGCACATAACCCAATATTAAAAATGGTGTTGTAATACTTGTCTTTTAATATTCTGCACTGTTTTAAGGACTCGTTTAAAAAATATTTTACACCAGGCTCGATTAACGTTGGTGCGCTGATACCAGAAAAATGCATATATTGAACGCATATTAATATTTTGGGGGTTTATCATATTGACCTTGTGGGATTCTCATTCTCACCTCATATAAGACATAAATGTAAAATTGAATTAAACCTAGTGTTATAGTAGATATTATATATAGCTACAGTAGTGTATAAACAAAATGAACACAAAAACAACCAAGTTAACAACAAACATCTCCCATAAGCCTATTCTAAAATGGGTTGGCGGGAAAACCCAGATTATAAATACAATTATTCGCGAGTTTCCAAGAGTAATCAATAATTATTATGAGCCTTTCTTAGGTGGAGGAAGCGTGCTGTTTGCATTATTATCTAATGTAAAACAAGGCGCTATACATTTGAGCGGAAATATATACGCGTATGATGTGAATGAAGCACTTATTTATGTGTATAAAAACATACAATCCCATCATAACGAGCTGTATGAACAATTACAGCTGGTTATTGCAGAGTATAATGATTGTTTTGGGAACAGCGTAAACAGGAGTCCACAAAATATTCAAGAAGCAAAGGAATCCAAAGAAAACTTTTATTATTGGATACGTTCGCAGTATAATAAGATGAGCTCAGAAGAAAAGACCCACGTATATGGTTCCGTGCTGTTTATATTTTTGAACAAAATGTGCTTTCGGGGTATCTTTAGAACTGGGCCAAACGGGTTTAATGTTCCGTATGGGAACTATAAAAACCCAGAGGTTATAAACAAATCACATCTGGACGAAACCCATCACTTAATTCAGGGTGTCCTTTTTGAGTGTTGCGACTTTCGCACTTCGCTGCAGAAGGTTTCGCTGAATGCGGATGATTATGTATATTTGGACCCTCCTTATTTCCCAGAAACAAAAAGCTCATTCACTGGATATACAGACAAAGGATGGGCAATAGATGACCACGTATCATTATTTGACGCAATACATGCGCTAAATGAAAAAAACATCAAACTAATGATAAGCAATGCGGATGTAGGGTTTGTCCGAGCTAGCTTTTCACACAGCAAATATACTATTCAGACCGTGTTATGTAAACGTGCCATACACTCTACGAATCCAGAGACCAAAACGAATGAGGTAATTATTAAAAATTATTAAATTATTATTACTATGCATTTACCTACTCATTTGCATTTACCCATTCATTCACTTTTTCAAAATAATTATCGTCATCTCCAAATAGCGTGACAATATCGTGCTCCTTAAGAATCGTGGTTAGAATCGTGTATTTTTTTTCGTCAGAACACATTTTTTTCTGCAAATATTCGCTTACACAAAACCCATAATATACCTTACATATGCCGTCTAGCATTATTTCATACTCTCTCTTTAATCCTGGCCCCGCCCATAGTTTTGTTTCTACCGAACCAGATACGTGCTGTTCTTTCTTTTCTAATATCTTGATTACTGTTTCTCCGGTGTAGTATTCAATAATGTATGCCTCATCTGGGCACCTAAACAGCTCAATATTATATTTATATCGCATATATTTTTTTAGCCCGTTTTGTAGGACAAAGGTGATTTGTTTATTTTCAAACTGTTTGGATAAATAGTCATACCCTTGCGTGTTGGTATTTTGGAATGAACCTTTTTCATATCCCATCTCGAGTAATCGTTGCTGGTTATTTGTTTTCTCTTCAAACGTTTTCCCGTGCAAGTTGGTGTTTGCTCCTCCTGCTCCAGTCCCCCTGTTTACTACGTGTCCTACTTGGGGGACATCGGTTTCTGTAAAGTTTTCCACAATAATTAATTTGGGTTTGGGTGTGTATTTTTTGGGTTTCTTTACGCTCAACCCGCTGGGTGTAGATTCATCCATAGTATTTGTATCTATTGTTATCTCCATTTATATATTGTATCACAAAAATGAATAAAATGGAACTTCAATTTTATTTATTTATGTATTTACGTATTTGGGTATTTAACTTGGTCAGACCCCAAACAAATCATTTGTGCTACATAACTCTTTAGTAATAATGTGTTAACCAACATTTGCTTACCAAGTGCACAAGGGTTAGATTACTCTAATTAATAATTATTTCTCTCGGCCACGCAATAATTATAAATATATCGTGTAAGTATATATGGACCTCACATATGTATCCTTGTTAGTATTTTTTTTAATTACAGTAGCTTATTTTTATTATTTTAAGCAGGAAGTAGACTTTTCTGCAAGTGACGACAACTATGGGGACTATACCTCCCGCAATATGATGCGTCTTGGGTTATACTTTGTCGTAGTCTTGTTGCAACAATACATTTTCAACCTGGTATCCACCATAAATCAATGTGGAGGAAGCGTGGGGAAGAACATATTGTCCACTCTTGTCCTCACGATTATCCCGTGGATTCTCATTTTTGGCTCAGTTATTATGATGCTAATTGTATACCCTGGGTTAAAAAGTTCTTTTGCCGATGTGGTTGGTTACTTTTTCATTTATGAGGAAGCAAACAACATACTTGGTAGCATCATTGTGGACACCAACTTGGAGGAAACATTAAATAAATCTTTGGGTGATAACAGCGCAGACACAAAGCCATTTAAAATAGCAGCGGAAGCGATTATGAAATTATGTGGGAACAAGGGCATTTTAGTAAATGCAATGAACCCCGTAAACTTTGAAAACATCTGGTCTGTGTTGCAACCCTTGGTCGTTCCAGAAGTGAAGGCGGATGCCCCAAAACTAAATACTTTCAAGTCCCAGTTAAAGGAGCTGGTATACCGTAAGGATAACATCGGCGAAGGGATGTGGTATATCTACACGGGAATACTGTTGTCATCTATTGTTTCTTACAACTTAATATCGCGCGGGTGCGAGAAAAGCTTGAAGCAAATAGAAGACGCCAAGAAGAAGTATACAGACACGGTCAAAAAAATAGAACCGAAAAAGCTGAATGAATACGCGGATAAACCTTACCAATTATAAAAGATGTGCGAGTAATGCACATATTGCAATACTGCTAAATAGGATATGATGCCTAAAACAATGGACAACAACCAGATAGGAAGAATCGTTTTGTTTCGGTACCCAACCCCAAAGTCACGTATACTTCCATCGGTGTTATAAAAAATAGCGGGACGATTTACTTGTATGATTGTGTAAATAGCTAAAAATAAAATAATTGCCGACATAGTTATATTGTTGCGCACAAACTGTTTGAACATAATTAAGCCTTATATTATAATGATTTTTAAAAAATAAATAAAAACGAACCTGTTTATTATAGGGTTTGCCAGTTAATTTTATCATTTCATAAAAAGATAAAATTACACTTTGTTATATTTGTTTCGTCGTGATTACAATGTTTAATAGTCCTCATTCTCATCCCCGTGTGGGTCTCCGTCAAAATAGTCTTCCCCCATATCTTGCATATTGTATTCGTTGTTCTCGTTCTCTAGCGCAAGGTCTTCATCCAATGCATCCTCTGCATACTGCTCCATATTTTGCGCGGTCACGTTTTTATTTGCAAACAACCTACGCTCTAAACGTTGGTAATTCTCGTTATTCTTGCGAATATCATCGTCCGATGCGTTTTTATCGTATGTAGTCAACCCCTTTTGAAGACCAACATTCCAGTCTCCTAATTTATGCATCTTGAGCATTTTGTCCACTTGTCTGGATTCAATGGACATCTTTTCCAACTTGGAGGTGAATGTCTCCTTTTCGCTCTGCTGAATCTTAAACACGCTACTCATAATGAAATCATACGATATGTTCACCATTATTTTATGGTTTTCCATCAAGCCCAAAAATGCGCACAATAGTGTCGCTACGTTATGCTTGATTCCTTTTAGCTGTCCCTTGTTAATCTCCTCCGAGTATTCTTCGTATTGCGCATCTTCAAACACCTCGTCCCGTTTGCTCGCATATCGGGTTGATTCATTAACAAAGTCGGATGCATCCGATGACTTCTTGGAACGAACTGGAGACAATGCAGTGTTGCAAGCGAGAATGTATCCTTGAATTGTTTGCAAAAAGTAGAACTCAAATAAGTGCAATCCCGTTTTCGTGTCAAACAAGTTCATTGTAGCACTGTCTGTGTCTGGCTCATTTCTTCCTTTCTCTTTGTTACCAACCATAATATTTGTAGCCACTGGACTCGCATTTGCTAGCTCAAATAGCACACGCAAGTCCTCTGTTACGTTCTTTAACACGTTGGTTAACGATTCATTGCCGTAAAACGGATGCAATTGGGTGTAATATTCCACAATCAGACCAGATAGCTTGGTTTCATCGTAAGGAGAGAGGTCCCAGTGTTTTGGAATAGACACCTTCATTGTGGTGTATGTGTTCTGTTTTAAGATAACATTGGGGAAGATATTGATGAAATTGGCCAAGTAGGTTTTAATAAAGTGCAGGGAATTGTGCACGTTGCTGTTGGGTGCTTGCGCAAGCTTTCTCGTGGTTTGCCCTCCCCAATCCATAATAGAGTTCAAAAATTGGGTAATTCTCTCTAACTGCGCCTTGGTCACTTTGCCGTGAAGCTTAATAAACTGCATAATTTGCTTTTTCATATTCTTATTGCTGTTAATCAAGTAGTCGCGCAGTTTGTCAACGAGTTCGTTCTCTTCGTGATGGATATGCGAATCGGGCGTTTGTTGTGAATACAGCTCAATCAGTTCCAATAAATGGTTGGTGAATGCGTTTGGTATCACTCGGGTAGACGCACTCTGCGCATCGGTAATGCAATTACGTAGCTGTTGTATCGGCAAGGGGAGATTCGTTCCCGCTCCGACATTCACTACATTCTTCTTGCTAATTTCCAGCAACAATTGGATAACATCTTCGTTTGAATACTCGCGTCCATCGGATTTTAATTTGCTTATTTGCGTTTCAATCGTGTCGGATTTATCCAAGTTCAAGGGTTTCTCCTTGCAGAATCGGACTAAATCATCAGGAACTGGTTTGATTGAATTAAACTTGCAATAATGGATAAACGCGCGGTAAATGGTCTCCCTGCTGTATGTTATGTCTAGCGGAGAAAATATGTTTTTGGTGTTTACTCTGCTTGAAATAATGCACGAGTTGGTGTAGAACTTGATGTCCCGCAAGACATTCGCGTAAGTGTTGACAACGTAGTTGTACTGCTCAATGTTTGCGTTTTTGTTTTTGAAATACTGCAAAAAGTTCTTGCTTTCATCGTCGTTGCAGCACGCGTTCTCCAGGGCAAGTTTGCCTCCTAAACTAATAAGCAGGTTGAACTTGTTTTGCTTTTTGGCGTTTTTGGTTATCACCTCTGTGATTACTTTTTGGATTTCTTCCTGCACTGCATACGAAAAGCGTATGATATTCCCCTGAAGCATTGCCAGTTGGTCCTCCTGTTTATACGAGCCGTCACGTAAATGGTCCAATAAACTTTGGTTAAACTGGGGAGGAACTGGGTTCAAATGCGTCATCTTAAAAGGGACCTGAGGAGGAAGAAAAGTGGTCATTCGCTTTACGCTGAAACGCTCCTCCAAAATATCTAACCGATTCAGTCCCATCTCTACCTCCTGCAAGTAATCATACTTGTTTTTGATTTTCTGCGTAACCTCCTGAATCTGGGACAAATAACTCTCAATGTAGTTATAAATCGTGGTGGAAACGTATTCTTCCTTTTTCTTGAGTAGCACATTCCAAGGAGGGATATTCACGCGAATCTTGTATGCGATGCACGCAATATACTGGATAAAGGATAAATCATTTCCTTGGCGTAATGGGTATCCCTCCAATGAACTGCTACAGCCTGGATACGTTTTGCGAGTGCGCACGGTGGGTATATTTGTTTGCACCGCAATGATAAACATACCAAACGTCAAGTATAAATAGATGGTGTTTTTCATATCTTCATACGAAGAGGTTGGTTTTCCCTTTTTCTCCAGCGCCTCATTTCGCGCACTATGCTCCTCCTCGGTAGGAAGAATGGTGTTGACTGTGTTTTTCACATTTCTCACAATAAACTCCATTTGCCCAGGGATAGAGATACCCGCCGCAATAGACAGCGCATTCACAATCTTATAAATCAGTTGCGTCTCTGGGCTCATTGCGGCTTTCTCGGTAGGGGCATTTGCTGAAGTTGCTTGAACCTCCCCCCAATCTGCCTCTTCCACTTCTCGGCTCTGGATACGAAACCCCTCCTCATCAAACCCCTCCTCGGTGCTAAAATCCGTGAATGCAATAAACTTGCCGCTGTATTTATCAATAATACGGTCTCCCTCTTCGCTAACCACCCCGTTAGAACGGATAACTTCGTTCAGGGTATCTCTATATTTGTCGGGGGACTCCAAGAAGGCATTGGCAAGGGTAAAGAGGAACATCGGCACTAATGGCACGTCGGATTTGTTGCAGTAAAAGAAGTTCCCGTCCTCGTTTGGCAGGTTGGGAGGTCGGGTGCACAAACGCACAAAAGCAATAATATTGTCATACTTCTGGCCGAGGTCTTCTTGACCCATAATGAAATCCAAATACTTGGAATACGGAGACACCACTGCGTCCACATCATCCACCAGTTTAATCCCCAGGTCGTAATTCGCAACGGTATTTTTTAAATAGTCGCGCTGTTGGATTTCAACCCGCTTACGAATCATGCGCACATTGTAGTCAAACACGCGCTGAAGCTCTTCCATTTGCTGTTGCTTTGAAGTATCATATTGCTTATCAAACTGGTCCAAAATGCTGGACATAGATTTGAGTTGCACGTTGTCTTTGTTCACGTCAAGGCTTTCACACAATCCGTTCACCTTTTCCGCAGAATACAAGCAGTCTTTCTGAAAGTTGCACATGGCGCTTTGGTCTCCCTCAAAGAGCTCTTTGCTTGCGTTCTCGTCCAGGCTCCACAAGTTATGGTTGCGAATATAAAACTCAAACTGGTTTTTCACGCTGTTGAAAAAGACAGCATAATCTCCTTCGCGCACTTTCTTCATACCAGTTACCATTGCTTTTGCGTGCTCTTTCGCAACTGCTTCCGAAAACTTGTGCTTGCTCTGCAGTTTCTCAATAAGGAACTCCTCAAAATCCGCATTGTTTTTTTGGTTTCGCTCGCTAACGTAATCATCTAAAATGCTATATGGGGTATTGTCAAACTCTTTGTCGTAATAAATGCCGACTCCATTGTCTGCCTCAATCTCTGTTTTTACGCGATACTTTTTTGCAATGGTATAGTTCACGCACTTGTCGTTGGCTGCATTCGCGGCTTTGTTTCGCTTTTGAGAGGCATTTTCGGCCGCCAGTAGCTCTGCAATATGCGAGGGATACTTTAAGTGGACATTGGAAAGCGCGCACGCGTTGTAATAAGCGATGCCATAATCATACAAATACATATGCTTTATCATTTCCGAGACGGTTTTGGTCTTGTTTCTTTCAAACTCGTATTCTTCAATGACCGCCACGGTGGCATTTCGGTTTAGCCCAAATGAGTCGTATACGATTTTCTGGTTGTTGACTCCGCTCGCAACTTTTTTAGAATGAATGTATTTCAGCGAGTTAAATTCGCGCTTGTTTTCCAAAAGCATTTTATTGAACTTGGTTATTTTGCAGTCGATAAACGCAATAATTAACTGGTATTGCTTGTATGTCAGGTCGTCCGTATAAATCATAAACGGCTCTAGCGCATCAATAATGTTTACAAGCGACACCTTGCCGTGAATATATTTGGCCATAATGTTAAACACGTTACGGATAGTGGGTACCACTTTATCCAAATACTCTTCGTATAGTTGTTCTCTCGTCTTGTCTTCTGCGTTGCGTGTTTTTAACGCGTAGTGGTTAATCGTGTCAAAATAATCCTTGTATCCTTGCTCCTCTTTGGCGTGCTTGTTTGCGTTGCTTAACAGGGCGCTGGCGCCTTCTTCCTCCGTCAAGTGAACATTGATGGAACGAACCTGCGTGTTGGTCTTTAACAGTTGCCAGTAGTTCATAAAGCTTTGGTTCAATTGGGAGGACACCAATATATTTGTACTGGGTAGGTTTATTTTAGAGAACTGTATTGCGGGCACAGGAAGAGTTAAAATGGATTTAACAGAGATTTTATCCGATGGCGTTAAATACCCCACATCAGAATCCATTACTTGGCCAGTGTATATAGTATTTTCCAAATGGGTAATTCCTGTGTTGCACTGTTGCAGGAGGAAGCGTTTTCTTCCTAATGACCCCTCTTTAAACGTGGTGGAATAAAAGTTGTCATAGTTGTCTATGATTACAGGCATATCGTGTTGCACTGTTTGTTGAATGATTACATCTTGGTTATCGTTCATTTGCAGATTGCTGTTGTTAAACGGCACGAAATACGGACTCAATGAATTATAAAGCTCCACATATTTGTTTCTGTCATTTGAAATTGGCGCGCTTTTGCTGTCCTCAATGATGGTGTCCATTTCCCCCATATTCTCAAAAAAGCTCAACCTAGATACATCTGGAATGTCGTTATCCACTAGCACCACTTCTTCCTTGGTGTAAATCTTTTTTTCATTCTTTGCTACTTTCATCACCCAATACAGTTTGGAGTCCCCTTTTGCGAGAACCTCTTTCAACGGTTTGTATAAATGCGATTTGACAGTAGGTCGGTCAATCACACCGTTCTTATTGAAAACTGAAAACTTCTCGCGTAATTGTTTGTATCTTTCAATAATGGTGTGAATATCATTTAATACCGTAGGGGTTTGCTTGCTGGTTGGTATGGTTGAAAGCATCCCGTCCATCATATCGTTCGTTTGGACTTCAATATTGTATCGCTTGTATTTCGCGTCTACCTCTACGTATTGAATAATGGGCGCGTTAATTTCGCCAAACACAATATGGTCCCCTTGGATAGAGCGGTCTATCTTTTCTTGCGCTTGTGTGCTCAACACGCGTGCATCTGGCATATCATACGAGTCCTCCTCCTCTTCCTCTGCCGATTCCATTCTGCTTTTGATTTGGCGCATTTCATCCGAGTCAATGGAAGAAGCGGTATCGTCCCCTAATATGTCATCTAATAAGTTCCAACTCTTTTTGACTGGCTTTATTGGCTCTGGCTCTAATGGCTCTGATGGCACTTCTGCTTGTTCTAACTCTTCTTCCTCGGCGGATTCTGGTTTGCGCCGTATCTCAAACCGCTCAATCGGAATATCTTGCGGGATACCTCGGTAATTAAACGGAATGTAAATAACACGACTGCTTGGGTAAGCAGTTACCTCAATCATATCTTCCTCCAAATTGGTGATTTCTCCAGTAATGATGGCTGGAGTATCCCCACCAAAATAGATGTTTACCCAAACTCCAGGAAGAAGATTGTTTTGTCTTGCGTATCCCTTGCGGTCATCCCTGCTAACGAGCTCAATGCTTGTAATGGAGTTGTTGTCTATTACCCCATTGCTATCAATGTTGATTTGGTCACGTTTAAAGGTTTGAATATTAATAAGTATAATCTTATCCTCGTCAATGTAATCAATGTAAAAACGCTTTTTATGCAACACTTCGTTTAATGGCGCAAAAATATCAATCACATCGCCCAGCTCTAAGCCGATATACTGCGGCTCTTCTGATGGTTCCTCCTTTTCTTCCTGTATTTGCTCTTCTGATTCATTCATTTCTGGTCCATTGTTCTCCTCTTGCTCAGATGCTTCCTCCAATGGACTCTCCATCACGGTATCACCTGGGTTGTCTATATTTTCAGAAGAACCAGACTCATTATTGTTTGCTCCAGTGAATGCAGATGACATTTACCTTATATATAACAAAGAAATTTTATATCCTATATTCTGCCGATAGGAAGAAATAATGGTTGAATTGTTATGTTATACTAAACGTTTGTTATATAGACCCTAGCTACCAAGCTGATTCCAAATTAGGTATTAGGAAATCATTTAAAGAGATGAGACCAATATATATATTCTCATACACACGATTTTAAAGAATGTTCCCGGTATATAACTTATCTAAAATCAATGGCTTTGCGGAATTGTTGGGTCTACGAATGGGTGCCTCCACAGAAGAAATGGGCGAATGCAAACCAAATAAGCATATTGTTGCTACACAATCTAAATATGTCAAGAAGAATGGAAACAGTGAAGAGGGGGAAGAACCCCTGGTCGCCAATTATACAATGTTCCATTATGACAAGAGCATCTTGTCCAATTGTTTGGTTGAGGAATACGGATTATTGCGGTCAGTCATTGCAAACGAGCATAAACAGCTGGTATGCTTTTCCCCTCCCAAATCATTGCAAGCGGATGAGTTCATTAAAATGTTCCCTTTGCGTGACGAGTCTATCATTGCCGAAGAGATGATTGAGGGCACGATGATTAATGTCTTTTGGGATGCGCAATTAAATATGTTTAATATTGCTACCAAGAGCACCATTGGCGGGAACGTCTATTTTTTCAAGAACAAGGACAAAAAAACATTCAAGATGATGTTTGAAGAGGTTGCCTCCATTGCAAAGCTGGATATTCAAAAGTTGAACAAGCAGTTTTGTTATAGTTTTGTGATGCAACACCCCGATAACCGCATTGTGGTTCCTTTTGCTAAACCACAACTGTATCTCATCGCGGTATACTCCATTGTCCAAAAGTGTGTCAATGATTCCGTCTTTTTAGATGTGTATCAGTGCAATCCTTACGATGCGTACGACTGGAAACCAACTGGTGTCCACTTTCCAAAACGATACGAACATTGGAACAATTACAGCGAGCTAATCCACAAGTATGCTTCCCTGAATACCCCTTATACCACACTTGGAGTGGTTATTAAGAATATGCAGACGGGCGCAAGATGCAAAGTGCGCAATCCTGTGTATGAAGAGGTGCGCCAACTAAGAGGCAATCAACCGAAGCATCAGTATCAGTATTTGAGCTTGAGACAGCAAGGTAAGGTGCGCGACTTTTTGAAGTATTTCCCCGAATACAAGAAGGATTTCTCCCAGTTCAGAGAGCAGGTGCACGCATTTACAAACACCTTGTATTTGAACTATATCAGCCACTTTATTAAAAAGGAGGCGCCCATTGAGACGTTTCCAGAGCAGTTTCGAACGCATATGTTTAAGCTCCACGAAAAATACAAGACCGAACTGAAACCCAATAACTCGTATGTGTCCAACACTGTTGTGATTGAATACGTGAACACGCTGCACACTTCTCAGCTAATGCACGTGTTAAACTATAACTTCAAGGTTCACAACAACGACTGTAAAAAAAATAAGCCACAAGAGCCCATTGTGACAAATCCAAATGATACAACAGATGCAAAAGATGATAAGGATGATAAGGATACACCAAATATAAATAATGATAAGGATGCGAATGATGATAAGGTATAATTTAATTAATTGTGAACAACATTTCAATCAGACGGTCAATATCTTCGTGCCTGTATATGTTTAATTGTAAATACACAATATCATTTATGTACTCCAATGTTTTCAAACGGATTGTAAATGCAACATCCGTAATTTTATCCTCTACTATTTGTTGAATATCGTCCAAATACACTGTAAATATGTGCGCCAAGGCTGGGTGAAGCTGTGTTAGCACAGCGTTCATGTATATGTTTAACACATTTCTTATTAAGCGCATTGCCTGAATTATTCGCGGGGTTGGCTCGCGCGTGATTAACAGCGTGGCGATGTTAACACATTTTTTTAGTGGGCTAACTTCTTCAAATACTTTTATTTGATTATGCTGAGCCATTACGTAGTCGTTATGAATGGGGAGGCATATTTGTTCACTTGTTGCTTGCATTGTTGCAATCGTTCTATTTTTTATAATATAAAATGTAAATAATTTCATTACAATTTTTTACATTTGTTTTATTGTTTGCTTATTTGTTGTTTGAATTATGCACAAGATATAAAAATAAGCCACCCCATATAATGTAATTAAGAAACGCGATGGAATCTATTGCAAACTTGACATATTCCAGTAAAAATGATATTCTTGACCCGTTATCTATCATTATCAAACTGTTTATCTACTCTATGAAGCCAGTTGGTTCAAAAATATCCATTGGAAACAACCGACTATACATTCAGGAGAACACCTATATTCAAGGGGTCTGGCGAAAATGGAACGGAGACACCAAGAACGATATCAACATTTTGCTTTGCCCCATTTTGTATGCGTGTATCCACTATTTGAAACAACCAGAACATCAAACCCTATTTATGCCCATATTTAAGCAAGCGCAGGACGGGTTAGTGAATATGAAGCAAACCTATGCAGGCACGCCGATTGTCTACAACATTGAACACATTGCAAACATATTGAATATGTTTTTGGAAAATGCGGACGCGGTCAACGTGCACGAAGCGAACTCCATAGTGAACATTGATACGCCAATGTATAAGATAAAAGAAAACATATACCATCATCTCAATGAATCGTGGAGTCCTCACAGGAAGAACATTTTGTTCGGATATGTAAAAGAAATACTAGAGGTTAATAATACCACTTTAAAACTTATGCTCATTGACGGGTTGAGTAAGTTTATGGACTGTATGGACACCATTGTAGCAAACGTGCTGTTAAATAACCGTATCTAAATAAAAAATTGATTAAATATTGTGTCAATGAGTATATATTATATACTAAATAATGGAACGAGATTTGAATTACGAAAATAACAACATTGGGTATGATTCTCAATACCCAAAAGAAGCTGGAGGCGGTATTAAATGTAAAAATTATGAATTATGCGAACGTGTGTTACCTACTTGGTGGTTTGAGTGTAAAGGACACTACTTGTGTATAAATTGTGCTATGATGTTTGGGATGTTAACATTTAGTGATAATGTAGAATGCCCTATATGCCTTGAAACTGGAAGAGGAACCACTCAACCGAATTGTACACATAAAATATGTATACAATGCTTTAAACGTGCTCATTATGGTGATGATGATATAGAAAACCAACCAATATTCCCTTATCCAGATAAAGAAGAGGAGTATTATGATGACCAAGATAATCCAAAATGGGATAGAGATTATCCGTTAATAAAAAAATATAGCGATGATTGGAAAACGTGGGATGATGAGAGACAATACAAGTGCGAAATGGAGAGTAACCTGAGAGCGTGTTGTATATGTCGTAAATAAACGAATATGAGTCGCGCCCATAAGCAAAATAAACATTGCAAATAAAAAATACATAATGTAAACAAGTATCGTTTACATTTTGTTTTTTATGTTATATATGTATTTTGGTATATGTATTTTGGTATATGTATTTTGGTATATGTATTTTGGTATATGTATTTTGTGTTTATCAGGGGATGGCTTATGCGTTCTTACCTACAAACATAGATTTTATTTTGTTAAATGCTTTGATAGAATCTTCAATGCACGATTTGAAATTGATTTTAATAGATGCCTTGTCAATAGAGTCTTTGTATGATAGGCGAATGATGCTGAAGTCATCGTGGGGATGCATCTTTTTGAACCCACAGTAAGTGAGTATTTTCATTTGCTCAAAATATTTGGTGTAAAACATCAGCTCCAGCACTTTTCCAATGGTATAGTCCTCGTTTACCAGCGTAATGTCGTAACAGTTGTCCATCGTGTTATTCGCAGGAGCAATTTGGATTTCATCTACATCCAACAAATGGCTCAAGTTTAATAGCCGGTTGTTTAAGACATTGCACGCAATAATCATCAACATTTCGTTTGAGTGCATACACGCGCTAGTAATCGTGTATTTAAAGCAATCGGGTTTAATTATGCGCCTCCCATCTAGTAGGTTCCAGTCTTTTTCTTTCAGTGCAATATCCGCATTGCTTATGCCCGCGTTTTTCCATTCTTGCACTTTTTTCACAAGTGCCTGCTGTTTTGCTTCTGTGTCCACCACACATTCATAAGAGCACGTGCCTACCGCATTGAAGCACGTGTCCTCGTGAGCAGTGCCAATAGAGAACTTGCACGTGAAGTGTAGCTTCTCGCCTGGGATTTCCTCGGCAATCTTGGGTCTAAGACGAACAAAATCCACATAATACTTGTGACCGCTATTGGATACGAAAGGCGGGAATATTTCTTCCAATTTGCTTTTGGGGAAATACTCGCCCGTGCTGGTATCTTTGATTTTAAAGTGCTCCGTAGTGCATATTAACGTGCTATCTGTGTTGTTTTCAATGTTGACTTCCAATAACAGGCGGTCAATTGGATATTCTTCGGGAGACATATGAATGGGGATGCAGTTCAGCCGCTGTTTTAATAGCTCATTGTTTAGACGCGTGGTGTTCGCGATAAAATGAATTAGTTTAGGAGAGTTGATATCTGGCTGCGCAGTTTTGAACACAACCAAGGGTATATCGGACAACAAAGTGCGCCGAACCGCATTGGCAATAGACACATTCGTGTTTTTTAGCACAAATGTGGTATTATTAAAGTCGTTGGTATTAATTTCGCTATCAAGAATTGGCTCCATGGTTTGTCTTATATTATAACATACTATTTAATATTAAATATATTTCAATTTTTTGATTGAGGAGGGTTTACGATTGAATATATCTGCATTAGTTAAAAATATTAAACATAAAAGATACAGATAAAGTAATGAGTTCAATAATATATTATAGTAATTTTTGCGAGCATTCAAAACGATTATTGCAAGGGCTTGCTAAAACGCAAGTGTCCAAAGATATTCATTTTATTTGCATTGACAACCGAATCAAAGAAAACGGGAAAATATTTATTCAGTTGCCAAACGGGCAAAAGATTATAATGCCCGAACACGTTACCAAGGTGCCCGCACTTCTCTTGATTAACCAAAACTATAAAATCTTGTATGGAGAAGAAATTAACAACTATTTTCGCCCAAAGCAGGAAACAATCACTAAACAGGTAACGCAAAATAATCTAGAGCCGTTTGCGTTCTCCTTTGGAGGGGGTGGCTTTAGCGGAATTGTGAGCGACCAGTATAGCTTTTTGGATATGGGAGCCGAATCATTAACCGCTAAGGGGGATGGAGGCATGCGGCAAATGCACAACTATGTCACGTTAGACTATATGGATACGATTACGGATGCAAACGATAATGGGACTGCCAAAAACTCGGGCAGAATGACGGAAAGCGAAATAGAGCGATTCCAAAAAGAAAGAGAACAAGATATGCAGACAATGAAAGGGCGACCACCGATTTAATAAATACAACCCATCAACAAAACCTTTAATGAAGTCCGAACTCAATAAAATACTTGTAATTTGTTCTATTATGTAAGGTTGAAACCATTTAAAAATAATAAAGGAAGAAAGTAATAAAGACAATATGGCTACACCGAACTTTCAGACATTGTTTAATGACCATTTTATGGAGTTTATTGATGCAGTCCAGACGGTGTTTCCAGATAATGTAGATATTATGTCTGCAAAAAACTCTTTATCTGCCATCCGCAAAGCGAATCCAAAATTAATTGTCAAGATTTGGAATAAGTACATCATTGGGCCATACCAGAATCAAATTAATGAGGGAAATGTGGAGTTCTTCCTTTTAAAGGATTATTCAACAGATTTAGTGAACGCCAACAACCAAGGACAAATTATGGATGCGATTAATCGTTTGCGCGACCCAGTACGCCAAATGAACCCGAAAGAGCAACAAAACGTGATGAAATACTTGCAGAACTTAAGCAAACTGGCACACCTTCACTTTGCGGCGAACCCATCCGCGCTTTTATAACTTCTTCTTGGTTAAAAAAACATTTCATTTCGTATTTATATATTTAAATTATCGTAAGTTTGATTTAAATATATGTTATAGTAATAGTTTATAATATGCCAAAAAACAAAAAATCTTCCAAACATACTGCAGAAAAAAGCTCACATCAGGCGGAAGACAACTTCCCACTTCCAGACTTCAACAAAATGCCCGAAGTTATCCCTGACGAGTTTATCAAGATTATCCAAGACTTTACAGAAGATATTGCCATCACGTTCCCCGAGTATAAACCGATTATGGACAAGTGGTGGAACAACAAGGAGGCGGCCTTACGCGTACAGTATTCTGAGGAACCAGAACGTTTAGAGGTGTTATTAAAGGAAGAAAAAGACAATAAAACGAAGCTCGTGTTTTTACATTGCTTGCACGTTATCCCTGCCCGATTTTTTGATATTTTGTATAAAAATGAAACTATGTTTGAAGAGGGAAGCGAAATAAACACCGAGTTTTTACCTGGAATCGTATTTAAATATTTATGGTCGTGTGATATTAGCGAAAACACCCGCGACACCATTTGGAAATATTTGCAGTTATTGCTCTTTTCTATTATCAATTGCGTAAAGAGCAAAGAAGACTTTGGAGAATCGGCCAAGCTGTTTGAGGCGATTGATGAGAACGAACTCAAGCGCAAATTGGAAGAAACATTGAGCAATATGCACGAGATGTTTAATTTTGATGAGGCGGAGAATAGTAATAGCGGCGAGGATGGTCAAGGAGGGGAAACCCCGTTTGGTCCTGGCAATATCAATATGGAAAATATGCCTTCCGCCGAAAACGTCCAAGAGCACATACAAAAAATGATGCAGGGCAAGCTCGGTAAGCTGGCGATGGAACTTGCCGAAGAAACCGCAGAAGAATTGAACTTAGACATGGATAACGTAGGTAGCGCGAATGATGTGTTTAAAAAGTTGTTCAAAAACCCTGGAAAGCTGATGAGCGTGGTAAAAAACCTTGGCTCCAAGCTAGACGATAAGATAAAGTCGGGCGAGATTAAGGAGAGCGAGCTAATCAGCGAAAGCATGGAAATGCTGAACAATATGAAAAATATGCCTGGAATGAACAATATGCACGAGATGTTCAGCAAGATGGGTATGCCTGGTATGGGCAAAGGCAAGGTCAATATGAATGCGATGGAGGCGCAAATGCAAAAAAATCTAAAAATGGCGCAAATGAAGGAGCGAATGAAGAAAAAGGTGAGCGCAAACCAGACGACAAGTAGTCAAGAGAAGAGTCAACCAAGTGCAACCGCACCCTCGGCAACACCTTTAACAGACGAACAGCTCTTTTCGGTCTTTAGTAAAGGCGAGAAGATGGAAAAAACGCCAAGACGCGCCAAACCCAGCGCCCCTCCTGCTTCTGAGAATGTAGTCCCAAAAGCAACAAGTGCACCTAGCAAAAAGAAGAAATAAATGCATTCTAGTTAGGGCACAGAGGAAGAGAATACGAATGGTCGCGGTTCTTCCTTTAGTCGCGATGAAAATAAAATAAATTGTGTATATATTATAATGGCAACACCGTTTTGGTCTAATAACCCAACCATATTATTTGATAAAGCATATATGTATGAGATTATACCCAAAAGCGATATGAGATTTGAGAATAAATTGAACGCAATGTCCAGAGGTATTATATTATTGTCATTAGTGTGGTTTATGTTTACTTCAAAAACGATGCCAATTGTATACGGTATATTATCGCTGTGTATGATTGCCCTGTTTTATAAAATGCGCAAAAACAGCATATTGAGCAGTTTGCGGTCGTCCTCAGAAGGGTTTAGCACAAATCAATTGGCAAAACGTAACCAAGAAACCACGACCAACCCGATTACATTGGAAACCGTGTTAAAAACAAACTATTACGAGTCAAATAAGCGCAATCCTCTTGGAAACGTCTTGTTAAACGAGATTACGGATGACCCAAATAGAAAACCAGCACCGCCAAGTTTTAACCCAGATGTGTATGAAGACATTAACAAGTCAGCCAAGAAGGCCATCCAAATGTTAAACCCAGGCATAGTGAATACAAATAAGCAACTGTTTGGGGATTTATGGCAGAACTATGATTTTGAGAATGTGGCGATGCGCCCCTTCTTTTCCACTGCGAATACCAAAGTCACGAATGACCAAGGAGCATTTGCCGAGTTTTTATATGGGGGTATGATTTCTGGAAAGGAAAGCGACGAGGGAGGAGCCTTGGCACGAGTGCAAGATAGCTATAGGCATATATTAATGTAAACGGATTTGCAAATCGCATATAAGGAAGAACATTGTGAATAGAGGCCACCCATAAAAAATAAAAATAAAAAATAATGTAGTATATATAATAATAATGGCATACGTTTCTTCCTTTACCTTTGATAATATGTCAAGAATCGGCAACGATAGTGCAAACCTTGACCAAAAGTCTATCCAATCTGTGCAACAATGTAACTACACATTGCAAAACTATTTTGCAAACGATTGCACTATGAATAAACCAATTCATTTAGCAACAACCCAGCCTTGTGTCAATTACAAGGGAAGCTACAATGTAGGCGTGGGAGGTTGCAACATTGATGACAACTCCCGTTTGCTTATCGGAAGCACCCAAACCAGTATGAAGAACCGAATTGATTTGTTTCATCGCCCATTCGCGACGGTTCCGTATTTAGGAAGAGGAGCCGTGGACCCCGTGATGGAATCCCAAATGTTGCAAGGCGAGATGGGAACCAACAAGCGAACTGTTACCAACGTGACGGAGAAGAGCCATTTGAAATACAGAACAACTCCATTGATACCGGAGATGAAGGAAAAACTTAAAAAATCAAGCCAATACATTGAGACCAATGATGCGGCTGGCTGGATTCGCGGAGGTGTTCCCTCAAGGGACCTTACCCGGGACAGCGATTTTGATGGCGCCAAGAAGTTTATGCAAAATTAATATGCGCATATGCGTAAGTTGTTTGATTTATATTTGTGTATTTAAATACATATATATGAAAATATTGTATGGTATGGGCGATAGTTATATTAATGTAACATATATTTGTTTAAAACAGCTATGTAACAACGGAATAATAATTATTCCGTGTAATGACGGGAACAGGGCAAGGTTTTTTTCGGATCCGCTACCAAATGTTAGGAAAAACATCATTATTCAAAAAGACCATATGCTGACAAGTTATGATAGTAATTACACAATATGGGTTCACGTAGATAATAAAACAATCTACGCAATACACGAGTTAGATATTGATAACACAATACGCAACATACATTCTAAGCTGTTATTTAAGCATGGTGTGTTATATGACGAGGTCCCAGAACAAAAAATGGTGCTTCGTTATTTGTCAGTAGATGCAAAAGTGTTGGAGTTAGGTAGTAATGTGGGAAGAAACACATTAACGATAGCAAGCATATTGGCAAGTAAAAATAATAACAATTTTGTGACGGTAGAGTGTGATAAAAATATAGCAGAATGTTTGAGAGAAAATAGAGATTTAAATAATTTTTCATTTCACATTGAAACTGCTGCATTATCGAAACGGAAATTAATGCAACGAGGTTGGGAGACAGAAGTTGGCGAAGTATTAAAGGATGGGTATACCTGGGTGGACACCATCTCTTTAGAACAAATTCACAACAAATACAATATTGTGTTTGACACACTAGTTCTCGATTGCGAAGGCGCGTTTTATTACATTTTGATGGATATGCCAGAGGTATTGGATAATATTAACCTAATTATAATGGAAAATGACTATCACGAGTTAGACAAAAAAGAATATGTAAATGAAGTGTTGCGTAAAAATAACTTTGTCGTTCATTATTCAGAACCGGGTGGGTGGGGAGTATGTCGCGACTTCTTTTTTGAAGTATGGAAAAAATGTGTCTAGTCATAAGGAATGAACAATTCGCTTACCATAATAAGTTAATAAAAAACGGTATAAACAAATAGTAAACTATTATAACTAATAGTATATTTGTATTTCATCATATCATACAATGAGTTCAAAATATAACTACGATTTTGTCTGCTCGTATAAAGACATTGAAATAAACCAATTGCAAACCATAGATGACACCGACGAAGATGCCAAGGACGATGTGTATTTTATTTCCGAAGAAATATACCGTCACGAGTTTCTAATGTGTTTTCGCCTTACGGAGTATGATTCCCGTGTTATTAATTCCACC